>VAPG01034414.1_pt1 | contig 81992 bp, 70 predicted proteins | sample 3393851 | NCBI WGS metagenome assembly VAPG01 (sample SAMN08290438, study PRJNA428436) | hydrothermal vent metagenome | isolation source: Deep-sea hydrothermal vent chimney | place: Atlantic Ocean: South-mid Altantic Ridge | depth 2194 m m
TTACGGAAAGTGAACGGCCCGGATAAAAGTGAATTTTTTACGCCGCTGCCTGGCGTTGAAGAGAGCCAAAACAGCGAAGGTTGTCTGCGTATTACCGCACCGCATCTCGACATATATAATTTGGAAACGCATGATGTGGTTAAATTCTCAGGCGATGGTAGTTTCCTGGTTTTGGGAAGAACAGATAATGTCATCAACAGTGGTGGCGTTAAGCTTTTTCCGGAGCAAATTGAACAAAAACTTTCGGCATTTATCTCTACTAATTTTTATATCGGTTCGCAGTCGGATAGTCTGATGGGCGAACGGCCGGTGTTGGTTATCGAATCGGAAACCTGGCCGGAACAGGAGATTGCTCAATTACAGCAACAAATACGTCAGCATTTGGAAAAGTTTGAAATACCCCGAGACATCCTTTTTGTAGAAAAGTTTCAACGTACGGATACAGGGAAGGTGGTGAGGAAACGTCAGGTGTTCAGGAGATAATAGCGGTGTGGCTTACGTCTCGACTTAACGCTTTCGTGGGAAGACTCGCGAAGGTTACGGAAATTTTGATTATTTCAAAGCCTAAATTTAACTAATACTGCAATAGTTTTACTGTAAAGAATCCAAAAGGTAAATACTTTTATTAACATTAACCTGTTATTAAATAATTTAATATACATCGATACAGTTTTTTTATTTAACTATTTTAAAGCAAAATTTATTAATTGAAATTATGCCTATTTTAATTGCCATTACATCGAAAAATAATTTGGAAGATGTTATTATCAGGCAACTTAAAGATGTTTTTAACATTAATGTTTTATTGATAAAGCATCTTTACGACAAATATATTTATGTACATTTCAACCAAATTAGTGATGATGCCTATTTTGTTGTTGAAGCACCCTATGTTGACAGAGTATATAGAAATAGCTATTATAATTATTTTTCTTCGAAAAACAGGCAATATCAACGCAATGGAATCAGAGTTTCAATATTTAATGATGAAATTTCAGCATCCGATTTTAGGAATGAAAATAAAAGGAAAGAACTTTCAGAAAAATTTATGGGATTTATTGTCTTAAGGCCTACAGAACCCAATTTAATAGGGCGCAGTATAATTTCTCCAAAAGTATTGAAAAATAAAAAATTTGCCATTTGCACTACAAAAGTGCAAACCACAGTAAACTCTTTAAAATTTACCGTTGAAGGTTTTCCGCATTCATCTCAAGACACCGAAACCATTTCATGTGCCGAAACTTCAATTTGGTCAATTATGGAATACTTTAGTAATCGATATCCCAAATATTCCAGCGTATTACCTTCAACGATTATCAGAACATTAAATGGCGTTTCTTCCGAAAGACAATTACCTTCAAAGGGATTAAATGTTCAACAGATTTCTTTTGCACTGCGAGAATTTGGGTTGGGAACTAAAATATATTCAAAGAACGAATATGGCGAAATGTTCAATAATCTTTTAAGCACTTATGTCGAAAGCGGTATCCCTTTGGTAATTGCTATGGAAAATAAGTATAATATCGGACACGCCTTATTATGTATCGGACACGAAAAACCCACTGACAAACAAATTGACAATCTCCAGCAGAAAACATTTACAAATCAACGACTTAAAGACAAATATGACAAGAAAGGCATCTCGATATTTGATTACCACGATATACAAGAAAAATATGTTTTTATCGACGACAATCATCCCGTTTATCAAACAAATTTTCTTGACACTCCTTCGAGAAATTATCTTCCCGATTTTCCCGAATGGGCCGGTTGCAAAATCACTTACTTTATTGCACCTCTTTATACAAAAATATATTTGGAAGCCTATGAAGCACAGAATTTTATTTATCAATTCCTTATTAATCCTATATTTATTTTAGAGCATTCTACCGAAATATTTGTGAAACTTTTTTTAACATCTACCCGTTCATATAAAAATTGGCTTGCGACAAATAATAGTTTTAACAGTCTTGTCAAAGAAATTATTTTAGAAACGACAATGCCGAAATTTGTCTGGGTAGCCGAATTAAGTTCAAAAAAATTAATGAAAAAAGGCAGGGCAAACGGTATTATTATTCTTGATGCAACAGAAGCTAATATTTTGTTTCAAAAACCGTTAATTTTAGCCGCCTATAATGGATTTTATTATAACTTTGCACCCGATTTATCAAAAGGCGAAAAATTAAAATTAGATTTGGATGAGTTTAGCATTTATCGTAATAACTTAAAATTATTCGTATGAGTGAAATAATTAGTAATTCTGAAAAAATTATCGAAAAACTTCGGAAGGAAGGAAATGTTGAAGAATCGCCCAAAGCCGAAGATATTGAAGCCATCGTTGAAATGAACAATGAAATGGAAAAAGTAAGAAGAGAATATCAGATTAAAGATAGTAATTCTCAAATATCGGCATCAAAAGTTATCCTTACGGCATAAACAGGCTTTTATTTCATTCACCATCCACCTCTCGTTGAAGTCCAATGAAGTCAGGATTCTTCTCGTGGATTCTCTGTTTATACTGTCTCTTGGGACAGCCTTTACTATTTTGCAAACCTGTTCCGCAACAATATACTTGGATTTATCGGTTTATTTTTTCTCTCGTTAAAACAGCTTTGGAAACTGAAAAAGTAACAAGCAAAAGAAACCCTCTTATTCAATCCCCTTTCAATCCTCATTCCACAATAATAATAAATTACAGGTTGACGCTTTCCCCGATTTACCTAGCTTTGCCGAAATATTAAGCTATGCAATTCAAAGAAAAACTGGTCCGCGGGAAACTCATCAAACGTTACAAGCGCTTTCTCGCAGATGTGGAACTGGATGATGGAACAGTAGTCACAGCGCATTGTACCAACTCAGGAACCATGAAAACCTGTCTCGAAGAGGGCGCTCCTGTTTATCTTACGCCGGTGGATAATCCCAAACGAAAAACAAAGTTTACCTGGGAAATGATTTACATAAACGATGGCTGGATTGGCATCAATACGTCTGTGCCTAATCTGCTGGCTTACGAAGCCATCCGCGATGGAAAAATAGATAAATTACAGGGCTATACTTTCGTGAAAAGGGAGGTGACTTTTGGTGACAGCCGCTTTGATATTTATGCTGAAAACGAGCGTGAAAAATGTTTCGTGGAGGTGAAAAATGTTACCATGAAAGTTGGTGAATACGCCTTGTTCCCGGATGCTGTCACCACCCGCGGTCGCAAACACTTAGAAACGTTGATGCAGGTTAAAAAGCAGGGGATACGCGCAGTAATGCTGTATGTGATACAGCGTATGGATGTGAAAAAGTTCGGTATAGCCACAATCATTGATCCGGATTATGCACGTACTCTGAAAAAAGCTTTTGCTGCCGGCGTGGAGATTATCCCTGTACAAGCCTCAGTTTCGTCCGAAAGCATTGAAATTACCCGGGAATTACCTTTTGAAATTTGATGTACCCATACTATTATAACTTTAGGCCTGCCTGCGCGTAGCCGCTTCGGCGAAGGCAGGCACTTCTCTTACAAAGGGATATTTCCGTGTTTTTTCGGTGGATTACTTTCCGATTTATTTGACAACATTTCCAGTGCCTGAATCAGCTTTTTCCGGGTATTGCGGGGATAAATAATCTCGTCGATATAACCCACTTCAGCGGCTTTGAAAGGACTGGCAAAATTGTCACGATATTCCTGAACTTTGGCTTTTCTGGCTTCGGGATCCAGGTTTTTGAAAATGATATTGACAGCACCTTCGGGACCCATTACGGCAATTTCGGCAGTCGGATAAGCATAGTTTATGTCCGTACCGATATGTTTGGACGACATTACATCATAAGCGCCACCATAGGCTTTGCGGATAATCACCGTAATTTTCGGTACGGTGGCTTCGGCGAAAGCGTACAACAGTTTGGCGCCGTGTTTGATAATGCCGCCAAATTCCTGTGTGGTTCCCGGAAGGAAACCGGGCACATCTTCAAAAGTGATCAGCGGGATATTGAAGGCATCGCAAAAGCGAACAAAACGGGCAGCTTTGGTGGAGCTGGCGATGTCGAGTACCCCGGCCAGCACTTTGGGCTGGTTGGCGACAATGCCCACTGAACGGCCATCGATATGTGCAAAGCCAACAATGATATTTTGTGCGTAATGAGGCTGCACCTCCAGAAAATGGCCATTGTCAACCACCGCCAGAATAATCTCTTTCATATCATAAGGCTTGTTGGGATCGGTGGGAACGATGTTGTCCAATTTCGGGTTAACGCGGTTCGGATCTTCGCTACAGGGTTTGCGTGGCGGGTCTTCCATGTTGTTCAGCGGAAGAAATCCCATCAACTCACGAATCATCATCATGGCCTGATCATCATCCTCAGCGGTAAAATGTGCTACGCCGCTTTTCTTGTTGTGTGTCATAGCGCCACCCAGCTCTTCTTTGGTAACCTCTTCGTGCGTCACTGTTTTTATTACTTCCGGCCCGGTAACGAACATGTACGACGATCCTTTTACCATAAGGATGAAATCGGTAATAGCCGGCGAATAGACGGCTCCTCCGGCACAAGGACCTAGTACAGCTGAGATTTGCGGAATAACGCCGGAGCTGCGCACGTTGCGGTAAAAAATATCGGCGTATCCGGCCAGACTTTGTACGCCTTCCTGAATACGGGCACCACCTGAATCGTTCAATCCAATGACCGGAGCTCCCATTTTCATGGCCAGATCCATAATTTTTATGATTTTGTTGGCGTTGGCACGACTTAACGATCCACCGAAAACGGTAAAATCCTGAGCAAAAACATACATCAGCCGGCCCTCTATTTTGCCATAGCCGGTGACCACTCCATCGCCCAGAATTTTGTTCTCAGCCATACCAAAATCGGTAGCTGTGTGGGTGACAAATTTGTCGATTTCCACAAAAGTTCCGGGATCTAAAAGAACGTCAATCCGCTCGCGTGCAGTTTTGCGTCCGGCTTTGTGTTGTTTGTCAATACGGACTTGCCCGCCACCGAGTTCGGCTTTTTTATGTTTTTCTTCTAGGGTTTTTATTTTTGATTCCAAAGACATCTTCAATGTTTTTTTAAGGTTTGTAACTGAAAAATCCAAATTTACTCGAAGGTGATAAGTGGCTGGTCGCCATCGATGTTGTCGCCTTCCTTTACAAGAATTCCTTTAATTGTGCGGTCTTTCACCACTTTATATTCGCTTTCCATTTTCATGGCTGAGACGATGATGACCGTCTCACCACCTTTCACTTTCTGGCCTTCTTCCACCAGGATTTTCACCACCTGTCCGGGCATGGGTGTCGAAATAAAGCTGGCATCTTCCTCTTCACTGCCCTTACGGCTTCTCATGTAGTGGCTTTCCGCATCAACAATTTCCACCTCAATTTTTTCAGCAGTGGTGTCAACAATATATTTTTTAAAACTCCGGGTATTCAATTCAAAATTGAAATTTTCCCCTTGGTAAAGTACCGAATAAATTCCGGGTTCCACTTCCGTAAGGTCCAGTTCATAAGTCTTTTCACCTATTTTGACTTTCATCTCGTTACCTTCGCGGCTGAGGATTTCAATACTCCGGTCTTCTCCGTTTATGTTTACTTCGTACGACATATTTTTTTTCGTTTACTATTGATTAAGTTATAGTCTGGAAACAGCTTTTTTCCTGCCAAAAGCTTTCCACAGGCTGGCTGTGGCCTTACCATTGGAAGTTGGTTTTGTCTGCTCCTGTTTTTTAAGAAAATCAACAAATGCCGTGATGGCCGCCAGATCCACACACTCTTCCGAGCAATTGTCTCTGGATTTTAAGGCCTCCACATTATTTTGAATAAAGTGGGTAGTGTAACCTCCTTTTTTAAAATCAGGCACGTCCATAATCCGGCTTAAAAACGGGATGGAAGTTTTCACCCCGGATATTTTGTAGGATTCTAATGCACGTTTCATACGGCCAATGGCTTCTTCGCGGTGGTTACCCCAAACTATTAGTTTTGATATCATGGGATCGTAATAGATGGGAATTTCATAACCGTTATAGACGTAAGTATCATGTCGAACACCGGCACCAAGCGGAAAATGAATGTGGTTAATCTTTCCGGGGCTGGGCATGAAGTTGTTGTCAGTATCTTCGGCATAAACCCTCACTTCTATGGCATGACCGTGCTGTGATAAATCTTCCTGGCGGTAATGCAGCTTTTCCCCGTTGGCAATGTTGATTTGCTCACGTACCAGGTCGATTCCCACCACCTGTTCTGTGATGGGATGTTCCACCTGCAGGCGTGTGTTCATTTCCAGGAAATAGTAATTCAGGTCGTTATCGGTGATAAATTCGATGGTGCCTGCACCGGCATAATTCACAGCTTTGGCGGCAGCTACAGCATGACGTCCCATATCTTCACGTACTTCCGGAGTCATGATAGGTGAAGGTGTTTCTTCCACCACCTTTTGGTGACGGCGCTGCACAGAACATTCCCTTTCAAAAAGGTGAATACAGTTGCCATGCTGGTCGGCGAGGATCTGAAATTCAATGTGATGTGGGGAGTTGATATATTTCTCGATGTAAACGGCATCGTTGCCGAAAGCAGCAAGTGCTTCCGATTTGGCTGCCTGTACCGAAGAGAGGATGTCTTCTTCTTTCTCCACGAGGCGCATCCCTTTTCCTCCACCGCCGGCACTGGCTTTTACCATCACCGGCAATCCGATTTTCATGATGGTTTTTACGGCTTCATCAAGGTCTGTGATAGGTTCGGTAGTGCCCGGAACTACCGGAACACCTGCTGCCAACATGTTTTTACGGGCGGTAATTTTATCTCCCATGGTGTTGATGGCGTAAGCATCAGGACCGATAAAAATAATTCCTTCTTCTTTGCATCGTTCTGAAAACCCGGCATTTTCCGACAAAAATCCATAACCTGGATGGATGGCATCGGTACCCGACTTTTTGGCCACTTCAATGATTTTCTCCAGATTCAGATAGCTCTGGTTGGAGGGCGCTGGTCCAATGCAGTATGCTTCATCGGCATAACGCACATGCAGCGAGTTGCGGTCTGCCTCAGAGTAAACCGCCACCGACCGGATACCCATTTCGCGGCAGCTGTTCATTACCCTGATGGCGATTTCGCCCCGGTTGGCAATTAAGATCTTTTTAATCATTCAAAAATAGTTAATAGGTTTATTCTTAATCTTTTAGGCTGCTAATACAAAATTTAAGCGGGGGTAAAGATATAAAATATGAGAATATCACTTCTTTTCATTACCGATAATTACCCGTCTTATCAGGCCTCCCGTCACATATAATGAACATGCTTCAGGCATCCATGCCCTTGAGTTCCTCCCCTACGTCTCTACGCCTGAAACTCCCCTGTAATACTGTCTAAACCAAAATTTACATACTAAACCGTTTCACTTTCACGTAAAATTTTACCATCTTTGCTGTTTATAATTTCAAATGGTGAATTTTTTTCATTTGAAACGGATTCGGGATGGTTCTATGAAAAGATATCTTTATCTGATTTTCGTTTTGTTGTTCATGGGAGCAAAGGCTTTCTCGTTGCCAGTGACGGATGCGGATAGTCTGAGTTTGGTAATTCATCAATTGCCTGCCAAAGAAAAAGCAGCAGCACTAAAAAATGCTGCTTTCCAATTTTATCAGACTAATCCCGTTACGGCGTTGTACTTTGCAAGACAATTTGTACAACTGCCGCAGACCGAGGTTCCCGTAAAAGCCAGGATTGATTTTTACAAAACGCTTTCCAAAAAATTTGAGCAGATAAAAGATTACAAACATGCGCTGCTCTCTTATAAAATTGCTGATAGTCTGCAAAACAGTATTCGCTTACCAATGCGAAAAACCTCCTTGCAGGATACCGGATTTCCGGTTACTTTTTATCTCTTTATTTTTATTTTATTAGCGGGCATGGCCTGGCTGGTATTCCTGTTTTTGTCCACGCAAAAAACTATCCGTTCATTGAAACAGGCAGAAAAAGAGATGCAGCATTTGCAAAGAGAAACAGCTCGTGCAGAGAAAGAGATCAGCGAAAAATTGTATGAGCAAACCGTTGAACTTCAAAAGGAGATGGAGGCATTGCGCGCACAGGAGCTAACGTTAAAAACTTCCCTGAAAAAAGTCGAAAAAGCCAATTATCTGCGTAACACTTTCATTGCCAACCTTGGTTTTGATGTTCGTACACCGCTGAGTGGTATTATCGGTTTTGCCAATATGCTGGGAACAGAGCTGGCAGTCAGGGAAAACAGTGAACTGTACGAATATGCTGCTAACATAGAAAACAGCGGAAGCCGTCTGCTGAAACTGTTGGATAATGTCATAGACCTTTCCAGCCTTGAAGCTAACACGTTGGTGTTGAAGATAAAGCCGATTGCGCCAGACAGAATCATTACCAGCGTTTTTGAACAATACCTACCGGAAGCCGCCAACAAAAATCTGATTTTTAAAAGCAAAATCGGAAGTGAGTTAAATACTGTGCTGGCCGATGAAAAAGGGCTGGAAAAAGTACTGATGCAAATTGTTGACAACGCCATAAAATATACAGAAAAGGGATTTGTTACCATCTCTGCCACCTACTCGGAAGAAACCGATACTGACGTTGTTGAAATAAAAGATAACGGCCCTGGTATTCCTCCTGAAAAACAGAAATTTCTTTTTGATGCTGACCTGTCGCAAGACAACAATGAGGGCACCGGCATTGGCCTGAAACTGGCGAAAAAATACATTGAAATGATGAAAGGCAGCCTTCTTCTTGAGTCTGTCCCCGGTAAGGGTACTACCGTCACCATTCATTTGATATGTAGTGAAGAAGCGGTGGTTGTGGAAGAGCAAACTGCCGATACCGAAACAATACCAGAAATAGAGGTTAGTACAGCAGACGAGTTGGGCGATTTGGACATCTTTGTGGTGGAGGACGACCGTATGAACCGGTTGATACTGGAGAAAATGCTTAATAGCCTGGGAAAAGTTAAGCTTACTGTGGATGGTGATGACTGTATGAACACGATTAACAAAGAAGCTGCCAAAGGCCATTTTTACCAGGTTATGCTTTTCGATATTAACCTGCCAGGAGAATGGGATGGCATTAAACTGCTGAAGACCATTCGCGAAAAGTATCCTAAATACCGGAAAATTCCGTTTATAGCCCAGACTGCTTACGCCATGTCGGGCGACAAGGAACGCTTGTTGGAAGAGGGTTTCGACAGCTATCTTGCCAAACCCATCGACAAAAATGAGTTGGTGACTACCATAAAACAACAGATGAAAATATTTGGATAAAACCTGGAGGAATTATAAAGGATGGTCGGGAATCATAGAAAAGAGAAAAAGGCAAAACAAAAAATCCGGGAATCGTTCGGACATCCAATAAATTGTCGGTTTTGACATTGATGCCATCCTGATATTTATTAGCACCTAACTTCTCAACGGCGAATACGCCCTGTACCATTTCAGCGAACAAGTGGCAAACCAAACCATTTCATTCGATTTTAAAATCAAAAAAGGGAAGATGAAAACCCGCAATGCCATCAAAATTCTTGAGGTAAACGGATATCCCCCCAACTGATTGCCGAAGCCCACCGGCTTTCCTGTGAAATGGATAAGCAGCGACCAAGGTTTGATGACTGATGACAAGTGCTTCCATTTGTTCGGTTGGAAAAGAATATTATTGGAAATCCAGCCAAAAATATTTCCACAGCGTTAGAAACTATCCCTCAGCTTTTTTGTTTCCCGCAGTTGCCCGTAGAGTTTCTCCGCCTGCGGATAATAGAGGCTTTGCTGTCCGTCGGAGAAAGCCTTTTCAGGGGTTTCGTGGATTTCCATGATGACACCGTCAGCACCGCTCATAACTCCGGCCAGCGCCATGGTAGGCACATACTTCCGGATACCCACGCCGTGCGATGGGTCAACGATTACCGGCAGATGGGTTTTGTCTTTTAAAATAGGAATGGCGCTCAAATCCAGCGTGTTACGGGTTGCGCGCTCAAAGGTACGGATGCCGCGTTCGCAGAGCATAATCTTTTCGTTGCCGCTGGAAAAAACATATTCCGCCGAATATAACAATTCGTCAAGAGTTCCCGATGTGCCCCGTTTGATCATCACCGGTTTGTCCACCTTTCCCAATACATCCAGTAGGTTGAAATTTTGTGAGTTGCGGGCGCCCACCTGGAAAATATCCACATAATCCAGCATCTTCTCAACCTGTGAAACCTGCATGACTTCAGTAATCACTTTAATACCGTTTTCAGAACAGTGTTTGTAAAACAGCTTTAATCCTTCGATGCCAAGCCCACGAAAAGAATAAGGCGAGCTGCGGGGTTTATATACTCCGCCACGCATGATGCGGATATTGTTTTTCACCAAATGGCTGACAATACTCTCGATTTGTTCCTCGCTTTCGATAGCACATGGTCCGGTCATAATGGCAAGGTCGCCGTTGCCGATGGTGATACCATCGCCGAGGTCGATGACCGAATTGCAAAGCTTCCATTTCCTCGACACCATTTTGTAACTGTCCGAAACGCGATGAATGTCGGCAATGCCTCTCATATTTCCAATTTCACGCAGGTCGAATTCCCCGGAAGGGATGCCCACAATGTATTCTCTGAAGTTGGTTTTAACTGGTTGCGCTCCGATTTTCAGCGTCTTTAATTTGTTCAGCAGGATTTCTCTTTCACCACGGGTGATATTTTTCTCTAACTGTATGATCATGAACGTATGCTTTTTACAAAATCGTGAATGTGTTGTTTTAAAGAGCCTTCTTTTTCCAGTGCCCTGATAAAAGCGCTGCCAATGATGGCTCCGGAAGCATTGCGGCAGGCGGCTTCATAACTTTTTCTGTCGCTGATGCCAAAGCCGATGATGGTCGGATTTCTCAGGTTCATCCGGTTGATACGGTCGAAATATGATTTCTGTGCCTGTTGCAGGTCGGCTTTTTGTCCTGTGATGGAGGAGGAGGAAACCACATACAAAAAACCCCGGCTTTCTGCATCCAGTAGCTTGATACGCTCTGTTTCGGTTTGCGGACTAATGAGAAAAATCATGTCGAGGTTAAGGTCTTCCACCTTTTGTTTGTATTGTTTTCGATAAATTTCTACGGGCAAATCGGGGATGATAAGTCCGTCCACCCCGCATTGGGCGGCTTCCTTCAAAAAGGCCTCCTCTCCGTAAGCCATCAGCTGATTCAGATAGCCCATTAAGATCAGGGGGATTTGAGAATGTTTTCTTATTTCACGGATTTGGTCAAAGATCAGTTTCATGCGTATGCCATTTTTAATAGCTCTGGTACTACTGTGTTGAATTACCGGTCCGTCGGCCAGCGGGTCAGAAAAAGGCATGCCGATTTCCACCATATCCACACCTGCTTTTTCCAGTTCCAGGACAATCTCCACCGTATCTGCCAATTTTGGAAAACCGGCAGTCAGGTAGATGTTTAAAATATCTTTTTTCTGTTGAAAAAGTAAGTCTATTCTGTTCATAATATCTTGTATTTCAATTTTTCTACTTTTTTCAAAGCATAATCTTTTATGATGTTTATTTCGGGCGTGGACGCCCGAAACGGTGTGGTAATATTTTTTTAATCCTCAATACCGCTTTGGGCGTCCACGCCCAAAGTGAAGTATTATATTATTAATCCAAATATTTCAGATAGGTTTCCATGTCTTTGTCGCCGCGTCCCGAGAGGTTAACGACTACATTTTCATGGGGATACAATTTTATCTTACTGAGTGCAGCGAGCGCATGTGCCGATTCCAAAGCCGGAATGATACCTTCGAGCCGTGTTAACTCAAATGCAGCATCCAGTGCTTCCTTGTCGGTGGCGCCGAGGAAAGTGCCACGGTGGCTTTTGAACAAATAAGCATGCAATGGACCTATGCCGGGATAATCCAGTCCGGCTGAAATAGAGTAAGGCTCTGTAATCTGTCCCTCCTCATTTTGCATGAGCAGCGTTTTGCTTCCGTGAATAATACCTTCGCTGCCGATTTGTGTGGTGGCGGCTGTTTGTCCGGTGTCAATGCCCAGCCCTTCGGCCTCCACGGCAATCAGTTCCATATTTTCCCGGTCGAGGTAGTGATAAAAAGCCCCGGCGGCATTGCTGCCTCCGCCCACGCAGGCGATGATCTTATCGGGATAATCGCGGCCGGTTTTTTCCATTAACTGTTTTTTCATTTCCCGGCTTATCACCGACTGGAAACGGGTTACCATATCAGGATAAGGGTGTGGCCCCACCACTGAACCAATCAGATAATAAGTGTCTTTGGGGTGATTGATCCAGTCGCGGATGGCCTCGTTGGTAGCATCTTTCAAGGTACGACTGCCCGATTTGGCCGGCCGTACTTCCGCTCCGAGCATACGCATACGTGCCACATTGGGGGCCTGGCGTGCCATGTCCACTTCGCCCATATACACCACACACTCCAAACCCATCAGGGCAGCAACGGTGGCGGTGGCCACGCCATGTTGGCCGGCACCTGTCTCGGCAATGATGCGTTTTTTTCCGAGCCGTTGTGCTACGAGTATCTGCCCAATGGTGTTGTTGATTTTGTGGGCGCCGGTATGCGCCAGGTCTTCGCGTTTCAGGAAAACGTTTGTTCCGTATTTTCCTGACAACCGCCGGGCAAAATACAATGGGGTAGGCCTGCCGGCGTAATCCTGTAATAACTCTTTAAACGCTGTTTGAAAGCTTTCGGACTCGATGATACCGACATAGTTTTGACGAAGCAATTCTACGTTGGGATAAAGCATTTCGGGGATAAAAGCACCACCGAAATCGCCGTAAAAACCTTGTTTGTCAGGATTGTAATTCATTTTTAAATTGTTTTATTTTGTTGATGTCTTTTATTGCAGGCCGGAGTTCAAACCGGCTGTTGATGTCCACCCCGTAAAAGGCAGGATGTTTTATGTTCCGGATGGTTTCTGCCATGGTTTCATCAATTCCGCCGCTGAGCAGAAATGGCGTTGTGCCGCGATATTGCTTCAGGATTTGCCAGTTAAAAGAAATTCCGTTTCCGCCTGCCAAAGGCCCAGATGCATCAAAAAGGAAAAAAGCACATACCTCTTCGTAAGGTTTCAGCCTGTCGAAGTCAAAACCATCGTGCAGGTTAAATGCTTTGATGACCGGAGCCACAGAATGTTGAATTTTTCCACAGAATTCCGGACTTTCCGCGCCGTGCAACTGAACATAATCCAAGTAAAAATCTTTCTTTTTCTTTGCAATGTATTCCTCTGATTTGTTGACAAAAACGCCTGTTTTACGGATGCTTTCGGGAATGAAAACTTCGGGAACCTTTTCGCAATAGCGTGGTGAAATTTCATGAAAAATGAAACCTATAAAATCGGGTTGCAATTCCATCAGCGCTGCAATATTGGCTTCATCCCTCATGCCACAGACTTTTAGATGTATTTTTTTCATGCCTTTGGATTTGTTTGAAGTTTTCGCAGATTCCGGATGAAGTTGCGGCAGGCGGTCTCCGGAGCCACCGCCCCCATGAAAAGCTCGCCGATGAGGAAGCCATCAAAACCTGCCTTTTTTAACAGGATGATATCCTCCGGTGTTTGAATGCCGCTTTCCGCCACTTTGATGCTGGCAGCTGGAAGTTTTTTGGCCATGCGGATGGCATGATCAAAATCAACGGTAAAAGTTTTGAGATTACGGTTGTTGATCCCCACTAAATCAGTCTCTTCTACATAAGCATCCAGCTCGTTTTCATTATAAAATTCCAGGAGTACTTCCATTCCTAACTGATGTGCCAGAGTGGTAAAACGGCTGACTTCTTCTTTGGAAAGTACCGCGGCAATCAGCAAAATGGCATCGGCGCCAATAGCTTTGGCTTCGTAAATCTGGTATTCGTCCACAATGAAATCCTTTCGGAGGACAGGACAGTAATTGAACTTTCGTGCGGTTTCCAGGTCTTCGTTGCTGCCGCCAAAAAAGCTTTCATCTGTCAGAACTGACAAAGCCGATGCTCCGGCCTGCATATAGCCGATGGAGATTTTCTCCACTGTTGCATAGGGATTAATGGCCCCTTTGGAAGGCGATTTTCGTTTAAATTCGGCAATAATACCCGACTTGTCCGGACGCAGTACATACTGTTTCAGCGAAACACAGGGAGCTGAAAAGTGTATACTCTTTTTCAGTAACTCCAAAGGATACAGACGTATCCGCTCTTTGGTCTCTTCTAGCTTGTGGTCGATTATTTTTTCAAGTATATCCATGGCGTTATTTTTTTGAAAGTTCTACAGCCTTTGTCAAAGAAGCAAAAGCACGTCCCGACATCAGGGAACTTTTAGCTGTTTCAGTACATTCTTTCAGGCTTTTGTTGTTTTCAAAAACCTGAATGGCCGCCGCTGCATTGGCAAGAACAACACCGGTTTGCGCTGTAGTTCCTTCGTTTTTCAGAATGGCAAGAAAAATGGCAGCAGCTTCCGGTACGGTTTTTCCGCCGGAAATCTCTTCGGCTTTTACCTCCTGCAAACCCCAGTCACCGTGACTTAGTAGTTTTTCGCCATCAGGCTGGTAACTTTTTACTTTGCCCGTAAGCGACACTTCATCATAACCATCCAGGCTGTGAATGATGTTAAACCGGAAGCCGTCATCTTTTTGGAAAAGATAATTGTACAAACGGGCCACTTCCAAATTATAAACACCCACCATTTGATGCTTTGGAAAAGAGGGGTTCACCAGCGGCCCCAGCATGTTGAAAAATGTTTTTACACCCAGCTCACGGCGTATAGGTGCTACGTTTTTCATGGCCGGATGAAACAGCGGCGCATGCATCATGCAAAATCCAGTCTCATCTAATTGTTGTTTCAGTTTCGATTCGTCGTTGGTGAAAACGTAACCGAGATATTCCATCACGTTGGAAGAGCCGCAGGAGGAAGAAACACCGTAGTTGCCGTGTTTGGCTACTTTGTAGCCGGCGCCGGCCACCACAAAAGCCGCTAAGGTTGAGATGTTGAAGGTGTCTTTTCCATCGCCACCGGTACCACAAACATCAATGGTTTCAAAGTCTGATAGATCTACTTTCCGGCACAAATCGAGCAGTGCTGTACGGAAACCTTTCAGCTCTTCCACTGATATTTGCCGCATAAGGTAAACGGTGAGAAAAGCGGCAATCTGTGAAGGGTTGTAATGGCCTTTGCCAATGCCGGTAAGTACGCCATATGCATCCTGCTCGCTAAGTTGACGGTTGTCGAATAACCTGTTGAGAATATTTTTCATGTGTTTATGATTTTGTATTTCGTTGTTTAACAGATGTTTACATTTCACGCAAAGAACGCAGAAAGGGATTTACGCTAAGCTCGCAAAGCCTTTTTATCATTCCTTCTGTCTGCCAACAGGCAGGTGTGTTTAAAAGGTAAACATGAGTGTTTCATGTGAAGAATTGCTTTTTTTACAGATTTAAAAAATTGAAAATCATTTCTTTTCCGTGAGGTGTTAGAATGGATTCGGGATGAAACTGAAGACCGAATACTGGATATTCTCTGTGTCTGACCGACATGATACGACCTTCTTTGTCGCGGGAGGTTACGATGAGCTCACCGGGAAAATCCTTTTCGCTGATCACCCAGCTGTGGTAACGTCCTGCCATAAATTCGCCGGGGATACTTTTGAAAACAGGATCGTCTTTATCTTCAATATAAATGGGGGTAGCCACCCCGTGATAAACTTGTTGGAGGTTCATTAGACTGCCACCAAATACTTCACCGATGGCCTGCATACCGAGGCAGACCCCGAGGATTTTTTTTATGGAAGCAAACTGCCTGACAATATCCTTCAGTATGCCGGCTTCATCGGGAAGGCCAGGTCCCGGCGAAAGAATAATCCGGTCATAGCCGGCCACCTGTTCAAAACTTATTTTATCATTTCGGAACACATCCACCGTGCAACCGCCATGTTCGCGGATGATATGTGCCAGATTATAGGTGAATGAATCGTAATTATCGAGTACTAAAACTTTTTTCATGTGTTTATGATTTTATATTTCGTTGCTTAACAGATGTTTATATTTCACGCAAAGAACGCAGAAAGGAATTTACGCTAAGCTCGCAAAGCCTTTTAATCATTCCCTTGCCTGCCTGTTGACAGACAGGCGTGTTTAGCTTACTAATCATGGATATTTCATCTTTTATCATTTTTAGAAATTCCGTTGGATAATTTTTCGGCTTTTTCGAGGGCAGAAACCAGCGCACCGAGTTTGTTGTTAATCTCCTGCAATTCGTTTTCTTCCACCGAAGAGACCACAATGCCTGCGCCGGCCTGGAAATATAACCGATTGTTTTTGCTCAGGAAACTACGAATGGTGATAGCGTGGTTCAGCGACCCATCGAAACCGAAAATACCGATGGCGCCACCATAAAAACCACGGCTTTGGTTTTCATATCGGTCAATAAGCTCCATGGCCTTGAATTTGGGTGCTCCCGAAAGTGTTCCGGCAGGAAAAGTGTCTGCAAAAAGCTGCAAAGCATCTGTTTTGTTGTCCAGATCAGCAACTACTTCTGAAACAAGGTGAATCACGTGGCTGTAATACTGCACTTCCTTGTAAGTCTTCACGGTTACATTCTCGCCATGGCGGCTCAAATCGTTACGAGCCAAATCGACCAGCATGGTGTGCTCGGCATTTTCTTTGGGGTCGGCAGCAAGCTGCTTGGCCAGCAGTTTGTCCGCTTCATCATTACCACTGCGTTTAAACGTTCCGGCAATGGGGTTGATGGTAGCTTTGCTGTGATTAACTTTTAGTTGCGCTTCGGGTGAGGAACCGAAAAGTTTGAAGTTGCCATAATCGAAATAGAAAAGATAAGGAGATGGGTTTACCGAACGCAGCGTGCGGTAAACATTGAATTCATCTCCCCGGAAGGCTTGTGAAAACTGCCGTGAAAGTACGATTTGGAAAACATCGCCGCGCTGGCAGTGCCGTTTACCTGTTTTTACCATTTCCATGAATTGTTCATCGGTCAGATTGGAACTTTTTTTACCGGAAAGTTCAAAACTGTAGTTTGGAAATTTATTGATGTGCAACAGGTTCTCCATCTGACTCATTTGCGAGTCTTCGTCATCAAAACGGTTTTCGATGAGCAACATCTCATTTTTAAAATGGTCGAAACGCAAGACAAATCGGAAAGCCACATAATGCATCAACGGAATTTTCTGTTTTGGTTTTTGTGGAGCATTTAAACGGATGGTCTCGAAATATTGCACTGCATCATAAGAGGTATAGCCGAAAAAACCGTTGGCGCCGCTGGTTTCTTCCTGGTTTTTATCTTCATTTTGCAACCTAAAGGCTCCCAGAAACTTTTGTAATTCAGGGCTAAGTTGTACTTTGGAAGTAAGTGGTATGGTACGGCTTTTCCTGCCTATGGTTTCTGTAACCACGTCGTTTTCCAGCACAAAGGAAGCAATAGGATCGAGGCAGACAAAAGAGTAGTTATTGTCATTGCCGTGATAGTCAGAGCTTTCCAGTAGAAAAGAATGGTAAAATTTATCCCGAAGGTTCAGGTAAAGGCCCACCGGCGTCAGCGTATCGGCCAGCAGCTTTTTTGTTTTTACGTGTATGTTAATTGTTTCCATATGAAATTTTGATTAAAAAAAAACGGCCTGTCGTGAATCGACAGGCCGTTTGAAATATTTTATAGTGCAAGCGCTCCTCTTCACGTCAGTTTCGGACGAAGAAAAGCCACCACCAATTGTTATTCAAATTCATTTTGTTCATGGCGACAAATGTAGAAATAAATTGTTTAGAAATGCAAATGGATGGTGAAAAATATTTTTCAGTGCCACTAAAACCAATGCAAGCAGACACTTTCGCTAACATTTACACCTTAATTTATTTTTTTATTCAGCACCTTTGACCATTGTAAAAGTTGTCGGTGTTCTGCTGTGCCGGCGGGAGACTTGCGCAAAAAGACCCGGCTGTATTTTTTGAAATAAGTTAAAGTATCTTCCAACGATAAATCATAGAGTATCAGCCGTGCGGCAAGGCCTTTACGTACTTTTACCACGCTGGTAAAAACTTTAGGATTATTATAAACGGCGGCAAGGGTAGCTATTGCCATAACCTGCGGGATAGCGGCAAAACGGAAAATACTTTTGTTTTTTATCAGTCTCAGGTAATCCACTACATCCGGCAGATGCTCAAGACTGTTCATCACCATTTCGTTTAGGCAGGCAAGGGATTTAAGGTCGTGTGGTTTTTGTGTAAAATATGAAAGTTCTCCGGCATATTTTCCCCAAATTTCTTTGGGCCAGAAAGATCGGTCTGAGAATATATCTTCGTGGTAATCACGAATTATGTTGGTCTTTTGCAAAAACAGGCCCATGGAATTAGAGAGGTCGTGCCTGTTTTTTAGTTCGGGATTTTCCAACCCGGAAGCGGAGAAAAGATCGGATAAGCCAATACCCACAAGACCTGCAACATAATGACAATAAAGATTATAATCGTCCAGCGATATCACTTCCTTTTCGGTAAAATATGCCATGCCGTTTCCCATTTTCTCAGAAATATCCACAATGACATCACGATAGTCAGCTTCTAAGCTTTTAAAAACCCGTATTACTTTATCATAATGTTCCAGCAGAACGCGGTAATCTTCCTGATCACCTACGTTTTTCAAAGTGAAATTTTCGTCGTAGCTTTTCTTATGGAAATTGCGGAGTAATTTCAGCTTTTCCTCTTTGGGAAACTTCATGTCGTCCTCAATGGTGTCAAGAGCGCGAAGTACGAGGTAAAAAACTCCGACAGCATTTTTTAAATTCTCCGGGAGTTGCTGGATAACAACGGCAAACGAACGCGATACCTTACTTAGAGCAGCACAACAAAAGGCTTCATCATCAAGTTTTAGTACCAACGCTGCCAGAGATTCTTTGGGGATAGCGTACTTACGACCCTTTATTTTTAACTTTAAAAGCGCCTTAACTTCTCGCGGATGTAGTGCCGATTTGTATAATGTCGGTATCATTTCCCTGGTTTTTGGCAAAGCTATGAATTTTAGAATTATAACATTCTGAATTCGAAAAAATTTAATCACATGGAAATTATTGTTTTCTTTGCAGGTTGCTAATAAGAACAAAGTATTATTGGTAAACACTTGAAAATTAGCAATAAAGCAATAATTCATCTTCTGCTGTTAAGGCTGGCGTGGAATGTTGTTGTGAAAACCCTACAAAAGAGACAATAGTAATGGAGAAATTTGATATTATTATCGCCGGCGCCGGTCCGGCAGGTTTGACGGCAGCCGTTGAACTGAGTAAGAAGTTCAAAATCCTTATCCTAGAACGTCGCAAACCGGGAACAACAACCTCTACGTGGTACAGCTATGCTGACCGTGTAAAAAAATATGATATTGAAGAAGCGGTAATCACACGTTTCGATGAGATTAAATTTACTTCTCCCACTCAATCTCATTACATGAAAGATGATTGTGTGATTATGAATCATAACAAAGTACTGCAACTGTGGATAGACAGGGCTAAAGCAAGTGGTGCCACAATCCGCCGGGAGGTATTCAGAGATTATGAATACAAAAGTGGTGGTGTGGTAGTGAAAACCAGTGAAGGCGAATATTTTGCCCGGTTACTTATCGATGCCATGGGTTCCGGCTCCGGAATTGTTGCCAAACACAAGCTCATCAAACGGCATGATGCCTGGGTGATTTATGGAGGCCTTATCCGGCATGAGAAGATGGAAACACCTCATGTTCTTGAATATTATCCGCTGAATGATGCGGATAACTCTTATGTAGGTATTCATCCCTATTCTGAGACGGAAACCAACATTTATGTTTTTCAGGGAAAGAGCAATACCATGGGGAAGCCTGCTGAATTGAAAGGTATTTTTGAAAAGACGATCCAAAAGCTTCATCCCAATGGAAAAAAAGTTCAAAACCTTGGCGGAACCATTGTTTCAGGTTCCCTTAAAAAATATGCCCTGGATAACGTTATTTTCTTCGGTGCTTCCGGCATGCTGAATCCTGATGGCTGTGGCATGGGTTTCAACGAAATCCTGAAACAGCATCAAACCTTTGCCAAAGGTATTGCCAAAGCTATGGAAAACAATACCCTGGATCAAAAAACACTGTCAAAAATTGCCGACTCTCTGCGTGACCAGGAAGTGATGAATTTCCAGAAAATCATCGGCGCTTTCTCTCTTTATTTCATCAAAAGCAAAGGCAAGTGGGATGGCGGCATAAAATGGTTGAACGCCATGGGAGAGGAGAGTAAATACTGGATGCGGAACGAGTTTACGCTGGATTGGATTATGAAAGCCACCCTCCGGTTGCACAAAGTGATACCTATTAAAGAGACAGTAAGCATGATCCCTATGGATAACCTGCCGTTTGTTTTGGAGCAGTTGGCTCGTTTCTCTGTTAAAGCTGCTACCTCTGTGGTGAAAAATGTGATAAAAAAATAGTTTGGATAATTGGTCATTCGTCATTGGTCATTCGCTATTGGCCATTCGCCATTCTGATTTTTATAGATGATTTGATACTGAATGACCATCGAATAACCAATTATCGAATTATCAAATGACCATTCTCCCCCCGTGAACCTGAAAAAAATTTCTCGTACATTTGCCTGAACCAAAAAATGACGCATTATGAGCAAAAGGGAATGGAAAGAAATCCGGGAATTTGAAGATATAAAATTCGAACGCTGGAACCATATTGCTAAGATAACCATCAACCGTCCAGGATATTACAATGCATTTACCCCAACCACAACTTTAGAAATGGCAGTGGCCCTGGATATCTGTCGCGAAGACATGACCGTTTATAGCGTGGTGCTGACTGGCGAAGGCGACAAGGCCTTCTGTGCCGGCGGCGACCAAAATGTGAAAGGCAAAGGCGGCTATATCGGCAAAGATGGCATTCCGCGCCTGAATGTGCTGGATGTGCAACGGAAAATCCGTTCCATTCCCAAGCCTGTAATTGCCATGGTAAATGGTTTTGCCATTGGCGGCGGCCATGTGCTGCATGTGGTTTGCGACCTGACCATTGCCTCCGAAAATGCACGTTTCGGACAAACAGGTCCCAAAGTGGGTAGTTTTGATGCGGGGCTGGGCTCTTCTTATCTTGCCAGCATCGTAGGACAGAAAAAAGCCCGTGAGATATGGTTCCTCAACAAACAATACACAGCACAGGAAGCTTTGGAAATGGGAATGGTCAACAAAGTTGTTCCGCTGGAAAAGCTGGAGGATGAAACCGTCGAATGGTGCCTCACCATGCACAAACGCAGTCCCATGGCTTTGCGCATGATTAAACTGGGGCTTAATGCCGAGCTGGACGGACAGATTGGCTTGCAGGAATTTGCCGGTAACGCCACCATGCTCTATTACATGACCGATGAAGCGCAGGAAGGGAAAAACGCCTTTTTGGAAAAACGAGATCCCGATTTTCATAAATATCCTAAGTTTCCATAGGAAAAAGACATCACCCCATAACCGACACTGAAAATCTCAGGGAAACAGAATAAAAAATATAACTATTCGATGATTTATGACAACAACCAGTCAACCAATATTCTCAGCATGGGTTGAAGCCTTTCGGTTAAGAACACTGCCTTTGGCACTTTCTGCTATTATTATGGGCAGCTTTTTGGCAGTCGCAGATGGCCGTTACTATGCCCCGGTAATTGGCCTCGCTGTGCTTACAACCTTGTTCCTGCAAATTCTATCCAATCTCGCCAATGATTACGGCGATCTCCTGAAGGGTACGGATAACGACAACCGGGTAGGCCCAAAAAGGGCTGTGCAAAGCGGCCGTATCTCCCTCCGGCAAATAAAATCAGCCATTATCCTCTTTGCAATACTCTCCTTCGTTTCGGGACTGGGACTTTTGTATGTTTCGCTTGGAAATCATTTTCTCACAGCGCTTTTGTTTTTGGCACTTGGACTGGCGGCCATTGCGGCTTCCATAAAATACACCGCCGGAAATCATGCCTATGGTTACCGGGGTCTGGGCGATCTGTTTGTATTCATTTTCTTTGGCCTTGTGGCAGTACTTGGTACCTATTATCTCAATAGCTTGCATTTTCACTGGCGTCTACTGCTACCGGCATCGGCCATGGGGTTTTTAAGTGCGGGGGTACTGAACCTGAATAATATGCGCGATATGGACAACGACCGGGCTTCCGGTAAACATACCATCGCCTCACGGCTGGGCTACGGAAGGGCAAGAATTTATCATGCTTTGCTTGTCCTTTTTGCACTGGCTTTTGCTACAGTCTATGTCCTGTTGGATTTTCACTCTGTTTGGAACTTCCTTTTTGTTATCGCTGTTCCTTTTTTTGTTCGTGATATTTTTCTGATTTTTAAAATGGGCGACAAGTCCCTGCTCGATCCTTTTCTGAAACGGCTGGCGCTCTCCACGCTGTTGTTTTCCCTACTTTTCGGGGTGGGAATTTGTTTGTAGAACAATCTCTTTTGAATCACATCATTTTTCTGACGTTCAATTCCGAGCCCCCCACAGGAAGGCTTATACGATAGCGGTGGCCCCGTTTGAAACGGGACAGGTTGTGGGAATGTTGAATCAAAGACGGAATAAAAAAACATTGTCTTATTGAAAAAAATACTTATCTTTGGCGTTAGTAACTTAGAAGGTTAATATGATTAGTTCATTTGGTACAAAAACAACGGAAAAAATTTGGCAGGGAGAAAGGGTAAAAAAGATACCTCTTGAAATACAACAAATAGGACGCAGGAAGTTAAGGATGTTAAATAACTCGCAAAATGTTACTGATTTAAGAATTCCACCGTCAAATAGATTAGAAAAATTAAAAGGAAGTAGAAAAGATTTTTATAGTATAAGAATTAATCATAAATGGAGAATAATATTTAAATGGAAAAACAATCATTCTCTGGAAGTTGAAATCGTTGATTATCATTAAAAAGGAGGTGTAAAATGGAAAAGTTATCAAATATTCATCCGGGTGAAATTCTTTTAGAGGAGTTTATGTTCCCTTTTAAATTATCGGCGTACAGATTATCTAAAAATTTAGGAATTCCTCAAACACGGATATCTCAAATAATAAAAGGAAGACGAAGAATAACAGCGGACACAGCGTTAAGATTAAGCTATTTTTTTGGTAATACTGCAAAGTTTTGGCTTGGATTACAAAACGATTATGACATTGAGGAGGAGAGAAATAATAATTTTGAAATATTTAAACAAATTCAGAAGATAAGTAAAGATTATACAAACGTGACAAAGCGCAAAGCTAATGCTCATTCTGATTTGTAATCCGAATGTTCCCCACGTTCATTCGGATTACAAATCCGGAAGTGTTGTGGAATCAGGAATAGCCGTAAGTATTTTTTGTCAAGTCGGGTTTGCGGCAGGGATTGGAGTGGCAGCTGCCGCCGTCGCGGAACAACGTTTTGGGCGGCGGCACTAAAACGGAAAGCCCGCCCGGCCGCCCTAAACATTAAAACAACCCGTTCACCAGTTCATCGTCTGCCAGTTGGGGAAGTGTAACCCGTAAATTTGGATTTTGCTGCATGGCACGTTGAGCGGCAAACATAGCCCCTTTGTTACGTGCCCAGCTGCGGCGGGTAATGCCATTGTTTACGTCCCAGTAAAGCATGGCCTGCAGGCGGCGGTGTGCTTCATCACTGCCGTCGAGAACCATGCCGAAACCGCCGTTGATCACTTCGCCCCAGCCTACGCCGCCGCCGTTGTGGATGGAGACCCATGTGGCGCCGCGGAAAGCATCGCCAATGACATTTTGAATAGCCATGTCGGCAGTAAACTTGGAACCGTCATAAATATTGGAAGTTTCCCGGAAAGGCGAGTCGGTGCCGGAAACATCGTGATGGTCGCGTCCGAGAACAACAGGAGCTGAGATTCTTCCGCTTTTTACCGCCTGGTTGAAAGCGGAAGCAATTTTTATCCGGCCTTCGGCATCGGCATAAAGAATACGGGCCTGCGAACCCACCACCAGCTTGTTCTGCTGCGCTCCTTTGATCCATTGGATATTATCGACAAGCTGACTCTTAATTTCTTCGGGAGCATTGTTTAAAATGCTTTCCAGAACGTCTGTAGCAATTTTGTCAGTGAGTGCGAGGTCTTCCGGTTTTCCTGAGGTACAAACCCAGCGGAACGGGCCGAAGCCGTAGTCAAAAAATAGCGGCCCCATAATATCCTGTACGTACGATGGATAGCGGAAGTTTATGCCGTCTGCTGCCATGATGTCGGCGCCGGCGCGTGAGGCTTCCAGCAGGAAAGCGTTGCCATAATCGAAGAAATAGGTTCCCCGCCGGGTGTGGTTGTTGATAGCTGCCACCTGGCGGCGCAGCGACTCACGTACTTTTTCTTTAAAAGTTTCGGGATTTTCCACCATCATCCGATTCGACTCTTCAAAACTTAATCCAACCGGATAATATCCGCCCGACCATGGATTGTGTAGTGAGGTCTGATCGGTGCCTAGATCCACAAAGATGTCTTCTTTTTCCAATCTTTCCCACAGATCCACCACATTGCCTTCGTAAGCTAAGGAAATCACCTCTTTTTCGGTTTTGGCTTTCCGGATTCGGGGAATAAGACGGTCGAGGTCGGAGAAAATTTCGTCCACCCAGCCTTGTTTGTGTCGCTTTTGGGCAGCTTTGGGGTTTACTTCGGCTACAACCGAGACTACGCCGGCGATGTCGCAGGCTTTGGGCTGGGCACCCGACATGCCACCAAGCCCCGAAGAAACAAACAGTTTCCCCGCAAACGGATTTTCACCTTTTTTGGCTGTTTTACGTGCGGCATTCATCACCGTGATGGTGGTGCCGTGTACGATGCCCTGTGGCCCGATATACATAAATGAACCGGCTGTCATTTGTCCGTATTGGCTAACACCGAGTGCATTAAACCGCTCCCAGTCATCTTGTTTTGAGTAGTTGGGAATGACCATGCCGTTGGTGACTACCACGCGGGGAGCATCTTTGTGCGAAGGGAAGATGCCCATGGGATGACCGGAATACATGGTCAGCGTCTGTTCGTCGGTCATGGTGGCAAGATACTGCATGGTCAGCAGATATTGTGCCCAGTTCATAAAGGCCGACCCGTTGCCACCATAAGTAATAAGCTCATGCGGATGCTGCGCCACTGCCGGATCCAGGTTGTTTTGAATCATGAGCATGATGGCGGCTGCCTGAACGGATTTATGTGGATATTCGCCTATGGGACGGGCATACATGTCATAATCCGGACGAAACCGGTACATGTAGATACGGCCCTGTTTTTTCAGCTCATCGGCAAATTCGGGAGCCAGCGTTTTATGGAATTTTTTGGGAAAGTAACGAAGCGCATTTCTTAGTGCCAGCCGTTTTTCCGCCGGCGTCAAAATGTCTTTTCTGATGGGAGCATGGCTGATACTCTTATCATAGGCTTTGAGTTCCGGCAATTCGTTGGGAATACCTTGTAAAATTGCAGCCTGAAATTCTTTAAGGTTCATAGCGATTTTATTTTGATGCAAAATTAAGAAAAAGCTTTTGGGAATGAAAAATGAAGAATGAAAAATGAAGAATGAAAAATGGCAGATTCATGCTACAAGCGAATGGTTACGCTATAAATAGGAGGGGCAGTTGAAAAAATGATGTTATTTGGCCCCAACCCCTAAAGGGGCGGGCTAATGCGCGTATTAAGCTATAAACTAATATTTTATAATACTTTTCTTTTGTAAAATATGCGGGTGGGTTCTTCCCCTTTAGGGGATTGAGGCAGTTTGTCCACTTCAGAGCCACCTTTTCCGATAAGTGGGTTCTTCCCCTTTAGGGGATTGAGGGGTTGCGTGGGCTATTATCGAATGACAAATCATCGGATAACAAATTCTCTTAAATCCTCTCTTTCGAGTTCTTTAAAATATTGTACAAAAATTCCCTTGCCCTGAAAAGCTGAGCTTTTACCGTTCCTAATGGCAAGTCCAACTCTGTTGTAATTTCCTCATAGCTGTATTCTTTGAAGTAGCGCAGTTCGATGAGCTTTTGGTAGTGTGGTCTCAACCTTTCCACCACCTGATGCATCAGTTCGATTTTCTGAGAGCGGATAAACTGTTCTTCCGGGTCGGGATTGTCAGCAGGAATGCGTGTGGGCTGGTCGTCTTCAGCTTGTCCGGGCAAACCGGTAATGGCATGGGTGGTTTTGTTTTTGGTACGCATAAAATCGATACAGTTGTTGGTGGCAATTTTAAACAGCCATGTGCTGAAAGCGAATTCGGGCGTGTATTGATGCAGACTTTTGAAAGCTTTTCCGAAAGCCTCGATAGTGAGGTCTTCGGCATCGTGAGGGTTTTGGGTCATTTTCAGCATCATAAAATACAAGCCATCATAGTAATGGTGCAGCAATTGGGCATAAGCACTTTGGTCGCCTTCTTCCAATGCCTTGCGGATGAGCTTGTAATCTCTCCTCCCTTTTTCTGTAAGGTTTGCATTTATTTCCATTTGGCCGTTTTAGTAAAAAATCCCAGAAAACCCACAACCATTGTGAGCAGTAAATGAATGGGTTCCCACAAAAGCGAAAATAATAATAATTGTTTTTCCTGTAACCTGCTCAGTACTTTTTTATGGATAATCAGCCGGGTGATAAAACGAAGCAAAAGAGAACCTAAAACCACGTAAAGTAACACCGGGTTCGTGGTTACAGCCAGGAGAATAACCAGACTTAGATAATAAATTCCCAGGCTCAGGCCGAATGTCCCCAGCAGGAATTTGTATTTGGGTTTATATTTTTTTCCGGTGGTCAGATGCCGGCGTTTTTGGCGGAGCCAATCGTTGAACTGGTGTTGTGGTTCTGAATAAACAAAAGCTTCGGGTGAAAGTTCGACCCGGGTGTTTTCTTTACGGGCAACCTCGCTGATAAACAAATCGTCGTCGCCGGAAGCCACTGAATAATGGGAAATAAAACCTTTGTTTTTCAAGAACAACGATTTCCGGTAGGAGAGGTTACGTCCGACTCCCATGTAGGGTTTCCCGGCAAGGGCAAAAGAGAGATATTGCAATGCTACGAGGAAAGTGTCGTAACGAATTAGCCGGTTCAGGAAACCTTTTTCTTTGGCATAAGGTCCATAGCCCAGCACCACTTCGGTTTTGTTGTCGTAGTTGGAGGCCATCCGGCTGATCCAGTAAGGCGAAGCCGGCCTGCAGTCGGCATCGGTTAGGAGCAGTATTTCATGTGCCGCCGATTTAATACCTATAGAAAGTGGGAATTTCTTGCCGTGGAAAAAGTTCAGGTCACGTTCGATGGTTACCACTTTCAATTGTGGATAGCTGTTTTGCAACTCTTTCAGGTAATCGGCGGTTTCGTCGTCGGAGGCATGGTTGACCACCACCACTTCAAAATCAGGATACTTTTGTTCGAGAAGAGCCGGCAGGTTTTTTTTAAGATGATGGTACTCGTTGCGGGCAGCCATGACTACGGAAACCGGTGGTTGTTCCGTTGTTGCCGGGGGTTGCTTACGCAGGAAAGCCAGCTTTGAGAACAGGAGCCAGTAATAGAGCAACTGGACAAAAAGGCTGGCCAAAAGCAGGGCTGCCAACACGATTTCTACAGGAGTATATTGGGTCATTTGCCGGAATGATTATAATCGGAGCAAAGATATTTAATTTCTGCTGGATGCCAACGCCAATTTTTCGGTTTAATAGTTGGATATAGTATAAGGGCTAATTATCGAAATTTACGGATAAAAAAGCTAATAGCACACCATCTTTGCACGAAAAACCACTTGATGTAACCCGCTATAACTTCGTGATTTTTAGCAACAAATCTGACATACTATTGGCTTTCTGTGAAATAAATCTTATATCGAATTCATGTTATTAGTTAAAAAGTCGAGAATATGCATATGCTTAATGCCTTTGTAGTTTCCTTTTATCAGTTCGTCGGCTGATATGACTATTTTCTCATAATTATCTTTAATCTGTAGCAGATTACCGAATTTACGCTCCATAACATTTGTGTCGGACAGCAGATAAGATACCTGAATATATTTGGTGAATTCATTTTTTTGAGCTACAAAATCTATTTCCATATTCTTCAGCTTGCCCACATAAATCGTATAGCCATTGCTTATCAAGTGATTATATACCAGGTTTTCAAAAACTTTTGATATGTCATCAGCTTTATATGGAATAATGGAATGTTTTAGTCCCAAATCGTTGAAATAATATTTGTCATTGATTTCAAAGCGCTTTTTGCCTTGAATATCGTATCGCTGCACTTTTTGTATAAAAAAGGCATTGCATAAATATTGCAGGTAGTTTAACACCGTATTTACCGAAAGGCCGATACGTTGTGACTTCAAAAAATCGGTAATTTTTTTTGAAGAGACATAGCTACCCAAATTATCAGATAAATACTCAATCAATCGTTCTAAAAAATCAATATCGCGGATATTGTAACGTGCTACCACATCCTTTAACACAATCGTATTGTAAATGCTACGTAAATATCCGTAAACAATTTCATCTGACAGTTCTAAATTGATAAGATAGGGCAAACCGCCGTAACGTATGTATTTTAATAAGCCGGAAGTGTCGTTGGGAAGCTGATGAAATTGTAAAAATTCGGAGTAAGACAAAGCATTGATTCTGAATTCTATATATCTGCCTGACAAATAGGTGGCCAGATCACCAGAAAGCATCCGGGCATTGCTGCCGGTACAATAAATATCGTGACGCTCTGCAAATATCTGACGCAGTGCAAATTCAAACTTTTTGATTTCCTGAATCTCATCAATAAAAATGTAATTATTCTTTTTCTTATCTATTCCGGCTTTGACATAAGTGTATAAATCTTCATTATTTCGAATGTGTTTAAATTCGTGTAATTCCTTATCCAAAAAGATTATGTTGGCCTGATGATCTTCCTGTTGAATATATTCGCGAAGTTGATGTAAAATGGTGGTTTTGCCAACGCGCCGTCCCCCCACAAGCACTTTTATTATCTGCTTCCTGATATAAGGTTTTATCTTGTTCAGATATTGTTTACGTTCTATTGTTTTCTGCATGGTGAAATATTTTATACAAAAATACTAAAATTTTCATTATAATGAAATGTTTTATACAAAACATTAAAGTCTTCATTATAATGAAACATTAGTTCTCATAGATCACAGGTGTGCAAAAGTTTCCTGTGCCTTTACCTCCGTTACAGAATAAGAATAACCCCTATCTTTGCCGCAAATTTTTGAAGATTTTATGCAGTTTGAGTTACAGAAAACCGATGACAAAACATCAGCGCGGGCAGGCGAAATAACCACCGGACACGGCAAAATCCAAACCCCAATTTTTATGCCGGTCGGTACGGTAGGCTCGGTAAAAGGGGTGCATATCCGCGATGTAAAAGAGGATGTGAAAGCACAGATTATTCTGGGAAATACCTATCATTTGTATTTACGTCCGGGTACGAAAATTATTGAACAGGCCGGCGGACTGCATCATTTCAACGGATGGGAGGGTGCCATTCTCACCGACAGTGGCGGATACCAGGTTTATTCACTTTCGGGCACACGCAAACTGGACGAAGAAGGTGTCCTTTTCCGCTCGCATATTGATGGCTCAAAACATCAGTTTACGCCTGAGAATGTGATAGATACACAACGCAGCCTCGGCTCCGACATTATGATGGCTTTTGATGAGTGTACACCTTATCCCTGCGATTACGATTACGCAAAAAACTCACTGGACATTACTCATAAGTGGCTGGCAAGATGTGTGAAACGTGTGGAAGCGACCGAACCGAAATACGGTTACAGCCAAAGTCTGTTTCCCATTGTACAAGGCAGCACGTTTCGCGATTTGCGCATGGCTTCGGCGGAAAAGATTGCCTCTTATGGTGCTGATGGTAACGCCATTGGCGGACTTTCGGTGGGCGAGCCTCATGAGGTGATGTACGAAATGACGGAGTTGGTTTGTGGTATTTTGCCAAAAGACAAACCCCGCTATTTGATGGGCGTAGGTACGCCGGAAAATATTCTGGAAAGTATTGCTCTGGGCGTGGACATGTTTGATTGTGTTATGCCCACGCGAAACGGCCGCAACGGTATGCTTTTTACCAAAAACGGCATCCTCAACATCAAAAATAAGAAGTGGGAAAATGATTTTAGTCCGGTGGATGCTGAGGGTACCTCTTTTGTTGATGCACTATACAGTCGGGCTTATCTACGACATCTTTTTTCGGCACGGGAATTGCTAGGAGGCATGATTGCCAGTACACATAATCTCGCTTTTTATCTGTGGCTGGTACGTGAAGCCAGGCAGCATATTCTAACAGGTGATTTCAGTAGTTGGAAGGCGATGATGATTCCGCGTATAAAACAACGACTTTGACCTTTTCGGGATAGGTATTCTGCCCGAAGAGTTAAAAAAATGATGTATCTTTCACAAAAAATAATAACAAGGTAAACTCCCGGATGAACAGATAGATATGAAGATTATTGACTGGTATATTATTAAAAAGTATCTGGGAACTTTTTTCTACTCCATCACCCTGTTGATTTTGGTGGTGATTGTCTTTGATATTTCAGAGAAAATAGACACATTCATTCGTCACCATGCGCCGTTGCACGCCATTATTTTCGATTATTATGTGAACTTTATCCCCTATTTCGTCAACCTTTTTATATACCTTTTTTCTTTTATTGCCGTTGTATTTTTCACCTCCAGGCTGGCAGGAAATAGCGAAATTATTGCTATGCTGAGCAGTGGTGTCAGTTTTCGGCGGCTGTTGCGGCCTTATATGGCTGTTGCCATTTTCCTTGCTCTCTTTTCATTTTTTCTCCGGAGTTTTATTATTCCTCACACGAATATTAATCTCCGGATTTTTATGAATAAATATGTTGAAAACCTCACAAAAGACAAAGAGCGCAACATTCACGTACAACTCGGCCCGGATACATTTGCTTATGTTGAATCATATAATGTGCAACGTCATACCGGTTATCGCTTTGCTCTGGAAAAATTTGATGGTGAGCGGCTGGTATATAAACTTAATTCGCGGAAAATTGTAAGAGATACCGTTTTAAACAAATGGGTTATTTATGACTATTATATTTTTCGTTTCGATAGTCTGGGAAACCAACAGTTACAAAGTGGTTACATGAAAGATACGACCCTTGCATTAAAGCCCACCGACTTGTACAAAATCAAGCAACGTTTTGAAGAGATGAACTATTTCCAGCTCAACCATTATATTAAAAAAGAAAGAGAGCGGGGATCGTTATCGTACAAACGTTATGAGATAGAGAAATACAAGCGTTTTGCCGGGCCGGTAGCCATTTTGATCCTGACACTGCTGGGCGTGGCACTTACCAGCCGGAAAGTTAGGGGAGGTATGGGAATGCATCTCGGATTGGGATTGTTGCTGGCCTTTTCCTATATTTTGCTTATGCAGGTGTCGGTGGTTTTCTCCACCCAGGGCAACCTCTCACCAGCCATTGGTATTTGGATTCCCAATTTCATTTATCTGATTATTGCACTCTATTTATTAAAGAAAGCTCCAAAATAATATTTAGTCCAAAATTTTAAACAAGGTCTTATTTTTCAAATGACATTTCTATTCTTTATGAATAATGACATCAGCAAAAAAGAGGATTTTAATATGCTGTTCAAATTTGTACTTTTGCATCTGAAAATTTAAAAGAAAACACCTGATTATTTATGGCACAAAAACCATCTATTCCAAAAGGAACTCGCGATTTCGGCCCCTTTGAAATGAGCCGTCGCAATTATATTTTCAATACCATCCGTAGCGTATTTGAGAAATACGGCTATCAGCCCATCGAAACGCCGGCCATGGAAAACCTGAGTACGCTCCTTGGTAAATACGGTGAGGAAGGTGATAAACTACTTTTCAAAATCCTTAACTCCGGCGATTTTCTTGCCAAAGCCAACCCCGAATGGATCAAAAAAAGAGATTCGTTACGGCTGAGTACCGGCATTAGCGAGAAAGGATTGCGCTACGACCTTACTGTGCCCTTTGCCCGTTTTGTGGTGCAGCATCGCAACGACATTACATTTCCTTTCAAAAGGTACCAGATGCAACCTGTTTGGCGTGCCGACAAGCCACAAAAAGGTCGCTATCGTGAATTTTTTCAGTGCGATGTGGATGTCATAGGCTCCAACTCCCTGTTGAATGAAGTTGATCTGATTCGGATGATTGATGAAATCTTTCAACATCTGAACATCCGTGTTGTCATCAAATTGAATAACCGTAAATTACTTAGTGGAATAGCACAAACCATCGACGCTCCTGAAAAACTCACCGATATCACCACGGCCATGGATAAGCTGGACAAAATCGGTGTTGAAAAAGTTTATGAAGAGCTGCTTGGTAAAGGCCTTTCGCAGGATGCCATCGACCATTTGGAGCCTGTCCTAAACCTACGTGGCAGCAACACCTCCAAATTGAATTGCCTTAAAGAACTGATTGGCGATACTGCTGACGGCTCCAAAGGGCTGCTTGAGCTTGAAACCATTCTTAAGTATCTGAAGCCGTTCGATCTGAAAGCGGAGGTTGAAATTGACCAGTCCCTGGCTCGCGGTCTGAACTACTATACCGGCGCCATCATCGAGGTGAAAGCTGCGGGTGTACAGATTGGAAGTATTTGTGGCGGAGGGCGTTATGATAACCTTACCGGAATTTTCGGTTTGCCGGATGTTTCCGGTGTCGGAGTCTCTTTTGGTGCTGACCGGATTTATGATGTGCTGACCGAACTGAAACTATTTCCCAAAGATGCTGTTTCGCTGACCAAAGTGTTGCTGGTAAATTTCGGCGAAAAAGAAGAACTCTTTTCTCTGGGAGTCCTTGAAAAATTACAGCAGGCCGAAATTGCTTCGGAGCTTTATCCCGAACCGGCTAAAATGAAAAAACAGATGAAATATGCTAACCAAAAGCAAATTCCTTATGTTTTGCTGATTGGTGAAGAAGAGATGAAATCCGGTAAACTCACATTGAAAAATATGGTTACCGGTGAGCAGGAAAAATGGGGAATCGAAGAAATTATAAAAGCAATAAGTACCTGATGTTTTACTAAACACTTCAAACTTTAGGCCTGCCTGCGCGTAGCCGCTTCGGCGAAGGCAGGCACTTCAAGTGCCTTGTTCATTCGGATTTCTCGTCTGAGACGAAACACGTTTGATCCGAATGTAATAGGAAAAAGGGATTTTTAATCACTCAAATGAAAATTCAAATAATTGGCAGGGACTTGTTTCCTGTAAAGAAACAATAAAAAATAGAAGAAAAAATGGACAATTTTCATCTTATCAGTAATGAAAAACTGACTTTCAAGACCGTTTTCAATATTATGAAAAGCGGCGATAAATTAACTTTGTCGGAAGAGGCCACACAGCAAATTATTAGATGCCGGGATTATCTTGACAAGCGTATGGCTAAGGACGATTCTCCCATTTATGGTATCAATACCGGATTTGGTGCACTTTACAACAAGAGTATTTCGTACGAAGATCTTGGGCAACTACAGGAAAATCTGGTGATGTCGCATGCCAGTGGAACAGGGGAGGAGGTGCCACAGGAGGTGGTGAAACTCATGCTGCTGTTAAAGATCAAATCTCTTTCTTATGGATATTCAGGTGTGCAATTAAGCACTGTTCAAAGGCTTATTGACTTTTTCAATAAAGGGATTTTTCCGGTAGTTTATCAGCTCGGCTCTCTCGGTGCTTCGGGCGATCTGGCTCCGCTGGCACACATGTCGCTACCACTGCTTGGGAAAGGTGAGGTGTGGTACAACGGTGTAAAACGACCTGCCATGGATGTGCTGAAAGAGCAGGGAATGGAGCCTGTTCTCCTGCAATCCAAAGAGGGACTGGCACTGCTCAACGGTACACAGTTTATGAGTGCTTACGGCATTTTTACCGTGCTGAAACTTTTCCGTCTCTCGGATATGGCCGATATTATTGGTGCTCTTTCGCTGGATGCTTTTGATGGACGTATCGAGCCTTTTTATGAGGGGCTGCATACGCTGCGTCATCATTTGGGACAAATTCAGACTGCCGGGCGTTTTCGTGAAATACTCAAAGGTAGCGAATTGATAAACCGACACAAAGAACATGTGCAGGATCCCTACTCTTTCCGTTGTATTCCGCAGGTGCATGGTGCCACCAAAGATGCCATAAATCATGTAGCCTCGGTACTTTCCGAAGAGATGAATGCGGTTACGGACAATCCCACAATTTTCCCCGATGATGATTTAATCGTTTCCGGCGGAAATTTCCATGGGCAGCCTCTTGCAATTGCTTTGGATTACCTTGCCATCGCAGCTGCCGAAATCGGTAGTATCTCGGAAAGAAGAACATACCAGCTTATTGGCGGTAAGCGCGGACTACCTTCGTTTCTCGTAGCCAATCCTGGATTAAATTCAGGATTTATGATTCCGCAATATACTGCTGCTTCTATCGTGAGCCAGAATAAGCAACTTTGCACACCTGCATCGGTCGATTCTATTGTCTCCTCGCAAGGCCAGGAAGACCATGTGAGTATGGGAGCCAATGCAGCTACCAAGGCCTACCGGGTGATGAATAATCTAAGAAGGATTCTTGCAATAGAGCTGTTTAATGCTGCCCAGGCACTGGAGTTTCGCCGGCCACTGAAAACCTCACCCTATCTTGAAGAATTTATGGAAAAATACCGGAAAGTGGTGCCTTTTGTCAACCACGACAAAATAATGCATTATGAAATTGAGAAATCTGTCACCTTTTTACAGGAAGTGGATTACGAATTGCCTGATGCGCTGATCCAGGGGATATAGCTCTTTTGTTTTTTCTACAGCGCAAACCTCTCTGCTGGTCGGGATATGTCATCCCGACCTTTTCCGGACCTGGGGATTTTAAATCCCTTTTCCCAAAACATTCGGATTTGAAATCCGAATGAGCGGATTCTTATTTCTATCCTGAAACTAAGGGTTTTCGGAACTAATTCTCGAAAATTATTTGATACGGCCGTTCAATTTCTGCTGCGAGTTGCGATATGGAGATGTATTTGCTTTCGCGACGATACTCTTTGCCATCAAAAAACAGAATAAGTGTAGGATTAGAAAAAACGTTAAACTGTGCAGGCAGTTTTGGGTGCTTTTCCGAATTTACGAATCCCAGTTTGATGTTTGGAAAGTCTTCTTCGACCATTTTTATCACCTTGGGACGTAAACTAAGGCAGGGCGGGCAGTGGTCGTTATAAAAATAAAGTATGCCCGCCATTTCTTCTTTCACGTGTGCTTCTATTTGTGCCTGTGTTTCCAGCTCGTTTTTCATCGATGTGTTATCTTTTCAAGATAGCTGCAAAAATACAATTTCCTTAATTCTTATAGCCGCATTTTTTACCCAGCCTCCCAACCTCCAAACTTCCAAACCTCCAAACTTCCCAACTTCAAAACCTGAAATTTATCCTCCTCATGTTTCCCTATTTTTTCTAATTTCGCAGCCCGATTAAAAGAAAAATGTGTAAAGTTATGGAGCAGGAAAATATAAAACCACAGTTATTGAAGGTATTGCTGATTCTAACCTTTATTGGAAGCGGGCTCACCTTGTTTTCAAATCTTTTTCTTTTCGGGTTTTTCAACCAGATCAAGGCTATGATTGCCGTACAGGGTTCCAGTTATTCGTTTATGGGAACCACCATGAATCTAACGCCGTTTTTTCAAATAAGTTCTGGTTTTTATCTCATACAAGGCCTGCTATCAGGAGTGGCACTGACCGGAGCCATTTTAATGTGGGATATGAGAAAGATTGGTTTTCACTTTTATGCATTGGCACAAATCAGCCTGTTGATTGTTCCCAAACTTTTTATTCGCGGACTCCCTTTCCCCGGCATGGAACTTCTCATTAGCTTTCTGTTTGTGTACCTCTACTACAAATTTCTAAAGGTTATGCACTGAAGATGGGTGGTTCTTCCGATATACAACATGCCGTTTCGGGAAAGTTTGGTGCTGCTGTCAGTCTGTTTTTTTACCGCTGGTTTGCTCTGATAGTCTTGCTATATGGTTTGCTCGGATTTCTGTTTTACTTTTTTCTTCTTGTAACCAACCACAATGGAGCAACGACCGGCCTGCCTTTTCGTGAATTGACAAAAGATACTTTGTGGATTTGGCTGCTTATTTTTGCCATTTTACATTTTATTGTTTTTTCAGGTGGCTTATTGCTGCTTCTATATAATAAGGTGTTGGGTGTTATTTTCCTCCTCACAGCTATGCCCGCTGTCCTCCTCGCCAATGCTATTATTAATAATGAAATCAATTTCACCTCATGGGTTATTTTGGTGGTTTTGGGCTTTTTCCTTTGGAAAGGACGCAAACAGGTCTGTTAATATCAAGGTAATAGCTATTCGGCGTTTAACTGAAAAGAATATCGAACAGCATACAGTCGACAGGTTGACATTTTATTTTCCATTCTCATCGATTCCTGATGTTTTAGCTCGTGATAAGCCCTCAAATAGAAGATAAAAACGCCGATTTGACTTATATACAAGGCGAACGGAACTGTAAATTTAGGGGTGAAAAATAATTGGTTATTTTAGTGAAAATTGTTTTTTAATATTTGTAAAATGCTATTTAAAGCATGTAACAGTTTGAAATATAGTAATAAACGGTTCTAATTTAGAAACATTATAAAATATTAACATTATTTATGAAAACTTGTAATAATGTTCTAATTTTACACTTTAAATTTTTAACAAAAATTATCGTTATGAGAAAAATTACAATTATGCTTGCGTTTTTGTTTTTTGTAGGGCTGAATTTTGCTTTTGCACAAACAAAAACGATTAGCGGTACGGTAACTAGTGCGGATGATGGTTCAGGCCTTCCCGGCGTTACTGTACTAGTTAAAGGTACCTCAAATGGTACCGTTACAGATGTTAATGGTAAATATTCCCTTGAGGTGAAAAACAGCGCTACTACGCTTGTCTTTTCATTTGTCGGAATGGAGACACAGGAGATTGCCATTGATGGTAAAACAGCGATTAACGTTGTTATGAAATCTTCCGCTTTATCTTTGAATGAGGTAGTGGTTACAGCCTTGGGAATTTCAAGGAAAACAAGAGCTCTCGGGTATTCTGTGACGAAGGTTCCTGCTGCAGAGATTAGCAAAACTGCTGTTACAGATGTTGTTAATGCATTGGCCGGTAAAGTGGCAGGTGTACGTGTTACTAATTCTTCCGGTGCTGCCGGATCGGCGCCTTTTGTTGAGATTCGGGGTTCTTCCTCTATTCTTGGAAACAACCAGCCTCTTTATGTGGTTGATGGTGTGCCTATTGCTTCCGGTGGTGGTGCCGGTAACACTGCTGGAGTAGCATACTCCAGTCGTACTATCGACATTAACCCTGACGACATTGCTTCCATGTCAGTTTTGAAAGGTGGTGCAGCTACTGCTCTTTATGGTTTAAGAGCTGCTAACGGTGCTATCATTATTACTACAAAACATGGTAAGAAACAAAAAGGATTGAGTATTAATTATAATACTTCCACTAAACTGGAACAAATATCTCAGGTTCCTGCTTTACAGAACAAATATGCACAGGGTGGCTTTTTGTATGCCGGATATTACAATGGATACGGATACAATGTATCTGCCTATCAGGATCCTGATTCACATTTCTATAATGGAACATCCTGGGGCCCTGCAATTGATACCCTGAGATACACCACCAATCCGAAATATGTTCCTGGCGATGTCCCTTATTCTTTTGGTGGGACAACTTCTATGGCTGACTATATGAAATATTGGGATCCCAACGGTCGTATTGTCGGACAAAGCAGCCCCTGGGCTTCAAACAAAAAAGTGAAGACTTATAATCCTTACGACTTTTTCCAAACCGGAGTTTCTCTTTATAATAATGTGAGTGTTTCGGGCGGAAATGATGTGACCACTTTTTATGCTTCACTTTCTAATACTAATGTTAAGGGCGTTGTTCCTAACAATACTTTGAACAGAACAACATTTAGTTTGAATGCTTCTCATAAACCGGCCAAAAACCTGAAGATTAGTGCCATTATGAATTATACCAATACGGTCGCTAATCGTAAACAACAGGGAAGTAACCTTTCCGGGGTTATGCTGGGCTTGATGAGAACTCCTCCTACCTTTGATAATGCTTACGGATATGTGTTTAATGGTACATACAGACATGGCCAACAAAGAACTTATCGGAATGGTTCAGGTTATGATAACCCCTATTGGGTGGCAAACAAGATTAATTACAACGATGAGGTGAACCGTGTTTTTGGTACCTTCACTACCGAATGGAACGTAAACCAGTATGTGAAAATAACCTATCGTGGCGGTCTTGACTTTTACAACTATTATTCAACCAATAATTTTGCCATTGGTTCCAGAGGTAATCCGGAAGGTTATTCCAGTCCAAACGAGTATTTCAGCATGGACCTTAACCAGGATGTTTTTGCTAATTTCAAAAAGAATCTCAACAAAGATTTTACACTGACGGCTATGGTTGGTTTTAATATGTATCAGAGGCGCTTCAAAAGAGTTACTTCCGAAGCCAACGGACTCATTATCCCGGGCTTTTTTGATGTTTCCAATACCAACGATGTAAAAGGATATCAGGGAGAAAGTTCGCACAGAACCCGTGCCTGGTACTATGATGTATCCCTCTCCTATCAGAATATGCTTTATTTGGATGTTACCGGCCGTTACGAAGGTTCTACTACTTTACCGGCAGACAATAATTCATTTTTCTATCCCTCAGTAAGTGGGAGCTGGGTATTTTCACAATTGCCTTTTTTGAAAGATTCAAAAATTCTGTCGTTTGCTAAACTGCGTGCTTCTTATGCTATCACTGCCAACGTACCCGGTGCGTACCGTACGAGTACCTATTTTTATCAGGGTGGTGCCAATGATGGCTGGACCAACGGTATTAGTTTCCCGTTCCTGGGTGTGAATGGATATTCTAATGGTTATACCTTGGGAAGCAATATCTTAAAACCTGAAAAAGCCAAATCCTGGTCTGTCGGACTTGATGCTCGTTTTTTGCAGAATCGTTTCAGAATAGATGCCGATTACTTCAATCGTATAAACAGTGACCTGCTGTTGAATGTTCCTACTGCTGCTTCTATTGGCTATGGCCAGAGATATATTAATGCTGCCGAAATGAAAACTACCGGTATTGAGCTGTTAGTATCGGCAGATATTGTGAAAACTAAAAATCTGTTGTGGAATGTTACTGTAAACTGGTCAAATCCCAATTCTGTTGTTACAAAACTTGCTCCGGGCGTACCTAATGTATTTCTCGGTGGATTTACCGAGCCTCAGGTAAGAGCCGTCGCCGGAGAGAAGTATCGTACTATCTACGGTGTGGACTGGGTTAGAGATAAATCAGGTAATTTAGTAATTGATGACAATCCGAAGCATGAATTTTACGGTTATCCTATTCCGAACGACAGTACCAGCGCGTTAGGTTCCATTCAGGCTGACTGGACAATGGGTATTACCAATACGGTTACTTATAAAGGGATTTCTTTTTCCTTTTTAATTGATATTAAACATGGAGGAAAGATGTGGAACGGAACCCTCGGCGCCTTGAATTACTTTGGTATGAGCAAGAATACAGAAAATCGTAACAATGATTATTTATGGAAAGGTGTTATGGGACATGTTGATCCTACAACAGGAAAGGTTGTAACTTCCGGTACTGTGAATACACAAAAAGTTAAGTTGGATGAAAACTGGAGATTCTGGGACGGCTATGGCAGCGGTTTTACAGGCCCTTCGTCACCTTATATTCAGGATGCCGGCTGGGTTCGTTTGCGGACGATTACACTTTCTTACGATTTCAAACAATCTGTTATAAAAGATGTTACCTGGATTAAACATCTAAGTCTATACCTCACTGGGTACAACTTGTGGTTGTCCACACCTTACACAGGCATTGATCCCGAAACCAGCTTATTGGGAGCTTCCAATGCACAGGGTTTTGATTATTTTAATATGCCTGGGACAAAATCTTATACTGTCGGTTTAAAAATAGGATTTTAATTATTGTTTAAACTATTAAATTTTTGACTATGAAAAAAATAAATATTATAACTATTGCCACATTCGTTTTGGTGATGTTTTCAGTTACATCATGCCAAAAAAAGTGGTTGGATCCTTCAGTAAATCAGGATCCTAATGCGGTTACAGATGTTCCGGGGTTTGTCCTATTGCCCTCAATCGAAGCCCAAATGGGGTATATTCTCGGTGGTATGGACATTGTTGGAACAACTTCTATGTGGGATCAATATGCTTTTGGTGCAGCTCGCCAGAGCGCTGCCATAAATGGCTACATTTACAGACCGTCTGATGTTGATAATGTCTGGGGCTCTTTTTATACCCAGGGTGGCATGATGAGTACCAAAATCTTAATGGATAAATCCATGGATACAGCTACTTATTCTCCTATTTATGGTGGCATTGCCAAAGTCCTTATGGCCGTTTGGTTAGGAAATGCAACCGATTTGTGGGGTGATATCCCTTATTCGGAAGCCTTTCAGGGAAATGCCAATCTAACCCCTAAGTACGATTCACAACAACAGATTTATGCTACAATTCAAAGCCTGCTCACCAGTGCCATTAATCTTTTGCAACAGACTCCCACCGGTTTTGATCAAAAGCTGTCAACCAGTGATTATATCTTTGGCGGAAATACTGATGCATGGATCAAAGCTGCCTGGGCACTGAAAGCGAGATATACGCTTCACCTGTCAAACAAAAACAGCACTTGGGCTGCAGCTGTAATTAATATTATTGAAAACAATAATATTATGACCAGTAACTCAGACGATATGGTATTCAAATTTGGCACAGGCCCTTCTACGCAAAACCCTATGTATCAGTATGAAGACCAAAGGGGTGATATGAGAAACAGTGTCGGGTTCTTTAATTCAATGGCTAATGATAACAACGATCCGCGGAGCTTTATTTATAAGGCTACCTCTGATGGAGCAGATTATTTTGCCGGAATTTATTACGGAGAAAAAGATTCACCTGTTGAGCTGATGACTTATAGTGAGCTAATGTTTATTGCTGCCGAAGCTTATCATCAAGCTGGTGATTATCCCAATGCCAAGGCCTATATTATTAAAGGTATTACATCAAACATAAACAAATATATGGGATTGGATGCCGATTATGATGCTGCAGCACCAGCATGGCTCGCTGCTAAAATAGCCTCTTATGCCGGTACTGTTAATTCACCTTCGTTACAGGAAATTATTCAGCAAAAATATGTTGCCGATTACCTGCAACCCGAATCGTTTGTTGACTATCGCAGAACAGGTTTCCCTGTGCTTACCCCTGTGAATACAAGAGGTATCCCCGATAGGTATCCCTACGCTACGTCGGAAGTATTATATAACAAGAATACTCCCAAAACAACCCTTTACACCAAAATGTGGTGGCAGAAATAGTGAATAACCTGAACGGGATTTATTCCCAATAAGGGTATTTTATTAAAAAAGAGATTGTTTCGTAAGGGATGATCTCTTTTTTATTTATTATTTATAATCAACTATACTATGAAAAAATTTATCGGAATATTATCACTTTCTTTTATTATTGTTTTTTTAAACATGTCACTCTTTGCCCAGACCGTTGATCCCAATGCCGTTGATGGTCAGATTTATTTTCAACTGAAAGCTGCGGCTTCTGTTAATCACCAGGGTGTTAATGGTATTGTCAATGTCAATAAGCTGGCTTTTATCAATGGTTTAAAGGAAGCTTATCAGGTTACGCGGGTTAAACGCCCGTTTTATAAAGCTAATGATAGTCAGTTACAGCGTACCTATTTACTTTATTTTAAGGATATTAAAGATGTTGACAGTTTGATCCGTGCTTTAAAAAAGAACAAAGATGTTGTTTACGCAGAAAAAGCTCCGCTGTTTAAAATCCTTTATACCCCCAATGACCCTGATTATAATTCCAGCCCTAATCATAGATGGTTTCTCAATGTTATCCAGGCAGCAAAAGCCTGGGATATACAAAAAGGGAATCCCAATATTAAAGTCGCTGTTCTTGATAACGCAATTGATATAAGTCATCCTGATTTACAAAGCAAAATCGTCGCCAGGATTGATCTTGCAAATAATGATGATGATCCAACTCCTCCAAAACAGGATGCGGAATGGACACACGGAACCCACGTTTCCGGTCTCGTCGGTGGTGCCACTGATAATGGCATCGGCATTGCTTCTATTGGTTTCAATATTAGTTTGATGGCTGTAAAGATTTCCAGAGATTCGACGAGTGGGAAAAGCATGTCCTTTGGCTATCAGGGGATTGTGTGGGCAGCAGATCATGGTGCCAATGTAATAAGCATGTCGTGGGGCGGCCCCGGCTATTATCAGACAGGTCAGAATGTTGTTAATTATGCCTATAATAAGGGATGTGTATTGGTGGGTGCTGCCGGAAATGATGGCGATGCCAGTGCGTTATACCCAGCCGATTATCACCATGTTATTTCAGTGGCCTCCACAAATTCGGATGATGTTAAGTCCTCCTTTTCACAGTATGGGAAAGATGTTGATGTTTGTTCTCCCGGGGGGAGCGATTCAAAAGGATATGGGATATTCAGTACAGTGGATTATGTTGCCTCTAAATACGGATACATGCAGGGAACCTCTATGGCAACTCCTATCGTTTCCGGATTAGCCGGCTTGATGCTTTCAGAAGATTCTACTCTAACACCTGAAAAACTCGAAGCTATTATGAAAGCTACCTGTGACAATATTGATGCCAAAAATCCCAGCTTTATAGGGATGCTTGGTGCCGGTCGTATCGATGCGTACAAGGCTATTGAAGCGGTAAAAGACAGTATGGCTCTGCATACTATTATTGCGAATTTTAAAGCCAGTACGGTTTCTATTCCTGAAGGGTCTGAGGTAAGTTTCACCAACTTATCTTCAGGTAATGCTACCTCCTGGAGTTGGACATTTCAGGGGGGAACACCATCTCATTCTACCTTAAAAGATCCCACAAACATCAAATACGCAAAAGCCGGGGCTTTTAAAGTAAGTCTGACTATCTCCAATGGAACAAAAACAAATACGGAAACAAAAACCAATTTTATTTTGGTTTATCCTCTGGTTTCCGGTGCATGGTTGCCGCAGGCCACCGGCTTTTCTACCCAGAGTCGTGGGATTAACTATATTTCCATTGTCAGTCCTAATGTAGTATGGGCAGATGATTACGATGGCTCTGGTAATAAGGTAAATCCATTGGAGTTTACAAAAACTACTGATGGTGGTGTAACCTGGAAGCCAGGCAAGTATTCCGGAATGCCTACCGATTACGTTGTCTCATGTATTACTGCTACCGATAGTTCTAATGCATGGATAGCCATGTACAGCAAGACGGGAACACTAAGTCATGGAGGTGTCTATGCAACCAATGATGGAGGAAAAACATGGCAGCACCAAACAACAGCTGTTTATAATAACAAAGCCTCTTTCCCTGATATCATTTATTTTTGGAATGACAGAGTTGGGGTAACTATGGGAGATCCCGTTAATAATTATTTTGAAATTTATACCACTACTGACGGAGGGGCAAACTGGACGCTGGTACCCAATGCCAATATTCCTGCTGCCTACTCTGGCGAAGCAGGCTATACAGATTTGTATGCCGTCTATGGTAACATAATCTGGTTTGGGACCAATAAGGGGCGGGTATATAAATCGAAAGACAAAGGACTTCACTGGACTGTGGCCTCTACCGGACTGGCAGATTTCTCCACCCTTGGTTTCCATAATGATAGTATAGGTATAGCCACTTACACAAAGTATGATAAGTCAGGGAACATCACCAGCTACACGATAAAAAAGAGCATAAATGGTGGTACAACCTGGACAACAGTTACTCCTACCGGCCATTATTTTAAATCGGATATGGCTGTGATACCGGATGCCCCCGGTATGTTGGTCTCTACCGGAATTTCTCAGGACCTGGCTAAGAGTGGTTCTGCCTATTCCTTAGACGAAGGAAATACCTGGACTATGCTCGATGACTCTATTCAATATACTTCTGTTAAATTTTATAGTAGTGCTGTAGGCTGGGCAGGTGGGTTTAACGAAAGTTCAACTTCGAGGGGTATATGGAAATGGCTAGGTATTCCGACAACAGCTGTTAGGGAAATTCCCGGTAAGAACGGAATAAAGGTTTACCCAAATCCATCCTCTGGAATTGTTCATTTTTTCGTGCCTGAAGCAAAGAAAGTATTCGATATTTCTGTTTTTGATATGCAGGGTAAGTTGATAAAACACATTCAGGATAGAGTGGTAAACAGCTCTCATGAATATACCTTGAACTTAAGGCAATTGAAAAAAGGTATTTATGTGGCCGTTCTAAAAGTAAATCAGACTGTTATCAAGAAGAAAATTATAATTAAATAGTAATTATTTTTCTTTATAATGATAGAGAAAGGCCATTTGCTCAGAGCAAATGGCCTTTTCTCACTTGGAGAATAACCATTCGCCCGTCTCTTAAAAGCGAGAATGTTTATTTTGTCATGGTAAGTTCTACCTAACCGATAAAAATAAATTATAAATCGTTAAAAAAAGCTGGTCGAAAAGCCTCCTTAATGTTACAAAAAGAGATAGATTTTGTTAAATATATTTAACATTAGCCACTTTTTGAATGTTCGCGCAAGGGTGGAAAACTGTGAATATTGAACAGGCAATGAACAATGTATTGTAGATAAATATATTTTTTAACATATACATTTCCTGGGGTATGGGGTGTAATAACTTGTAAATCAATATGTAAGCCTGTTATTTCCGAAGAATAAAAAAAATTAATTTTTTTTATGAATTTTGTGAGAATGTTTTAATTTTACACTTTAAATTTTTAACAAAAAATTATCATTATGAGAAAAATTACAATGATGCTTGCGTTTTTATTTTTTGTAGGGCTGAATTTCGCCTTTGCACAAACAAAAACGATTAGCGGTACGGTAACCAGTGCGGATGATGGATCTGCTCTCCCGGGAGTTACCGTGCAGGTAAAAGGTACTACCAATGGTACTATTACAGATTACAATGGGAAATATTCCCTTACGTTAAATCTAAAGCAGGGCAACACTCTGGTTTTTTCTTTCGTAGGAATGGGAACTCAGGAAATACCAATAGGTAGTTCCAACACCATTGATGTGGCTATGAAATCTTCTTCTCAATCCCTAAACCAGGTTGTAATTACAGCTTTGGGTATTTCAAGGGAAAAGAAATCCCTGGGTTATTCTACCCAGAATGTTAGTGGAAGTATTGTCAATACTGTGAAAAGTAATAATGTTATCAATGCACTGTCCGGTCGTGTTTCCGGTGTTCAGGTAAAAACCAGCGGGAACCTCGGTGGTTCAACCAACATTATTATCAGGGGTTACACATCCCTTACCGGTAACAACCAACCACTTTTTGTTGTTGATGGTGTTCCTATTACCAACACCACCACAAACTCCGGTTATCAATCCCGTGGAGGTGCCGGATTTGACTTTGGTAGTGCAGCTTCCGACATCAACGCTGCTGACATTGAGTCTATCAACGTACTGAAAGGCGCTGCTGCAACTGCCTTGTACGGTTCACGTGCTGCAAACGGTGTGATCATTATCACCACAAAAACAGGACGGAATGACAAATATCTTTCTAACAAAGGAGTTGGTATTAGCTTTAGTAGTAATACAACAGTAGGTACGATTGATAAAAGTACATTCCCTACCTATCAAACCCAATATGGCGCTGGTTACGGCCCTTATTACAGTGGCGGTAGTTCCAAACACCCCCATTTGTATTATGGTAAGTTGCCTTTTTCAGGTGGTAAGGATGTTTATTATGTACCAACAACGGAGGATGCCTCTTATGGTGCTAAATTCGATCCGAACCTCCAGGTGTATCAATGGGATGCTTTTGTACCCGAATCACCTTATTATAAGAAGTCTCGCCCGTGGGTGAATGCTGCCAACGGTCCCATCACCTTCTTTAATACGGCTATCTCTACAACCAATACAGTGGCAGTAAACGGAGCTTCGGCAAAAAGTGCCTTCCGTTTGTCTTATACGAACTTTCATCAGACCGGTGTCGTTCCTAATAGCAAACTGATAAAGAATACCTTTACGCTGAATGCAAGTCACAAGTTGACCAAAAAATTAACTGTTAGTTCAACAGTTTCCTTTATCCGCCAGAATACTACAGGCCGTAACGGTACAGGTTACAACGATAACTTTTTAACCAGTTTCCGTCAGTGGTGGGAAATGAATGTGGATGTTAAGGAACTTAAAACCCTGTATGATCAAACGGGTAGAAATATTACCTGGAACATGAGTGATCCGGCAAATGGAAACTTAAAACCAATTTATTGGAATAATTATTATTGGGAACGTTATAAAAACTACGAAACTGATACACGTAATCACCTTTTGGGTAACATTCAGGCCAAGTGGGATATTACTGACTACCTGAGTGTAACGGGTCGTGTTTCGTTGGATGCTTATAACACAATTCAGGAACAACGCAAAGCAGTTGGTAGTGTTCCGGGTGCTTTTGGGATTGGCTTGGGAACTATCGGTTCCGGCTATTCACGTTATAACCTGAGTGCCATGGAAACCAACTATGATTTGATGGTTAACTTTACCAAGAATATTACTGAAAAATTGAATTTAACTGCTATGGTTGGGGGTAACATCAGACGTACCAACAGAAGCTCAATTTTTGCTTCAACCAATGGTGGCCTGATTGTTCCGGATCTTTATTCTGTTGCCAACTCAAAGAACCCGCCTCTTGCACCCTTAGAAGGACAATCTTCCCTTGGTGTTTATGGTGTTTTCAGTAGTGTTTCACTGGGTTGGAATGATATGTTGTATTTAGATGCTTCCTTGCGGAGAGATATGTCCTCCACTTTACCTCTTGACAACATGATTTATTATTACCCTGCTGTTTCTACCAGTTTTGTTTTCTCCAAATTGCTTAAAGCCGATTGGTTACCATTTGCTAAAGTAAGACTCAATTATGCTGAAGTAGGAAACGATGCTCCCTTTGCCAGCTTGTTTGATACCTATTCTCAGCCCAGTCCTTTTGGAAAGGTAACTCTGTTTTCGGTTCCCAGTACGAAGAATAACTCTCAACTGAAATCAGAAAAGACAAAAAGTTGGGAAACAGGTCTCGAAATGACCTTCCTTCACAAACGTTTGGGATTTGATTTGTCCGCATACAAAACGAATACGGTCAACCAGATTATGCCTGTTTCCATTTCCCGTGCAAGCGGTTACTCAACCAAATATGTTAATGCCGGAAATATTGAAAACAAGGGACTTGAATTGAACATCTATGGTACTCCAATGAAAACCAAAGATTTCAGTTGGAATATCAATGTTAACTGGTCTATGAACCGGAACAAAGTGGTTTCTTTGTATGAAAAAGTTCCCAATTTGCTACTTGGTAGTTTTCAGGGAGGTGTAACGCTTAACGCTACTGTTGGCCAGCCTTATGGTACTATCCAGGGACGTGACTTTGTTTATAAAAATGGTCAAAAAGTTGTTGCAGCTAATGGCTATTATGCAAAAACTACGACGACTAATAACGTTATAGGAGATGTGAATCCCAAATACCATGCCGGTATTACCAACAGCTTTACCTATAAAAACTGGACTGCCAGCTTCCTTATTGATATTCAGGTGGGTGGTAGCGTCTTCTCCTTAGACCAGTACTATGGTCAAGGTACCGGTTTGTATCCTAACACTGTAGGTACTAACGATAAGGGTAACCCTATTCGTAATACGCTTGCTAATGGTGGTGGTATTATTCTTCCTGGTGTTACTGAAGACGGTAAACCCAACACAAAACGTGTTGTTGCTGACCGTTACAGTGGCCCTTTTGGATGGGTACGTAATCCTAATGCAGCCTTTGTTTATGATGCTTCTTATGTGAAATTAAGAGAAGCTCAGATTTCTTACCATTTCCCGGTTAGAATGTTGAAAAACATGGGTGTCAAATCGCTTTCCCTCGGACTAGTTGGCTCTAACCTTTGGATTATTTTCAAGAATATGCCTTATGCCGATCCTGAAGCTGGTCTTGGTGCCGGAAATCTACAGGGATGGCAAAGTGGTGTAATGCCTACCGTGCGTAACATAGGTTTCAATCTTAACGTTCAATTTTAAACATTATTCAAGATGAAAAAAATACTATTTATATTACTGGCCTTTTTAGCAGTATCTTGTTCAAAGCAAAAAATAGCTGACTTGAACAAGGATGTTAAGCGTCCTACCGTTGTTCCTGGGCAAACCCTCTTTTCTAATGCTGAAAAAAATCTTTCTGATCAAATTGCCAGCATTAATGTGAACAGGAATGATTTTAAATTATGGGCTCAATACTTCACGGAAACTACCTATGAAGATGAAAGCAACTTTAATATTTTTAACCGGACCGTTCCTGACAATGCCTGGGCTGTATATTATCGTGATGTACTGGAAGACCTGAAACGTTCCGACTCATTGATTTCAATGGAGAAACCGATTCTTCCTGCCGATATCGCAGCTCAGAAAAATAAGTTGACCATTATTGATATTTTGGCGGTCTATACCTGGAACAGGATGGAAACCATGTGGGGAAATATTCCTTATACCCAAGCATTAAATGTTGACAATGTTTTGCCTGCTTATGATGATGCTTTGACTATCCACAAGGACCTTCTCACACGGATTTCCAATGACATCAAAAGTTTGGATGTGGCTAATGGTAGTTTTGGCAGTGCTGATGTTATTTACAACGGTGATGTTGCCAACTGGAAGGCATTTGCTAACGGTCTTAAAGTGAAAATGGCCATTCAGGTTGCTGATGTGAGCTCTTTGGCTACAGTGATTAAAACAGCCATTACAGAAGCCTCGGGAGGAACTTTTACTTCTTCTGCACAGAACGCTATTTTCACTTATCTGTCCGGAACCCCAAATACGAATCCGCTTTATGTGGATCTTACACTTAGTGGTCGTTTGGATTTCGTTGGTGCTAATACTTTTGTTGATGCATTAAACAATTTAAAAGATCCCCGTATCTCTTCGTTCTTTGATGGTAACATAAAAGATAGTACAGGTGCTGTTATCTATGTTGGTGGTCAGTATGGACATGTAAGTGCTTATTCCAGTTTTTCCCATATTAATACGGCTATCAGCGAAATACCCACGTACGGGAATCCTCTTATGACCTATTCTGAAATTCAGTTTTATCTTGCTGAAGCTGCTGCCAGAGGAATTACCAACGACGATCCGGTATCTCACTATAATAAGGCTATTACTGCTTCTTTCTTGTATTGGGGTCGTACAGCTGCTGAAGCCGCTGCTTATATCCTAAAGTCAGATGTTGCTTACAATCAGACTAAATGGAAGAGTCTGATAGGTACACAAGCCTGGATTGCTTTCTACCTGCGTGGTTATGTAGCCTGGACAGAATGGAGAAGACTCGATTGGCCTAAGCTGAACCTGCCACCGGCACCTCAGACAGAAGATCAGGGATTTCCTTATCGCTTCACTTATCCCAGCAATGAGCAAACACTTAATGGTGCTAACTACACCAAAGCTGCTTCTGCTATTGGAGGAGATAAGTTGATTACAAAGCTATATTGGGATTTACACTAGTCCTTTTAGCTAAATAGCTTACTGAAAAAGGCCGTATAATTATTATGCGGCCTTTTTCGTTGCCTTTATTTCAAGTCTTTAATTCATAATTATTTTTACTTTTGACAAGGAAATTATGTGTTAGAAAGGAGAAGAAATAGAATATGCAACAGGAACTGATTGATGTGGGGAAAGTCATTGAGCGTAAGAGCCCCTTATTGCGAAAACGTTTACCAAAATTTGTTCTCAATTATTTGCGTAGGATTGTCCATGAGGACGACCTTAATGAACTCTTACGCTTGTATGGCCATCTGGAAGGAATTCCGTTTATAGCCGGTGCCCTGGAGTTTATGAAGACAGACGTTCATGTTGTGGGGCTTGAGAATATTCCCGCTTCCGGTAAAGTAATTGTTGCTTCCAATCATCCCCTGGGCGGACCGGATGGCCTTGCGCTTATGCTTACTGTTTCAAAACGTAGAAAGGATATTGTTTTCCCCGTTAACGATATTCTTATGAGCGTGAAGAATCTGGAACCACTTTTTATTCCCATTAATAAACACGGCTCTAATACGGAGAATATCCGGATTATCAATGACACATTTGCCTCTGATAAAATCGTTTGTTATTTTCCGGCAGGATTGGTTTCCCGAAAGAAGAAAGGTATTATCAAAGACCTGGAGTGGCATCCCACCTTCATTACCAAAGCCAGGAGGTTTAAACGTGACATCATTCCCACCCACATAAGCGGAAGGAATACGAATTTCTTTTATAATCTCGCTAAAATCCGTAAGTTACTGCATATAAAGACTAATATTGAAATGCTCTACCTTGTTGACGAATTTCAGAAGCAGAAGAATAAACCGGTTACTATTACCTTTGGGAAACCTGTTTCATATAAAGTTTTTGATCATCGATATTCAAGTCCGGAGTGGGCAGCACTGATGAGGGATTTTATATATTTGTTAGAAGACAATCCGGATACCGTTTTTTTGGCAGATTGATTGTATCTTTGCAGCAGTAAATTAAAAAAAATGGAAACAATCATCTCACCCGTAAGTAAAGAGTTGTTGCTCTCTGAGTTAAATGAAAAAACGTTTCTTAGAAAGACCAACAGCGGAGGCAATGAAATTTACGATTTTACCGCAGAGGAGGCTCCGCATATTATGCTCGAAATTGGCCGTTTACGCGAATTGACTTTTCGTGATGCCAAAGGCGGAACAGGTAAAAGTATGGATATTGATGATTACGATAAAGGTGAAGATGCTTTCAGGCAACTGATTGTCTGGGACCCGAAAGAACAGGCTCTTGTGGGTGGATACCGGTATAAACACTGCAAAGAGATGAAAGTAAAGGATGGTGAAGTTTTTACACCTACCTCTCGTCTTTTTAAATACAACAAGCTTTTTATTGAAAAGTATCTGCCCTATACCATAGAACTTGGGCGCTCTTTTGTGCAACCCGACTATCAGCCTGCCTACAATCTGCGAAGGGGGTTGTTCTCATTAGATAACCTTTGGGATGGCCTGGGAGCTGTTATGGTGAAATATGCAGATGCGAAGTATCTCTTTGGTAAGATAACCATGTACCCTCACTTTGATTCCTTTGGCAGGGATATGATTCTTTATTTTATGCAGAAATATTTTCCTGACAAGGAAGGTCTCATTGCGCCTAGAAACCCGCTTCCCATAAAAACAGACCGTAAAATACTTAAGAGTATTTTCAGTGGGGTAAATTATGAAGAAAACTATAGGATACTTGTGCAGAAGGTCAGGAAACTGGGCGAAAACATACCGCCGCTTTTCAATGCTTACATGAGTCTTTCTTCTACCATGAAAACCTTTGGAACAGCTCTGAACGACCATTTTGGCAATGTGGAAGAAACAGGAATCTTAGTTACGGTTGAGGATATATACGCCCCAAAAAAAGACAGGCATCTGGTTATTCCTGAATAGCGAATAAAATAATTATGAAAATAAAAGAAGCAGAATTTATCACCAGCTCGGTGATGGAAAGTCAGTGTCCGAAACCTGAGTTACCTGAGTATGCCTTTATTGGGCGTTCCAACGTGGGCAAATCAATGCTGACGAATATGATAACCGGTAAGCGTAAGCTGGCAAAAGTTTCGGGTAGCCCTGGGAAAACCATTACCATGAACCATTTCCTAATCAACAAAGAATGGTACCTCGTTGATTTACCAGGATATGGCTATGCCAAACGGTCAAAAACAGAACGTAAAAAATGGGAAAAAATGATCCACCATTATATCCTTACCCGCTCAAATCTGATGTCGCTTTTTGTACTGGTTGACCTGCGTCACGAACCACAGAAAAACGACATGGATTTTATTGAGTGGCTGGCTATGTCACAAATTCCATTTGTCATTACTTTTACCAAATCTGACAAGCTGAACAGGTTAAATGTTGAGAAAAATCTTTCTGCTTACAAAAAAGTACTTCTACAGAATTGGGAAGAGTTGCCTACCCTTATCATTACTTCTGCCACTACAGGTGTTGGAAAGGATGAGCTGCTGCAATACATCGAACAGACTAACAGATTATTTTCCGTTTCCGGGTTTCAAAAAAAATAAGGAAGATACTGTTATGGTGTAAAAAATGTGCTTTTTATAAGGCATAAAAAGCCCTGATAACTTTTGTCTCTTTCAAGCTTATACTGCCAGAAGCAGGTACAAAAGAAAAGAAGTTGATGCTGAAAAAAAGTTATTAGATTACATTCCTCAATACAGCTCAACCAGCAGTTGGTTTTTGGAAACCAGGTCATTTACTTTTACCCATAGTTTTTTAATCCGGGCATCTTTAGGTGCAATAATGATATTACGCATCTTCATGGCTTCGAGTAATAGCAACGGCTCGCCTTCCGAAACTTTCTGTCCCCGTTTTACCTTTATCTCAACGATGGTTCCCGGAATAAAGGCCTTCACAAGGTTGTCATTAGGGTCCTCGTAGGTTTTTCTGTTTTTAAACTTATTCGTCAGGGTAGTTTTATAATACATTCCCCCGATGGTAAAGTTCTCCAGTGCTTTATCTTGTTTTTCTGACATAATGGTTCAATTTTAAAATGGAGGAATTCCGTGTTTTTTCTTGGGCAGATAAACCTCTTTCTCCTGTGAGATACCCAACGCCCTAACCAGCATTTTTCTGGTTTCAGAGGGCTCAATCACTGCGTCTATATATCCATAAGCTGCTGCTACGTATGGATTGGCAAATTTCTCTTTGTACTCGTCCACCATTTTTTTCCTAAAAGCATCCGGATCTTCGGCAGCCATAATTTCTTTGCGGAAAATAATGTTAGCGGCACCCTCAGGACCCATAACGGCAATCTCGGCTATAGGCCAGGCAAAGACAAAATCGGCTCGCAAATGGTGTGAACACATGGCAATGTAACCACCTCCATAAGCTTTTCTCATAATCAGTGTAATCTTTGGCACGGTGGCTTCGGAGTATGCATACAGTAATTTTGCACCATGGCGGATAACACCGGCATGTTCCTGATCTACCCCCGGCAGATAACCAGGTAAATCGACCAGTGTAACTAATGGAATATTAAATGCATCGCAGTAGCGGATAAAGCGGGCTGCCTTGTCGGAGGAGTCCACATCCAGCACACCGGCCAGCACCATCGGCTGGTTAGCAACAAAGCCAATAGTGTCACCTTCCATACGTCCGAAACCGATAACCATATTTTGTGCAAATAATTCCTGCACTTCCATAAAGTCAGAATCGTCAGTGATAGAACGGATCACATCGCGGACATCATACGGCTCGCGCGGGTCGGAAGGAATAATGCTTTCAATATTGAATTTTCTGGTTTTGGGTTTCTTTTTGGGATAGGTTGCTGCTTTACGGGAGTTATTCCATGGAATGTAACTCACCAGACTTTTTATCTGGTTGAAACACTCTTCTTCGCTTCTGGCAAAGAAGTGTGCATTGCCGGTTGTTTCGCAATGTACACGGGCACCACCCAGTGCTTCCATACTTATTTCTTCTCCCAGCACGGTTTTAATTACCTCCGGCCCTGTAATAAACATTTTGGAAATATTTTCGACCACAAACACAAAATCAGTCAGTGCCGGAGAATAAACGGCCCCCCCGGCACAAGGTCCGAGAATGACCGAAATCTGGGGAATAACTCCTGAAGCCAGAGTGTTACGATAGAAAATTTCACCATATCCGGCCAGTGAATTTACCCCCTCCTGAATACGGGCACCACCGGAATCGTTGATGCCAATCAGCGGGACTTTCAACTTCAGTGCGTGGTCCATAATTTTGGTGATTTTTTTGGCATGCATCCAACCCAGCGAACCACCGGCAACGGTAAAGTCCTGAGCATAAATACACACCGGATGTCCCGAAATAGTCCCTGTTCCCGTAATAACACCGTCACCGGGAAGATATTTCTTGTCCATGTTAAAATCCCTCGCTGCATGTTCTACAAACAAGTCGTATTCGTGAAAAGTGTTTGTGTCAAGCAAAGCAATGATGCGCTCACGGGCAGTCAGCTTTCCAATGGCTTTTTGTTTCTGAATGGCTTTGTCGCCACCGCCTTTTAACGCGCTCCTCATACGCCTGCGCAGGTCGGTCGATTTTTCTTTAAGTCCCATAATGATATTTTAAGTCTCTGAGTATTAGCGAAAAAAAAGAGATAAGTAAAGCAACACAATATTGCAGGCTCTCTTATCTCCGGATGCAAAAGTAATTGATTTTAGAAAAAAGTCAAGTTTTTTATTAGAAGCCCCCTAAATATGCTTTCGTTATTTTTGCACAGTAGTCACCGCAATATCAAGAATTATGAATATAGAAATCATGCGAGAATACTGTCTAAACAAGCCTTCCGTTACCGAAAGCTTTCCTTTTGATGAAGTAACCCTTGTCTTTAAGGTGGCTGGCAAAATGTTTGCTCTTCTGAATTTGGATGGGAACCTCAGCATAAACTTAAAATGTGATCCTGAAAAAGCCCTTGAACTTCGCGAACATTATCCTGCTGTTCTTCCCGGCTACCACATGAACAAACGGTTGTGGAACACGATTTTTCTGGATGGAACACTTGACAACGACTTGGTGAAATCATGGATTGATGATTCCTACGACCTGGTGGTGGAAAAGCTGCCTAAAAAAGAAAGGGAACGGATATCCTGACTTTTGATGTAAGATTTTTGATATATGAAGAGGGATGTTATTTTTTGTTTCAACTTAAAAAACCACATCCTATGGGCGTGGTAATGTATTGACGGCTATGCCTTTCAGTTTGTCGAGGTAAATTGAATGATGAATATCGGTGTTCGATATTAAAAAAAACGGTACTACTGCAAATTTAGTGGAAGATTGATGTATTGTGTAATTATTATTGCCGGAGGTCAGAGGTCAGAAGCCGGAAGTCGGAAGAAAATTGCTTCTTGAATACAGTATCTCAACATGCACAATCCGGTATAAATATTAGATTGGTTTGCTTTTGTATGAATGAAAAAACTTCCGTCTTCGGTCTTCTGTCTTTTCTTAAGAAGTGTACATTGGACACTACAAAAATAATTTACCCACTAAAATGGTAATAGAACCAAAAAAACAGAGAATGCTTAAAAGCCCCCTATGGGAGCAAACCAAAACCACCTTCTTGGAAGGTAGATTATTTATTTTCTAACAAATAAAACATAAATGCATCTTCCATGGCAGTTTCTTTGTACTGTTCAAACCGTCCGGAAGCGCCGCCATGACCAAAGTCCATGTTAGTCCAAAGCAATAGCAGGTTGTTATCCGTCTTCATTTCACGCAGTTTGGCAACCCATTTGGCTGGTTCCCAGTATTGCACCTGGCTGTCGTGTAAACCTGTGGTAACCAGCATGGCAGGGTAGTCTTGTGCTTTCACATTGTCGTATGGCGAGTACGAAAGCATAGTTTCGTAGAAGCGTTTTTTGTTGGGATTTCCCCATTCATCATATTCTTCGGTGGTGAGCGGGATATCCTCATCGAGCATGGTAGTAACCACATCCACAAATGGAACAGCAGCCAATATTCCTTTAAAAAGTTCAGGGGCATAGTTTGCCACAGCACCCATCAGCAGCCCTCCTGCGCTGCCGCCCATAGCAAAAAGATTTTCAGGGGACGTGTATTTCTCTGCTATGAGATAGTTAGCGCAATCGATAAAATCGAAAAAGCTGTTTTTCTTTTTCAGTAATTTACCCTCTTCGTACCATTGACGTCCCATTTCCTCCCCGCCGCGAACGTGCGCCACGGCAAAAGCAAACCCCCGGTCGAGCAGACTCAACCGCGAAGAGCGAAAAACAGATTCCATGCTGTAACCATACGAGCCGTATGCATAAAGCAACAGCGGTTGTGTCCCATCTTTCCGGAACTCTTTTTTGTAAACGATACTCACCGGAATTCTCACGCCATCACGGGATTCCGCATAGTTCCTCTCAGTAACATAAGCTTCCGGATTATAGCCTCCTACGACTTTCTGGCGCTTTTTTAACTCTCGTTTGCCGGTGTGGAGATTGTAGTCGTAAATTGTATTGGGCGTTTTCAACGAAGTGTAGCCATAACGAAGTACATCGGTATAAAAAGCGTAATTATCATCAAAATAAACAGCGTAATCAGGCTCATCAAATTGTAGATAATAATCAGTTCCACCTTTCGTGTTGAACACACGAAAACGAAGCAAACCATTTTCTCGTTCTGCAACCACAAAGAAATTGTCAAATACTTCTGCTTCTTCAAGAAGTACATTCTCCCGGTTAGGAATCACCTCTTTCCAGTTTTCCATTCCCGTTTTGCCCAGCGGCGTTTCCATAAGCCTGAAATTTTTGGCTTTGAAATTGGTACGAATCAGAAACCGGTTGCCTTGATGTGCTATTTCGTACTCCATATTTTTCATGCGGGGAGCAAAAACTTTGAACTTTCCATCTGGTTTGTCGGCATCCAGCAACTGGTATTCTGTTGATAGTGTTGACTCAGATGTTATTACTATAAACTTTTCTGATTTGCTTTTATAGACGCTGACGTCAAAAGAACCATCTTTTTCGTGAAAGATGAGCTGGTCGTTTTTTACAGGTTCCCCCAGAGTATGCCGGAAAATCTTGTATGGCCGAAGCGCCGCATCTTTAACAGAATAGAAAATGGTCTTGTTGTCGTTGCCCCAGGCAATGTCTCCCGAAGTGTTGGGAATTTTGTCAGCGTAAGTAACACCAGTTCTCAAATCTTTAAAACAGAGTGTATATTGGCGGCGGCTGACAGTATCGAGGCTGTAAGCAATAATTTGATTATCAGGGCTGACCTCCCAGTTGTTAATGTCTAAAAAGTGATGACCTTCCGCCATTTTGTTCGCATCAAGCATAATCTCTTCCGGTGCATTTTTTTCCGCTTTTTTGCGGCAATAAACCGGATACTCTTTTCCCTCTTCGTCTCGGGTATAATAATCGTAACCGTTCACTGTATATGGAACAGAACTGTCTTTTTGCGGGATACGTCCAACCATTTCGTCGAAAAGTGTTTTTTGTAACGCTTTTGTAGGTTCGTTGAAGACCGTTTCAGTGTAATCGTTTTCTTCTTTTAAATAAGCAAGAACTTCCGGATTTTCCCGCTCGTTGAGCCAATAATAGTTGTCTGTGCGGACGTGTCCGTGTTTCTTCAGCTTCTTGGGGATTTTCTTCGCTATGGGCGGAACAGTTTTTATGTTTTGTACTTGCATTTTCAATGGTTAAGATATCATAAGTGTGATAATCAATAAATTAAATACGATTTTCGTTTTGTTTGGTGTTCTGCAAAGAACGGGAAAAACCGGAATAAAAAAACCCGGCGCAAAAGCCGGGTAATGTAAAGAGTCTGTACATAAAATCAGGAGTCTTCTCTATATATGGAACCTGATCAGGTCAGGGATAACATTGTTTTTAATAACTCAGGTTAATATCGTATAATACGGAAACTGGAGACGGCGGCATCCACATTCAAATGAATTTTGTTTTTGGCCGAATCATAATTTTCCGTCTGATAATGGCCACTGCTTATCTTATCGAATCCGGGCATATTTTTTGCAGACATCACTGCGGTTATTTCCAGATCGCAGCCTGTGTTTTCCGGTACTCTTAGCGTAAGCGATGAAGCGCCGGCATCAATATCTACTTTCACATTAGGATATTTTTCTCCCAGTGTAATATTAAAAGAACCTGCACCACCATCCAAACTGACTTTCCTCACTTTGAATTTGCTCAGGTCATAATCGACCGAGCTGGCTCCGGCTTCCAGATTTATTTCCCATACAGGTGATGGATTTAAGGCAATGGTAACCTTTTTGTGATTATGGCTACGAAAGAAGACGTGTCCTTCTTCTTTTTCGGAAAACTTAATGGTTGCATCATGGCCGCTCCTGTTTACAGAATATTGATACCCTGCACCGTAAATGCCACTCCGGTAAAAAGAGAGTAAATAGGAGCTGGTATCGCGGAGTGTGAATTCTCCGGCAGCAGCGTCCAGGTCAAATCTTGCATTTTGAATGGTATCTGCATAAGGTATGGTAATATGTTGTCGGTTTAGCATGAAATCCGCAGTCGCCTCACCCGAATCGAAACCTTTTTTATAGGAATTATGACCATTGTAATTAAACTGGGAGAAGATGTCCCAGGGCTCAGTTGTTCTGGGCGATTCCAGTACGAACCATGTGGCGCCCCCCAAAATGATAACCAGAATACCAGTCTTAATGGTGTCCCGAATAGGCAGTACCGACAATCCCCAGAGGATAAAGAGTAACGGCCACAAGCGGATGATGTTAAACCAATCGAAGTCAACCATTCCCAAATTGCGGGCAACAAGCAGGCTGCCGATGATGATGAGGCTCAGTCCCCAAAAAACGTTTTTAAATTTCATTATTTTCTGTTTTTAGATTTTAAAATATTCGGATCAATGATGAAAAAGCCGCCGATGATCAATAATATTGGCCAAAAATTACTTAGGTCAACCCAGGGCATCATCCGGTTGATAAGAAAGAGAACGCCTAGGGAAATGAGGATAATGCCTGCAATCAGGCTGGTATTGGAAGTGCCACTCTTTTTTGTGCTATCGGCAGGAGTCGCCTGTGGCTCTGACGAATAACTATCCGCATTGGCGTTGGTATTCTCCCTTGTTGCACCGGGTTGCGTTGCAGAACTGCTGTTGCCATAGCTGAACGGAATCGGCTTGGCAGGAATTACAATCCACATGACTATGTATGCCAGCAGACCCCCGCCTCCGAATAAAAGTAGTAAAACGAATAGTAACCGGAAAATAACCACATCCACATCGAAATATTCTGACAGTCCTCCCGCTACTCCGGCTATCACTTTGTTATTCACGGTTCTGTACATTTTTTTTGCTTGTGCCATTTTTCTTTGTTTTTAATTTCACGGCAAAAATAGGCCGCCTTGCTGCCCTGTGAAACAAAAATTCGGTCGTTGGCAGCTTTTTGTCGGTAAACGGAGAAAGAGAAACTGAAGATAAAGAATTCAGTATGAAAAATAGTATGTAAAATTTTATTACGCATGCGTAATTTGTATGTATTTTAAATTAGTGGTTATTAATAAAACAGATAAACAAAAATCCTATAGTTGTTGTAATTTTACAGGCGCAAAAAATAGCTGTTTTATATTAACAATAGATTTGAAAGAATGAAAAAAATTAAAGTAACAAATCCGGTAGTAGAACTGGATGGAGATGAGATGACAAGGATTATCTGGGCTATGATTAAGGATAAGCTGATTTTACCTTATTTGGATATTGATTTGAAATATTATGACCTGAGTATCCAAAAACGTGATGAAACCGATGATCAGATTACCGTTGATGCGGCCAATGCCATCAAAAAATATAGTGTTGGAGTAAAATGTGCCACCATCACTCCTGATGAGGCTCGTGTAGAAGAATTTGGGTTAAAAGAAATGTGGAGATCTCCAAACGGAACTATCCGTAATATATTGGGAGGGACAGTATTTCGTGAGCCAATCTTAATGAAAAATGTCCCCCGCCTGGTTCCAGGATGGATAAAACCGATTATCATAGGCCGTCATGCTTACGGTGACCAGTATAAAGCTACCGACTTTTTAACTAAAGGAAAAGGAACGCTGACCATTAAATTTACTCCCGATGATGACAGTAAACCTCAGGAATATAAAGTGTTTCATTTTGAAGGAGATGGCGTTGCCATGTCTATGTACAATACCGATGAATCTATTACAGGGTTTGCTTATGCCTGTCTCAATATGGCACTGGAGAAAAAACAGGATCTTTTCCTGTCCACCAAGAATACAATTCTGAAAAAATACGATGGCCGTTTCAAAGACATCTTTCAGGAAATCTACGACAATGAATTTAAAGAAAAATTTGAAGCTAATGGCAATTATTATGAGCATCGTTTGATAGATGACATGGTTGCCCAGGTGATGAAAAAAGAGGGCGGATTTATGTGGGCTACCAAAAACTATGATGGCGACGTACAGTCTGACATCCTTGCTCAGGGATTTGGTTCGCTCGGCCTGATGACTTCCGTACTGCTGACCCCGGATGGGGAAACCGTTGAAGCAGAGGCTGCTCACGGTACTGTAACCCGTCACTATCGCCAGTATCAGCAGGGCAAAGCTACCTCTACCAACCCCATTGCCTCCATTTTTGCCTGGACGCGCGGATTGTATTACCGTGGTAAATTTGATAATAACCAGCCTTTGATGGATTTTGCCCATAGTGTGGAAAAAGTTTGTGTGGAAACTGTCGAAGGTGGCCAGATGACCAAAGATCTTGCCCTGCTTATCAAAGGCGACGCTATGACTGAGAAGGATTATCTGACTACCGAAGACTTTCTGGATGCATTGGATAAAAATTTGCAGAAAAAATTAAATTAAGCCGGGTTACTCCGACATCATATAAAACAAAAAATCATGGCAACTTTAAAAGAAACATTAGGGAAAAAAATCGAAGCTCACAGGCCGAGAACAGCACGCTTGCTGAAAGAATTTGGCGACGTTAAAGTGGGTGAAGTAAATATTTCCCAAACCATTAACGGCATGAGAGGTGTGAAAGGCCTGGCAACTGATATTTCTTACCTCGACCCTATGGAAGGTATTCGCTTCAGAGGGAAAACTATTCCTGAAGTGATGGCCATTATTCCCAAGCCTGAAGGTAAAGATTACCCTTACGTTGAAGCTTTTTGGTACTACCTGCTTACCGGCGAAGTCCCTACGATGGAAGAAACGCTGGAAATAGTGGAAGATTTCAAAAAAAGAAGAAATGTTCCCCATTATGTCTTTGATGTTCTGAGGGCTATGCCCCGCGATACGCATCCCATGACCATGTTTTCTGCAGCCATTTTGTCTATGCAGCGCGAATCGAAATTTGCTAAATTCTATGCAGAAGGATTTAACAAAATGACTGCCTGGGAACCTATGTATGAGGATGCTACGGATATTATTGCAAAACTTCCGGTGATTGCTGCTTACATCTATCGGATGAAATACAAAGGTGACACACCGATTGCTCCTGACCCCGATTTGGATATGGGTGGTAACTTTGCGCACATGATGGGGCTACCTGAGCCTTATGATGATGTGGCTCGTATGTATTTCATTATCCATTCTGATCACGAGTCAGGTAACGTTTCTGCTCATGCTACGCACCTTGTAGCCTCAGCTCTTTCCGATGCTTACTATTCACTTTCTGCCGGTCTTGATGGTCTGGCAGGTCCTCTGCACGGACTGGCTAACCAGGAAGTGTTAAAATGGATTCAGACTGTGATGGCAAAGATGGATGGGAAACTGCCTTCAGAAGAGAAAATGAAAGAATTTGTCTGGGAAACGCTGAATAGTGGACAGGTTATTCCCGGATACGGTCATGCCGTATTGCGCAAAACCGACCCACGCTATATGTCGCAACGTGAGTTTTGCCTGAAACATCTGCCTGATGACCCGATTTTTGCTTTCGTCTCGCGCTTATACGATGTGGTTCCAGATATCCTGAGAGAACAGGGTAAAGCCAAAAATCCCTGGCCCAATGTGGATGCCCAGTCAGGCGTTATCCAGTGGCATTATGGCTTGCGTGAGTATGACTTCTATACTGTTCTGTTTGGTGTGGGAAGAGCCATGGGCGTCCTCGCTAACATTACCTGGGACAGAGCTTTAGGCTATGCTATCGAAAGACCAAAATCGCTGACTACAGACATGCTGGAAAAAATTGCCGGCATAAAAAAATAACAGCTTTTTACGCTCTCTACAACCCTGCATCAAAAACTGATGCAGGGTTTTTTTACTTTTGCACCAAAAGATAATAAACATGGTCTTTCAAAAAGAAATTACTCTTCCTTCGTTTCCACGTGGTTTTCATCTGATGGATAATCTGGTGCTGGATACGCTCGGAGAATTGCCCGAAACAGGGCTTCTCAATCTGTTTCTGAAACACACTTCGGCAGCGTTGATGATCAACGAAAATGCCGATCCCGATGTGCGCACCGACCTGAATTCGCTACTTGACAAAATTGCCCCCGAGGGCGCTCCTTTTTATACACACGTATTGGAAGGTTCCGATGATATGCCTGCCCATTTTAAATCAGCAATTTTCGGTACTTCGTTAACTATCCCAATTAGTCACCACCGGCTGAATACCGGTACCTGGCAGGGAATCTATTTTTGTGAGTTTCGTCGCCACAGCAGCCGGCGAAAGTTGGTGCTGACAGTTGTTTCTTAATTTTACACCTTTTTAAAGAGGAGGATAGTTTACCTCAAAGGCTCAAAGTATTCCGGTAATCCTCAAGCTTTTGCCACTTCAAGAACTTCCTCTACCCGTTGCTCCAACTGCGGATAAAATGCCCTGAAGTTTTCCTGCAAATTGTCGTAATGCGTTTCCATGACAGTCACAGCACTCGTCATTCCTGACCGGAAGCTTGTCCGTCGATCCATGTTGTAAAAGATTCGTTTCAACTCGTGCGGTGAAGCGTAGGAATTGAGCCAGTTTTGAGCCATCATAAAAGGCAGGATGTATTTGATGCGGCGAGGCAACAATGTGAAATGTTTTGACAAAATGCCATAAACATACCGGGAAAAGTTTACCAGACTTATGTCGGAATAATTTGCCCATTCAGAAGCCAGAAAATGATCGAAATAGATGTCGGTAACCACGCCCGAATACAATCCGTAGTGTTCCCGTACCAGTGCTTTGCTTTGCCGTACCAGCGTATGCTTGTCTGTAAAATCATCAATCTGCCGATGGAGTAAAATACCTTTCTGAATATCGTTTTCGTACTGTCTCCAGCTTTTTCCTTTTACCGCATCAGCCATCAGATTGCCGGTAAGCAGCGCTTCATTATTTCCCGAAAGGTGGGCGTGTGCCAGAAAATTCATGGCTGAAATTTTGGTAAAAATAGGGTTTTTCCGGCAATTTAAATTTATTATGGATAACTTTTCCTCAAAAGGGAACCAGTCGAAAATTGGTACCTTTGCATGCTTTTTTAAGAATAAACAAAACTCAAATAAATGGACAAATTACTGCTGCTTGGTGATGAAGCTATAGCCCAGGGGGCTGTGGATGCAGGTATTTCCGGGGTTTTTGCCTACCCTGGAACGCCTTCTACGGAGATCACCGAATATATTCAGGCCTCCAAAGAGGCTAAAGACAGGCATATTGTTTCGCAATGGTCGTCCAACGAAAAAACGGCTATGGAAACAGCTATTGGCATGTCGTATGCCGGCAAACGGGCTTTGGTCTGTATGAAGCATGTGGGGCTGAATGTAGCCGCTGATGCTTTTATTAATTCGGCCATTACCGGTGCCCACGGCGGACTGGTGGTTGTCTCCGCTGACGATCCTTCCATGCACTCATCGCAAAACGAGCAGGACTCACGTTTTTATGGTAAGTTTGCACAAATCCCTATGCTGGAGCCATCAAACCAGCAGGAAGCTTACGATATGACCCGTTACGCATTTGCGCTTTCCGAACGTCTCGGGACACCGGTTCTGTTTCGTATCACCACCCGTCTTTCACATTCCCGCTCGGGTGTACAACGCAGCGAGGTGCTTCCCCAGAATGAACTGAGCTTACCATCTGATCCGAAACAGTTCGTCCTTTTGCCTTCCATTGCACGGAAACAATACAACACGTTGCTTGGAAAACAGATGGCTTTTCAGGGGGAGAGTGAAAAATCGGGTTACAACAAACTTTACGCTGGAAAAGACAAAAGCATGGGTATTGTGGCCTGCGGCATCGCCTACAACTATCTTTTGGAAAACTATCCGGGTGGCGGAATCCCTTACCCTGTCCTGAAGATAGGTCAGTATCCGGTTTCGCGTAAGCTGGTGCGGGAACTTTACGAACAGGTCGATTCATTGCTTGTTCTGGAGGAAGGTTATCCCATTCTCGAAGAGCTGATTCGTGGAATACTCGATGATGGAAAACCGGTAAAAGGCCGCATGGATGGAGCGCTTCCCATGGCCGGAGAGTTAAATCCGAATATTGTGAGGAAAGCCCTTGGAATGGAAGTTCCTGAAGGTTATGCTACTCCGGAAATCCTGAAAGGCCGTCCGCCTTTGCTTTGCGATGGATGTTCCCACTGGGATTCTTTCGAAGCATTAAATGAGGCCATGAAGGATTACTCACCGGGTCGCGTGTTGGCCGATATCGGCTGCTATACACTTAGCGCATTGCCTCCGTTGGAATCTATCAACAGCTGTGTGGATATGGGTGCTTCCATCACCATGGCTGTGGGTGCTGCCGAAGCAGGACTGGTTCCTGCCGTGGCTGCCATTGGCGACTCCACCTTTACACATTCGGGCATGACCGGACTTCTGGACGCTGTTAACCGCAAAGTTCCCATCACTGTGGTGTTGCTCGACAACAGTACCACCGGCATGACAGGCGGACAGGATTCTGCCGGTTTCGGGAAGATCGAAAATATAGTAAAAGGTATCGGCGTGGAAGCTGAGCATATTCGTATTATAAAGCCGTTACATCGTTTGCACGAAGAAAATGTGAAAATTTTCAAAGAAGAATTGGCATATCAGGGTGTTTCGGTCATTATTCCCCGTCGTGAGTGTGTGCAGACGCTGGCCAGGCGTATGAAGCTGAAACACGCCCAAAAAAGAACAGTCAGTGAAAATCCCGCTCAATAATAATGTAACAACCATGAAAAAAGATATCATATTAGGTGGCGTAGGTGGTCAGGGGATTCTGACCATTGCCACCACCATTGGATTGGCAGCACTCTCTGAAGGGTTGCAACTGAAACAGTCAGAAGTACACGGCATGAGCCAGCGTGGCGGCGATGTACAGTCGCACCTGCGCTTGTCCTCCGCCCCCATTGCCTCCGATCTTATCCCCGAAGGTAAAGCGGACATGATTATTTCGGTGGAGCCGCTGGAATCGTTGCGCTATTTCAATATGCTTAACTGTGAAAACGGTTGGCTTATCAGTAGCATGAATCCTTTCAGAAATATTTCCGGTTATCCGGAGCTTGAAAAGGTACTGGCCGAAATCCGGAAACTACCACGTTATATCACACTCGATGCAGACAAAATTGCCCAGGCGCAGGGTTCCATAAAAGCCGCTAATATTGTGGTTCTCGGTGCTGCTTCCCCATTCCTCGGACTGAAATACTCCTCCCTCGAAAGTGCTATTCGTCAGATTTTCAGTAAGAAAAGTAATGACCTCGTACAACTTAACCTGAAAGCGCTGAAAGCCGGAAAAGACTTCGCCGAAAAGAACCGGAAAGATTAATTTATTTTGGGCAGCCGGGCGGGCTATTCGTTATAGCTGCGTCGCTTACGGCTTGTTTTGCATAGCGCTGCGGCGGGCTTCATACTTCAGCCGTCGCTCCGCTGCAAAAACTAGCCGTCAGCTTCCACAGGCTGTCACTGCTATCCCTGCTGCGTGGTGAACGTGTTTATTTCATGGCTTCGGTTTCAACCAGAGCACGGAAACAATAACGGCTTCTGGCGCCCGCTTCTATAGCTATGAAGATTTCTTTTCGGATACCCTTTTTTGTTAAAAAAGCACAATTCTCTATTGTTATTCCGTGTTCCTGCCACGGTAAGACCCTAAATAATTTTACTTTTGCATTTCTTACGCAGACAAGACTAATATGCCCCGGATGAACAGAAAATATATTTCCTTCTTTCTTTTAATTTTTTCTTTTACTCTTTTTTCGTGCCATCAGGAAAACCAGGAAAAACAACCCGAAAAAGCTTCTCATGAAGTACAACCCGTGGTTATTTCCAAAATTCTTTACGGTATTAATGTGGACAGCCTGCAAGTGTTACAGGGCAAGGTAAATCGTAACCAGTTTTTGTCAGATATTTTACTGAAGTATGGAGTGAAATATGCTACCATAGATTATCTCGCACGTCATACAAAGAAGATTTTTGACGTACGAAAAATCAGGCATGGACATGAATACACGCTTATTCGCAAAAAAGATTCGTTGGAAACACCTGTCTGGTTTGCCTATCAAATTTCACCTGCCAACTATGTGCTTTACCATCTGACCGATTCTGTTTATGCTATGCTTGGGAAAAAACCCATTGTCCGAAAACTCGTTACCACGAAAGGAACCATAAAAAACTCTCTTTGGAATGCCATGATTGCACAGCATGATGACCCAAACCTCGCCATAAAACTTTCGGAAATATATGCCTGGACCATCGACTTTTTTGAACTTCGAAAGGGGAACCAGTACAAAGCCATTTACCGGAAAGTTTACGTTGACGGCAACTATGTAGGACTTGGAAATGTGGAAGCAGCCGATTTCATTCAAAAAGATGTTCATCATTTTGCTTTTTATTTTGTCCAAAATGGCAAAGGAGATTATTTTGATGAAAATGGAAAAAGCCTGGAGCGTACATTTCTTAAAGCGCCATTGAAATTCCGGCGTATAAGCTCACGATTTTCAAACCATCGCTGGCATCCGATTTTGAAGATTTATCGTCCGCATCACGGTGTGGATTATGCGGCAGCCGAGGGAACTCCCGTTCATGCTCTCGGAGATGGTGTTATTAGTAGACGTGGCTATCAGCGAAACGGTGCCGGCAACTACCTAAAGATACGTCACAACAGTATTTATACGACGCAATACGCTCATTTAAGCCGGTTTGCACGCGGTATGCGTGTGGGTAAACATGTACGCCAGGGACAACTTATAGGATATGTGGGGCATACCGGGCTGGCTACCGGTCCGCACTTGGATTTCCGGTTTTACAAATATGGAAAACCGGTGAATCCGCTGACGGTAAAATCTCCATCAGCTAAACCTGTAGCATCAAAATATCGCCCGGCTTTTGATTCTATTGTCAGCCATTACCAGCCGCTGCTCAACTCGTTGTAGCACCTGGTTTTGCAGCTGCGTAAGAACGCTTTCTTTCCATCCCTTTTTATAAGCCGGGTTATTAACAAAATCCGCTTGTTTGTTTTGTTAATAAGTTTCCGTTGCTTTTGGGTGAAAAATTATTTTCCTGATAATCAATAATCTAAGATTTTTTTAAAAAATTATTCACCTCCAAAATGTAACTTTTTTTTAACATTGTGGTAAAATGTGGTAAATAATGTTAAAATGTGGTAAATATATAGTATATTTACGCCATAAAACTGCGTTTAATGCTCAATATTTTAGGAACATACGAAGCCAAAATTGATGCCAAAGGAAGGTTCATGTTTCCAGTGGCTTACAAAACCCAAATGGGCGATTTGGTTAAGAATGGCTTTGTGGTAAAACGGAGCATTTTCAAAAAATGTCTTGAGCTTTTTCCTGCCGACCAATGGAAGCTAGAAACTGCCCTGGTGGGGAAGCTGAATATGTTTAAGAAAAAGAATGCAGATTTTGTTACCAAGTTTATGGCTGGTGTCAAACCGGTCGGGCTGGACAATACCGGAAGGTTGCTTCTCCCGAAAGACTTGCTGAACTATGGCGGAATTGCTAAGGAGATCGTGCTCACATCAGTCGTAAACCGAATTGAAATCTGGGATAAAGAAGCCTACGAAAAGGCTGTGGATTATGACCCGGATGATTTTGCCAATCTGGCTGAAGAGGTTATGGGTGAGTTCGAAACCGAATAAGATATGTATCACAATCCGGTATTACTGCATAAAAGTATTGAGGGGTTAAACATTCGTCCTGACGGGATATATGTGGATGCAACCTTTGGCGGCGGCGGCCACGCTCGGGCCATCCTTCAACAGCTCGGCACCAACGGGCGTCTCGTGGCTTTCGACCAGGATCCGGAAGCTGAAGCCAATAAACCGAACGACGAACGGTTGATTTTTGTCAATCAGAATTTTCGTTATCTGAAAAATTTCCTGCGTTTGTACGGTATGTTACCTGTGGATGGTATTTTGGCTGACCTTGGAGTCAGCTCACATCAGTTTGATGTGGCAGAGCGGGGTTTTTCAACCCGTTTTGATGGCCCTCTCGACATGCGCATGGGCAAACACCAGTCGCTGACAGCTGCCAATGTTGTCAATACTTATTCCGAAGATGAACTTAACCGGATTTTCAGGCTTTACGGCGAAATTAAAAATAGCCGCTGTATGGCCAGACTTATTTGTGCACAGCGGGAAGAAAAAACCTTTGAAACTACTTTTGAGCTGGAAGCTGCTGTCGGAAAATGTATCCCGCCCACACGAACGAACAAAATGCTGGCTATGCTTTTCCAGGCTATTCGTATCGAAGTGAACCAGGAGCTTGAAGTGCTGAAAGCTTTCATGGAGCAGACCGCCGATGTGCTAAAACCTGGTGGCAGACTGGTGGTTATCTCTTATCATTCGCTGGAAGACCGGCTGGTGAAAAATTTTATTAAGACCGGAAACTTTGAGGGAAAAATAAAAAAAGATTTTTTTGGAAACAATCTGGTCGATTTCAAACCGGTTGTTAATAAAGCCATCGTCCCCGATGATGCAGAAATAGCACAAAATAGTCGTGCCCGTTCGGCTAAGTTAAGAATTGCTGAAAAAATTGGTGAATAATGAAAGGAAACAAACGTAAACAGGAAATTAAGGTGGGAAAACATACCCATCATGACTCTGTGGGAAGCTTCGGCCGTGCCACGCAGGACGTCTTGGGTGGTGCCATCCTGGAAAACAGGAGAACACGACAGATTTTTCCGTTTCTGCTTTTCCTGGCCGGCCTGGCCTTTATCTACATCACCAACGATTATGTGCTGGAAAATAAAGTCAGGAGAATAGCCAAAATTGAACGTGAAATAAAAGAGTTACGATACGAATATATTTCTGTTAAGACTGATCTCGTGACGCTTAGTAAACAATCGCAATTGGAGAAACGGTTAGAGTCTATGGGTATTAAAGAAACTAAAGAGCCTGTAAAGACACTCATTATTTATCAAAAACAGGGAAAGTAATTTTGGGAATTAACAAGAAAGTCATATTGCCCCGTGTTTATCTCGTCTATTTTATGACGCTGATATTCGGCCTCCTGATTATCGGGAAGATGGTTTATATTCGGTACAAAGAAGGCCCTGCCTTGATGGCCAAAGCCCAAAAACAGGAAATAAAAATATTCAATCTGAAAGCTGACCGTGGAAATATTCTGTCAGACAAAGATAATCTGCTTGCTACCTCTGTGCCTGTTTTTGAGATTCGTATGGACGTGGCCAATGGCTATATTTCCAATTCATTTTTTGACCGGAATGTTGATTCTCTGGCATACCGTCTGGCAGTACTTTTTAAGAACAGGTCGCAGGCTTACTATAGAACTATCCTGAGGAGAGCACGAGCCCATGGCAACCGCTACCTGCTAATCCATCGCCATGTAAACTATTTGCAACTACAACAGTTACGGACTTTCCCTATTTTCCGAATGGGAAGAAACCGCGGAGGGCTTATTCCTCTGCAAAAAACCAGGAGACGTCTCCCTTTTGGCCGACTCGCTGCCCGGACTATTGGTTACGAAATCAAAAAAGCGCACCTCTTTGTAGGTCTTGAAGGTGCTTATTCAGAAGTGCTTACCGGTATGAATGGAAAACAAATCAGACGCAAAATAAACGACGGCGCATGGTTGCCCATTCACGATGACAATGAAATTGAGCCACGAAATGGAGAGGATGTCCTGACGACGCTGGACATGAACTTACAGGATGTGGCTGAAAATGCATTGCTGAAACAGATGATAAAACACGAAGCCATGATGGGAACTGCAGTGCTGATGCAGGTGAAAACCGGTGATATTAAAGCTATTGCCAACCTGCGCTTCAATGCGAAAACCAACAAATATGAGGAAAGCTACAACATGGCCATCGGCGAAAAATATGAACCCGGTTCCACGTTTAAACTGGCTTCCATGATTTCCGGTCTGGAGGATCACAAATTTAAGTTGAGTGATACGGTATCGGTGAGAAAAGGCTATGTTGTTTATTATGGCCGTACGTTGCGCGATGTGCATGTTATTGGTGACGGCCTTATCACCATCCGGCAGGCTTTTGAGCACTCTTCCAATGTGGGTATATCCAAAGTTATGCAGAAAGCTTATAAAAATGATCCTTCAAAATTTATTGCCCACCTGTACGCCATGGGTTTGAACAAACCGCTGGGACTGAGAATTGCCGGTGAAGCTAATCCGAATATTAAAAGTCCGAAGGATAAAAAATACTGGTCACGCATTTCACTTCCATGGATGTCGGTGGGATATGGACTGGATCTCACCCCTTTGCAACTGCTTACTTTTTATAATGCGGTAGCCAACAATGGCGTGGAAGTAAAGCCACGATTTGTTACTGCTATTTCCGATGGCGGACGTATCGTGAAAAAATTTGGTGTTCAGATACGAAATCCGCGTATTGCCTCTCCTTCCACTATCCGGAAAGTGCAGAGCCTGCTGGTGGGCGTAGTTTTGCACGGGACGGCACAAAACCTGAAAAACAGCCATTTCCAAATTGCAGGGAAAACAGGTACCGCAAAAATTTCCATTGGAGGGCAATATATTCCCGGCGCTTACAATGCCACTTTTGTAGGCTACTTTCCAGCCGGCAATCCGCAGTATTCCTGTATCGTAGTGATTAACAGGCCGAAACATGGATACTATGGCAGCGGCGTGGCAGCACCGGTTTTTAAGGAAATTGCCAATCAGGTTTATGCCACTTCACTGGCACTGCATGTAAAATCCAAAAGAGATACGGTGAAAGAAACCATCCCGCTGGCAGTAAATGCTGCCTGGTATCCTGATTTGAAGACCATATACAAAGACCTTGGTATAAAAACAGCCAAAGGTTCTTACGCCGAAACCTGGACGGTGACGGGAGACCAACATAACAAGGTGATTTTCAGATCTAAAACTTTTGCAAAGAACACTATCCCCAATGTGAAAGGAATGACCGCTAAAGATGCCATTTATCTTTTGGAAAATATGGGGCTAACCACGCGCGTAAAGGGCAGGGGAGTGGTCTATCTACAGTCGCTGAAACCGGGAACCCGATTTCAAAAAGGAGAGAGAATTTTGATTCAGTTAGCCAATTTTTAAAACAGAATTTTGAAAAAGTTACGTGACATATTAAACAAAACCGGCGTTGAAAATATCAGCGGGAATAGGGATATTACCGTTGCCAACGTAGTTTTTGACTCGCGCAGGGTGCAGCCCGGCGATCTCTTTGTTGCCGTGTCCGGTACCCAGGTCGATGGCCATCGTTTTATTGATAATGCTATCAAACAGGGCGCAACGGCTGTGGTATGTGAGGCTTTGCCGCAAAACCTCAGTACGGAAGTGGCCTGGATTAAAGTGAAAAATTCTGCATACGCCCTTGGACAGATGGCGGCTAACTTCTATGACAGGCCTTCCGGGAAACTAAAACTTGTGGGTGTCACCGGCACCAACGGAAAAACTACCATCGTTACGCTGCTTCATCAGCTGTTTCTAAACCTTGGATACGAAGCCGGCATGCTCTCCACCATTGTGAATAAGGTAAACAGGAAAGAGAGATTAACCAGCCATACTACGCCCGATGCGCTAAGTATTAATCGCATTTTGAGTGAAATGGTTGAAGCGGGATGTGCCTACGTTTTTATGGAAGTTAGCTCACATGCCATTGTGCAGGAGCGTGTTGCTGGCTTGCAGTTTGCCGGAGCTTTGTTTACCAACATCACCCACGACCATCTCGATTATCATAAAACCTTTAGAGAGTACATCACGGCAAAGAAAAAGCTCTTTGATGATTTGCCAAAGGAAGCTTTTGCCCTGGTCAATGCCGATGACCGGAACGCCCGGATTATGTTACAAAATACAAAAGCAGAAAAATACAGCTATGCACTAAAAACAATGGCCGATTTCCGGGGCCGCCTGCTGGAAGATGAGTTCTCAGGTCTGCAAATGTTTCTTGATAATAAAGAATTTTATTCGCCGATGGTAGGTGCTTTTAATGCTTCCAACCTTTTGGCGGTATATGCCACAGCTGTTTTGCTGGGGCAGGATAAAGAGGAAATATTACGAATACTCAGTAGTTTGTGTGGTGCTGAAGGGCGCTTTGAGGTGTTGCGTTCACCCGAAGGTATTGTTTGTATTGTGGATTATGCACACACCCCCGACGCTTTGAAAAACGTACTGGAAACCATCCTGGCAATCCGCAGCGGAGACGAACAGCTGATTACTGTGGTAGGTGCAGGCGGTGACCGCGACAAGACCAAGCGTCCGGAAATGGCAGCCATTGCCAGTGTGTTGAGTAACCGCACTATACTCACTTCGGATAATCCACGCAGCGAAAATCCGGAAGATATTCTGCACGACATGAAAGCCGGTATTGACAAGGCGCAAATGAAAAATACACTGGTGATTTCCAACCGCCGGGAAGCCATAAAAACAGCTTATACGTTGGCCAATGAAGGCGACATCATTCTGGTTGCCGGCAAAGGCCATGAGAAATATCAGGAAATCAACGGGGTGCGATATCCCTTTGACGATAAACAAGTTTTAACCGAATTATTTGAAACACGATAACTATGTTGTACTATCTGTTTAAATATCTGCACGATGTTTACTCCCTTCCCGGAGCCGGGTTGTTCCAATACCTCTCTTTCAGAGCTGCTATGGCATTGATAACTTCGCTACTCATAAGTCTGGTATTTGGTGAACAATGGATTAAATATTTGAATAAGAGACAGGTGGGCGAAACAGTTCGCGACCTTGGCCTCGAAGGACAGCTGGAAAAACAAGGCACACCTACCATGGGGGGACTCATTATTTTGGCTTCTATTATAATTCCTGCGTTGCTTTTTGCCCGGCTCGACAATGTCTATATCCTTATGATGCTCTTTACCACAGTCTGGCTCGGTGCGTTGGGTTTTATCGACGATTATATTAAAGTATTTAAGAAAAATAAAAAGGGCCTTAGCGGCAAATATAAAATTGTGGGACAGGTGATTCTCGGATTGGTGGTAGGGCTTGTGATGTATTTCAACAAAAATGTGATTACCCGTGAGAAACAGATGCATCCTGTTTCCGCAGTCTATTCGTTGATGAATAATTCCGGACCCTCAGCACGGTATTCCATTACTGACAGACACTCTACCAAGACGACCATACCGTTTTTAAAAAATAATGAGTTTGACTATGCCGTACTGATCAAATGGATGGGGCCAGGCTATGAGAAATGGGCTTTTCTGGTTTTTATTCCCATTGTTATTTTAATCATAACCGGCGTTTCAAATGGGGCAAATCTGACCGATGGCATGGATGGTCTGGCGGCCGGGACTTCGGCTATTATGGGCGGCACCCTCGGTATTCTGGCCTGGGTGTCGGGTAACATCATCTTTGCCGATTACCTGAACATTATGTATTTGCCCAATGTGGGCGAGTTGGCTGTATATATCAGTGCTTTTGTCGGTGCCACCGTGGGGTTCTTGTGGTACAACACCTATCCTGCGCAGGTTTTTATGGGCGATACAGGCAGCCTGGCTATCGGTGGTATCATTGCGGTATTTGCCATTATCATCCGCAAGGAGCTGCTGATTCCCATCTTTGGCGGCATTTTTCTTGCCGAAAGTATTTCAGTGATTTTGCAGGTGGGCTACTTCAAATATACACGCAAAAAATATGGCACCGGCAGACGAATATTCAAAATGGCACCGCTGCATCACCATTATCAAAAGCTGGGTTTTCCCGAACCAAAAATTGTATTGCGCTTTTTTATAGTGGGAATTGCTCTCGCTGTAGCAACAATTATCACATTGAAAGTTAGATAAATATGAAGATAAATGAAACAAAAAGGCGAAATAGTTGTTCTCGGTGCCGGCGAAAGCGGAGTTGGAGCTGCCGTGTTGGCCAAAAAGCAGGGACTACCTGTTTTTGTTTCTGATAAAGAAAAAATTAGTGAGAAGTACAGACGCGTTCTTAAACAGTTTGAAATAGATTTTGAAGAAAACGGACACAATACCGTCCGGATTTTTGCTGCCGCTAAAGTGGTGAAAAGCCCTGGAATTCCCGATACGGTACCGATGATCCGACAGCTGAAAGGGAAAGGTGTTCCCGTGATTTCGGAAATTGAATTTGCAGGCGCTTTTACTACCGCCAAAAAGATTTGTATCACCGGAAGCAACGGAAAAACCACTACCACACTGCTGACTTACCACATCCTGAAAAATGCAGGTATCCATGTGGGACTGGCGGGCAATGTTGGCAAAAGTTTTGCCTGGCAGGTGGCTTTCCATGATTTCGACTGGTATGTGTTGGAGATAAGTAGTTTTCAATTGGATGGTATGTTCCGCTTCAGGGCAGATATCGCCATTGTGCTGAATATTACTCCTGACCACCTCGACCGCTACGACAACGATTTTCAAAAGTATGTGGACAGTAAATTCCGGCTTCTTCAAAACCAGACTGCAAACGACTACTTCGTTTACTGGGCCGACGATCCGGTTATCAGGAGAGAGTTGAAAAAAAGAAAAATAACGGCTATTCCGGTTCCTTTTGGTGAACATAGCGCTGACCAGTATCCGGGCGCTGGAATTATGGATAATAAAATAAGAATTAATAACGGTAAAAACAACTTAGATATGACACTTGAACAATTAGCATTACAAGGCAAACACAACGTCTATAACTCCATGGCTTCCGGAGTTACAGCTCGTTTGATGGATATCCGTAAAGAAACCATCAAACAGAGCCTTTCTGATTTTCAGAACATTGCTCACAGGTTAGAGTACGTGGCCAGTGTTCATGGCATTACTTTTATCAATGATTCTAAAGCCACCAATATCAATTCTACCTGGTATGCCTTGGAATATATGGAGAACCCCACCGTTTGGGTTGTGGGAGGAGTGGACAAAGGCAACGACTACGACCTGCTTAAGCCACTGGTAGCCGAAAAGGTGAAGGCCATAGTTTGCCTTGGCCTGGACAACCGGCACATCCATAAAGCTTTTGAGGGATTGGTTGAAACGATTATCGATACCGAATCGGCTCGTGAAGCTGTCACTACAGCCTATTATCTTGCCGAAAAAGGGGAAACAGTTTTGCTCTCTCCGGCCTGTGCCAGTTTCGACTTGTTTGAAGACTACGAAGACCGTGGCGACCAGTTTAAAGCAGCAGTGAACGAATTATAACTTTATTAAATAAGTAAAATGACCATCTTTAACAGTGAAATAAAAATAAAAGGTGACAGGGTTATCTGGGCAGTAGTCTTTATTCTGACCGTTTTGTCTTTCCTTGCTGTGTATAGTTCTACGGGGACGCTGGCCTATAAATATCAGGGGGGAAACACTACTTATTATATGCTGAAACATGGTATTATTTTGCTGACAGGATTGTTACTAATGTATTTTGCCCATTTACTGAAATACACCTACTATTCCCGTATTTTTCAAATTGCTTTTTACATTGCCGTACCGTTGTTAATACTTACACTTATTTTCGGACTTGACCTTAACGAAGCCCGTCGTGCCCTGCCCTTACCGTTTCATTTGAGTTTTGAAACCTCCGACCTCGCCAAGCTTACGCTGACAGTCTATCTTGCCCGCATACTGACCAAACGCGAAGAGGAGTTAAAAGATTTTAATAAAGTGCTGCTCTATCTGATGCTGCCTGTGATGATTGTCTGCGGACTGATTTTTCCTGCCAACCTTTCCACAGCTGCGCTTATTTTTGTTACCAGCCTGGTTTTGATTTATATTGGCAGGGTAAAATTTCCTTACATTCTTTCTATTCTGGGGTTGAGTGTACTGCTGCTGGGATTTGTCCTCGCCATATTACTGATGATGCCTGCCGGAAAACAGGCGCGACTGAATACGTGGAAAACCCGTATTGAGCAATTCAAAAGTGGCAATGTAGAGGACAATTATCAGGTGGAACAGTCAAAAATTGCTATCGCCTCCGGTGGTGTTTTCGGAAAGATGCCCGGAAAAAGTACGCAGCGCAATTTCCTGCCACATCCTTATTCTGATTTTATCTTCGCCATTATTGTGGAAGAATATGGCCTGGTAGGTGGTACCATCGTCGTGTTGCTCTACCTGATACTTCTGTTCCGGGCGGTACGAATCGTTACAAAAGTTCCCAATAATTTTGGGGCATATCTTGCTATTGGATTGAGTTTTAGCCTGGTTTTTCAGGCAATGATAAATATGGGCGTTGCCGTTCACCTGTTGCCGGTTACCGGACAACCGTTACCACTGGTGAGTATGGGGGGGACTTCCATTTGGTTTACCAGTTTGTCTATTGGTATTTTGCTTAGCGTAAGCAAAGAGTTGGAATCAAATACTAAAGAACAAACCGCATAATGAAAGAGGATAAAAAATACAAGCTATTGATGAGCGGCGGAGGTACTGGCGGGCATATCTTCCCGGCTATAGCCATTGCCGATGGTATAAAGGCAAAGCTTAGCGATGTGGATATTCTTTTTGTGGGTGCCAAAGGCCGTATGGAGATGGAAAAAGTTCCGCAGGCAGGTTACCCTATCCTGGGGTTGTGGATAAGCGGTATTCAGCGCAGTCTGACACCGAAAAATCTGATATTTCCGTTCAAACTTCTAAATAGCCTCCTCAAAGCACGTCGTATTGTAAGACAGTTTCAACCTGACGTTGTGGTAGGAACAGGTGGCTATGCCAGCGGACCACTTTTGAAAGCCGCCGCCAATGCTGGTTTCCCCACACTCATTCTGGAGCAGAACTCCTATCCCGGCATTACCAACCGCTGGCTTGGAAAGGTGGTGGATGTGGTGTGTACGGCTTACGATGGGATGGAGAAATATTTCCCTGCCGGCAAAATTGTGATTACAGGAAGTCCTATCCGGGAAAATATCCTCAAAATGAAGGTTACTACCGCAGAAGCACGTAAGTTTTTTGGGCTGGAAGGAAACAGGAAAACCCTGCTGATTATTGGCGGAAGCCAGGGAGCACGCCGCATTAATGAAGCAGTAGTTCAGCAGGTAGAGCAGTTGCTGGCCACAGGGATGCAAATCATTTGGCAGACAGGAAAACTATCGCTGGAAATGGCTGAGAAATCGTTGCTCAATTCCAGACTTAGAAACCGTGTAATTGTCAAAGATTTTATCTATGAGATGGACAAAGCTTATGCTGCTGCCGATGTGGTTGTGTCGCGGGCTGGTGCTATTGCCATTGCCGAGATCATTCAGATGAACAAACCCGCCGTATTTATCCCGCTGCCTTCGGCTGCCGAAGATCATCAAACGCGCAATGCCAGGTCGCTCGTGGAGAAAAAAGCGGCTCTTTTGCTGGAAGAAAAGAACGCTCCCCGTAATTTTTTTGTGGTGGTAAACGGCTTGATGAGAGACGAGGAAAAGAAGGAAATAATAAAAAAGAATCTCCGGCAGTTTGAACATGGCGATGCCACGGAGAAAATTGTTGAACAGGTTTTGAAATTAACAGAACAAAAAAAGGTTTGAAAACGACAACGGACATAGTATATTTTTTGGGTATTGGCGGTATCGGCATGAGTGCGCTGGCACGGTACTTTCATTTCCATGGAATGACTATTCACGGTTATGATGCCGGCAGAACGCCACTCACCAGACAGCTGGAAGCTGAGGGTATGCGTGTTCACTATATCGATGATGTTTCGCAAATCCCCAAAAATATTTTACGGGTTATTTATACACCGGCAATTCCTGAAAGCAACAGGGAATTTATGTATTTCAAAGCACAGGGTATCAGAATGGAAAAGCGGGCTGCCGTTGTAGGCGAAATTAGCCGCGATTTGTTTACGGTTGCTATTGCCGGAACCCATGGGAAAACCAGTATCACTGCTATGGTGGCACAGATTCTACATGTCTCCGGATTACCCTTAGTTGCCTTTATCGGTGGAATAGCCGGGAATTTTGGAACTAATTTTGTTGTTTCGGCACATCCAAAGTTTATGGTGGTTGAGGCCGATGAGTTTGACCGTTCGCTGCTCGGGTTACACCCTGATATTGCGGTGGTTACATCCATGGATGCCGACCATCTCGATGTCTATTCCGGTTTGGCGGATTTGCAGCATACTTTCCTGAAGTTTGCCCGCCTGCTTCCCGAAAAGGGAATGCTTGTTCACGAGGAGAAGCTGAATATCTTTGCAGGCAGGATAAAAAATACGCTTTCGTACGGACTCTCTGATAATGCAGAACTCTCTGCCGGCAACATCCATATTGAAAAAGACCGCTATTGTTTTGATGTGTTGCAAAAAGGTACAGTTCTCACAACATTGAAAATGCAGGTTCCCGGAAGACATTATGTAGAGAATGCACTTGCTGCTTTTGGCGTGGCACTGCATTTGGATGTTGATGTTTCAACGATAAAAGAAGCATTGGAAGATTTCACCGGTGTTGCACGACGTTTTGATTATCGAATCCGGACATCCGAGCAGGTTTATATTGATGATTATGCCCATCATCCCAATGAGCTGATGGCAACATTGCACACCGTGCGGCAGCTCTATCCCGGAAAGGAAATGACCATTATTTTCCAGCCGCATTTGTATAGCCGTACCCGCGACTTTGTCAATGATTTTGCACGGGTACTCAGTGAAGCCGACTATCTGATTTTACTGGATATCTATCCGGCACGTGAAAAGCCCATTCGTGGTGTGACCTCTCAGTTGATAGCGGATAAGGTGACCATTGCTAAGAAATATGTTTTGAACAAAAAGGAACTTTTTGCCTATTTGAAAAAAGAAAAACCAGCCCTGTTGCTGACCCTTGGTGCCGGCGATATTGGGCTAATGGTTGAAGAAGTTGAAGAAATATTGAAGGCATCATGAAAAAGATATTGTCCATACTGCTCGTTTCGTTGTTTGCGCTGGCGCTTGTTATGCTGGCAGGATATGGCTATGAGCAATACCGTGACCAAAAAGTGACCAAAATTGTGGTGCATATCGAACGAAAAGGAACGGTGGGTTTTCTAAGTGAAAAGATAATAAAATCCATTATCAGGAAGCAGGATAAAATAACGGGAAAGTTGATAAAATCTTTGAATACCAAGCAGGTTGAGAGAAATATTGCAAAGAATCCTTATGTGAAAGCGGTAGATGTCTATCTGAATCTTTCCGGTAATGTGATGGTGAATGTGACGGAAAGGAGTCCACTGTTGCAAATTTATAACCAAAAAAATAATAGCTGTTATGTGGACACGGATGGTAATCTTTTTCCGCTGAGCAGCTACTTTGCACCACGGGTTTTGCCTGCCAACGGGTATATTAAAGCAAAGCTGATAATGAGTAAGAATATTCATGCTAAGATTTATCAAAACACATCGCTTCCCGGCTTATATTTGCTGGCGAAAAAAATAGGTAGAAACGATTTTCTGAAAGCAAATATTAGCCAGTTGTTTGTCAACAGCAAAGGCAATATAGACATGGCTCCCGAATTGGGCAGATTTATTTTTCACCTGGGAGACAGTACAGATATGGATATTAAACTTGAGAATCTTGAGGCTTTCATCAAAAAAGTACTTATACACGGAAGCTGGTCAAAATACAGAAGTATAAATCTGGAATATACTAACCAGATAGTTTGCACAAAAAAACAGACTTATGGAAGAAAATGAAATAATTGTCGGATTAGACATCGGGACTACCAAAATTGCCTCTATTGTAGGGCAAAAGGATGAGTTTGGTAAGATTAAAATACTCGGTTACGGTAAAACCGAATCTATTGGCGTGAAAAGGGGTGTCGTTATCAATATCGAAGATACGGTAACTTCTATCCGGCTGGCAGTGTCGCAGGCTGAGGAGAAATCGCGCGTCGACATAAAGTATGTAAACGTAGGTATTGCCGGTCAGCATATCAAGAGTATTCAGCACCGCGGTTCTCTCATTCGTGAAGATGCGGAAAAAGAAATTACCAACGACGAGGTGGAGAAACTTATCAGCGATATGTATAAGCTGAACATGTCGCCAGGGGAGGAGATTATTGAAGTTATTCCCCAGGATTTTATCGTTGATGATGAAGATGGTATCCGCCATCCGGTGGGCATGCTGGGTAACAAGTTAGAGGCGAACTTCCACATTATCATTGGTCAGATTGCAGCGGCAAAGAACATTTATAAATGTATCGTTAAAGCGGGTCTGGATATGGCTGATTTGATTCTGGAACCCATGGCCTCGGCACAGGCTGTCCTGAGTGAGGAGGAAAAGGAAGCGGGTGTGGCACTCGTGGATATTGGTGGCGGTACAACGGATGTCGCTATCTTTCAGGATAGTATTATCAGACATACAGCGGTGATTCCATTTGGTGGCGACATTGTTACTGAGGATGTTAAAGAAGGCTGCTCCATCATCCGAAAACATGCTGAAGAGCTGAAAGTGAAATTCGGGTCTGCCCTTGCCAACGAAAACAAAGACAATGAAGTGGTGGCTATTCCGGGTTTGCGCGGTCGTCCGCCGAAGGAGATTACGCTGAAAAATCTGGCTTCTATTATCCAGGCACGTATGGAGGAGATTATAGACCATGTGCATTACGAGATTAAAACTTCCGGTTTTGAGAAAAAGCTTATTGCAGGAATTGTACTCACCGGTGGTGGCTCACAGCTGAAACATGTTAACCAACTCGTGGAATTTAAAACCGGTATTGAAACGCGTATTGGCTATCCTAACGAGCATCTTGCCAAAGAAGTTCCCGAAGAGATGGCCAGCCCTATGTATGCCACCGGTATCGGACTGGTCATAGAAGGTATAAAACGGATGGAAAGTGACATCAAAACATCAAAGGTAGATCTGGAAAAGTCATCCGACAAACCAAATACAAAAAAAGGAGAGACAAAAGTGAGAGATTACAGCGGAAGTCGGGGCTTTCTTGGCAAAGTCAAGAAGTGGTTTGAAGATGATAATTAAATTAACTTTTTAATGTTAAAAACTATCTTTCAATATACAAGAGAAGAGGGTACAATTAGTTATTTTTAATTCAGAAATTATGGAAAGTAATAAGCAGGATAAACCGGTCAGTAATTTGTTTAATGTTATGGAAAACAAAATCGAGTTCAGGAAAAAAAAGCAGACCTCTATTATTAAAGTTATCGGTGTTGGCGGAGGAGGTGGCAATGCTGTAAATCACATGTTTGCACAGGGTATCGAAGGCGTTGATTTTGTAGTATGCAATACCGATATGCAGGCACTGGAAGCCAGTCCTGTTCCTGTAAAAATCCAGCTGGGCAACTCCGGCCTCGGTGCCGGTGCCATTCCGGCAGTGGCCGAAAAAGCTGCCCTGGAATCCCTTGACAAACTAAAAGCAGTGTTGGATACCGAGACACAGATGGTGTTTATAACTGCCGGAATGGGTGGCGGTACAGGAACCGGTGCAGCACCGGTGATTGCCAAATTTGCCCGGGAACAAGGTCTGCTCTCGGTGGCTATCGTTACTCTCCCTTTCCGCTTTGAAGGTCGACGGAAAATGCTCAAGGCACAGCAGGGAATTGCCGAACTGAGAAAAAACGTGGATACACTACTGGTCATCAGCAACGATAAACTGCGCGAACAGTACGGTGACCTTGGCCTGGGAAATGCTTTTGCCCGTGCTGATGATGTGCTGACAACTGCTGCCAAAGGAATAGCCGAGCTGATTACCGTCCACGGATATGTGAATGTTGACTTTGAAGATGTAAAGACTGTTATGAAAGACAGTGGAAAAGCCATCATGGGCTCTGCTGTTAAAAGTGGCGAAGACCGTGCCTATAAGGCTATTGAGGAGGCTATGCGTTCTCCGCTGTTGAATGATAATGATGTTTCGGGAGCCAAAAATATTCTTCTTTATATCTCTACCGGCGATCAGCAGGATATTACCATGGACGAAATCTCAGTCATCACCGATTATATTTCTGATAAATGTGGTGATAATGAGACAGACGTAATCTGGGGTCGTGGTTTTGATGAGTCGATGGGTGAAAGCCTGGGAGTTACCATTATTGCTACCGGTTTTGATGCCAAAGAAAAGATGCAGGAACTTTTCCCTGACAAGAAAAGGCCTTCCCAAGAATTGCTACATGAAGAAGAGACCATGAAAATGGTGTATCCAACAGGAGAGGAGACGTCTGGTACTGATAAA
>VAPG01021958.1_pt1 | contig 73099 bp, 65 predicted proteins | sample 3393851 | NCBI WGS metagenome assembly VAPG01 (sample SAMN08290438, study PRJNA428436) | hydrothermal vent metagenome | isolation source: Deep-sea hydrothermal vent chimney | place: Atlantic Ocean: South-mid Altantic Ridge | depth 2194 m m
CTGACCAGTGGGAAGGTCTATTTGAATGTACATGATGAAAAAACCAAGTCCAAGGTTTTCCTGAATGCCAGGAATGTGGAAATTAACCGTTTCAGAGGAGCCCATCCCTCAGGAAATGTAAGCGTTCACATAAGTAGGCTGTCGCCCATCAACAAAGGGGAAATTGTTTGGTATGTTTACCCTCAGGATATTCTGGCCATTGGACGGCTTTTCCTTACGGGCAAACATGACACCACCCGCCTGATAGCGCTAACCGGTTCGGAAGCAAAACGCCGGAGATATTTTAAAACCCGTGCAGGTGCTTCTATTATTAATATGGTAAAAGAAAATGTAGAAAAAGGTGACCTGCGCTACATCAGTGGCAACGTGCTTACCGGAGATAAAATTGAAAAGTCAGGTTTCGTGGGATTTTATCATTCGCAAGTAACCGTTATCCCCGAAGGAAATTATTATGAATTGTTTGGCTGGGCACTACCTGGATTTGGCAAGTTTAGTATCTCACGCACCTATCCATCTTTCCTGTATCCTGACAAAAAATACCGCCTCGACACTAACTTACATGGTGGTGAACGCGCTTATGTGATGACCGGGATGTTTGAAAAGGTATTCCCATTTGACATTTACCCCCTGCAACTTATTAAAGCCATATTGGTAGAGGATATCGACCTGATGGAAAATCTGGGTATCTATGAAATTGATGCAGAAGATTTTGCGTTGTGTGAGGTAATTGATACTTCCAAAACAGAAATTCAGGAGTTAGTACGCAACGGACTAGAGTTGATGCGTAAAGAAATGAGTTAATAATTCAGAAAATGAAAAAGACCGCATGAAAGCGTTAAGAAAATTTTTAGATAACCAAAAACCACATTTTCAACCCGGAGGAAAATTTGAAAAACTCGAATCTTCTTTTGAAGCTTTTGAATCTTTCCTTTTTGTTCCTGACAAGGTAACCCACAGCGGGGCACATATCCGCGATGCCATTGACATGAAACGTACTATGTCGTTTGTCATAATAGGTGTCATCCCCACCCTGCTTTTTGGCATGTGGAATGTCGGATACCAGCATTTTTTGTCTTTTGGGCAACATGCCGATGTTCTGACTAATTTCCTCTATGGTTTAGGGAAAGTACTTCCTATTATTATCGTTTCTTACGGTGTGGGGCTGGGCATAGAATTTTTGTTTGCACAAATCCGGCATCACGAAGTAAATGAGGGATATCTTGTTACAGGAATTCTTATTCCGCTGATTGTGCCACCGCAAATTCCATTGTGGGAACTGGCTATTGCCGTAGCTTTTGCCGTAATTTTTGGAAAAGAGGTCTTTGGCGGGACAGGTATGAATGTCTTCAATCCGGCCCTCACAGCACGGGCTTTTCTCTTCTTTGCCTACCCGGGAAACATGTCGGGAGAGAAAGTGTGGATTGCCGACAAATTAGACAGCTTCTCCGGTGCTACACCACTGGGTCAGGCACTGGTTGGAAATTTCCACAACTTTCCCACCCCACACGATATGTTCTTCGGCTTTATACCGGGCTCTGTGGGAGAAACCTCCACATTTTTAATATTGATAGGCGCATTGTTTCTGCTTATCACAGGTGTCGCCAGCTGGCGGATTATGCTGTCGGTTTTTGCAGGAGGTCTGGTGATGGGACTGATTTTCAACTTATGGGGAGCCAATCAGTACATGGAGTTACCAGCCTGGGAACACATGATTATGGGAGGTTTTGCCTTTGGTGCGGTCTTTATGGCAACCGACCCTGTCACATCGGCGCAGACTAAGAAAGGAAAGTATTATTACGGATTCCTCATCGGAATGATGGCGATACTCATCCGGGTTTTCAATCCGGCTTATCCGGAAGGAATGATGCTGGCCATCCTGCTTATGAATGTGTTTGCACCTTTAATTGACCACATCATTGTGAAATCGAATATTAAGAAACGTTTAAAAAGAGCCAAAGTAGTGCTCGCTGAATAAGAAAACAAAGGGAATTATGTACACAAACCGATATATCTTTACCTATGCAGCCGTTCTGGTTATTGTGGCCGCCGCACTGCTTTCACTTGCGGCTATGCTGCTGAAGCCATTTCAGGAACGAAACCTGGCTATTGAAAAAATGCGCGGTATTCTGACATCGGCTCAGGTTACCCAGGCCAATGCCAGCAATGCCATACCGCTTTTTAATAAGTACATTGTTAAGGCGTTGGTTATCGACTCAAAGGGGAATGTACTGAATTCTTATACCAAATCGCCAAAAGAAGATGCCCCGGCCTTTAAATTGAATTTGAAAGAAGAGCTATACAACAAGTCGCAGAAAAGGCCCTATAAACTACCACTATATATTGCAGAAAAAGATGGCAAAACAATCTATATCATTCCCATGCGAGGCACAGGGTTGTGGGGGCCGATTTGGGGAAATATCGCCCTCACCTCTAATTTTAAAAGAGTAATAGGTGTGTTCTTCGATGACGAATCAGAAACACCCGGTCTGGGTGGTGAGATTACCAAACCAAAATTTCAAAACGAGTTTATAGGCAAGACCATTTTTGATGATAACGGTAATTTTACTTCCATCAAAGTGGTAAAGGGCGGCGTGATTAAACTTCCTGAAGCACAACGTATTCACGGTGTGGACGCTCTTTCCGGCGCTACACTTACCAGCAATGGGGTGAATGATATGTTACATAATGTTTTGAAAAGTTATTTACCTTATATAAAGAATCACAGATAAGATTTAAACTATGAGTACAGAAAAAACAGAACGGGAAGCTCTATTCTCTCCCAAAAACATAAAACTGCTTACCGGGCCGCTTAACCTGAACAACCCGATTACGGTTCAGGTTCTTGGCATTTGTTCCGCCCTTGCGGTAACAGTTAAGATGAAGCCTGCTATTGTGATGGCTTTAGCTCTGATGGTCGTTACGGCTTTCTCCAATCTTCTGGTATCCTTTTTACGAAATGGCATCCCCGCAAGAATACGGATTATCGTCCAGCTTGTGATTGTTTCCGTGTTGGTTATCCTGGTTGACCAGCTACTGAAAGCCTTTGTTTTCGATGTAAGCAAACAGCTTTCAGTATATGTCGGGCTGATTATTACCAACTGTATCATTATGGGGCGGCTGGAAGCTTTTGCTATGGCGAACAAACCCTGGCCGTCATTTTTGGATGGTATTGGAAACGGATTGGGTTATGGCCTTCTTCTTATCATTGTAGCTTTTTTCAGAGAGTTGCTCGGTTCGGGAAGTCTTTTCGGCTTTCAGGTGATTCCTCAAAGCCTCTACAACGCAGGTTATGTGAATAACGGGATGATGATACTGCCTCCTATGGCACTTATTACTATTGGCGTCATCATTTGGGTACAACGTTATTATAACAAATCATTAATCGAGAAATAGCCAAATTTTAAAATAACAGACTATGCATGAAATAATTAACATCTTTGTCAAGTCAATTTTTATTGACAACATGATATTTGCCTATTTCCTGGGCATGTGTTCCTATCTCGCTGTCTCCAAAACCGTTGATACTTCGGTGGGGCTTGGCGCTGCCGTCATTTTTGTCCTCGGCATCACTGTACCGGTAAACTATCTGCTAAACATATATGTCTTAAAACCAGGTGCATTGGCATGGATTGATCCGGCTTTCGCCAAAGTGGATTTGAGTTTTTTAAGTTTTATCATTTTCATTGCTATTATCGCAGCTATCGTTCAGCTGGTGGAAATGGTAGTTGAGAAATTTTCGCCCTCTCTGTATAATTCACTGGGAATCTTTCTCCCTCTGATTGCTGTAAACTGTGCTATTTTGGGCGGTTCATTATTTATGCAGCAGCGTGATTACCAAAATCTTGGACAAGCTACTGCTTTCGGGATAGGCTCAGGTGTTGGCTGGTTTCTTGCCATTGTAGCTATTGCTGCTATTCGCGAAAAAATTCGTTACTCAAAAGTTCCGCCGGCCTTGCGGGGAATAGGAATTACATTTATTCTAACAGGCCTTATGAGTATTGCCTTTATGAGTTTTATGGGAATTAAATTATAAAATAACTGAGAAGATGACCATTATATCAATAGGTACCGGTAGCATAATGCTGTTAAGTATCGCCGTTTTTTTGATTATTACACTAATCCTTGTGGGAATTTTAGTTTTTGCGCAAGCGAAGTTAATGCCAAAAGGGAAAGTTAAGATCAAAATTAATGATGAGAAAGAGTTGGAAATCAATCCGGGTTCCACCTTATTATCAACCCTCGCTAATGAAAAAATCTTTCTGCCTTCGGCTTGCGGTGGCGGTGGCACCTGTGGAATGTGCAAGGTGCAGGTAAACTCTGGTGCCGGAAGTATTCTGCCTACTGAAAAAGGCTTTTTCACACGCAAAGAGCAGATGCAAAACTGGCGACTGGGCTGTCAGGTGAAAGTGAGAGAAGATATGGAAATCGCTGTAGCTCCCGAAATTTTTGGTATTAAAAAATGGGAATGTGAAGTGGTATCTAACCATAACGTCGCTACTTTTATTAAAGAGTTTGTGGTGAAACTTCCCGAAGGCGAACACATGGATTTCCGCTCCGGTGGTTATATCCAGATTGATGTTCCCAAAATCGAAGTGGATTTTAAAGATATGGATATTGAGGAAGAATATCGTAGCGACTGGGATAACTTCCACATGTGGGATTTGAAGATGAAGAACCCGGAACCAATATACAGAGCATACTCTATGGCCAACCATCCGGCTGAAGGGAATATCATCATGCTTAATATTCGTATTGCCACACCGCCCTGGGATCGCAAGAAAAATGGATTTATGAAAGTAAATCCCGGGATATGCTCCTCTTATGTCTTTTCCAGAAAACCTGGCGATAAGGTCACCATCTCCGGCCCCTACGGGGAGTTTTTTATCAAGGAAACCCAACGCGAAATGATGTTTATAGGCGGTGGTGCCGGCATGGCTCCCATGCGCTCACATATATTTCATCTTTTCCAGACAGAACACACCAAACGTAAAGCAACTTTCTGGTATGGAGGACGCTCGCGGAAAGAACTTTTCTATGTGGATCAGTTTGAAAAAATAGAGCAGGAAAATCCCAACTTCAATTTCGAAGTAGCTCTCTCGGAACCACTTCCTGACGATAAATGGGAAGGAAAAACAGGATTTATCCATCAGGTAATTTTCGAATCGTATCTAAAAAGCCATTCCGAACCAGAAGATATTGAATACTATCTCTGTGGTCCGCCAATGATGATTAGCGCCGTACTGAAAATGCTGGATGACCTGGGTGTCCCTGAAGAGATGATTATGTTTGACGACTTTGGGAGTTAAAGCAACAGATAAACCAAGCTCCCGGTAATCAATAGGTAAGGGATGGAATATTTATGAAAGCTAAGCCATATTTGTTTGTCCGCCATAAACCGCAATGCAATAATGTTAGCAAGTGAAGCAAGCACAAAACCGTTGCCGCCAACATTGACACCATAGGCAATGGCCAGCCAATGAGAACTAAATTTGGACATGAAAATAGAAGCCGGCACGTTACTCATAACCTGCGAAAAAAGTACTGAGCTGAAAAAGTTACCGGAAGCGTGCGTTAAATCAAAATGAGCCACAAGGTTTACCACAAACGGAACCTGACTCAACAAATGAAAATCGATGAACATCACCATAAATAGCAACAGTAAAGCCCAGTCGGTCTTGATAAATACTTTTCTATAAAAAATTAGATAAATGAAAACAACAACAGCCAAAGCATAGTAAGCTACATCAAGCTCAATGGAGGCAATAAAACCGGCTAATACAATAATCGAAAGGGTAAACATCTTAGTATCCACACCATTTTTGCTTTGTTTGCTGTGAAAAGATAATTTTCTGGAAGAAAACGAAATCCATACAAACACCACGAGCACAACTGACAACACAACAAAAAGCGGGGCCATTTCCTCAACAAACCGGAAAAAAGAGATGCCCCATTGGTGCCATAGGAACAAATTTTGCGGGTTACCCACAGGCGTAAGGGCAGAACCAACATTGACGGCCATTGCCTGAAAAATAATCAGCTTTTTCACATCGTTTTCAATGACATCCCGAAAACCCAACGTTAAAGGAACCGTAATAAAAAGGGCAATGTCGTTGGTGAGAAACATAGACAATATTCCCGACAGCGCAACAACGGCAAAAGCCAGTCCTCTTTCAGTACCCGTTTTGATGAGCAACCTGCGGGAAAAACGTCCGAAAAATGCGCTCTCTTTAATGGCCGTAACCACCATAAGCAGCCCGATCAGGTTCAGCACTGTATGCCAGTCAACAAAATTCGGGTAATGAGAAATCTGCCCCGGGTAAACCACCATAAGTAGTAGTAACAGCGCAAGAAAAGGAAAAAAAATGAGATTTTTCATCAAAAACAGATGTACTTTGCTCTCTTCGACCTTATGTTGCGGCATTCCCATGATAACACATTGAAAGTTTATATTGCAAAGTTCGGCCATTTTTTGGTTTCTTCACAAATGATCCTTTGCAATTTATTCTTCACGCTGCCTGCAAATCAAATAAAAAGGTATTAAACCTCAGGATAGAACCCTGAACCCAATATAAGGAACCGCCAGAGGGACGGGGTATTAACCCCTATATCCGCTGAAAAAGCGGGATTAGTTCAACTAACTATACCGCTTCTATTGTAAAATGCAAAAATGAGAGCGGCATATTCCTGCCATGCGTTCGGCATGGTTCGGCTATACTTGAATTTTGAAATGTAAACTCAAGTAGCCTCTGTATATTTCGAATACTCCGCTTATCGCGGATTTTCAAAATAGAGTTTCACTAATAAATCTGGAAAAAAGTGATGCTCTCATCAAAAGTAACAAGCCATACATTCCGGCCTTCCATCATCAGCCTTCCAGCCTATCCCATCCTCTTTCGATATAAAAGATTTACGAATATTTACTTTCATAATGTCTTTTTAAATTTTTTAATAAAGTACTTGACTTTTATTAAAATTTTTATTTTCTTTGCTTGTACTTTTATCTGTAATTATGCACTTATTCAAACATGGAGATTTTTTAAATAAACTTACGCGCGTGGAGATGAAAAAACATTTCCAAAAAAAGCGTATAGTACGCACTTTGTATTTACACAGGTCATTAAGTATTGCCGAGATGGCGAAATACGTCGAAGTCAGTACGCCCACTATGCAGGGGCTACTGGATGAACTGATAGAGGAAGACATTGTCAAATCGATGGGAGCAGGTTCGTCAAAAGGCGGACGGCGCCCCACACTATACGGTCTGCACCGGAAAGCATTTTATGTTTTATCCATCGACATTGGAATACACGCCACCCGTTTTGCCATTTTCGACAGTGCCAATAAAAAAGTGATGCCTGTTCAGGAAATTCCACTGCTGCTAAAAAATGATATGGCGTCGGTAAATAAAATTTATGAGGCAGCTATGTTGCAGGTGAAAGAGTCGAAAATTAAACCCGAACATATTCTTGGTGTTGGCATTGACATGCCGGGCTTAGTTGAGCGGGATAAAGGCATCAACCATAGTTTGTTCAATTTTGGAAAGCCCATCGCTGAAATTTTCAGCCGGTTATTTAACAAACCCGTTGTAATTGAAAACGATGCACAGGCAAAAGCACTCGCTGAATTCCGTTTTGGAAAAGCAGTAGGGAAAAAACACGTTTTGGTCATCCAGATTGGCTGGGGAGTTGGGATGGGCATGATTCTCAACGGTAAACCTTATTACGGAGCACGTGGCTTTTCCGGCGAATTTGCCCACATTCCCATGGTAGACGAGAAAGGTTATCTGTGTAGTTGTGGTATGCGCGGATGTCTGGAAACCGTTAGCTCAGGAGCTGCTTTGCGACGTTATGCCATCGAAGGCATTGAAGCCGGCGAAATGACATTGATTCAGAGTATGGCAAACGAAAAAACAGAACAAATTACCCCGCGTCTGATTATCGCCGCTGCACATAACGGAGACCAGTTTGCCATCAGTATTATTTCGAAAATAGGATTTGATCTGGGAAAAGGAATTGCCTCACTGGTCCAGATTTTAGATCCGGAGATGGTCATTCTTGCCGGACGGCTTGCCGATGCCGGAAATTATCTGGTGACCTCTGTCAACCAGGGTCTGCAACAATACTCTTTCGCCAAAATTCGTAAAGACATGGAATTAACAATTAGCGAACTGGCTGAAGAATCCAGCTTATTTGGGAATGTCATTAGCTTGCTGGAGATGATTTTTGAAAGTTAGTAATATAAATCTTTGTTTTTCTTTGTTTAACTTTTATTGCTAATGTCAAATTAACCGACATCTTTTTATCAACAGCAGGTAATTATCCCCTCCCGCTTTTGATAACTTTTTTAGTGTGTTTCATGGCAACCGGGATAATTTGTATTTCACTTAAAACGATTATTTTTAATAAAGTTGCTATACGAATTCGACTGCCCTGATTTTTAAAAATATTTTATAAATGGATATGAAACTTTTTTCGCCCGTTGAATTACACTTTATTTCCCAACAGGGTAATGAACAACAAAACTCACATATCCCTTATGTGGTAGTAGATAATTTTCCCCGGCTAGGATTGATAACAGCTCTGCGTTTTCTGGAATGGGTACACGATAATCCTGAAGGAGTTATTAGCCTCCCTACGGGGAAAACCCCGGAGTATTTTATTCGTTGGACACGTTATCTGTTGAAAAACTGGGACAATAAAAAAGGGGAGAAAGTGTTGGATGAATATGGCCTGCAGCTTTCTTCCAAACCCGATCTGTCAAGACTACATTTTGTACAAATAGATGAATTTTACCCCATCAATCCAAGACAAGAAAATAGTTTTTATAACTATGTGAATAAGTTTTACATCAAAGGTTTCGGCCTCGATCCAGCCAACGCCATGCTTATTAATGCCGAAGAGATATCCTTGTATGACAACAAAACCTACGAAGAGATTTTCCCTGATTTAAAAGTTGATTTGAGTCTGCGATACCGTGAAGCCAAAACACAACAGGAGCACTTTCAAAAAAACTCTATCTTTATGATTGATGAATGGTGTGCGCGTTACGAAGAAAAAATCAGAGAAAAAGGAGGAATCGGATTTTTCCTTGGAGGCATAGGTCCGGATGGTCATATCGCTTTCAATATAAAAGGTTCCAACCATTTCTCCACCACACGCCTGACGGAAACCAACTTTGAAACACAAGCAGTGGCTGCCGGTGATTTGGGGGGAATTGATATTTCAAAAAACCGCCTGGTGATAACCATTGGACTTCACACAATTACTTATAATCCGGAAGCTACAGCCATTATTTTTGCTGCCGGTGAAGCCAAGGCCGAAGTGGTAAAAAATGCACTGGAAAGCACACGATCTAATCAGTATCCGGGTTCGGTGTTACAGAAACTGAAAAATGCCCGCTTCTATCTGACGAAAGGAGCCACTGTAAAATTAAAAGACAGCCTAAGCACTTATTACAGCGGCAACTGGACTGATGAAAAAACAGAAAGAGCTGTCTTGGATCTGGTAATAAAGCTGAACAAATACGGCCACCATCTGACGATTGATGATTTGAAAAACGATCCTTATTGCAGCCGCATTCCGGATTTGGATAATAAAACAGTTTCCCGCGTGATTGGGAGTATTAAAAACAAACTGGCCAAAGGAATGCGTAAAGAAGAAGAACAACGCTATTATCACACCGGGCCACATCACGACGACATATTGCTTGGCATATTGCCCTATGTAACCCACCAATTACGCCAGGCTACCAATACTTTCGATTTCAGCATCCTTACTTCGGGTTTCACAGCAGTAACCAATAAATTCATAATCAACGCATTACGTGATATTGTAATGTTTCTTAAAAGGGGTGAAATTCAAATGGTTCACTACCCCGATTTTTATCAAACCGGGTACAAACATAAGTGGGACAAAGATGTTTACCATTACCTTGGGAAAGTAGCTTCAGGAGAGCCTATCCAAAGAAGAAGAGGGCTAAGTCACCGTTTGGTCAGAGCTATCGCAGATATATATTCGGTAAAAAATACCGAAGAATTAATATTCCGGGTTAATAAAATTATTAATGTTCTGGAAAATTCCTATGACGGCGAAAAGAATCCACCTGATATCCAAAAACTGAAAGGAATGTTACGTGAGTTCGAGGAAGAGCTCGTATGGGCACACTTTGGTGTCAGAGTCAAAAGTGTTCATCATTTGCGATTGGGCTTTTATACCGGCGATATTTTCACCGGGCAGCCTGAACATTCGCGTGATGTTATGCCCATCCTGGAACAGTTGCGCACCATAAAGCCTACCGTTATCAGCCTGGCATTTGATCCGGAAGGAAGTGGCCCCGACACCCATTACAAAGTGTTACAAGCTATTGCCGAGGCTGTCAGAACGTGGCAAAAGGAAGAAGACCTGAGTAAATTGCGCATTATTGGTTACCGCAATGTATGGTATCGTTTTCATCCGGCAGAGGCCGATGTTATTATGCCAGTGTCGTTGAATTCGCTTGCTATTCTTGACGAAACGTTTACAGATTGTTACCTGAGTCAGGTGGAAGCCTCTTTCCCAAGTTACCTGCTGGATGGAAAATTCAGTACGCTGGCACAGCAAATCTGGATCAACCAGATGAAACACATCCAGCTTCTACTGGGAAAGAATTTCTTTTACGAAAATCCTTCGCCTCACATAAGAGCAGCTCACGGACTGCTGTTTTTCAAAGAAATGAATGTAGTCACCTTCCTGCAACATGCCAGAGAACTGGAGAAATCAATGGAAGGGTTTTGATCCATTTTCCCTGACCGGAGAACTTGAAAAGGGGATTTTATAGATGAATGAAGTTATGGTGAAAAGAAAATACTAAAAGCGCTCAAAATGTAAACAGCTGGATTGACACTAAAAATTCTGCAATTAAAATGCTTAAACATAAGACAATGAAAAACCTTCTACGTTTTAAAATTCTAACCACGCTCTTTATTCTTTTGTCCTTGAACCTTTATTCGCAAATTTCCCCGGACATGATGGGTGGTAACATGGAGCAAAAAATGGAATTCAGCCACAAACACAAAATGCTGAGCATCAGATTTGACATCAGCGGAAAAGGCATCATGCCTTTGCATACCAACAAAACAAGTGGCTTATCTAAAATAGTATTCGGCTTCATGCCCGATTGGGAGTACACAAGTGGAGCCAATAATGATATGCACTATGAACTGCTTACCCATGTAGCTGCTTTTGATTTTTTGACATCCTCCAATGGTTCAATAAAATATCCGGATGCATGGCCATGGACAGATGTTATCAATGCTGCCCATGCTAAAGGCACAAAAGTTATTATGGCCGTTACCAATTTTGGCGGAAGCGAAAAGGCCCCGGATGTAGCCCATAGCCTATTAACAAATACAAATGCGAAAAATATTCTGTTCAACAACATCAAAAATATCATAACTACCTATAAGCTAGATGGTGTGAATATTGATTTTGAAGCTATGAACAGCACTGACCGTGGCAATCTATTAAACTCATTCCTGAGTGATTTGACCAGCTTCATCCATACCGAATTGCCAGGCAAAGAAGTTTCTTTCGATGGGCCGGCCATAAACTGGAGCGGATGGAACATCGACGGGTTGGCACAAAGTGTTGATTATATTTTTATTATGGGTTACGATTACAGCGGCAGCTGGAGCAAGATTACCGGTCCGGTAGCTCCTTTGACAGGAAACGGCGACCACTATATCGAATACGACTTAACGCACACTTATGGCAAGCCTCTGTCAAAATATCCCCAAAAATTAATTCTCGGTGTTCCATATTACGGAAAATACTGGAAAACAACCACGGGAAATGCAGGCTCATCAGTAACCAGCTTTGTGAAATCAACATTTTACAGAAATACTGTTATCGATGCGGAAAACTATGGCGGTTTTATTTGGGACAATGCTTCACAAACCCCCTGGTATAGATGGCAATCGGGAGGTTGGAATCAGGTTTGGAACGATAACGAAAGAAGTCTGGGGAAGAAATACGATTTTGCCTTGTCCCAAAATATCGGCGGTATCGGTATTTGGGCGTTAAATTACGATGGAAACAGAACAGAATTATGGAATCTTATCAGCACCAAATTTGCCGGAGGGTCAACGCCAATTCCTTCCCGACCAAAATCCCCGGCCGTCCTAAGTAAAAATGACACATCCGTTACTATAAAATTCAGACCAGGCAACTATGCCGACAGCTATCGTGTTTATCAAAGTACTGATAACCTACATTATATGATGGTGAAAGAGACCTCCGACACCATTACCGACATTCGGAGGTTGGTAGCAGATTCTGTTTATTATTTTAAAATGACTTCGGTAAATACAGCTGGCGAATCAAACAAAACAAAGGTTCTGGCTGCCATTCCCGGCGACAGAAATGCTGATTTTCTCATCGTGGACGGTGTGGAACGGCGCAGCTTTGATGCCATCACACAATACAAATATCCCATGACCCGGATGGGATATACTTTCTCCTCTGCTTCCAATGAGGCGGTTATAGATGGAGTGGTGAACATGGAAGATTTCAAATTTATCATTTGGATGTTACTGGACGAAAGTACTGCTGACGATACGTTTAACAAAACCGAACAGGCCAAAGTGAAAGAATTTATTGACAATAACAAAGGTGTGTTCATCGTTTCCGGTTCCGAAGTGGGATGGGATTTAGTGGAAAAAGGGGATGCCACAGACAAAAATTTCTACGAAACTTATTTCAAAGCCAAATATATCAGCGATGCCCCTGGAGCTGCCAAAACATACTACACGGCCGAAGACAATAATAATGAGATTTATCATTTTGATGATGGTACGCACGGGATTGCAAATATCGGCTATCCCGACCTGATAAAACCATATGGCGGCTCGGTGGAGTCGTTCACCTACCCGGGGGTAGCCGTAAGCAGCGGAGTAGCCGGAGTAAGTTACAAAACGGCAACCAGTGGCATGGAATATCTGGCTTTCCCCATTGAAGCCGTATATGAAGACAGCAAAAGAAAAGACCTTCTCAATTATATATTCAGGAACTACAGCAATATACTTTCTGTCGAAAATAATTTTATCCAAACACATATCCGGATTTACCCTAACCCAACCGGCGGCATACTCACAATTTCCTATCCAAACACAATAAAAATCCACAAAGTTGAAATATTTGACATATACGGACGGAAACTTATGGACGCCTCTAACAGCCAGCGCATTAACCTAAGTCGGTACCCCAAAGGTATTTATATAGTGAGAATTGAGGATGAAAAGGGTAGGCAAGGCAGCTTTAAAGTGATGAAACGATAGACAATCTTTATTCTCTTGCTGGCCTACAGCCAAGAGTAATGAGGTCAGGAACAGAGCGGGGTGCCTATCCACAAAATACGGGTAAAAGAAAGTTTTTCCCAAGACAGACAACCATAAAAGTATTAATCTGGCAAAGTGTTTGCCCCTCAATCGGGTTGTTTTCTGTTTGTGGGTTTAAAGTATTGAAGTTGTTTAAAAACTTTTAGAAAGCCACATTTTCCACAACCAACATATTTTCTATATCCGAATTCAGCAGTTGTAAAGTCCTCATGTTGGCATCCAACTCCCTTAGGATTTCATTCTTTTTATCTTCAACCATATCCTTTAGACCACCAAACAGATCGGCATAATAGGTTATCCCCTCTTTTATGTGCTGTGCGAAGCCCAACAAATATTTTTCCTGCTTTACATTTACGGAAGTTCTGGTCTCCTCAATTTTATTTCTGAGGTAGTCAATGTAAATTTTCAGCTCTTTGATGAACATGTTCGGGCGGTCGTTTCTGGTGATAACATTTACCCTCCCGTATATGTGATCAACAAGCTCTTTTAAACTCATTTTTTTTGAGAAATAGGCCATATTCGGTCCCGGGCAAATAGAAACGCCCTCTCCTTCAGTTTTGGTATTTAAATTATTTACCAGCAAAGCAGAGGTTCCCAGTCCGACGCAAAGGCATGATTTGTCAGTCATCTTCTCAAATTCACGATTGTATTCTTCCGGTGTCATCGACTCTTTGTTTAATTCCTTTACTTTGAATTGCTGATAACGACGTGAGGCAGTACATAGCGGCTTGTCGGTAAATTCTTTGTCAGAAAGGAGAAACCTTTTAGGGCAAGCACTTCCCAACACACCTTTGTCGGCCAGAGCCAGTTTTTCAATATCTTTGGTATTGCCTCTAAGGCTGTTAAAAGGAACTCCAAGGGGTGAGATGTTACTTAAATATAGGTCATCTTCTTTGGCTTCCATTAATTTCTTCATGGTTATTTCATCAACATTTGTAGCTTCCGGAACCAAAAGAAACGGAGTACCCCAGCCAACGGAATCAACCTTATAATGATCGAGAAGAAACTGATGCTCATCGGAAGTTCCAACACCTCCCTGGGCAGTAATTCTCAAAGGCAATATATTCTTAGGCACTGCCCGGTTTTTATTGGAAAGTGCCCTGACAAGAACTTCGTGAACAGATTGAATTAAAGTAGCGCGGTTGTCTCTGAACTCTGCCAAAATAGGGCCCAGCAAATAACCTTCGGTGGCAAAAGCATGCCCGCCACAATTCAGCCCCGATTCAATCCTGTATTCCGATACCCACAGTCCTTTCTTAGCCAGAAACTTACCTTGAATTAGCGCAGATCTGTAATCACTGACTTTTAAAATAATTTTTTTCTTTATTTCCCCATTTTCATCAGGATAAAAGTCTTCAAACTGCTCCATATAACCGTACAAACGAGGATTCATCCCGGCCGAAAGGACGATGGAAGAATGTAAATTGCTGTTTGCATAACCCCTCAATGCAGCATGCGCATCATTATATTTTACAGGTAATTTCTCCCCCCTTTTATAATTATCTTTATCTATTTTGGTCATGATGTTCACATCAATGTTTCCCATTGACAAGTTGTCCCTTAACCAATCCCTGATTTCATCAAGATGAATATATTTGGCTGTTAAACTTTTGAATTCTCGTTTCAAAGCAGAGCTGTCCGGCAACAAATTAAAGTATTCTTTTATCTCATTACCTTTCTCGATAGTGGCACTTTTTAATTCTTCGAATTTCTCCTGTGCCAAATTGTTAATCAGATTCAGATAGGAAGTAATACGTTTTGCTCTGAAATCTTCAGATTTCTCCGTAATTTCACGATAGGGGAGTTCATATTTACCGCAATACATTTTTCGTATCTTTTCCAGAAGTATATCATCAACAAGTGAAATGACAGAATCAATTCCGTATTGAGAAACCTTCAGTGGCGAATCAATGCTAAACCCGGTTCCCATAACAGGAATGTGAAATGAATGTGTTTTTCTCATTATAAATAGTTCGTTATTAACAATGAAGCACTATTATTTGAACGTAAATACAGTACTGAATTTGGGGTCAAAGGTATTGCTTTTTTGTGTAGTTCGACTAATCGTTAAAAGATTTGATGCCCTAATTATTGTTGTGAATACGCCAGCATCGTACTAAGTGTATTGAGCACAATAAGTTGGAGAAACATTCGGGGGATGTGAGGAAGGCAGATGTTTTATTGACAAAAGTAGTAGCGTAACGGCAACGAGGTGCCTTTTCTCAAATGGCTTCAATAAGCGGAAGTTATTATCATATCTGGAATTTCAACTATTTTCCAATAAAAGTTACCTGAGTTTGCCAAAAATGTACTTATTTTGTCCTGTCCAAAAGCAAAGGCGATTTTATTTTAAAGCCATGAAAAAATACATTCTTTCCGGAGCAGTCATCATTCTGATTTCCACACTGTCTCTTTTTTCGTGTTCTCAAAAAAAAGAGATTCAACCCATTCACCTGAAAGGAGAAGCACAAGGTACCTATTATAATATGGTCTATTACGATGCGCAGAACCGCAACTTCCATGCACAGGTTGATTCCATTCTCAAGGCTTTTGACCGGTCAGTTTCTTTATGGCTTCCCAACTCTATTTTGTCGCGTGTAAACCGAAATGATACAAGTGTGGTTTTAGATAATAATTTTATAGGCAACTTCAACTACTCCCAACAGGTGAGTAAAGCTACTGGTGGTGCTTTCGACATGACAGTAGGTCCGCTTGTGGAAGTGTGGGGTTTTGGTTTTGAAAACCGGGAAAAAGTAGGAAAACACCTTGTGGACAGCCTGTTGCCGCTGGTGGGCTATAAAAAAATAAAGATTGTAAATGGGAAAGTTATTAAAGTATATCCCGGGATGCAAATTGATTTTAATGGTATTGCCCAAGGTTATTCTGACGATGTGGTCGGTCGTTTTTTCGACAGCCGCGGTATCCACAACTACCTGATTGACATAGGTGGAGAAGTAAAAGGCAAAGGCCAAAAGCCCGATGGTTCCTCCTGGCGTGTTGGCATTGAGAAACCCTCTGCCGACAAGGATTCGCCCCGGATACTGAAAGCCGTCATTGCCCTCAAAAATATGTCTGTGGCTACCTCCGGAAGCTACAGGAAATATTACGTGGAAAATGGTAACCGCTATTCGCATACCATCGATCCCCAAACCGGGTATCCGGTGCAACATTCGCTACTGAGTGTTTCTGTATTGACAAAAAATACCGCTCTGGCCGATGCTTATGCCACTGCTTTCATGGTAATGGGTTATAAAAAATCACGTGCCTTTGTGGAGAGCCACCCTGGTATGGAGGCCTTTTTTATCTGGTCAGCCAAAGACAAAAGTTTTAAAAACTACGCCACTCCGGGATTTAAAAAGCTAATCATCGAACGATTCAATTAACACTCCCTGTTTATTAAAAGTCCCTTTAAAAAAATGATTACTTTTGAAAACTAAAACAAGCAAACTATGAAAAAGGGGGTACTACTTTTTGTTTTACTGCTGAGCGGTCTTCTGATAAAAGCACAAGATACAACAAAAACAGATCTTACCATCGCCAGAGACCTTGTAAGCCACGATGTTGCCAGTGTAAAAGGTGCCCTTACCAATCTGGGGCTGACATTTCAGATTATCAAAGAGAGATCTCATAAAGCTTCTGCATTTGTGGAAGGAAGCAAAAATAACATGAAGAAATGGGTGTTTGAAATGAAACGTGGCGATACCAAAGGGATGAAGAGAATCACCGATATTATCGTAACCTACGATATGGACAATGGTGGTGATTTTTTTGATATGAAACGTTACGGTGAACCTGTGAAGAAAGTGAGAATCAATGGAAGAAAGGTCAAGTTTAAACTTTTGCAAGGTAGAAAAGTCAGCACGTTAGAGGTGTCTGTCAAATAGGTTCCTGTACGTTTAATTAGAACATGTCCAGCGTTTTGTCGCCCTCGCTATCATCAAATATATCCAGTTGGTTTGATGTGGCATAGTATTTTCGAGAAACTTCTTGGGAGAAATTTTCAGTGTAATATATTATGCTTTTCTTGATAAGTTTGGTAGGCGTAGTTTTCCGTGCCCTACAATAATTCTTTAGCGATTTCATTTGCTTTGCCGAAAGCTTAAAACTCACTGTTTTGTATTGATGTCTTTTTCTGCGCATCTTTCCCATAGCTATTCCGGTTTTTTTAATCCGGATAAAGATAGGCAAAAATCATACTGTCAGCTAACCTGTTGAAAAATTGTGAATAAGAAATTTGGTAATTTATTTCAGAACAAGAAAATTATTAGACAACCGCTTGACGATTGTTTGACAATCAAATATCCTATTCTGCTACTTCAGCAAATTCATCACCTTTTCCGCATAAGCATTGGCCTTTTGCATACTGGTCGATTCTGCATAAATACGCATAACTGCCTCTGTGTTGGAAGTACGCAGCTGTACCCAGCCATCGGGAAAATCAATTTTCAAACCGTCAATATCCAGTATTGGAAATTCAGCATAAGCCTGCCGCACACGGTCAAAAAGTTTTGGTACCAGCATCTTCGATTTCAGGGCGATTTTATTCTTAGAGATAAAATAATCGGGATAAGTGCTCCGCAATTCAGTCATTTTCATTTTTCTGCCAGCAAGATAAGTGAGGAACAGTGCCGTACCCACCAACGCATCCCGGCCGGAATGTAATTCGGGATAAATCACACCACCATTACCTTCGCCACCGATAACAGCTTGTGTTTCCTTCATTTTTGCAACCACGTTTACTTCACCCACTGCCGCAGCAGCATATCTTCCACCAAGTTTTTCAGTTACATCGCGTAACGCCCGCGTAGAAGAAAGATTAGAAACCGTGTTTCCCGGAGTGTGTTGCAAAACATAATCAGCAACAGCTACCAGCGTATATTCTTCCCCAAATACCTCCCCGTTTTCCATGACAAAAGCCAGCCTGTCCACATCGGGGTCTACCACAATGCCCAAATCAGCTTTTTCGGTAACTACTTTGGCTGAAATTTCCGTCAGATTCTCCGGTAACGGTTCCGGGTTATGAGTAAATTCGCCGGTAGGCTCGCAATTTAGTTCAATAACTTCTTCAACACCCAGAGCTTTCAATAACCGGGGGATGGCCATCCCACCGGTAGAATTCACACCATCCACGACTATCCTGAAGCCGGCTTCGGCAATCAGCCTTTTGTCCACCAGCTTAAGCTGAAGCACGGCGTCGATATGCCGGTCAATAAAACTATCATCTTCCGTTACCGTTCCCAATTCATCCACTGCTGCAAAATTAAAATCCATTTTCTCACTATGTTCCTTAACCTGGCGACCCTCCGCATCTGAGAGGAATTCACCTTTTTCGTTAAGCAACTTCAAAGCATTCCATTGTTTGGGATTATGGCTGGCCGTAAGGATAATACCTCCATCCGATTGCGTTTGGATGACAGCCATTTCCACGGTAGGTGTCGTGGAGAGTCCGGTATTGATGACATCTGCGCCCATTCCCACGGCAGTGGAAACCACCAGCCCTTCCACCATTTTACCCGAAATACGGGCATCGCGACCTACCACCAGACGCACCGCCTTTTTGTCAAGTCGTATTTGATGGAAGTAAACAAAGGCTGCTGTGAATTTGACAATGTCAATTGGACTGAGATTATCGCCGCTTTTCCCACCGATAGTTCCCCGAATACCTGATATTGATTTAATTAACGTCATTTCTATTGGTAAAATTAATATTGCCGGTCTTTCTTTTTGTAAACCCTTGTGCAAAATTAGTGAAATATCAGCCCCTGTTGAAAAAAGATCATTTATTTTCGCCCTATATTATAAGGAATGAGGACATGCATTTTTATGTTGGTATAAATCTTAAATTTGCAGCAGAATTTTAACGTATGGATGAAGAATTTGATTGGCAACAGGATGATGAGACAAACAAGCTGGTAAGCCGTTTTGAGGAGTTGCTGAAATTGGGAGAAGGTCACTTTTTTGATGTGGAGGAGTTTGAAACCATCATCGACTATTATCTTGATATTCAACAAACAAGCCTGACACGTTCGGCTATTGATTGGGCAAAGGAACAGCATCCGGGCAGTAATTCTTTCAAAATAAGAGAAGCCCGGCTGTACACTCAGGAAGCAAAGTATCAGCAGGCATTGAAAATTTTGGATGATTTGGATATGCTGGAAAAAGGAAATGAGGAGTTTTACCTCGCCAAAGGAGAAATATACAGTCTCATGGATAAGCATGAACAGGCTATTGTCGCTTATAAAAAGGTACTGGATACTACAGAACGTCCGGAGGAGATTCTCTCTAACATTGCTTACGAATATGAAAGTCTCAACGACTATCCTAACGCATTACGACATCTGACAAAAGCGCTGGAACTCCATCCTGAGTCAGAAGACCTCATTCAGGAGATTGCTTTCTTCTTCGAACTGACGAGCCGGGAAGAAGAAGCCATTGAATTTTTTGGGAATTTTTTGGATCGCCATCCTTACTCCAAATTCGCATGGTTTAATCTCGGCATTTTTTACAGTAACCAGGAACTTTACGAGAAAGCCATTCAGGCTTATGAATTTACTTTGGCCATTGATGATGAATTTGCTTCAGCTTATTTCAATATGGCCAACGCTTACACCAGCATTCAGCAATACCATAAAGCCATTAGCCTATATGAAGAAACGCTAAAACTGGAAAAACCGGACGCCATAACTTATTGCTATATTGGCGAATCCTGGGAAAATCTGAATAACCTTGAAAACGCATTAATCCAGTATAACCATGCACTCGACCTGGATGATAAGCTGGCAGATGCCTGGGGTGGTGTTGCCCGTATTTTTGTTCGCCAAAATATGGAGAAAACCGCCATTAAATATTACGAAAAAGCTATTCAGCTTGCTCCCCAGCAGGATGATTTGAAGTTTGAACTGGCTGTGCTTTTCCTGCGCAACCATAATCTTGACAAAGCTCGTCCCCTCTTTGCAGAGGTGGCAAACCATGACAGCCATCATATAGAAGCCTGGCTCAATTACTCGTTGGTTTTGGCTTTGCAGGATAAATTTCAGGAAGCTGTTGACATCTTAACCAAAGCACTGAATGACAACGACTCAGATGCTAAGATTTTATACAGGCGTGCCGGATATCTATACCGTGTCGGAAAAGTGGAAGAAGCATTTTTCGATATTGAAATGGCCGTAAAATTGAATTTTGACGATCATCAGGATCTATTACAGTACCTTCCTGAGCTGCTTGACGAACCGCGGTTTATTGAGATTTTAGACCTTTATAAAAAACCCAATAGTTAACATAAAAACATAAAAATGAATATTACACTGAAATTTATTCCCGACAGGCCATCACAACCCAGATCTAATGGTATTACCATGGTTATGGACAAAGGTATTGGGATGAACCAGGCTGCTGATTTGGTAGAAACCGCAGGTAGCCTCATTGACCTTCTGAAACTCGGTTTCGGCACCTCCTATGCCAATCCGAATGTAAAGAAAAAAATTGCCTTTTACAAAAAACAAGGTATCCGGGTTTATCCCGGAGGAACGCTTTTCGAAGCATTTGCCATCAGAAACCAGTTTGATGATTTTCGCCGTTTTCTGGATAAACTGGGCTTTGATGCCGTTGAAATTTCAGATGGCTCCATGGAAATAGATCACGACAAAAAATGTGAATATATCCATACACTATCCAAAGATTTTTTGGTAGTGTCAGAGGTAGGCTCAAAGATTGCCGGACTGGAGATTCCCATCTCACAATGGGTTTACCAAATGCAGGTGGAATTGGAAGCCGGCTCTTTCAAAGTAATTGCCGAAGCGCGCGAAAGCGGTACTGTGGGTATTTATGATATTCATGGTAAAGCCAATTTTGAACTTATCAGCGAAATTTCCAAACATTTGCCGCTGGACAACATTCTGTGGGAAGCACCCCAAAAATTACAGCAGGTATGGTTTATCAAACATTTCGGTGCAAACGTGAACCTTGGAAATATCGCTCCCACAGAAATTATCCCCTTGGAAACCCTGCGTCTGGGTTTGCGTGGTGATACCTTTATGCATTTTTTGCCCGATGACATAAAGCAATAGATTGTCTGTATCAGGGGACAGAACACAACTACAAAAACATCTCTCTATGGAAAACACATCTTTACAAGCCTTATTAGAAAGTCAGCAGCTCTTTTTTGCAAGCGGCAAAACACGTGGACTTTCGTTCAGGAAAGAGGCACTGAAAAAGTTGCGTTCTGCCATCCTTATGCACGAAGAGGAACTTTACCAGGCATTGCACAAAGATTTACATAAATCATCTTTTGAGTCGTATGCTACCGAAATTGGTTTTGTCCTTGATGAATTACGCTTCCATCTGAAAAAATTACACAAATGGACACAACCCAAAAGGGTGAGCTCCTCTTTAGTCAGCTTTCCCGCAAGGGGGTATAAAACTCATGAACCACTTGGTACCGTGTTGATTATCGCTCCGTGGAACTATCCTTTTCAGTTGATGGTAGCACCTTTGATTGGTGCCATCTCCGCAGGGAATACGGTGATTATCAAGCCATCGGAGATTGCTGAAAATACAGCACTGGTCATAGAAAAAATAATCAACAGTAGTTTTGAAAAAGGATATATCCACGTAGTTACGGGAGGTGTGGAGATATCGCAAGCACTGCTGAAACTCAGGTTCAACCATATCTTCTTTACGGGAAGTTCGCACGTAGGAAAAATTGTCATGCAGGCGGCAGCAAAACAGATGATTCCGGTTACCCTTGAGCTGGGCGGGAAAAGTCCGTGCATTGTGGACGAAACAGCACCGCTGAAACTCACTGCCCGGCGGATTGTCTGGGGAAAATTGCTGAATGCCGGCCAAACCTGTATTGCCCCTGATTATCTATATGTACACGAAAAGATAAAGGAGCCACTGATAAAAGCCATCATTGCCGCTATCAAAAAAGCTTATGGCGAAGATGCACGTAAGAGTCCTGACTTCCCACGTATTATTACCCGTGCCAACATGGAGAGGCTGACTACTTTACTTGACGGAGCCAAAATCGCTTATGGCGGTCATTACGACAAGGAAGAGAAATATTTTGAACCTACGATTCTTGATGAGGTCAGCTTTGACCTTCCGGTGATGCAACAGGAGATTTTTGGTCCCATTTTGCCTGTACTTACGTTCTCGGATCCGGAAGAAATTATTTCTCAGGTGAACGCCCGTCCGCGTCCGCTATCGCTGTACGTCTTTTCCAAAAGCCGCACTTTTCAGAAGAAAATTATCAGCAGCATCCCGGCCGGTGGCGTAACAGTGAACGATACTTTGATGCACATTGCCAGCAACAAACTGCCGTTTGGTGGTGTGGGTGACAGCGGGATGGGGAAGTATCACGGCTATTTCAGCTTTGAAACATTTTCCAATGCCAAGCCTGTAGTTTATCGCGGAACATGGATTGACATCCCGATACGCTATGCGCCTTACGGCAAAAAATTAAGAATTATCAAATATTTAATGCGTTGATGAGTAAGTATATTTTCAGCCCTGAACAGGTTGGCAACAGTGTAAAAGAATATCTATGAAGGAATATACTAATTACTTTTTTAAAGGAATTGCTGTAGGCGTTGCCAATATTATTCCCGGAGTTTCCGGAGGTACCATCGCATTGATTACAGGCATCTTCGAGCGTCTTATCAATGCCATTAAAGCTTTCGATCTTACGGCGGCCAAGCTGCTTTTTACCGGGAAATGGAAAACTTTTGCCGAAAAAACAGATTTCTATTTCCTACTCACACTGTTTGTCGGTATTGCACTGGCCATTATTACGTTGGCACGCGTTTTCGACTATCTGTTCAGGGATTACCCGGTTTATATCTGGTCTTACTTTTTCGGACTGGTACTGGCCTCCATCTATTTTGTGGCTAAAACCATTGAGCGATGGAATTTTGTTGTCATTTTACTATTTGTTCTCGGAACAGCTTTTGCAGTTTTTGTTTCACTCATCAATCCGGCTGCCGAAAACAGTAATTTCTGGTATCTGTTTTTGTGTGGAATAGTGGCTATTTGCAGCATGATTCTTCCGGGATTGTCGGGTTCATTTGTACTGATTTTGATGGGAAACTACGAGCTGGTCGCCATTCAGGCCATTAATAATCGGGAACTTTCCATTTTATTTCCAGTAGCACTTGGGGCCATTATCGGACTTATCGCTTTTTCACATCTTCTTTCGTGGGTATTTAAGCGTTATAAGGATCAGACCATTGCTGTGCTGGCAGGTTTTATTCTTGGCTCGCTGAATGTGTTGTGGCCATGGAAAACAGCCGAATTCCTAAAAAATAGTGCCGGCGAGCTAATTCTGAAACATGGTGAAAAGATAGTGGCACGTTATGCCAGCGTGCTACCCCAATATTACGATAAGGTTTTCTGGATTGCCGTGTTCGTCATGGTACTGGGAATATTAAGTATCACTGTCATCGAATTAATGGCAGGAAATGAAGCAAAGAGGCAGGCATAAAAAATTTTATAGCAGATTATATTTATGGATATCTACGGACTCATCGGCAAACCACTGGAACATTCCTTTTCGAGAGATTATTTCGCACAAAAGTTTCAGAAGAAACACATTGATGCAGAATACCGGTTGTGGGAAATGGATACTCTTCCAGACCTCCACGAATTTGCCCGCCAGAACCCGCAACTCAGAGGTCTGAACATCACAATTCCTTACAAAAGAGCAATTCTTTCCGAAATGGATGAGATATACTACCCTGTACCAATTGTTGGCAGTATGAATGTCATCAAAGTTCAGCGAAACGGTGATGCAATTTTTCTGAAAGGATTTAATACCGATATTATTGGTTTTGAGAAGTCGTTGAGACCACTTATTAAAGGTCGTAAAATAATACGCGCACTCATTCTGGGAACGGGAGGGTCTTCACATTCTGTAGCTTATGTGTTACGTAAACTCGGTATTTACTTTTCTTTTGTCACCCGCCATCCTGAAAAGATGGAAACAGTGGGTTACTCATGGATAACACCGGCTATTATGGAGGAATTCCATCTTATCGTCAACACTAGTCCGGTGGGAATGTTTCCTGATACAGAGCAGGCACCGGCTATTCCATACGAGTTGATAACTTCCAACCATATCCTTTTCGACCTGATTTACAATCCGGAAGAGACCTTGTTCCTGAAAAAGGGAAAAGCACAGGGAGCCACTGTGAAAAACGGTTTGGAAATGCTGAAGATACAAGCAGAAGAATCCTGGAAAATATGGAGAAAACATTAAAAAAAACTTACAACTATGCATATTATTATTTCAGGATACGGCAGGATGGGAAAGGCTGTAGAGGAAGTCTGCCGCCAGCGTGGACACGAAATCGCTGCTATCATAGATAACCCATCAGACTGGGAAAAAACTACTTTGCCTTCGCAGGATACTGTTGTCATCGACTTCTCCATGCCCGGAGAGGCCGTGAACAATATTTTGCGTTGCTTTCGGCTGGGTCTACCAGTGGTAACCGGAACCACCGGATGGTATAACGAGCTGGAACCAGTTAAAAAAGCCTGTACCGAAACCCATGGAACATTTTTTTACGCCCCCAACTTCAGCATTGGAGTAAACATTCTTTTCCATATTAACCGGTTGCTAGCCAAGATTATGACTTCCGTCGAAGGTTATCGCCCATCGATTTCCGAAACACATCATATTCATAAGATGGATGCGCCAAGCGGGACAGCCTTGCGACTAGCAGAAGATATTCTGCACGAAAATCCACAACTAAAAAAGTGGAAAGACACACCCGGTGATGACCCGCACACGCTTCCTGTTCTCTCTTTTCGTGAAGGTGAAGTTCCCGGGATTCACGAGGTGGTTTACGATTCGGAAGTGGACAGACTGACACTGAAACACGAAGCCAAAAGCCGGAAAGGCTTCGCCTTGGGAGCAGTGCTTGCTGCGGAATTTATTCAGGAGAAAAAAGGAATTTTCACCATGCATGACTATCTGAAAACACTGGGATTGTAAACGATTGAATATTTTGTATCATAAGCAAAACGAAAACAGCAGTGTACAAAAAAACCACATGATTTAGAGAGCCAATATGTACTTCTTACAACATAAACCTACCTGTTTTTGCTTTAGCTTTGCAACGGATGACAATTAACAAACATTAACGACTGCCCAAACTACGATTTTAGTATTTTGCAGCAGAAAAAACATGAGCAAATGATTGAATTACTAATTTTTATTCCACTTTCCTTTACACTCCCCACCATTTTCCTTTGGGCACAATTTGAGAAAGCCGGACAAAAAGGCTGGGAAACACTGGTTCCATTTTATAATCTTTATGTATTCCTAAGAATCATCAAGAAACCCTTGTGGTGGTACCTCCTGTTGGTTTTCCCGTTCATCAACGTGTTTATGTTCATGCTTATGTTGGTGGAAATGGCCAAATGTTTTGGAAAATACAGCCTTGGCGAGCAATTTCTTGCCGTAGTTTTCCCATTTTTCTATTTTCCCTGGATTGCTTTCCAAAAAGAGAATCAGTTTCTTGACCCTGAAACCCGTAAGGAGCCGAGAAAAAGTGCTGCCCGCGAATGGATTGATGCCGGTATTTTTGCTGTGGTTGCTGCAACCATCATTCGTACTTTTCTTATTGAAGCTTACACCATTCCTACTTCATCTATGGAGAAATCATTGCTCGTGGGCGACTATCTTTTTGTAAGTAAGATTGCCTATGGTCCAAAAGTTCCCAACACGCCACTGTCGTTTCCTTTCGTTCATCATACCATGCCTTTCACTAAGCACATGAAATCCTACCTTACCTGGATTGAACTTCCCTATTGGCGTCTGCCGGGTTTGGAAACCGTTCACAGAAACGATGCGGTAGTCTTCAATTATCCTGATGGAGATACGGTTTCAACCCGTTTCCAGAGCAACATCAGCTACTATTCTTTAGTGAAGGAATATGGCCGTAAAAGGGTATGGAGCGATAAAAAAGATTTCGGCAACATCATTTACCGGCCGGTGGACAAACGCGAAAACTTTATTAAGAGATGCATTGGACTTCCCGGCGACTCATTACAGATTATCAGCCGCAAAGTATTTCTCAACGGGAAAGAAAACCATGACCCCGGGAAAAAAGAATTCGAATATAAAGTATATACCGATGGACACTCCATCAACCCCATTATTCTTGACCGCCTTAACATTACTGAAGGGGGACGCACCAATACTCCGGGACAATTTGTTTACATGCTTACAGCTGAAGCGCGCGATGCCCTGAAAAAACTACCCATTGTAAAGAGTATTGAGGTTTTTAATATCCCCAGAGGAATACGTGATCCTGAGATTTTCCCGTTTAGCAATTATTATAAATGGAACCGCGACAACTACGGACCTATTTATATTCCCAAAAAAGGAGCCACCATTGCCCTGAATATGAAAGTATTACCACTTTACAAAAGAGTAATCAGAGTGTATGAAGGTAACGAACTAAAGGTGAAAGATGGAAAAATATATATCAATGGAAAAATTGCCAATCATTATACCTTTAAGAGGAATTATTACTGGATGATGGGTGATAACCGCGACAACTCTGCCGACTCGCGTTACTGGGGTTTTGTACCGGAAAACAATATCGAAGGTAAAGCTGTTTTTATCTGGTTGTCGCTTGACCCGAACAAATCAATTTTAGACGGAAAAATCCGCTGGAACAGACTTCTTACTTTTGTAAAATAGATTATTTCAGGAAAATAATTTTCTTTTCTATGCTGTTTTCAGTTGATTTCAGTTGTACAAGATAAATTCCCGGAGCATCAGGCTTCCAATGGAGGATATGCTCCCCTGAAGCAGGTTCACCTGAAAACAGTTTGACGATTTTTTTTCCGGCAAGGTTAAAGATATTTACTTCCATCTTTTGCCTCTTTTTCAGTACAAAAGAAAATGAAATTTTTGATTTAGCCGGATTGGGAAAAACTTTAAACCCGAAAGTGTCTTTTCTGTTCATTTCCATATCCGAAGATCCCTCCCATAGAATTTTTCCGGAGAAAGGACGATAATTAAATGCGGTTATCGTCAAATCGGCTTGCTTTCCTGATGGGATGGAATCAACTGACAATAAAGCATTTCCAACAGAGTCCACATTGGCAACGGCATAAATGATTCCTTTAGAAAATAAAGCAACACGCCCGTTGTGAAGATTGGTTTTGACAAGAATGGAAGAACAGGTATCGTCAACGGAAACAGAATAATCGGCTTCAATATCCTTTGGTATGTCCGTCCTGACTTCCAGCGAAGGGTCACCAAAAACTATCCAGGTATCGGTTATCTCGTAGCCAGCTGTTCCATACGCATCATTCATTTTCATACAGCCATCCATACAAATGGCTGCAAAAGTCCGTGGCGGATGTACCGAATCAGGGGCAACAAGTAAAGCATTCATCTGCTGTTGGGCATACATGGGCGGATCCCAGCTCTGATCAATAGCAGGCATAAGCACGGCCACTGCCCCAGTAGGCTTTCCGCTGTACGAAGCCCGTAACCAGCTCTCGGCAAAACACTCCTGATGAACAAAATTTCCGGTGGCACATGAAACAGAAATGATAAAAGGCCATTTATCATTGTTTTCGAGCTTGCTCACCTGACTATTGTCAAAATGTGTTGTACTCCAGCCTGCGGTGCTGCCGTGGCCACAATAATTAATAATTCCCCCTCCCCTGTTGATGGCTGTCCTCAACATTGCCGCAGCAGGGTCTCCATTAGCGTCGGCGCCGCCCTGCGAGCCATCAAAAAGTTCTGATGCATGCCGGTAAGTGGTCGTGAGCAGATACGCAGAATCAACAAACCGGATTTGCTGATAATCCATAAGATCACGGTAGCCGGGACCCATTTCTGAACCAATGCCGATGGCACGGGTGTACCAGTTACCGGATGAAGGATTTATCTCATAGGCCATGGTTCTGTCAACCATCGTTAATAACTGCCGGGAAGTTTCCGCAGAAAAGCGTCCAATAAAAAGGTCTGGATAATGATCATTGCCGTCCACGTAAGCGTAATCGTTGTCAGAGTCGTTGCCGGCAATACGACCACCCGGCACCTGTGCAGCATCGCCCACGAGCAGCACATAAGAAATACCTGCCCGCTGGTAAACATTTCGGATATAGGCTTTTATAGCCTGTCTATTTTTACCTATAATGGCTACATCCACAACTTCAACATGCATTCCGGTATGGCGTTTCCAGGTGATGAAATCTTTGAGTAGCGGGATAAAAGGCCCGTAACTGATGATTGACATACCTGGTGCCGGATGTTGTTTTTTTACCAATTTAAGTCTGGAAGGATAGTTCAAGAAATGATGCCTGAAAACATCCTCAAAGCCGGCAGTACTTATAGGCTTTTGCAATGCAGGGATTACTTTGGGGTTCTTTTGAAAAGTTATGTCAAAAACAACGTTATCATAAATCCGGAGTATTTTTTTTCCTGGATTATACCGAAACGGGTAAACAACCAGCGTTTGTCCATACTTCTGCCTCAAAAGGTAGGGAGGACGGGCACTCCACAACCTGTCGGGGAAAAAAGCATCTTCACCGTAAGCTTTTCCAAAAACAAAGGGAAGCGTATCCTGTTGAACACCGCGGTAAACATTTCCTTTGGAAGGAGAGATAAGAATATCTTTTTTATCATAAAAATGAGTGAAAATAATTTTGACTATCATTTTTGAGCCTTCCGGAAGCATCAGCGAAACAGCGTAATGGGGAAGTCCGGGAGACTCTTTCGTCAAGTCCTGAACGCCATTTTTTGTTATAATTGTTTGTGCTTCACCACGGGAAGTCATCCTGTTTTCAAAGTGAAAATCTTCCCCGTTGAAACGTAACACAACATGTGTGGAAGAAGAAGAAATAAGCGAAAAACCAGAATGATTCTGAGCATAAGTCCGGCCACAGATAGTCCCTAACAACAACACAACTGTCAGCGTTATAAATTGACGGATATTTCCGGGTATACTCATAAAACAACCATAGTTTATTGGCTAACCGAGCTTTATACTTTTGTAATCTTTAAGTAAAAAGCGCACCGGATACCAGGCGGCAGCAAGGCCTATAATAAACACTGTAATAAAGACATACACAAAATCGAGCAGTTTCATTTGTACCGGATAGGCATTTATGATAAAGCCACCATTTCCAGAGCCCAGCTGCACCAACCCATAATGCTGTTGCAGCCACAAAATCACAAAGCCGATAGCCAATCCTGAGGCAGCACTTAGCAGACTTATCAAAATTCCCTGACGGAGGAAAATCTGCCGCAAGGTGTGCATGTCGGCACCCATGCTCTTCAGCACGGCGAGGTCTTTCATTTTTTCCACAATCAGGATGGCAACGGAGCCAACCATGTTGAAGGAGGACAAAATCAGGATAAAAACCAGTATTAGAAAAACCGCCATCTTCTCCGATTTCATAATTTTAAACAGGGTTTCATTCTGCTGAAAACGATTTTTTATTACATAAAGGGGGCCTGCAATTTTTTCTATCCTTTTCTGAATTTCCTCTACGGAAACGCTTTTCTTTAAAAAGATATGCAATGAAGTAACTTCATCGTTGTAATTCAGTAGCTCGCGGGCAAAACGCAGTGGCACCAGTATATATTTCTGATCAAAATCCTGTTGCACCGAAAAAATACCCGCCGGAGGGATCACCTCACGATTAAAAGCATTTTGAAAATTAAAAGAAGAGGCATTCCCCCGCCGGGGAACCAGCACCGTCAGCAGTTGACGTGTATCACGTGTGTTGATGCCAAGAAACCATGCCACACCGGCACCCACCACGGCAAAGTTTCCTTTGCCGGACTGCAAAACAAAAGTTCCCGCCTGCATCTTTGAATCCAACTTATTCACTTTCATGTAGTTTGGTGATAGCCCCATAATTTTGCCGATATATTGTTTATCACCGTATTTAAAGAGTGCATCTTCCTCAACCACCTGCACAACCTGAGCCACACCGGAAAGTTGTTGAATTTTTCCCACGGGAAATTGAGCATAGTGGAAAGTCTTTCCCTGCTTTGCAGTAATGGTAAAATCGGGATTAAAGGAATGATAGAGTGAGGATATGACGTGTTCGAAACCGTTGAAAACAGAGAGAACCACAATCAGGGCAGCCGTTCCGATGCCAAGGCCGATCATGGAGACAAGCGAAATCACATTAATCAGGTTATGCGACTTTTTTGAGAAAAGATAACGCCGGGCCATGAAAAGTGAAAACTGCATAAATTCTGTTTTTCTTTGACCATACAAATATCCGATAATTCCGCTAACAAAAGAAAAAGCTTTCGTTTCTTCCGTAAGAAGAAAGTCCACAGATAAAAATTGGGGGTAATCTAAGAACAAAGATGTCTCTTTGAACCGGTTATCCTGATTTTGCAATAGTCTTCAATCGTTCGTAATCCAGAATAAAAATAGTTCTGTTTTGAATGCTAATGAGGCCATCGCGTTTGAACTCGGAGAAGGCACGAATTGTATTTTCTGTAGTCATGGTAATCAGCTCGCCAATTTCGCGACGGGTGATGGGAAGTTCGAAGGTGTGTTTGTGATAAATATCATCAGAAAAATAGAGTAAAATGGAGGCAACCCTCCCTTTCAGTTGTTTTTGTCCCTGTTCAAATCGATTTTCAATGATTTCCTCAGAGATTTTACTCATCCGGTTTAAAACACGCATAGCAAATTTGCTGTTGGCGGAAATAATATGTTCGAGCACCTCTAAATCCACATCACAAACAAGGGTATCTCCAATAGCTTCAATGCTATATTTGTAGTTTACCTTTGAAAAAATAGAGAGTAGGTTTACAAAATCACCAGGCTTATTGATACTGAGAATCTGTTCTTTTCCTCTCTTATCAGTTTTGAAAAGTTTGACCATCCCCCGACGTAAATATAAAAAGGAATCTACCTTTTCACCTTCATGTTTTACCACTTCACCCCGCTTGTATAGTCGCTCCGTTCGGGCACTATTTATCAGGTTATACTCAAAATCATTAAGGTCACCAAACAACATCTGCCTGTAAATACAAGTTTTACAGCTTTTTATATCTTTCTTTATTCTCATTCTAAAATATTTAAACCACAAAGATACATGATTTATATCATAGTAAAAAATACAAATAACTAGTTATATAGATATAAATTTGACTTTGATTTTTAAATTATTAATGATAAAAGTTTTATGAAAAATTTATTGATATTAGGAGCTGGCACAGCGGGCACAATGATGGCAAATAAAATGCGAAATACACTTTCCCGTGAAGAGTGGAACATTACCATTGTTGACCAGTTTAAGACACATTATTACCAACCCGGCTTCCTGTTTATTCCGTTTGGGATTTACACGCGTAAAGATGTGGTGAAACCAAAAAATGACTTTTTCCCTATCGGGGTAAATGTAATTTATTCAGAGATTGAGAAAATTGAACCGGGGAAAAATCAGGTTTTACTGGAGGATGGTGTCGTTCTTAGTTACGATTATCTACTGATTGCTACCGGAACACGTACTGCACCGGAAGAAACACCCGGGTTGAAAGACAAATTGTGGCATAAAGAGATTTTTGACTTTTATACCATTGAAGGAGCTCTTGCTTTGGCCGATTTCTTTAAAACATGGCAGGGTGGCGAGCTTGTGATAAACATTGCCGAATTACCTTATAAATGTCCGGTGGCGCCATTGGAATTTGTCTTTTTCGCTGATGCCTTTTTCACCGAAAGAGGCTTACGTGACAAAGTAAAGATTACTTATGTTACTCCACTTCCTGGTGCATTTACCAAACCAAGAGCCACAAAAATGCTGGGTGAGCTACTGAAAACAAAGAACATTAATATCGTTGCCGATTTCTCCGTTGCAGAAGTAAATAATGAAGAGAAGAAAATTGTCGATTTTGGCGGCAGAGAAGTAAAATTTGACTGTCTCGTGAGTATCCCCACTAACCTGGGAAGCAAGTTAATCGAACGTAGCGGAATGGGCGATGACATGAGTTTTGTTCCCACTGATAAACACACGTTACAGTCGCGTGACTACAAAAATATTTTTGTGATTGGCGATGCTGCTAATCTACCCACTTCAAAAGCAGGCTCCGTAGCACACTTTGCTGCTGAAATACTGCAAGAAAACCTGCTGTGTGCCATCGAAGGCCGCCCTTATACGGCCAGCTTTGACGGACATGCCAACTGCTACATCGAAACAGGTTATGGCAAAGGGACTCTCATTGACTTTAATTACGATACAGAGCCGCTGCCCGGAATGTTTCCTTTCCCAGGGGTAGGACCTTTTGGCTTGTTAAAGGTAACCCGTACTAACCATTACGGAAAATTACTCTTTCGTTGGATTTACTGGCATATTCTTCTGAAAGGTAAAGAGATGCCCATTGATTCTGAGATGCAGATGGCCGGTAAAAAGCTTTAAGCATACGTTGGTATTAATTTTAAACTTAAAGCTATGAATGAAAAAAATATGCAGGAACAAATAGATGCTATGAGCCGAAAGCTCGATCTCGTTCTTGAAGAGATACAGGCTCAACGTGAAATTCGGAAAAATGTCTCCGATCTTTCAGCTGACCTGTACAATGTCGGGAAAGATATGTTTAGCTCAGCGGTTACCGAACTGGATAATGCAGGCGTTGAAATAGATGGCGAAGCAGTAAAAGTGCTGTTACTAAAAATTGTCAGAAACATCGACTCTCTCAACGAGCTGTTTGATATGCTGGAGAGCGGGTATGATCTTATCCGTGATATCTCCCCAATTCTCCACCAAATAGGGCTGGATGGTATCAGGACAATGAATGACCTCGAAAAGAAAGGCTATGTGGATTTCGTGAAAGAGTCGGGAAAAATTATTGATAACGTTGTTACCCATTTCTCAACAGAGGATGTGGGGTTGTTGGCCGAAAACGTTGTGACTATCCTCGAAACCATTAAGAATCTTACACAGCCCGAAATGCTTAGTGCTATCAACAATGGTCTGGTAGTTTATAAGAGTCTTGACGTTGATAACATTCCTGAGTACTCCCTTTTCAAAGCGGCACGTGCAATGAATTCTCCGGAGTTGCGCAAAGGACTTGGATTTATGATTACTTTCCTGAAAAATATTGCAAAAGAATCAGAAAAGAAAGCAATAAAAGAAAAACAATAAGTACATTTATAATCTCTAATAAATATTATTATGACAATCAAAACAATAGCTAACTTAAACATTGAGGTAACAGATGAAGGTTATCTCAAAGATGCATCTGCATGGAACAAAGAAATTGCAATAGCCATTGCAAAAGAAGAAGGCCTTGAACTTACTGACAAACATTTTGAGGTTATCGAATTTATACGTAAAAAAGTAGCATCCGGAGAAGGGCTGACTATTCGCGGCATTGGTAAATCCGGTGTAGTTGATGCAAAAACTTTTTATCAACTGTTTCCGGGTGCTCCATTGAAAAAGGCAACCAAAATTGCCGGAGTCGCAAAGCCGGTCTCCTGCATGTAACCATTTAAAATTAACCAATATGGAAGAAGAAAAAAAGTATCCTTTGAAAAAGATCATGATGATTTGTTCAAAGGGAAATCTGGAAGATGTGATGGCAGCGCTCGTCATGGCTAACGGGGCAGTGATGGAAGGTATTGAAACCAAATTATTCTTTACCTTTTTTGGCTTGGATGCCATCACTAAAAAGACTATGAACAAGTTGCATACGGCTACGGTCGGTAATCCTGCCATGCGAATGCCAGGCGGGCTGCCTTTTCCCACGCTGCTCGGTGCTTTACCGGGAGTTGAGGCTGGTGTAACCAAAATGATGAAAAAGGGAATGGATAAACTGGATATACCTCCGGTGGATGAGTTCCTCGAACTCATCGAAGCCGGCGGTGGTGAAATCTACGCCTGTAAACTTGCAGCCGACATGTTCAAACTCAAAAAAGAAGACTTTCACGAAACGGTAAAAGCCATCATTACTGTTGGTGACTTGTACGCGATGTGTGATGGTCAGGGAACTCAAATTGTTTTTACATAAAAACAAAAGGAGTTTTTTTATAAAAAAACCTTGCCAATGGTGAGGTTTTTTTACTTTTGGGCATTCTTTTTAACATGGAAAAGCAAACAACAAAAAATAATTCCCAAGAGGAAGAAAAAGTAATGTCTTTTTGGGATCACCTTGAAGAACTGCGCGGACACATTTTCCGTTCGCTGGCGGCCATCATGGTATTGGCAGTACTTGCTTTTTTAAACAGACACATCATTTTTGATACAATTATTTTAGCTCCAAGCAGCTCTAATTTTATCACTTTCAGAATGTTGTGTAAATTTGGACATTGGCTATCCATTAACTCATTGTGTATCCCGGATATGCATTTGAAAATCATCAGCCTTAAAATGTCAGCACAGTTTCTGACACACATCTATATTTCGGCAGTAGCCGGATTCATTTTGGCTTTCCCCTATGTCCTTTGGGAAATATGGCGTTTTGTCCAACCCGCCATGCATACGAACGAAAAAAAATACTCCAGAGGCGGACTTTTAATAAGTACATTACTATTTCTTACCGGTATTGTTTTCAGTTATTTCACGATTGTTCCTCTCATGGTGAACTTTTTAGGAAACTACTCTGTCAGTCAGGATGTAATGAATCAGATTTCACTCAGCTCATACATTAGTTCGGTGGTGTCGGTAACTTTTGCTGTGGGGCTTGTCTTTGAATTACCCATACTGATCTATTTTTTAACCAAAATAGGTATAGTTACCCCTGACTTTTTGACAAAGAACCGAAAATATATGATTGTAATTCTTCTCATTGTTTCCGCCATAATTACTCCTCCTGATATGTTTAGCCAGGTCTTGGTCTTTGTTCCTCTGTGGGCGCTATACGAACTCAGTATTTTGGTTTCCAAACGGGTCTATAAACGACTGTTGAAAGAGGCTGCTTAGGCTCATATCTTCGCTATCGAAACCGTATCTTCGTAATACCTGCTCCGCCAAGCTCAACAGGGGCATCACCAAAACGCTCAATCTCCTTCACTGATTGCAGATACCCGCGGATAATTTCCCTTAAAATACCATAGCCTTTGCCATGCAAAATGCTCACCTCTCTGATGCTGAGCAACAGCGCATCGTCAATGTAACGTGTGAGTAACTCCATCGCTTCATCCGCACGTTTTCCTCGCAGGTCAAGGGTCAGTTCAAATTGCTCTGCTTTTTGGTTGATTTCCTGCATTATACCGGAAAAACTTCGTTTAACGGTACTGTTTGGGGGCTTTTTATTGGTCTTCAGGAGCTTGTCTGTGGATATTTTAAGACGAATATTATTGACATTTACAAGGCTCTCTTTTCCTTCCACAGTGAGCAATTCACCAACAATACCACTCTCTTTCACCTCTACAAAATCTCCTGGATGCAGCGGCCCTGATAACGATACCTCACTATGTTCAGGCTCTGTCTTTTCCTTTTTAGAATGTTTTGGGGCAGCCTTCTTTTTGGGTAACGGACTGTCTTTTAGTGATTTTTTCAGTTTGACTTTGGTCTCATCCAGCTGCTGACGCAGCTGTTTTGTTTTTTCTTTGTCTGCCTGAGCCTCTCTGATTTCCCGGATAGTATTTTCTACAATGCGGTTTGACTGCCTGACAATTTCGAGCGCTTCCGTTTTGGCCTGACGGATAATTTGTTTTTTCTCAGCTTCGAGTTGCTCCGAAAGATGTTTGTATTTATCAATAAGTTGTGAGAGATGTTCGTCAGACGCTAAAATTTCCTTTTGCTTCTGAGCAATAGAGAGTTTGTCTGCTTCCAGTTGCTGCAGTTGTGTGTCGAACCGTAAATGTTTTCCTCCGCTTTTCTTTCTGGCACGGTTAAGCACATCCTGAGGAAAGCCAATTTTCCGGGCAATTTCGAAAGCAAAAGAGCTGCCGGGTTTCCCAATTTTCAACCTGTACAATGGTTTCAACTCTTTTACGTCAAACAACATTGCCCCGTTGATGGTACCTTCGAGGCGCTCGATGGCAAGTTTCAGGCTGGTGTAGTGCGTGGTGATGACGCCAAAAGTCTGTTTGTGTACCAGCTGTTCCAGTGCTGCCTCGGCAATAGCAGCACCAAGCTGAGGTTCAGTTCCTGTCCCAAATTCATCAATCAGTATAAGGCTTTTGCTGTTAGCATGTTGCAGGAAAAACTTCATGTTCAGCAGATGTGAACTGTAAGTACTCAAATCATTTTCAAGTGATTGTTCATCACCGATATCGATGAATATACGATCGAAAATACGAAATTTACTATCCGGAGAAACGGAAACAGGCAGCCCGCACTGTAGCATATATTGCAACAGCCCCACAGTCATAAGGCAAACCGATTTCCCTCCGGCATTGGGTCCGGAGATAAGCAGTAATCTGTTTTCCCGCTCCAATTCCATTTCCAACGGCACCACAATTTTTCCGGAAGCTTTATGGGAAAGATACAGCAACGGATGAATACCTTTTTTAAGGTGAAAATGGTTTTTGCTGATTATCGGACGAACAGCACCAATTTTTTTTGAAAACAGTGCTTTGGCACGGATAAAGTCCAGCAGACCCAAGACGCAATAAGCTTCCGCCAATGGTTCCAAATAGGGTCGCAGCACATCTGTATAACGGATAAGTACGCGTACAATTTCGCGACGTTCTTCACTTTCCAGTTCCAGGATTTCATTGGAAACTTCAAAGCTGCTCACGGGTTCAATAAAAACAGTTTGTCCGGTGGACGATTCATCATGGATAATGCCTCGCAACGCACGCTTGTCAGCGGCTTTCACGGGAATTACCGCTCTACCGTTACGAATAGTGATTTCTGCATTCTCGGGTAGCCAGCCAGACTTTTTGGCCTGCGAAAAAGCTTTCCGTACCTCCTGCATAACCTGGCGCTGCTTCGTTATCAGCTGCCTTCTGATAATAGCCAGTTTGTCAGAGGCCATATCTCTAATCTGTCCTTTGTCGTCCATAATATGGCCGGCTTTTTCCAGCAGCACATCAGGAATAACCATATTGGCAATAAGAATTTTTAGTTGCAGGTAGTCCTCCTCTTCTGTTTTTTTAAAAAAGGCAAGGATATTTTGAAGTGTGAAAAGGGAGCCTTTCAGGTCAAAAAGTGCTTCCTGCGAAAGATAGGTTCCGGGGATTTTTAATCTGGACAGCTCCGGGCGCAAATCGATATAATCGTGTGTGGGAAAGGCTCTTTCTGTTTCAAGAATTTGGATAAATTCTGTGGTTTGCAGCAACATTTTATCAATCACTGAAGGGTTAGACGAGAAGCGTATCTTTGTCACGTATTCCCGTCCCATGTCGCTGACACAGGCCTCAGCTATAAGTGTTCTAATGGAGTCAAAACCTATCTTTTGTTCAAAATTATCCGGATAAATCATCCTTGCAAAAATAAAGGTTTCGGCTGTACGATATAGGAATTTCAGATATGTCCGTCTTATTTATTCTTCCATTTTCATTTTTATATACTTTTTCTGTTTCTCCGTAAGATAGAGACGAAGATTTTCTCTTTCATGAATTCTATCAGCCTGGCGAATAGTGTAAGAGATAAATTCGGATTGTTCTTTGAAGCGACGACAAAACTTACAGCCGGCCAGATGTATTTTCAGCTGTATTCGCTCCACACACGACAACTGGGTAAATTCACCTTTGGTAATCAGCAGTGTAGCTGTATCGCAGCTGAGCATGATCTTATCCATGCTTTTCACCCATATTTTTTGTGCTTTGTTCATTTCAGCCATTTGATTTCGATACATTCACGTAGTTTCAGCCGGGCACGATGCAAAATAACCCAGAGGTTAGACGCACTACACCCCATTTCCTTACACACTTCGTCGGAACTAATTTCTTCCATGACTTTCAGCACAAAAACGGCCCGCCACTTTTCGGGAAGCAGCGACAAACACAAAGCCATAATCTCCTGAAACTCATCCTGTCGTGTAGGGGCATACGTCTCCTGTTGCCAATCTTTTGGTGCCCGTTCCATAATCCAGTGTCCCTGCGCACCCTCTTCATTTTGAAAAGGTTTGCTAAAATGGGCTGTAGAGAACTCTTTCCGGGTACTTTTTTTCCGATAATAATCGATGACTTTCCTCTTGAGAATCGATAACAGCCATGTAAGTTCGGTGCTTTCGCCCCGAAACGATGCCCTCCCCTTCAAAGCAGAAATAAAAGTTTCCTGAACAAGGTCTTCGGCAGTTTCTTTGGATTGCACCCGCGACCAGGCAAAATTATACAGATAATCACCATGGGCATCCACCCATAGTTCAGGATGAAGTTCGGTTTTATTGTGAGAAATGGAATTATTCATTGTGGCAATAAAAGTATAAAAAATATGGAAAGTAGCGGTTAATAAATATTGATAAACATCAACCACGGTTTCAACATCATTAGCGAAAAATTCGTTTCTTTGTACCTTTAAAATTCAGCACTGTTTCATCATGGATAAAAACGTAAAATACATCTTCGTTACCGGAGGTGTTTCTTCCTCATTGGGTAAGGGAATTATTTCGTCATCACTGGCTAAGCTGTTGCAGGCAAGGGGCTTCTCCGTAACCATTCAAAAACTTGACCCTTATATCAATATTGATCCGGGGACACTCAATCCGTACGAGCACGGCGAATGTTACGTTACGGATGATGGTGCCGAAACAGACCTGGATTTGGGACATTACGAACGTTTTTCGAATACGCCCACTTCACAGGCGAACAACGTCACCACCGGACGAATTTATCAAAATGTTATCAACAAAGAACGCCGGGGGGAGTATCTTGGCACAACAGTTCAGGTGGTTCCGCACATCACCGACGAAATAAAACGTAGCGTACGCCTGTTGGGGAAAACCGGGAAGTATGATTTTGTTATCACAGAGATTGGCGGAACTGTAGGCGATATTGAATCATTTCCATTTATTGAAACTGTACGACAGATGAAGTGGGAGATGGGAAACCGGTGTGTGGTCATTCATCTCACACTGGTACCCTACCTGCGTGCTGCCGGTGAACTAAAATCCAAGCCCACCCAACATTCTGTAAAAAAATTACTGGAACAAGGTGTTCAGCCGGACATTATTGTATGCCGTACCGAACGTCCGCTTCACGAAGGTATCAAAAATAAAATTGCCCGATTTTGTAATGTAAGTCCTACTTCCGTGATTGAATCGCTTGACGCGGAAAGTATCTATGAGGTACCTCTTATGATGCGGGATGAAAAACTTGATATTGAGGTGTTGGAGAAAACTGGCACAGAAGTCCCGGAAAAGCTTGACTTGGTAAACTGGGAGCATTTTCTGTACAACCTGAAACATCCCAAATATGAAGTAACCATAGGTCTCGTGGGGAAGTATATTGAATTGAAAGATGCATATAAGTCTATCAATGAGGCTTTTGTACATGGCGGGGCAATGAACCAGACCAAAGTTAAAATCCGTAGTATCCAGTCGGAAAATATCACTACTGAAAACGCTGACAGTCTGCTCAACGGACTCAATGGAATATTGGTGGCGCCAGGTTTTGGCAGCCGTGGTATTGAAGGAAAAATAGAAGCCATTCGTTATGCCCGTGAAAAGAAAATCCCGTTTCTTGGGATTTGCCTGGGAATGCAGTGTGCAGCTGTTGAATTTTCACGAAATGTTTTAAACATGAAGGATGCCAATTCTACCGAAATGGATCCTGACACGCCCTATCCTGTCATCGATTTGATGGAGACACAGAAGAAAGTTAAAGACCTGGGGGGCACCATGCGGTTGGGTGCTTACAATTGTAAACTAAATCCTGAATCGAAGAGTTATGAAGCTTATGGCATAGAAGACATCCGTGAACGCCACCGTCACCGTTACGAATTCAACAACGAATACCGGAAAATTTTTGAAGAAAACGGCGTACGCCTTGCCGGCATTAATCCTGAAGAGGATTTGGTGGAAATTATCGAAATAAAAGATCATCCCTGGTTTGTAGGTGTTCAGTTTCACCCTGAATATCGCAGTACGGTGAAACAACCCCATCCTCTTTTTGTAAACTTTGTGAAGGCAGCATTGAAGCACAATAGAAAAGCAAAGCATTAAAAAAAGAGGCAACCGTAAGGATTGCCTCTTTTTCCATTTCCATTAATTTAATCTCTAAGCTTTTGCTCCGGTAACTTTCCGTAGTAATCCTTCGAGGCTAAAGCGGCCCGGGCCGTAAACCAGCAAGGTAATCAGCATAATAAGATAATAAAGCGGAATCTCAAATCCGTTGGCACTGGCCTCAAATCCGTTATGGAGATGAACCGTGAAAATGGCAACCAGCATCACAACCATCAAAGGGATGGAGATGATCCGCGTGGCGATGCCGAAAAAGAGCAGAACGGAGCCGGCCACCTCAGTACTGGCCGACAAATAGGCATTAACTGTTGGGAAAAGAATTCCCATCCCTGCAAACCAGCTGATAACACCGTCCATATTTTTCCATTTCATCATGGCTGGTCCCCAGAACCCATAGGCTAGTACCAGCCGCATCAGCAGCAACGGAATATCTTTGGTAAATTCCAATTTTTCGGAGATTGTGTCGCAGACTCCTAACATTTTACATTTCATAACTATAATTTTTTGATGAGTAAATCAGTTTCCGTGTTTTCGTCTGGAAGTAGTTAACTTTATCCAGTGGCATTTGGTCAATAAATTCTCTGGCATTATAGCTGTGGTTGTGTGCGTTAACATAAACATTGTTCACGTCCAGCAGTAGTCCACAGCCTGATTTGGCCACAATTTCGCAGATAAAATCAGCTTCACGCATTTCTGCAGCTACAGGAGTGTAGTAAGAGACGTTTTCGAGCGTTAGTTGCATTTCGAGGAAATCCTGTACCTGCATAATGCGATGAACAATATGTTTGACTGCATCTTTACGGAAGGGAATGGGCAGCAAGTCGTAAAGATGTGCGTTATCTAATTTGGCAAACGACAAATGTTCCGAATAGATTTTCACATCAAATTTGCGAATCATCTTCTTCACCTCTTTCAAGAATGCCCAATCAGGCTCTTCCGGACTACCGATAGACAATGATAGACCATGCAATATCAGCGGATAGCGTTCATTGACGCGACGAAAAACATCGCCCCAATAGCCTCCGAGGCCCACCCAGTTTTCGGGTGCTGCTTCGATAAAATCGGGTTGGAGAATAGTTTGTCCGAAAAAGTCATCGGCAATTTCTCTCCTGAATCCCAAGCCTGTTTGTGTTGATGATGGCATGATTTTTTGTTTTTAAAAGTGTTCACACCGGAGAAATACCGTTGTGGACACTTTTGTATGGATAATTTGTTTAGAGTCTGTCCATAAAGTCAAGTGTTTAGTTCAGAATGTTCGAGTTCGAGGCTTGCGATGTATTTGAAATCAGGAGTTTACCTTTGTAAATGACTGGTTTTAAATGCAAGCGTAACAAAGAAATCGGACATTATGGACAAACACTAATTAGGCTGCGCCACATTTTCCCTGACCACATTTGCCTTCGGTAGTTTTGGACTTTTTGTCTGCTTTCTTTTCGGCTTTCGTGCCGGCTTCAGCTTTTTTGCCGGCTTCGGCTTTTTTGTTGGCTCCACATTTACTTTCGACGGTTTTTCCGTTCTCAACCTTTTTCTCGACCTTTTTTCCTGTTTCTGTATTTCCGGCACCACACTTTAATTCAAATACATTGGCAGGTGATGCAATAACATTCAGGCTGATAATTTCGCTGCGAAGTTCTGCACCATTGCCCAAAACACGTGTAGTGGCTGGACGAGCATCCACATTGGAGATAGTAAAGGTTGCAAGTGCACCGGCAAGGATAACTCCGGTTAAAAGGCTGTTTCTTTTGTTTTTGTTTTCCATGATAATAAGTTTAAATGATTTTAAATGATTTCGATTTAATTCGTTCATTTAGTCGCAGGCGATGTTTATACCTTACAAATTATTTAAACTAATATTAAAAGCACAGCATAATCTATTCACTTTCAACAAGATGTATTTTGAAATTTTGTATCTCAACAAACTTCATTTACAAAACGGGAACGCTGGACAAAAAATGGGCTTTGTCATGGGGCCACATCAGCTCGTCAAAGCTGATTTTATGGCTTTCATTAGCACTGTTTTGGTTTTTACTCCCACAAATTTTTTGACAATTTTACCATCCTTAAAAATTAGAACAGTGGGGATATTGCGGATACCCAGTTCGGAGGCAACACGTTGATTGTGCTGGACATCTAACTTACATATTTTGGCTTCATCGCTGATTTCTTCGGCAATTTCACTTATTACCGGGCCCAGAATTTTGCATGGTGTACACCACTCAGCCCAAAAGTCCACCAGGCATACCCCTTTGGAAGTTTGCTTTTTGAAGGTGGCATCCGTCAGGATAATGAGTTTATCACTTACGGGTTTTTTCGACATGGTTGCCACCATTTTATAACGGCGATAGAAAAAAAATACAAGGGCCAAAAAGAGAACCCCGAAAATAATCCAGAAATAAATGTTCATTGAAGTTGTTGTTTGATTTGGTTTATTAAATATTCTTTGCTTTGGATGCCGGGCATTTGCAGGACTATCTTACCTTCTTTCATCAACAGCAGGAACGGGATGTTGCGTACGCCGAAACGATCGGCCAACAGACGGTTATCGCTCACATTAATTTTGCCAATGTGCAGCATGTCACCAAACAGTTCGGCCAGTTCGGTATATACTTTGTCCTGTGCCAAGCAGGCTGTACACCATTCTGCCCAGAAGTCCAGCAACCACAAACCGGTGTTTATTTTCTTCTCCCAGTTGACAAAATTGATATTTACAAAGCCTTTTTCCATTGAAGTGCAAAGATAGGATATTTGCCAAAGGGTCAGGCGGATTTTTCGTTAACAGTATCTGTATCAAAGACGGCAAGCTGATTCAGATAAGTGTGTATCTCCTCTTCCCCCGAATGTTTTTCATCCAGCAGATGCTCAATACTTTCCAGCTTACTGGTGATATAAATCAGCGCTTCACCATGGGACTTTTTAATAGCTATATTTATATTTTTGGTCAGGATGGAAACAAGCCGGCGCAGGTTTTTCTCTGCCTCATCAGGCAACTGGGCGGCAAAAGATTTACGGAAAACATTTCTGAAAAGCTTCATAGGAATCAAAAACCAGAGCATGTCGATGTGGCTCTCAAAAGCCCAGGAAGTAATAATATCAGGCTTTTCCAATGGTTCTACTTTTACCTGAAAATCCTCTTCCGGCAACAGCACATGTAGCACTTCATTTATGCGCTGGTTTAGCCTTTCACGAAAATGGGAAGTGTAATTGTTAAGATGATTTTGCGCATTAGCGAGCAGCTCATTGGCAAAGGAATACTCTTCTTTCTCAATTCTGCCGAGTGATTTGGCCATATTCTCTTTCAGCCATTTTTCATAATTTCGGGAGATTTTGTAGAGATTTCCATTCCACTTGTCATATTCAGTATAAAATTCCTTTATCAGTAAAGCCCGTAATGGCTCCAGATGGTGCCCCAGCAACTCTTTTTCCAGTTCATTACGGGTGTTGTTTTCATAACTTTGAGCTATGTAACCCAGCTCTTTTTGAATAAAATTCAATTTGAGCTGCTCATCCAGAATTTTGTTTTTCAGCTCCTGACGTTCACTATCCTTTTTGCTGGCAAGGTTGAGCCTGATTTCAAGATAACTCTTTGTCAGAGAATGTAGATGTGTCAGTTTATGGTTAAATATATTCTGCTGTGTCTCTGTAAGATGCTGGCTTAAATGATCCATCACCGTGGTTTGGATTTGAGTTCTGAACTTCCCTACAGTATCTTTAATAGAATAGGGGAAAACACGAAAATCCCGTCCTACAGCCTCACGAGTTTTGACTTTTAAAAAGTCCATGACTTCATCCACTTCAGCTTTACTCAGCAAATCGGTTTTGCTCAACACAAGGTAAACCTCCGGGCTTTGGTCGGCAGCAGTTTTTATTACCTCCTGATCATTCTCCGAAAGGGGTTGAGCGGCACTTATCACAACAAAAGCCGCACCAATTTTGTTGAACCAGTTTTCGGTTACCGCAGTGTTGTGTTTAAAAGCACTTCCCAATCCGGGCGTATCAATCAGCCGAAGTTTTTCAAACTCTTTTAGTTCGGGAAGCTCAATATCCACAAGATATACCTCTTTCTTATTTTCAGGGTTTTCTTTTTCGGTAACATAAGCACTCAGCTCATCCAGCAGTATTTCAAACTTTGAACCATCTAACCGGGTGATGACGGCTTTTTCCTGTGGTGCGTAAACCAGTCTGGTAATAATTGCCGTCACAGGCAAAACACCCATAGGAAGCACATCGCGCTTCAGGAAGCTGTTGATAAGTGAGCTTTTCCCGGCTTTGAACTGTCCCAATATTACCACATCCAGCCATTGGTTTGACCGGGTGAATTGTTCCAGGTCGTTGGTTTCCCTGAGAATTCCCTGAAAGTCCTGCTTTTCGGCAATATTACGGATGGTTGTTAGTAAATCCTGCATATCGAATTAATTTAAAGTGTCTTCTTCTTTAAGGTTTTTATACCATGTTGGATTTCCCTTCAGGAATCCATAAGTCAGCTGATAAAAACGTTCCGGTGCTTCCACATGTACCCAGTGGGAGGCTCCGGCAATGGTAACAATTTCTGCATGAGGAAAATTTTTCCGGATGGCATCGAAATCTTCCAACAAAATATAGTCAGAAATGCCTCCTTTAATAAACAAGGATGGTTTCCCAAATGTCTGGCCGGTTTCAATGGCATCAAACATATCATCCAGATTGTCTTCAAGACCATCGATATTCAGTCGCCACTCAAAGCTATTCTGAGAGGTACGATGCAAATTCTTCAAGATAAACTGCCGGATACGCTGCTCGGGAATAAGGTTTTCGAGCTGCTCTTCTGCCTGCCTACGGTTTTCCAGCCTACTCAAATCCACTTGCTGCATAGACCTAATGATTTGTTTGTGTTGTGTACGCGGTGGATAAGCTTTCATACTAATGTCCACAACCACCAACTTTTCCACCAAATCAGGATTTTCCAACGTGAAGCGCATGGCTACCTTCCCCCCCATGGAATGTCCCAACAGCATGGAATGTTCAATTTCGTGTTCATCCATAAACTCAAACAAATCATCGGTAAGTGCAAGGTAGTTGAAATTACCGCTATGCGGCGATTGTCCGTGGTTTCGTTGGTCGGGAACATAAACCTCAAAGCCTTCCATGGCAATACGGCGGGCAAAAGTTACCCAGTTGTCTGATAAGCCGAATAAGCCGTGTAAAATAATGAGGGGCTGGTCGCCTTCGTTACCGAATTTCCTGTAAAAGAGTTCCATGGAATAACTTTCGGGCAAAGTTAGTTAGTTTATTAATATTATATTTCTATCAGGAAACATCGCTGTTTCCGTTAAACAGTGGTAAGTAGTAACGCTAAAAAAGCGAATACACTTCAGAACAAAACAGAGGGGGTTTTTTCGTAAGCTAACAACCCCTCACAGTGTTTGGTACACAAAAGTACCGAACAGAGGTCATTAGCCCGAACAAGGACGATTAAAGGTGAACCTCATCACCAAATCTGCTGTAAAAGTAATCAATACTTATTGGGAAGGCTTATTTAGGTTGTTTTTTTGTGTAATTTTAACAGGATATAAACTGAACAGGACAAAACAGTTGTGTAATGCCGAATACTTAAAACAAGAAGAATTTTTTATGAAACAGTAAAATAATACAAAACGAAAAATCGTTTTTAATAAAATCCTTCTCTTATGTCAAAGCCAAAGAAAAGACTGCCGGTATTTGGTTACCGGCGCTTCTGACAGCCACTCTTTTCAGTTTAGCATCCGCCTGCTGCTACAACGGCCTTCTTTTTGCGACGGACAACAAGCGGCTTTCTTACATTCGATTTTTGTCCCTTTCCGGCTGTTGTGACAGAAGTCTTTGCCACTTTTGCATAATCATAACGGGGAACTCCTTTTATATAGGAACTATCTGTTCTGGTTACGGCCAGGTTATTCTTATGCGCCAGATAATAATCATATCCTCCCAACAAAATCTTCACATTGTCAAAGCCAGTTTCCCTGAAGAGCATCCAGGGGCCGTTGGCCTGCAGCTGGGTATTTCCATATAAAACCACTGTAACGCCATTTTTTTCAAAGTCTTTAAGCCTCTCTACGTTTTCTTTATTTGTTAAGCCATAAGCAGAGATATTCTCTGCACCCGGAATGTGACCCTGGCTAAAGGCAAACTTATTCCGGATGTCTATAAGTACCACATTCTTATTCTTATGGCTTATCACATCCGCCAGCTGCCAGGGATAAAAAACGGCATCTGTATCTTTCAGTATCCGGAGGCTTTGTTCCATATCTTTATGATAGATAAGAAGCGGTTTTCTCATAGTCAGAAATCCTATCACAATAACTGCCACAAATAACAGCAATACAACAAGGGTCTTTTTGGGATTAAGTTCGTGTACGTGCATTTTTCTATTTTTTTAAAAAATCTTAAATAATGAAATCTGTTAACACCCCCCGGAAGCAACAACGGTCTTTTTCTTTCTTTTAAAAACCACTTTGGTTTTACCCGCTTTGGAAGAAGCGCTCAATTTAGCACCGGTAAAATATAGGCGGGCACCTTCTCTGAATTCATAAACTTTAAAAGCAGTTTCAGGATCTGTTTCCGAGGGTACCTGTGGTTTTATAATCGTTTCCATCCATCGATTAAGTCCGCCTTTCATAACATAGTTGCTTTTATACCCCAGTCTTCTTAACAAAACCCAGGCCTGATCCGAGAGTATGTCATCATTTGCAAACAAAACAACCCGTGTACCCGGAACACCAAAATACTCACTACCTGAAGGAGTCATCAAACTATCTAAAGGAACATTAATGGCATTGGGCAGAGAGAAAGCCTTGTATTGGTCAGATCCTCTAACGTCAATCAGTTCTATGGAAGGATCCTTTTCAATTATCCATTTTGCCACTTTGTCGGTAGAAACATACCGCCCGGGTTGGATAATATCCCACAACAGTTTATCAGGTGGAACTTGTTTAAGCTTACTATGTGCATGGAAAAATAAGAGGCCTGCTGCCAGCACAAATATTATCAGGGTAAGAAATAAATAATTTCTGTTCATAATCTTAGAATTTATATTCCGTTATTTTTTTTCGTACCTTTTTCTCAATAAGCATAGTGACCCAAAAGGCAGCCAAAGCAATTATTGTAAAAGCAAAAGCAAACCAGGAAGCGCTAATCCCGGTAACGTCAGTAAGGGTTACGTGTCCAAGGTTTCCACTATTGTAGAAATCTTTAAACAAGGGGAAACTTTCGGAGAATAAAAATATTCCGATATAGAGGCCGATGGTAAAAACAAGGCCATCGATTTTTCCAATAGAGATGGCTGTAAAGCTGGTTCCGGGGCAAAAGCCACCCATAAGAAAACCAAAGCCCATAATAACGCCGCCGAGAAGCATAGAAGGCCAAAAGGCAGGAAGAATAAAGATCTGAGACAGATTTATCCAGCCAAAATAATCAAAATACAGCAAGCCAATCATTGCTACTATGACTGCTGTAAAGAAAACTCGCAGTACAACAAAATTGTATCCGTAAAAAGTACCGACAATATTTCTGGAGGAAGAGAAGCCTGAAGCTTCCAGAATAAATCCAAAAGCTATCCCCAGCAAAATAGCAATAACAAAGTTCCAGTCGCCGGTAATGATGCCATTAGGAATAAGAGGTCCCATTTTTATATTTTTTAAAGTTAAAACTTATTAAATCCATAATTTCCTGAATATCCGGGTAATAGCATAGCCCGTACCAAAAATGGCGAACATAACAATTACCCCTCCGAGGGCAAAAGTGGCACTACCACTTAACGCCGCCCCACTGGTACATCCACGGCCAAACTGGCTTCCGGCTCCAAAAAATACACCACCGAGCAGAGCGAAAATTAGTCTGGTTTTACTTGTAATCTTCGGACTATGTTCCACCCAGGGTTTTCTAACCCTTCCGAAAATAATCCCTGAAAGCAGGCCTCCGAAGAAAATACCTAACGATTCAAATACCAGCCAGTTATACATAGGGGAATGGTCGCTACTGATAAACTTCCCCATATAAGCATTGGCTTTGGCCAGTGTGGGATTAATTGCATCAGCAGTGGTGACAACCGTACTTTTTACGGCACCACTGGCCCCCAATCCACGTCCTGTTATATAGACCGTTACCAGGACTAACAACCCCAGTAATACACCACCCAAATAGGGATTAATATAATTGGGTCTGTAGTCATTTTTTTGTTGTGTTTTCATTTTTCAATTTTTTATAGATCAATATAGAAATCGGGTAATCTGACCTGCTTCAACCATCACAAAACGAAACATTAGTCCTCCGAATAGAATCAGAAAAGCCGGCACCCATTTGGGAACATGGTATCCGGATAATTCCAGGATCTCAAGAACTCCGGGAAATATGAGGCCAAGCAAAACAACAAAAACCCAGAAGCTGAAGGTAAAAGGGCCTCCCAAAAATAATTTAAAGGCTTCCAGTTTTACTGCTGTTCCGGCCATGAACCCCATAAACAGGTGGACAATCAGAAACAGCTCAATGGCAATAAAAATAAGGTCAATTTTGCTCAATACTCTCCGTTCGTGTTCACTATTACTTACCCACATAATTGCTGCCAGTCCGGTGGAGAAACCCGAAACTAAGAAAAGAGGCCCTAATATAGAGGTATTCCACAACGGCCTGGCATTAAATGCAGAGAGGAGAATTCCGGTATAAACGCCTAAGATAATGGAAAGAAATATCATAACCCAGGCCAAAGAAATGCGATTTTTAATGACCCACTTCTCAAAGGTGTTTAAGAAACCGAATTTCCAATCCCACCGGGGAAACATCTCTTTCATATAGCTTGCTACCCAAACTATTGACAAAGGGGTGATTAGCATCAAAGTCCAGGCTCCCCACGACATGGGCGATGTAAAACGAATGGTGGTATATAACTGCCAGAAATATAATTTGTGGTATAAATCTGAAAATAGCGCCGTTAGCCCAATCACCAACACAATCGGGGCAATAATAGTTGCCCACTTCACTGTTGCAGGCATCTCTTTTTCCTTACCACGAATTACAAAATAAGCAGCAAAAAAGATGATGCCGGCTGCCAGGCCTCCGAGAAAGAGGTAAAGTGCAATTTGCCAGTGCCACATACTTAAATAGGGGTCGATACCCGGGATATTACGGCCGCTAACTATCAATTCTTCCTTCATTGTTATTGTCTTTTATAGGTTATTATGTAAGATAATATAATTGAGGCTCAGTTCCTGCCTCGGGGGCCAGCACATACCAGGTTCTGTCTTTCAAGGCTTTTGACACATCGCTGTTCGGGTTATCCAAATCTCCAAAATGGAGACAGTAAGTAGGGCATACATCCACGCAGGCCGGGTTTTGCCCTTTCTCCACACGTTGTATGCAGAAAGTACATTTATCTACGTATCCATCCGGATGGATATAACGGGCATCATAAGGACAGGCCTCAATACAAGCACTACAACCGATACAATCGTCGTGTGTTACCAAAACGATACCCCCTTCAACAATATGGCTGGCACCTGTAGGACAGCACCTTACACATGGAGCATTGTCGCAATGGTTGCAACGTTCGGAACGAAATTTCATATCAAGGTTCGGATAAGTTCCATCCACATTTTCCACAATCCAATCGCGGGAAAAGCCATGAGGAACATTATTTTCCGTTTGACAGGCCACCACACAATCGGCGCAGCCTACACATTTATTGGTATCAATAGCCATCGCGTATCTCATGCTTTAACCTCCTCTCTTTGTTTTTCTGGTTTTTCTTTTAAAAAAGTAACAAAATTGACACGCATACCGGTTCCTCCCATAACGGGATCCTGAGCATAATGGGTAATCATTTGCTCATCACTGGCACCACGGCCGTAAGCTCTCGTCAATTTTTTATCGGAATGACCGAAACCATGTACCATATAAACCGAATCCCATCGTATTCGTTCGGTTACTCTCACCTTTACGGGAAAACTGGTAACAACATTATCCTGATTTTTAAGCCAGATATAATCACCGTTATTAAGCTCCCAGATGACAGCAATCTTCGGGTTTATCCAAACACTATTTTCCTTCATCAAATCCCATAGATTATGGTTATTAATGGTTCGGGAAAAGGTATGCATGGGCGCCCTTCCGTAAATAAGCCGGTAAAAATTTTGAGGTGGCTCAGGATGAGGTTTATAAACAGGCATAGGGTCAAAACCAGCATCGGCAAACTCTGTAGAATACAATTCAATCTTACCGGTATTGGTGTTAAACTCATAGTCTTCATCATCACCAAGATAGAGAGGGCCATTTACGCGCGGAAATTTCTTCACCCCGATTTTTTTCATCTCCTCCAGAGAAGTACCGATTTGTTTAAATTGCCAGTCTAATACTTCCGAATAATCATCGTAATTGAAATACGCATGTAATCCTAAACGTTCGCCGATTTGTTTAACAATCCACCATGCAGGTTTTGAATCATATTTCGGTCTGACTGCCGGCATCCTCAAGGCAACAGAAGGAATCCTATTCTGTGCAGCCCGGATAAAATCATATCTTTCCAGGTAAGTGGCTTCCGGTAAAACCACATCGGCAAAACCTGTCACTTCCATGGGCATAGTGTCCATTACGGCAATAAATTCAACCGCTTCAATGGCCTCTTTGAGTAAAGGTTTGTCAGGCATGGAAATGGGCAGGTTGGTTCCGCCTACCAGCCAGGCTTTTATCTGATGTTTGTATTTGTAGCGTGGTACGGAGGCTTTCATAATTTCAGTGGTAATTCCCATTGTTGCCAAAGGAAAACGCCCCTCAAGCAAATCTTTCCAGTTCCATTTAGGTTTTGGATATGGAGGCTGGGGGAAATGAGGAACAGCTTTTGCCTCAGGAAGGTACAAGCTTCCTCTTTTGCCCCAGGCGCCCAACAGGGCAGTGAGGATTCCGAGTGCTCTTTCACGCTGGCTATCATCACCATACCAGACAACATGACGGCCGGGATGTATCACAACAGCCGGTGCAAATCCGGCCATTTCACGTACGGTTTTCCGAATCAAATCAGGCTCAATGGTCGTAATCCCATACGCCCATTCAGGTGTCATATCCTTAACATGTTCTTTCAGCTGATCGAAACCAAAGGTGTATTTTTTTACATAATCTTTATTGTAAATATTTTCATAAATAAGGACATGAATCCAGGCCATAATGAGCGCGATATCGGTTGAAGGTTTTATGGGCAACCAAAATTGAGACTTACTGGCAGCGGTACTAAACCTTGGATCAACAGTAATTATGGTAGCTTTCTGGTCAATGGCATGAGACATTTCCTGTACCTGGCTGTTGTGCATATTTTCTCCAATATGAGATCCTATCAGCACCAGACATTTTGTATCACGAATATCGGTACATTCCGGAGAGCCTATAAAAGCCCCATAGGTGGCATAATAAGCAGCAGACCTGGGGCCACGACATTGGGCATAAGCAGGTTCAGCATTGGTTTCAGAGCCATATGCTCTCATAAGATGCTCTAAATGTCCACCGGGAGTGCCATGATTGAATAAGCCAAACGATTCCTTACCATATTTATCCGCAACCTCCTTCATTTTGCCGGCAACCTTGTCCAGGGCTTCAGCCCATGTGGCTTTGCGGAAATACTGGGAACCATCTTTTCTGGTTTCACGAATTAAAGGTGTTTTCAGTCTGTCTTCGTCGTTGTACATGCCTACACCTCCCGTCCCTCTCGGACAAAGGCGTCCGTTGCTGTGCGGATCATTCTTATTCCCAATTAATTTTCTTAATCTCCCTTTTTTGTCAACGTACGCCCAGCCAGCACATTTCCAAAAACAAACCTCGCAATAAGTAGGGGTCGCTGTCATGTCCTCATCGCTGGCAGGCTCCTCCTCACTTTTGCTATCAAAGAGATCTAAGCCGCTTGCCTTGAGCGAATATAACCCCAATGCAGCAGCTCCGGCACCTACAGCAGAGATTTTAATAAATTGACGTCTTGTTTTCATACGTGTATTTTTAATGTTAAAGTCATCCGGTCGTTACCTAATATTTAAAGAACAAGGATATTCGCCCCAATCTCCAGATGTGCAAAAAAACATGCTACACCATTAAATCTATTAAGTATTATCCAAATTTCTTTCATATATATGATATTTTATATAAATATTTATATTATTATATATCCACAGACAAAAATATAATGATTTAAATAACAAATGATAAAAACTAACTATTTGAATACGTTAAAAATAGGAAAGCTATTGTTTGATTTACTGGCAATTACTAAATGAGTATTTTCTATGATAAAAATCATATAATATCTAATTACCTGATTTTTATTTATTTATGATTTTTATTTATAATGTAAATAAATTACATCCTTATAGTCCACACATCGAAAAAAGGGATGAAAAGGCAGCACAAAACGTAATAACCTGCAATGTATCCGAATTTTACACTAAAAAAGAAATAGGGACGGATAACCGGTTTAGAACCAATAGCCAATACTAACAAATGCCTGAAGATTTCTCTTTTGGTTGGAAGTCATTAAGGTAAGCTCCATTGGACCGATAAAACTATCGTAACTGTATGTGATGCCATAACCAATCATAAAAGTATCTCCTTTAAAAAGATTATTAAGATCCACCGGGTTGCTACCCATATCGAACCTGAGCAGCAGGTAATGCTTTTTGGCCAGTTGGTACTGCAATTTCAGTCGTAGAACAGCGGCATATAACCCTGCCTGCTGGCTAAACTTAACACCTGTAAAATCCTGGAAGTTCTCAATATAGTTGGAGGTATTTAGTCCGCCAAAAGTAAATAAGTCCTGTATCGGCGACATGTTGTTTCCTTTTATGGTTGCGCCAAGGAAAATGCCGGGACGCAACGTAAACTTTCTTCCTAAGGGAATAGCCTGATTGTATTCAAGATAGGTTATTAATGCCGGACCAAAAACTTCACGAGCCCTGCCTTTCGAAAGTAGAAAGACATATTTGGCTACCAGTACAGACTGAAACCCTTTATGGGGATAAAGCTGGTTGTCATATGTATCTGAGCGGAAAGAAACAAAGAAGTTGCCATAACTGTTATAATCATTAATCAGTGCGCCAACATCAGTGGTATCATATTGCATCCTGAATTTAAGATATTCATATTTAAAGCCCACTCTAAAATTATAAGTGTTTTTGATGGTAGCATTCATAAAAACCGAACTGGAGAAATTGGAAAAAGTTACTTTATCCGTTTTTACGTCCCCATTGTAAGTATTAAACCCGAAACTGTACATATTAATGTTTACCCCCAGTCCCGGCGACCGGCCATTCTCCACCAAAAACAGAGCACGTAACCTTGGGTTTACTCCTAAAACGATATCAGTATAAAGTTTTGTGCCGGATATCAAGTTACGAAAAGTCGCTCCCACAAGAAAACTGCCGGAATAATTGTTGTCGTAATGTACGGCGGCTCTTACCGTACCCAGACTTTTTTCCTTTATTTTTAGTATAAGCCTGGCGCTGTCGTTTTGACCCTGAAGTTCATAAAAAACATGGTCGAAATAATTGGTTCCGTAAGCATAGTTTATTTTCTCCTCCAGTTTTTTAATGCTTATTTTCTTATGAATAATACCTTTGAAAATATGCTGCACAAACTGTGGTCTCAACCTCTCAAGTCCATCAACTTCAATATCATTAATGTAAATTGAGTCGAGAGGTTTGGCTTTACATACATTCGCCGGTATATATTTAATGGCATTCAGCGAATCAGCAAACGCTTTTAACTGGGCGTAATGTACCCTCGCCGCCCGTTCCCCCACAGCCATGATGGAATCATAATTGGAAAAGTCCATCATCCCGTAATTCAATTTGATATTAATCAAAAGATTCGTGTTTTTGTAAGCCTGATTGTTGGCTGCTACCCGGTTGAAAGAAATAACCTGATCCAGAATCTTCGTAAATGTATTCAACTTCTTAATGTCTTTGGTCAGACCTTGTTGCACGTCTCCGCCAATAATAAACTGCGCTCCCATTTTTTTTACATCCATAACCGGGAAATTATTAACTACACCGCCATCAACAAGATAACGCCCATGATAGTATGTGGGAGAAAAATACCCCGGAATTGACATACTGGCACGAACTGCCAGAGGAAGATACCCTGTGGAAATGTTGATGGCTTTGCCTGTAAGCAAATCGGTCCCAACACATAAGAAAGGAATGGGCAGTTTATGAAAATTATGAATATTATATGTAGTACTTAAAAAATGATTGAGCATCATATTCACCTGCTGGCCATCGTAAAGCGCCTCTTTTAATCCGACTGACTTCTTTTTCAATGGTAGGCTGACAATGTAATTTTCAGCATAAACTTTGTCTTCAAAATTAATATATTTCCTGTCAATTTTATCTGTCAGCAAGGAATTCCAATCCTGAGAACGGATAATTTTAGCAATGGAATCAGGCGCATAGCCCACGGCATACATCGCCGCAATAATACTACCAATACTGGTTCCGCCAATGTAATCAATATGCAGGTTTACCTCCTGCAAGACTTTAAGCAATCCGATGTAGGCAAATCCCTTTGCCCCGCCACCACTCAAAACCAGGCCTATTTTAGGACGTGTTGGTTTTTGTTTAGACAGGTTAACATTCTGAGCAACAATCATTTCGCCCAAAAAGAGTGCCAGACTAAAAATAAGAAAATATTTTTTCATAAGCCAAAATATTTTGATACTTTATTTTATTACAAATCCTAAACCAGCCTGTTTTACTCGAAAATCAGGTTTAACTAAACAACTTTAAGATGAAGCATAATTTACAAAGTTAGTAAATTTTCGAGATTAGGAATAGTGAGAACTTCTATCATTTGCTTCCTGAAACATAAATAATGATCAAGAGCCGCATAAAATATACCTGTTATAAATTATGAGCTATTCTTTACTTTCATCCGAAAAGGCTGCTGACAAACAATTTCATTTCGTATTTTCGCCTGAAAAGTACGGACCTTGAACTTGAAAAAACACAGTCGGAGAAAATTTCTCCAGCTCACCGCTACCGGGGTTGGCCTTTCGTTGGTATATCTCTGGGATAAAATGATGGGAAACCGTTTGCTTACTGCAGTACAAAAAAAAATTGTGTTGCCAATAACCCACAAACTGGTTTCTTTCTATAGCGATTATCTTGTGATTAACCAAAACCACAAAATAAAAGTATTTTCGTCCCATTGCACCCATCTGGGCTGCATTATTAATAAGGTAGAAAACGGGAAGCTGATTTGTCCGTGCCACGGTTCCGAATTCGACCTCGATGGAAATGCTGTGAAAGGCCCAGCTTACAAACCACTACCATCCATTCCTTTTAAAATAGACAACGACACCCGGCAAATTATCGTCCAACCCTCGAATGCATGAAACAGTCGAAAGGAAATATTCGCTTCAAAACAACCTATGGCCAAATCAGCCTGGCACTGTTCATGTATGTGTTGTTATCCGGTATTTTACTTGCAATTCCGTTTGATGTAAACAAGCCTTACGCTTCTATCAGCAGCCTGATGGTGATGAATCCATGGGCTTCGTTTATCAGGAATATACACTATTGGAGTGCGCAATTCTTCCTGGTATTCAGCCTGCTGCACATGTACGACCATTACCGGAAACAGCGCGAAACCGGTTTGAAGCCGGGAATGGGATTTCGGTTAAGTCTTGGTGTACTCATTATTTTTTTGGCTATGCTCACCGGTTTTCTCCTCAAGGGAGATGCCGACAGCCTGCAAGCCCGTCAAATTCTATGGAGCCTCACATCCGGGATTCCTTTTATCGGGAAGTTTCTCGCTGTTTCGCTGCTGGGGAAAGAGGGCAATTTTCAACTTATTTATGTAAATCACATCGCAACATTCACTATTTTTATAACAGTCATTATCGTAGAACATAGCAAGAAATTCTGGCCTAAGGCGGGTGACTTCGTGATTACTTTTTTAGTTCTTATTTTGATCAGCTGGTTGTTCTCAGCACCACTGCACGGCAATGTCAATCCAACAGTAAAAGGCCCCTGGTATTTTGTGGGATTTCAGGAAGTATTGCATTGGCTTAGTCATCCGGAGTGGGCACTTTTCTGGATTTTGGTGCTTTTGATTTTAGTTTATTTTGCCAATTCAGGAAAGATGAAAACCGCTTTTTTCAGCAAAAGAACGCTATTGATATTTACCTTTTTCTATGTTGTACTCACAGTTATCGGCCTGTTTTTCAGGGGAGAACACTGGCAATGGATGGTCCCCGGACAAAAAGACTACAACTACAGCGTAATGAATAACTTCAAAACGGAACGAGTGGACTTTCATCCGGATTTTTCTTCTGCTCAAGCCGTGGAAGCACCGCTTATCCAAGGTAAAAAAGAGAGCTGCGTGATTTGTCATAACAAGGTACATGGTTTCACGAATGCACATAATCCTAAAATCATTGGATGTTTTTCGTGCCACGGTGGTAATCCTTTTGCCACGGACAAAAGCCAGGCACACAAAAATATGATTCTGATTCCTGGTAATCTAAATAATGCAGCAAAAAGTTGTGGTACTACCGGATGTCATCCCAACATTACGCAGCGTATCAATACCAGTCTTATGACCACCCTTAGTGGAATGATAAGTGTGGACAGAACTGTTTTCGGTGAGCAAAATAGCCCCGATTTACTCACCGATATTCATAATCTGGGACATTCTGCAGCCGATGAACATCTGAGAAATCTCTGTGTCCGCTGTCATCTCGGGAATCCTAAAATCCATCCGGGACCAGTGACCGAGAAAAGTCGCGGAGGCGGTTGCCTGGCATGTCATTTGAATTACAGCAAACGAGCAGCCGAAGCTATTACTACCTACCGCAACCGTAAGAACGACACTACGTTCCTCAGTTTTCATCCTTCTATTGATTTGAATGTGAGCAACAATCACTGTTTTGGTTGCCATAGCCGCTCGGGAAGAATTTCTACAAACTATGAAGGCTGGCACGAAACACCACTTTTGGCAAACCAAATGCCTGACAGTGTAGATTACCGGCTGGTAGAAGGCACCCGTGTTTTCAGAAAAGAGCCAGAAGACGTACATCACAAGCTGGGCATGGAATGTATTGATTGTCATAATTCTTATGAGCTCATGGGCGATGGAAAGCGTTATCAACATGAGGAAAATCAGGAAGATGTACAGTGTATTGATTGTCATTTTACCGGCAAGCCACACATTACCACAGGCCGTCAGCTGGATGCGGAATCGGCTACGATTGCGGCCTTGCGATACGGGAAAATTTCCGGACATAATTATTTGGTGACGCACAAAAGGCATCATGCGTTGGTAAATACAACCGTTAAGGCAGATACGGCCTGGCTTATCACAAAAGGTAGTGGAAAGACTTTTCGGCTGAAAAACCCGGCTACCATTTGTTTGGCCAGGGCACACAAAGATGTCAGCTGCTCAGCGTGTCATAGTGTATGGGCTCCAAGTTGTATCGGCTGCCATAATGTTTATAATCCGAATGAAAAAGGTTACAACATGGTTACCAACAGAGAAAAAAAGGGAAGTTGGGTTGAGTATATCGGCAAATATCTTGCTGAGCCTCCAGCTCTTGGCATACGTCAGGACGGGGAAAAAACAGAAATTATTCCTGTTATCCCGGGGATGATATTGACCATTGACCTGCAAAGCTACACACATCGCAAGCATGACTCACTACTTTTCCGGCGCCTTTTTGCTCCTGTTGCCCCGCATACTACTGCTGCCAAAGGCAGAACGTGTAAAAGCTGCCACAACAACCCGGTGGCGCTGGGTTTTGGAAAAGGAAAATTACAATATGTTATCAACAGAGGCCAGGGCTTCTGGCATTTTAACCCTGCATACGAAAACAATATTCACGATGGGTTACCCGAAGATGCGTGGACAGGCTTTTTGCAAAACAGAGCCGGCATGGTCTCCACACGTAAAAACGTGAAGCCATTTCCCGTAAAAGAGCAGAAAAAAGTACTCTTGGCAGGCGCATGCCTAACCTGCCACAAAGGGAGTTCAAAAGTTATGAAAGAAAGCCTGAACGACTTTGAAAAGGTGTTGCAGCACCGCAGCCCGAAATGTGTCCTTCCCGTTTGGCCGGAAAAAAGAAAGTAACCAGTTTAAATTTTTTAGTATTGACGCTAAAAGCGGACAGTTAGAGAAAAAAGAAAAACAAATACTCCCTGACAAGTCAAAAATTTATTAATTTTGCCGTCTCAAAACTTAAAAGAAAGTTCATAATATATCGGGGTGTGGTGCAGTTGGCTAGCATGCTTGCATGGGGTGCAAGTGGTCGCAGGTTCGAGTCCTGCCACTCCGACAACATTAAGCCGTAATCATTTTATTAAGAATGGTTACGGTTTTTTTTGTACATTTCCATCGCATAAATAAAATTATGGGAATTGTTATAAAGCAGGGATTTTATAATTCTTTCTGGCTGGCCGTCGGGGTTATTATCGGATATGTAAATACCATTTTACTTTTCCCGGTATTTCTGACAGCTGATCAGTTTGGCCTGACTCGTCTTTTATGGGCTGCGGGAACAGTTTTTGGCCTGTTTGCATTGTTGGGAAGTCCTCAGGTTTTGGTAAAATTTTTCCCTGACTTTGGAAAACACCCCAAAGCCAGAGGGGAGTTCTTCATGTTCATGTTGCTGATACCATTGTTAGGATTTATCATCTTCTTTTTGGCAGCATGGATTTTTAAAGGGCAAATCATCACCTCTTATGCAAGCGGCAGTCCTCTTTTTAAAGATAACTTTTCCTTTATCTATGTCATCACCTTTTTCTTTATCTATTTTAGCCTGCTGGAAGCATACCTCAGGGCGTTGTTCAAAACAACAGTAGCCGTATTTTTAAAAAACGTTCTACTTCGTATTTTCTGGTTGATATTGGTGTTACTCTATCATAAAAAAGTCATCAGTTTTGAAACTTTTCTTTTTTGGTTTGTCAATGCTTACGGCATAGTATTACTCATCCTGCTTATTTATGCTGCTGCTTTAAAGGAATTAAAATTTTCATTACATCTGCATTTTTTAAAAAAAGAACATCTGCGTACCATGGCAGAATTTGGTCTGTTTGTTATTTTGGGTAGTAGTACAGCCTATCTGGCCAACTATATTGATATCTTTATGGTAGGTGGAATGATTAACCTTGAGAGCGTGGCTTTTTATTCAGTTGCTTTTTATCTGGGAACGGTTATTTTATTGCCTTTCAACGGTGCTGCTAACATTATAATACCCATTATTTCAGAAAGTTTCGCAAAAAATAAGATTCAAAAAATAAAAGAGATTTACCAGGAATCTTCCACCAACCTGAGCTTGATAAGCACATTAATTTTCTTGGGTATATGGCTTAACGCTGATAATATTTTCAGTATTTTACCTCCTCAATATGAAGATGGGAAGTACGTATTGCTTTTTATTGCATTGGCAAAACTTCTGGGCGTATCGACAGGTGTCAATGCAATTATTTTGCAATTTTCCCCATATTTCAAGACTTTGTTTTGGTTCAATCTGTTTTTCCTATTTATCGTCGTAATATCCAATTATATACTGATTCCCCCGATGGGGATTACAGGTGCGGCACTTGCTACATTTCTATCCCAGATTTTTATGAGCACACTGCAGGTTTTATATATCCGTATCAAAATAAAAATATTCCCATTCCGGATAAATAATCTGAAAGTTCTGATTCTTGGCGGGTTAGTTTATCTTGTCGTTATTTTTATACCGGTTCAGAAAAATATAGCTCTCGATATTTTATTTCGCTCCGTAATTATCATCCTTCTTTATATGCCTCTGGCCTATTTTTGGAATATTTCCAGTCAGTATTCGGGACAGGTGAGAAAGTATTTAGCCCTAATCTCAAAAAACACGCCAAAGAATCGTCCCTAACGGGTAGCTTCTGCCACGACCTTTTCATTGAATATCCGGGATTTAAGCGTGTACCAATGAACCCAGGGAATATGCAGCCAGGAAAAAAAGATACCCAAAACGGCCATAAGTCTCCAAAGAAAAAGGAAGGATGTCCATCGCGTAAATGATTGAAAATAATAATGTCTGGCTTTATTCCATTCCTTTGATTGTAGTTGATAATTTCCTCCACGGATAAAAGCCTTTGTAAGTTGTATTTCCCAGAAAATCTTAATTTTTTTCTTATCGGTGGAAAGCATTTCCCTTATCTCCGGAGAGAGGTTGTCGTAAACCTTAGTGAACACAGGCAGTGACAGACGTGTCATGTCAACAATTCTTTGTTTTGTGGTTTGCTCATTGTGTCGCCTCCATGTAGCCAGCACTTTTGGAATAAAAATAAAGGTACCCTTTTGTGCCAGTTTTAACCAGGTAGGATGATCAACCGTTGGTAAGCCATCCACCTTCTCAAAACCGCCATTCTCCAACAACAAAAGCCTGTTAACTGTAGTTCCCTGAGCAGGGATAAAACATTGAAAGAAAAGAAGATTTAGTGCAGTTCCAACAGGTGTATTTGTGTATATTTTTATCGTCTCTTCGTCCTGCGGTAGTTTTGGGCCTGCCCAGGTTCGCTGTATTTCATCCGCTCTTACCCGGCTGAAGGAAAGAATGGCATGAGGGTTTTGCATTAAAGCTCTTTGATGCTCAGCCAGGAGTTCCGAGTCAGCGTAATCATCTGCCTCCAAAATAGTAACATGCGTTCCATCAGCCTGATGCAAAAGAAAGTTATAATTCTCAGACAGCCTTGCTGCCCCTTTATTCTCCTGATAAAAATAGTGAATTCTGGCATCTTGCAAATAAGGTTCTACCTTGTCTCTGGTACCATCAGGTGAACCATCATCAAGGATTAACAGCTCCCAATGGGGATAACTTTGGTTCAGAACAGACTCTATGCACTGTTGGATATAAAGTGCATGATTGTAGGCAACGCAAATAACCGAAAATTTTATCCTACTCATTTTAGTCATTTCATTCTTTCTGTTCATTCTTAGCCGGACTGCATCATTCCATAATATTTATATGAAGTTGTCACATAAATCAGAAAATAATCAGTCAACTAATTCTATTCTTCCATCTTTTGAGCCATGATTATCCATTGAACTGTAATCAACTCTTCATAAGCAGATGGCTGTCCAATTCCAAGAGAAATTATCCGGGAAATAAGTCTGCCTCTGAATTTTTTCCATCGGTTTTGAGGATTAGAGTATATCTTCTTCACAGAAAAGCCCCCTTCTTCCAGTATTCCTAATATGGTTTTCTTTGTGAAAAACCGAAGATGACCCTTATCCATAATACCAAAATCACGATAATTCCAGGTTCCTTTTACCAACAGTTCGGTTATTACACCAAGGTTTCTGACGTTAGGAAGACTGATTAACAGATGACCATCCCTTTTTAATACCCGGTTCACCTGCTCCATGATAGACCATGGATCAATCGTATGTTCAAGAGAATCGGCCATAATCACCCAGTCAAAGGACTCACTCTTCAACCCGGCCAACACCTCTTCGGCTCGCCCCACATAAACCTTTGTAAGACGCTTTTTTGCTATCTCTGCTATTGAAGGAACCACTTCAATACCCACGTAGGAACCGGGTTTCTTCATTCGTATTATGTCTTCTCCCAGTTTTCCGGTAGCGCAACCAATATCCAGAATATCGCCCGGACTTTCCGGTAGATAAGTGAGCAATTCCATATTGATATTTGCAAAATAGCTTTCTGCCTTTTTCCTGTAATGTATCTTCTCTATAGAATCCATTAAAATTTCATTAACAAACTAAACTTTTAGTGTAAGCCTTCATACTTTTTCAAAAGACTGTTTAAAATAGAAAGTCCATCTTTCATATATTCTTAAAAATTCCTGTTTCGAATATTATTCGCTACCTTTAAACTATGATTATCTGTTTTATCACAAAAACACCATCCAATATGTTCTTACCAATTACCAAAACGAAACAGATGCTTCTTGAAGTATTATTGTCAATCAAAGACAATTGTTTCAGCATTAAATATTGATGACTACTACCTCAAATTGTGAGGAAAGTGTTTGCAAATAACCATATCCAAAAAGAGAAAAATCCCCTGTGGCAAATATAGTATATGTTTTCAAAATCAAATTACTGATGGCAAAATAATACAAATGCATGGTGAAGTCAGTCAACATTTTTTCAGGCTATATTGCTGTTTTCAGGTATTGCTGTATTATACTCTCGGGTAAGGTTTTCAGGAAGGAAGAATGTGAAGACAAACTGTTTCACTACATTATTAATATTGGAAGTTAAAAAGTACTTGTAAGAAGTTCTATTCGACCGGAGGAGCTTCTTTCCCAAGAAATTTTCCCACCGTATCCATCAGCTGCTTCAGCTTTATGGGTTTCGCAATGAAATCGTTGGCACCAAGTTTAAAACTCATCTCCTCCTCGTCAGACAAAATATAAGCTGTCTGTACAACTACCGGAATGCTTTTGTCCTTTTTCCTGATGTACTTTAAAACATCAAATCCACTGGTGGTAAGTAGGTTAATATCCAGCAGAACCAAATCAATATTACTTTCATCAAATATTTTTATGGCTTCATCAGCATCTTCGGCCCAAAATAAGCTGGCATTGGTACGACTTAACGCAGCATCGAAAAACCGGCTACTGGTTACCGTATCTTCTACAATGAGAATATTTTTGTTGTTAAAGTCAAATTGTTTCATATCACAACCTCCTGTTTATATAGTAATTTTTTTTAATATCTCAACCAATTCTTTACGTTTAAAAGGTTTACTGATGTAATCGTCCATACCCGCTTCCCAATACTTTTTCCTTTCATTTTCGGAAGTGTTTGCCGTCATTGCAATGATAGGGATTTTTTTCGTGCTGTCGGAATTATTTTCTATTTCTCTGATTTTTTTACAGGCTTCCACACCATCCATTTCCGGCATTTGCACGTCCATAAAGATTATATCGTAATCGCCATTTTTAAATTTCTCCACAGCTTCTTTACCATTATTGGCAATGTCCACCTGGTAACCCATATTATTCAGGTTTAGCATGGCGACTTTCTGGTTAATTTTGTTATCCTCTGCCAGCAGAATCTTCAGTTTAAGCTGCATACGTATTTTGTCTTCTTGCGAAGTATCCTCCTCTTGATGTTGTTTGTTGTAGTTCTCTTGATCGGAAATTTCCATAGAAACAGTGAACCAAAAAGTGGAGCCGACACCTTCCACACTTTCCACACCAATCTCACCCCCCATCATTTGCGTCAGATTTTTGCTAATCATCAGTCCCAGCCCGGTTCCGCCATATTTGCGGGTTGTTGACTTATCAACTTGTGAAAACGACTGGAAAAGTTTTTTCTGTCCTTCGGGCGAAATGCCAATACCCATATCTATGACTTTAAAAAGTAGCTGTACTCTTCCATTTTCCAGGCTCTTTTTTTCTACCGAAATTGTTATACCGCCTTTTTCAGTAAACTTAATTGCATTATTCACCAAATTGATAACTATCTGCTTAAGACGAACAGGGTCTCCTTTCACATAAGGGGGCACTTCTTCATTAATATGGAGCTCAATCGGCAATTTTTTCTTATCCGCAATAATCTGCATAATACTCATTACCCTGCGTACCTCATTATAAAGGGAAAAAGGGATGCTTTCGAGTTCCATGTGACCGGCTTCAATTTTCGACAAGTCAAGAATATCATTAATAATAGTAAGTAGGTTTTCCCCCGAAGATTCAATGATGTTCAGGTACTCATGCTGTGCATCTGTGAGTTTTGTCCTTTTCAGGATATCCACCATGCCAATAATACCGTTCATGGGGGTACGTAACTCGTGGGACATGTTTGCGAGGAAAACAGCCTTGGCTTCGGCAGCCGCTTCGGCCTCCCGTTTAGCCTTAATCAGCTCTTCACGCGTACGTTTCAACGAGATATGCAGTCTGACACGTGCAGTCAGTTCCTCTATGGAAAAAGGCTTTGAGATGTAATCGACTGCCCCATACTGAAAAGCTTTTTTTATATCCGCAGGGCTGTTCAGTGCGGTAAGGAAGATGATAGGAATATCTTTTGTGGTAGGATATGATTTAAGAACTCTGCAAACTTCAAAACCATCCATTTCAGGCATCATAATATCAAGTAGTATAAGGTCGAAATAGTTGGTTTTTGCTTTGCGAATAGCCGACTTACCATCAGAAACCAGAACCAATGAGAAACTCCCTTCCATTTCAAGGACGTTTTTAATGAGCTCCCGATTGATGGCCATATCATCTACCACAAGGATTTTATCTTTTTTTTCAGGTTTCATTTTCGCACCTTACTTCATTATTTTTTAAAATGTATTTCATATCCATTTAGGTATTCCAATATCATTTTCAAAGACAACACACGGCTTGCCGCGCCGAGTTTTATGGCCGTTCCCGGCATACCAAACACTACCGAGCTAGCTTCATCCTGTGCAATGGTCATAGCACCGGATTCTTTCATTTCGAGCAATCCCCTTGCACCATCACTCCCCATGCCGGTGAGTAAAATACCCGTGGCATTGTTTTCTGCTTGGCGGGCAGCCGAGCGAAACAACACATCCACCGAAGGCTTATGCCGGTTGACCAGCGGGCCATCCTTCACCCTGATTACGTACCGCAGATTACGTTTCTCCAGTAATAAATGGCTATACCCGTTACCGATGTAAACACAACCATCTCTTACTGTTTCGCCATCCTGTGCTTCTTTAACCAACAAAGGGGAAAACGTGTTTAGCCTTTCGGAAAAAGCACTGGTAAACTCTCCGGGCATGTGTTGGGTAATCAGTATTCCGGGAATACCCGGTTTTAAATTCCGCATAAGATATTCGATAGCTTGTATTCCACCTGTGGAAGAGCCAATAACGATAACCCGCCGACTGGCTGGTTGTTGACTGGCTTTAACATTTTTTTCCTTCAAAGCCTCTTCCGAATAAAGCTGTTGCCCTTCCTTACGGGGAAGTTTTCGCAATAGCTTTAGGTTTGGACCGGCAGCCGCAGCACCCTTCAAAGTCTCAAGAAAACGGATTTTCATTTCCTGAAAGCCTGGCGACAAAACCGACTTCGGCTTTTGCAATACGGATACAGCACCATATTCAAGTGCTTTCATTGCATTATATGAATTTATCTCAGCCACAGCCGAAAAAATCACCACAGGAATAGGATGCTGGCTCATGATTTTGCGTAAGAAAGTAAGCCCATCCATACGTGGCATCTCTATATCCAGCAAAATAACATCTGGTCGATGCTTCCGCATTATCTCTACCGCCTCAAACGGATTATTGGCTATCCCTAACACATGTAGTGACTCATCTTCTTCAATCATCCGGGAAACTACATCCGTAATTAATGGAGAATCATCCACCAAAAGAATTTGTATAGGAATTACCTTTTCTAACATTTTACTAATCAGTTAATACACGTTTTTCAATATATTTTTGGCGAACTTCTCCCGTAAAAGTATTAAAAATTATCTTTCTGGCCTTATTCCCTTTTACGCTGGAAGCTACAATGTTTATTCTCAAAGCATTAAGCTCAGCCACAGCCTGATCAGCATTACGCTCACCCACATTAAACAAATCGGTTTTAATGTCCAGCACCGAAGCACCGCCAAAGACTTTGGCTACCATATCATTTCTATTACTCCCGAGGCTTTCCATTTTCTGTACCAGCTGAAGGATAGCGATATTGCCGTATTTGGGAGAAGCCAGGCCATTCCCGTTCCACAAAGGCAACATAAAATGGTTCATCCCGCCAAACTGTTGGCGCCGATCGTACAAACAAACCGCCACACAAGAGCCTAAAAGTGTGGTAACGTGATACAACTCTCTGCTCGAGAAGATGTTGGAAGGATAAAGATAATATGTTTTTGGCGTCTGCAACATTGCTTTCAGAAACTTTCTTCGGTAGGGCTATCAATAAACAATTCGTCATCGAGTTCAATATTCTCCGGATTTCCTTCGGGAAGGGAAATACGTACAACAGTTCCTTTCCCAGGAAGTGAATCAATGTAAACTTTTCCGTTCAGAATAGATAACAGTCCCTCGACGACAGCAAGCCCCAGCCCACTACCGGGAGTGATGGACTGGATGATAGGATCCGATCTGTGGAAGCGGTCAAAAACCCTTTCTATTTCTTCCTTTGTCATTCCCATCCCCTCATCTTCTATCTCAATGGTCAGGTTTCCGGCTTTGAGTTGTACCCGGACAGTAATATTCCTCCCGGAATCGGAAAATTTAACAGCGTTACTCAGCAAATTCAGAATGATAAGTCCCAGCTTTTCTCTGTCGGACACAACACTAACGGCAGAAGGAGCTATGTTCAAATGAAATGTTATTCCTTTTTTATCCGCTTCATGCTTAATTTTCCCTATCATTTCCTCAACTAACTCCAGCATGTTAATCTCAGAAGACATAGGTTTCTCCTCCCCGGCTTCCAACCGTGCCGCCATAAAAATATTGTGTAACTGAAAATCAAGTGTAGCTGCTTCGGCGAAAATAAGACCGGCCAATTCGGCAGCCTTTTGTAAATCACCTTTTTTTAGTTCCATAATTTGACGAGAAAGCCCCATCACCGATGCAAAAGGATTGATGATCTCGTTGGTAACATTCGACAGGAAATGGCTTTTGAAGGTTTCCGACTCAACGAGCTTTTTGTTCAGATTATCTATTTGCTTCAGAAGTTGTTTGTTGGTCTCCTGCAGCTGTTCTACTTGTTGTTTCATATCTTTTTCTTGATTCATGGCTTACATTTCTTTTTGGTAAATCGTAGGATAGATTATTTTTATTCTTTCCGGCATTTGGTGAATAAGCGATTCGGAATGCCCCAGGACCAGAATACCTCCTGGAACCAGGTGTTTCACCAGGCGGTCAACAACCTTGAGTTGTGTTTCCCTATCAAAATAAATCAGTGTATTCCGGCAAAAAACAAATTGTAAACCGAAGGGCATAGTATCAGGTTTCCCTACCAGATTTTCCCACACAAATTTCGTTTTAGCCCGTAGTTCAGGAATAATTCTAACCGTTGAATGGGATTCATCTTTGCTCCGCAGCAAATATTTCCTACGATAATTCTGTGGAATAGCCTCCACAATATGATAGGGATAAATGGCTTTTACAGCTTTTTCAAGATTGCTTTTTGAGATATCGTTTCCGTACACAACAAAATTGCTGATATGGCCGGCTATTTTCTCTTCACTGAGCAACATGGCAAGGCTATAAACTTCCTCTCCGCTACTGCATCCGGCACTCCACACCTTGATGTGCTGACCGTGAAAAAGAGGAAGCAACTCCTTTTGTAAGCGTTCGAAATGATCCTTTTCACGAAAGAATTCTGTTTTGTTGGTGGACACAACATCCATCATCTCAAATACTTCATCGCCGTGCTCTCCCTGTTGAAGAACATAATCAGTATAAGCGGAAAAGGAGGTGTAGCCCAGTTTTCGCAACCGCGGCAGCAATCTGTTTTGGAGCAGATAATGCTTTTTCACCGGCAAATAAATCCCAAAAGCATCATAAATAAAGGTACTCAGCCTGTGAAAGTCTTTGTTGTTCAGCCGAACAGATTCTGATGATAATATTCCTTTATTCATGGTACGGCACTTAATTGTTAAAATCGTTCGTATCCTTCATCCAAATTATCCGAATTCCCAAGATCGATGTCCACACCTTTCTTTTTCTGAATACCTTTTTGCCGGACAGGCACTGTTTGCGGTATTTTTTTCTTAACACGGGGAGCTATATTTCCCGGAGTATCAGTAACAACATCCTCCTCCTTCAATTTAAAAAATGCTTGTGTATCAAGTAACCGGTCTGCCTGGGCGGAGAGTTCTTCTGCACTGGTAGCAATTTCTTCCGAAGCAGCGGCATTTTGTTGCGTAACTTCATTTAGCTGCTGAATAGCATCATTGATTTGGTCGGCACCAAGTTTTTGTTCCAAGCTGGCTTCTGAAATACTTTTGACCATATCGGCTGTTTTACCCACTTCCGGTGCTACATCAAGCATAAGTTTTCCGGCATCTTCGATAACTTGAGCACTATCATGTATGAGGCTTCCTATTTCTGAGGAGGCTTTTTTACTTCTTTCAGCAAGTTTTCCGACTTCTACAGCCACTACTCCAAAGCCACGGCCATGTTCGCCGGCACGGGCGGCTTCCACGGCAGCATTTAACGCCAGAATATTAGTTTGAAAAGCAATTTCGCTAATAATTCCTATTTTTTCAGCAATAGCATCCATCTTCTCCTGGCTTTCCCTCGCTGCCTTAACCATTTGATTTGTCGTTTCAGAAAGCTGGATAACAATGTTTTCGGTAGCCGTGGCATTGTCAGCCACCTGATGAATGTTGGATGCCAGCTCTTCCACCGAAGAGGAGACTTCTTCCACCGAAGAGGCCTGTTGGGAAGCACCCTGAGCAATACTTTGTGAAGAGGCACTCAAATCATGGCTGGCAACGGAGAGATTTCCAACAGTAGTATTTATTTCAACTGTTGTTTTCCGCAAGCTTTCCTGTAATAATCTGACATTCCGCAATATCCATCCCATTTCGTCATGCGAAATATCCGGAATATCGTCAGTAAGATCGCCGTTGGTAAGGGTGGTCAAATACCTGATAACCAGTTTATACTTTTTGGTAATATCAATAATAAATAAAATGGACAGCACCAGGACAGTCATAAAACCGAAAATTAATATGGTATTATCCCAACGATGTATCCTTGTAAATGAATGATTAATAGCTGACATCATCTTTTGATCATCTTTAGCCTTCAGGGTAGTAAAAGCACTGGCATCAGCTTGAAATTTCTGAATTGCTCTGTTGAAATTATCATAAAGCTTCTGCCACTGCAGATGGTTATCCTGTTTAGAAATATCTCCCTGAAAGTTAAGGATATTTTCCACCGTGCCAAACAGTTTATCCACACCTGCAGACATACGGGAGAGGAGGGTCTGCTCATCGGGGGTATAGACACTGGTACTACGAATTTTCAGAAACCTGCTACGGACATCTTTCATTGCTGTCCTCAGCTGATAGGCAGCAGAAGCTCTGGCAGCCCCTTTACTTCTTAACTGTTGTATCGGAATCTGTACTTTAGTGAGGAGATCGGCATTCAACTGCGAGAGCTGATGCAAAGGGACAATGCTCCCCTCGTAAAACATTTTTTTTTCGGCATTAGCTGTCTTTATAGTGACTTGCATAATATAACCCAGACTTAAAAATACAGCTAAAACTACTAGCAGCAGGCCTGCCATTTTGGTACGAAAATTAAATCTTTTCATCTTTATCGTTTTTTACAAAAATTTCAAAATATGTTATTTCATTACTTTTTATTATGCTTTTGTTTTCCGCTGGCATCATCTCCTTCGGAAAATTGGCTATTCTCAAAGTCGGGCAGCGCTTCTTTTTCAAAAAGTTTCTCAGGGTTTAGAATTAAAATAAAGAGTCCTTTTCGTTCAATGACGCCATCGATATAATCCACATTGTATTTGTTTCCAAAAGCCGGATAAGGCTTAATGTCAGCATCCTGCACTTCGAAAACATCGTTGGAATCATCAACCACAATACCAAGGGTTGTCTCCTTCCCTTCCACTTTCAGGTTCAGCACGAGAATCAGGGATTTGCAGAAGTCTTCTTTTGCCGGAAGACCAAATTTCAGATAGGTATCTACCACCGGTAAAACGCTGCCATTAAAATTGATAACTCCCTTCAGAAACGAAGGGCCTTGCGGTATCCGGGTAAATGAGATAGCTTCCAGTACTCTGAGTACATACTTTACGTTGATGGTAAAAAACTCTCCCGCGAGGGAAAACAAAATGTAGGATTGTTTTTGTTCACCGGTTTTAGTAATATTTTTTTCCATGGCTATCAATCATTAATAAATTTATCAATTATCTTGCTTGTATCGATAACAAGAGCCACTTCTCCGTCGCCGAGGACAGAGGCACCCGAGAAGATTTCCTGTTTTTGTGCTATGTGGCTCAGCGGCTTGATGACCGCCTGATATTTGCCTACCACTTCATTAATCACAAAACCAATCTCCTTTTTACCGTAATCCACTACAATCAGGTACAACTCGATACGGTTGGTGTCCTTCTCATCAAACTCGCTCACCAAATCAACAAACTGAATTTGACGGTTATCTTTGGAAATAACATTGTTAAAGCTTTTTTGTAGCTCTTTGCGTGTAACCGGGAAGACCTGTTTTACATCGTTCATGGGAATAATATAGCGGTTTTTTCCCACATAAACCAGCAGTCCGTCGATAATGGAAAGCGTCAGTGGTAATAGAATGCTGACTGTCGTCCCTTTTCCTTTTTCCGTTTCCAGTTCGATGGTTCCGCGAAGATCTTCAATATTTCTCCTGACCACATCCATACCCACACCACGGCCGGAAATGTTACTCACTTTTTTGGAAGTGGTAAACCCGGGCTGAAAAATTAGTTGTAGAAGTTCCTTAGGGGATATTTCGACCCCGGGTTTGGCAAAGCCCATCTTTAAAGCTACCTGCTTTAATTCCCGGGTATCTATTCCACGGCCATCATCCGAAATTTTTATCTGTACGAATGCGCCCCGGTAGGAAGTTTCAATATGAATAAGTCCATGGGAAGGTTTTCCGGCTTTTACCCGCTCTTCGGCCGATTCAATGCCATGGTCTATGCTGTTACGCAGAATGTGCATCAGGGGATCATATAGCTTTTCAATCATAGATTTGTCCAGCTCGGTTTCGGTACCTGTTGTTTTTAGCGTAATTTCTTTGTTCATTTGTGCAGAGAGGTCATGCACCAGCCGTTTGAAACGTATCAGAATGGTATAAATAGGGATAAGACGCAAGTCCAGCGCATTTTCCCGCAGTTGTCGTGCTAATTTTTCGTAAGCTTCCGTAATATTTTCCAATTCCGGATCTTCCCGAAATTGGCTGTAATGCGCCAGCCTGGCCTGCGTTGTTACCAACTCACTAATGATATTGAGTAGCTCATCGAGCTTGAATGAAGGGACTCTAACAGTTTCATGAAGGATTTTTGTGTGGGCATCTTGCTTCTCCGGCTGGTCGGATGTCTCTCGTTCTCTCTTTTCAGATGGAATCTCTACTTCCGGAGAATCTGTTCCAACTATCTCCTTTTCAATAACTTTATCCGGTTGTGAGAGTCTCTCAGGTTCTTTTTCTTCTTCCTCAGTAAAGGAAAATGCTGCCGACAACAGTTGTAATTTTTCCACGGTGATGTTTTCTGAAAGCTGAAGCTTTTTTACCTGTTTTTCAAAACCGGGATGGGAAAGCAAATCATACTCCGACACCTTTTCTATTTTGATGCGGCTGTCGTCTTCCACAAAGATGAAAACATCTTTTATGAAATTTTTATCTTTATTTGTCACGAGAAGTAAATCCCATGAAACATAAACATTCTCAACATTAAGACGTCTGAAATCGGGGAGGTTTTCAGTATGTAAAAAAGCTCTTAACCGGCCGGACTCTGCCAGCTCATCCAAAAGATACAGCGGTCGGGTACCATTTTTCAGAATATCACGATGTGGTTCAAAATGAATATACCATGTAGCCAATGCCTTATTTTTCTTAGTTATAGGTGTGAGTTTTCCGAATTCGTCCTGGTTGATATTACCATCAACCTGCTCCGAAAGAAATTCTGATTTTAATATATCCAAAAGTTCCTCTTTCATGGATTGTGTTTCAGAATCGTCAGGCTTATCAAGCAGCCGGTGGATAAGGTCTATACTTTGAAAAGTAAAATCAATAATCTTTTTATTGATTTTACTTTTTCCCGAACGTATCAGTTCGTACAGACTCTCCATCTCGTGTGTAAAAAGGCTCAGTTCATCAAAGCCAAACATGGCACCCGTACCTTTGAGGGAGTGCATCACACGGAAAGCTGTGTTTATCTGCTCCTGGTCATCCGGATGGGTTTCCAGTTTCAGGAGCGCCTCTTCAAGGCTTTCGATCAACTCATTGGCTTCGTTCACAAAGCTTGCGGCTAAATCGTCCATTACCTTATGACCTTTTTAATAATCTGCAAAAATTTTTCTCTGTTGAATGGTTTCGTTATCCATCCTGTTGCGCCTGCTTCTTTGGCTTCCTGTTTCAGCTCAGGTTTTGTCTCTGTAGTTAAAAACAAAATAGGCACAAAACGATAATTTTGGTATTTTCTGATTTCTTTAATCAGTTCCAGCCCATTCATACGTGGCATGTGCAAATCGGTAACCACCAAATCAATTGTCCGGCCATCAAAACAGGGAAGCGCATCCTGACCATCTTCGCCCATGATTACCTGATAACCTGCATCTTCCAATATCATCTTCACCAGCATTCTGATACTTACCGAATCATCAACAAACAGTATGGTTTTTTTTCGCATGATACTTCGTTTTTAAAGTTGGGAGAACGCCTGCCGGAAACCGGACTCATCAAAAATCCGTACAAACTCCTCTTCCAACTGAAAGTCAAAAATAAGATTTTTCCCGGACTGCTTCATGTTTTGTGCCCACGCAAGCAACAATTGCAAAAAACTCAAATCCATATTTTCCACGTTGGCTACCTTCACATCAACATATAAAGCTTTTGAAGCAGCTTTAAGCAACTGCTGCTGAAGTTCAGATACGTTGGCAACACTCAGTTCGCCTGAAAACAGCAGAGATGATTTATCATGTTCCGTAAATTCTTCAATTTCCAGCATATCAATTTTTTAAATAGA
>VAPG01013995.1_pt1 | contig 62669 bp, 55 predicted proteins | sample 3393851 | NCBI WGS metagenome assembly VAPG01 (sample SAMN08290438, study PRJNA428436) | hydrothermal vent metagenome | isolation source: Deep-sea hydrothermal vent chimney | place: Atlantic Ocean: South-mid Altantic Ridge | depth 2194 m m
GACATCACCGGAATGGATCGCTTTTTCGGAAGTTTGAGATGGACACATGAGCTGCGTCGGCGTATAATTGAAGAGTCGGGACTGCCCATTTCGTTTGGACTGTCGATGAACAAAACTGTCTCAAAAATAGCCACCGGAGAGGCCAAACCTAATGGCGAGTTGCACATCCCACCCGAAAAAGTAAAGCCTTTTTTGTTTCCGTTGTCTATTCGGAAAATCCCCATGGTCGGTCCCAAAAGCTACCGGATACTGCGTTCTATGGGAGTCTCCACCATCCGTACACTAAGCCTGATTTCACCGGAAATACTAATGCAGGTCATGGGCAAAAAAGGGCTTGTCATTTGGGAAAAAGCCAACGGCATCGATCTCTCGCCGGTGGTACCTTATACTGAACAGAAATCCATCAGCACCGAACGTACCTTTGACCAGGATACCACCGACAGAGTCAAACTACGTCACGTACTCATCGGGATGATAGAAAAAATTGCTTTTGAGTTACGCAGAAAGGGAAAGATTACAGGCTGCATCACCGTAAAAATCCGCTATGCCAATTTTGATACTCACACGCAACAAAAGCATATTCCCTACACCACTTTTGATCATGTTTTAATAAAAGTTGCGCTGGAGCTTTTCGACCGCCTTTATCAGCGCAGGATGCGCATTCGCCTGATTGGCGTGCGTTTCAGCCATCTGACAGAAGGCGGACAGCAGTTGGATCTCTTTGACGGGAAACCGGAGATGGCCAACCTTTACGATGCCATGGATCATATCCGGAAACGTTATGGAAAACTGGCTATACAGCGGGTAGCAGGTAAAGTTTGAAATCCGGAGCTCAAAGCTTTGAGACTTGAACCTGCCAATGAAAAAATATTTATTCTTTTATCTTTGATAAAACAATAATGCGTATTTTTGTCGCGAAATGAGAGACACGAACAAATATTACCTGACCCCATTGGCAACAGCCTCCTGTTGTTGTTGTTGCTGTTGCTAAGCAACATCTTCTCATTATCCTTTTCGTCAAAATTTCCTATTGTATATTTCAAAATACCGATTTTTTCGGTAAAAATATTTAAGACATGAAACGATTACTATTTAAAGCATATTATTTTCGCATATCAAGCACCCGGTGTTGTTGCCTCAGGATTACGCCATTAACTATACAGCAAGCCGTAATAAGAGCCAATCATAAATCTGAAAAGGCTTATTGACATAACAATTTTGACTTGCTACAAACCAAATTAAAAAAACAACAACATAAACGGCTTTTGGCCAATTAAAAAGTAAAGTCATGAACTACAGAAATAATATTTTAGAGACCATTGGAAAGACTCCGTTGGTAAGATTAAATCAAATTAACAATGGCCTGTCTCCCCTATTGTTAACGAAGCTGGAATCCTTTAATCCCGGAGGCAGCAGCAAAGACCGGATTGCCATTTCAATGATTGATGAAGCGGAGCAAAAAGGCTTATTAAAACCGGGAGGCACCATTATAGAACCTACATCGGGAAATACAGGGCTGGGGTTGGCGCTGGTTGGGATTATGCGTGGATATAAGCTTATCTTCACGATGCCCGACAAAATGAGTAAAGAGAAGGAAGATGTGCTCGTAGCCCATGGAGCCGAAGTAATAAGAACCCCCACCGAGGTAGATGCTGATGACCCCGAAAGTTATTATAAGGTAGCTGAAAGGTTACTGAAAGAAATTCCCAATTCATTTTCTCCCAACCAATATTTCAACAAAAATAATCCGGCTGCCCATTACCGTTCTACCGGACCTGAGATTTGGGAAGATACAGATGGGAAAATAACACATTTTATCGCCGGCATCGGAACCGGAGGCACCATTTCGGGTGTTGGCAGATACCTGAAAGAGAAAAATCCGGACATTAAAGTAATCGGTGTCGATACCGAAGGCTCTTTGTATGAAGATTATTTTAAACACAGGGAAACGGAAATCCATTCCTATTTAATTGAAGGTATCGGTGAGGACTTCGTTCCTCCCATTGTGAACTTTAAGCAAATTGATGACATCATCACTGTTTCTGATAAGGATGCCTTTGCCACGGCAAGGGAGCTGGTAAAAAAAGAAGGTATTTTCTCCGGATCTTCTGCCGGAGCCGCGGTTTATGCAAGCTTGCAATATGCCCGTAACCTGTCGCGGGAGGATGTGATAGTGGTTTTGCTTCCCGACTCCGGCAGAAACTATTTAAGCACATTATACAACGATGACTGGATGACGGAGAAAGGTTTGCTGGACAATGTTTATACCGCTCCGTTAATGCATGTCTGATTTACTGAAACACTCATTTACAATATTTATATCATGAAATTTTCAACAAGAAGCATACACACCGGTGAGAAGCCGGATTTCCGCGAAGGTGCCAGCGGTGACGTCATCGCCCCTTTACACTTATCGACAACATTTGCCCGCGAGGAAGTAGAAACACCCACAGCCGGATTCGAATATTCGCGTTCGTCAAATCCTACCAGAAGGACTTTGGAACAAAAACTGGCTGCCATTGAGAAGGCACAATTCGGACTGGCTTTTGCTTCTGGCCTCGCCGCCGAAACAAGTGTCCTGATGGCTCTCCTGAAAACCGGCGATCATATTATTGCAACCGATGATCTATATGGAGGTACCCAACGTTTGTTCAGAAAGGTATTCGCTGCAAACTACGGGATAAACTTCAGTTTTGTGGATACTTCCTTGCCGGTGGAGATAAAAAGTGCAATTACTGAGAAAACAAAGTTAATCTGGGTAGAAAGTCCGACAAATCCCTTATTAAAACTTTCGGACATTGCAGAAATAGCCACCATCGCCAAACAAAACGGGATTATAGTTGTCGTTGACAATACTTTTATGAGCCCGTTTTTCCAAAATCCACTGGAGTTAGGAGCCGACATCGTGCTCCACAGCACATCAAAATATATCAATGGCCACAGCGACTCTATCGGAGGCGCCGTGATGCTTAATGATAAAGACCTATTTGAGAAAATTCAATTTATTCAAAACTCAGTTGGGGCTATCCTTTCTCCTTTTGACAGTTACATAGTTCTGAGAGGCATCAAAACTTTGAGTATGCGAATGAAAAGACATGCTGAAAATGCCCAGCTCATAGCCGAATTCCTGGAACGCCATCCCCGCGTAAAAAGAGTTATATATCCCGGATTGGCCTCACACCCACAGTTCTCCCTGGCAAAAAGACAGATGAGCGGTTTTGGCGGAATGATTTCCGCTGAGCTGAGTGGTGATCTCTCCGGTGCTGAGAGGTTTATAAAAAACCTGCACTATTTTTCCCTTGCAGAAAGTCTTGGTGGTGTGGAATCTTTAATTGAATTACCTGCTTTGATGACACATGCATCAGTGCCAACTGAAGACCGGATTAAACTTGGTATTACCGATACACTAATAAGAATATCTGTTGGCGTGGAGGATGCCGATGACCTGATAAACGATATAAAAACAGCTCTCGAAGCTGTTTAGCAAGGATTAAACTTTTGTAGCCAAAGAGGATGGAAGATGGTATCCCGAAAACTTTCAGGGCAAAAGCACCTTATTTATACGGAAACACCCAACCAGGTTTTGGCCAGAAATCCAATACCGAAGGAGACGGCTGCGACACCCAGCGAAATAAACGCCATGGTTAAAAACCGCTTTCTGAAGTTGACCTCTTTGGCTACCGAAATGTAGTAATTGTAAGTGGCAATGATGAGTAACGTCATGCTCAGCATAACGACCATAGCAATTTTGGTATTGGAAAATAAAAAATAGGGAAAGACCAGCAGCAGTACCGTTATCAGGTATGCCACTCCCGTATAAATAGCCGCCGTAACCGGGTTAACATCCTCTCTTTCTTCCTCTTCCTGCGAGGCAAGGTATCCTGACGATGCCATGGATAGAGCCGCGGCAATACCCATGATCAGACCGGTAACACCAATCACCATATTATCGCTGAACGCGAAACTCAGTCCCACCAGTGTGCCGGTAAGTTCTACCAGTGCATCGTTCAGTCCCAGCACAATGGCGCCCACGTACGAAAGCCGTTTGTCGTTCAAAATACCGAGAAGTTCCTTTTCGTGAGCTTCCTCATCCTGTGCTATCTTACTCACCTCAGGATATTTCCTGGCCGCTTTTTCATAAAATACCTGAGCATGCTCTTCGCCGCTTTCCATGAGTTTTAGCGCAAAGCTCAACCCTAAAATACGTGCCAGCATTAAATACCAAAATACTTTCATCCTGTTGGGTTTAAGCTTCTGGCCGGTAATATTTTTCCATGTATGATAGTGGCGTAGCTCATCGTTAGAAATATCCGTTAACAAGGCCTTGTTTTCTTGATCTTTTGATAGCCCGGCAAGCCTGGCATACACAAAATGTTCAGTGATTTCAGCTCTTTGCTGTGATAGTAATGCGGCATCCGTTATCTCTTTCATAAAAATATTTTCTTTTGTTCCTGTGCAAAAATAGAAAAATAAGGATATGTATTTTATACCGCTTCTGTTGTAAAATGCAAAGATGAGAGTGGTATAATCCTGCCACTCGTTCGGCATGGTTCGGCTATACCTGAATTTTGAAATGTAAATTCAAGCAGCCTCAGTATATTTCCCAGAATGACAATGGTATCAGCTAATAACATTGGTGTTGGTATCGCTTTTGAAACATGGTTTGTGTCAAAGTTTTTATCTTTGTAGAAAAATTACACCCATGAAGTTATTGATGATTTATTGTGAACGCTTTGCCTACAAACCTGTTAGCAAAACACTGGAAGAGTTTCCCGAAATAAATGAAGGGGCTCTGTTTGAGGAGAGTCTTGTGGCTTTCATCCAAACCGAAGAGGCTGATGAAGAGAATATGAAGCCAGTGGAAACCAAGCTGGTAAAGAATCTGAAATGGGGTGCTAAGAAAAATAATACCCGTAAGGTTGTCCTCCACTCTTTTGCCCATTTGTCAGAGAGCAAAGCCGAACCACATTTCACCAAAGAGCTTTTCGACAAAGCCGAAGCCCGCATGAAAAATGCAGGTTACGAATGTGCACAGACCCCTTTTGGCTATTTCCTGGATATTGACGTGAAAGCTCCGGGCGTTTCCCAGGCACGGATTTTCAAAAGTTTCTGAGCAATGGCTGCCAGAAAACGTCAATCTCTTTGTTGAGCTTATCTTCAAATCAGTCATTTACAAAAGTAAACTCCTGATTTTCAGATTGCGCTCGCCTCAACCTTGACGACTTCTGACAACCACCTTCTAAAATATGGAGTTTTCTTGCTGACACTAAGAACTATAAAAGTACCAATTTCTTTGAACCATTCGTAGACTTGGATATTTTATTTGAAGCGATAAGAGATCATTTTAGAAACAATTTCTTTTCCTTAATGGTCTTTGCCACAATCATGGGCACATACCGTTCCCATTCAGCATTTCCCTCCTGAATCATCTTTAATACTTCGCGAGACTTTACAAACATGTGCTCCGACAGCTCACTATTCAGGTCAAGGATAAGACGATTTTGTATAAGATATTCGTAAATCAATCGGATATCATCGGCTATGTCAATAGTTTTTGAGTTAACCATCCTCTTTTCTTTTCCCTCTGTCTTAAGTGTGGGATAGATATAAAGTTTCATGTTTTCCGGGAAAAGAAGCCCCATAGCCTGCAAAAAACCACCTTTCAGATTTTTATAGTAACGTTTGTCCATCACTTTTTCCAGTGTTGGAACCCCTATTACTATACGCAGGTTTTTAATACAAAACTGGGAGAAAAAATCCACCAGTTTATAATATTCCTTAAAATCTGAGATCATCACATTTTGGCCAATGTCATTCAGCATATTGACACGTTCCAGGAAATCGCGATCGTCCACCTCTCCTTTTGAGAGTAAGTTGTTCAGCGATATTTCGCAAAAGGAGAGTGTGTTTTTCAACTCGTAATCTTCATCCTTTTGAAAGAGCTCCATACTTTTCCGCAAAATATCTCTGGCAACGTAAGTTATGGGTCGGAAGCCACCGCGAAAAGCCAGTACATTTTTCTTATAAAGCATATCTGAGGGCTGCTGAACATTACCATGCTTGTCGAACATCATGGCGTGTGCCATACCGTTTTTCACCAACTGTACAGCCAACAGCCTGTTGTCAATATAATCCAAATCAGGGCCGGACATACGGATCGCCGTAATGCGAAACCTGTCAGGTGACAGGTTATCCATGAGCGAAATCAGAAATTGCGAAGGGTCGTGGTGAAAATTTTTGCAGGCGTACAACAGATTGACTCCCAATATACCGAGGGTTGCCTGCTGCAATAGGCCGTCATTTTCCAAAAGTTTAACATGAAGCGCAACGGTATTGGGTTTGGCACCGGAATGTAATTGAAACATTACTCCCATCCATCCGTGGGCATAGTTTGTTTTTGTGTAATTCAGCACTTCCACCGTATCGGCAAATGCAAAAAAACTACTCTCCGGACGTTTCTCCGTCAACAATTTCACCACCTCATGGTACTCGTGGCGCAACATTTTCAACAGCCTGTCTTCAGAGACATAACGGCCTTCCATATTATTATTGTAATTAGCATCACTAAAACGCTTGTCATAAGCCGAAATGGTCTTGGCAATGGTTCCCGAAGCACCGCCCGACATAAAAAACTGCCGTGCCACCTCCTGCCCGCCGCCTATCTCGGCAAAGCTCCCATAGAAGTCCGTATCCAGGTTTATCTGCAGTGCTTTTCTGCTGGTGGGAATGATATCGTGTGTCATAATTTTAGATTAGTACAGATAGAGTAAACCTCTTCATGCAGTCCTTGTCCTTCATTATTTCTTCTCATTCAAAAGTTTCTCAAGTCCTTTCATTTCATCGCGCAGACGGGCAGCCTCTATAAAATCCAATGCTTTGGCAGCCTTCTGCATCTCCTTTTTTGTCTTTTCTATAGCTTCCTGAATCGCTGGCTGGTTCATGTATTGCACCACAGGATCGGCGGCAATACCAGCTTCTTTTTCCACGTAAACTTTCTCATTTTCTCTTCTTGAATCGGCCACAACCGTTTGCCCCATAATGGCATCCATAGACTTGAAAATCTGCCTGGGGGTAATGTCGTATTTGATATTGTAAGCCATTTGTTTTTCACGTTTACGATCGGTTTCCTCAATAGTCCGTTGCATGGAGCCGGTCATTTTGTCTGCATAAAAAATCACTTTGCTGTCTAAGTTTCTTGCCGCACGGCCGGATGTTTGTGTCAACGATCGTTCTGACCGCAAGAAGCCCTCTTTGTCGGCATCTAAAATAGCCACCAGCGATACTTCCGGCAAATCCAGCCCTTCGCGCAAAAGGTTCACTCCTACCAGCACATCAATATTTCCGAGCCGCAAATCACGCATAATCTCAATACGATCCAGCGTATCCACATCCGAGTGAATATAACGGGATTTTATGCTCAGGGCCATGAGATATTTTGTTAGCTCCTCGGCCATCCTTTTGGTGAGTGTGGTAACCAAAACCCGATGTCCGGCTTTTATTGTCCGGTCAACCTCATCCAACAAATCATCGATCTGATTCAGGCTTGGACGTACTTCAATCTTCGGCTCCAACAAGCCCGTAGGCCGGATAATCTGCTCCACCACCACCCCTTCCGCCTTTTGCAACTCATAGTCGGCCGGAGTAGCGCTGGCATAAATAGTTTGTCCGGAAAGTTGCTCAAACTCATCAAATTTCAATGGCCTGTTATCCATGGCCGAAGGCAGGCGAAAGCCGTACTCTACCAGGTTTTGCTTACGCGAACGGTCACCGCCATACATAGCCCTGACCTGCGGAATGGCAACATGACTTTCGTCGATAATGGTGATGTAATCTTCAGGAAAATAGTCGAGCAGACAAAAAGGACGTGATCCGGAACTGCGTCCATCGAAGTAGCGGGAATAATTCTCAATGCCGGAGCAATAGCCCAGCTCACGCAGCATTTCCACATCATAACTCACGCGGTCGGCCAGCCGCTTTGCTTCCTGATATTTTCCTGTTTCATGATAATAATCCACCTGCTTTTGCATATCCATTTGAATTTCGGTAATAGCGGAACTCATTTTGTCTTTGGTGGTTACAAAAATAGTGGCCGGATAGATGGTGATGGTATCCAGGCTGTTAATCCGTTTCCCGGAAAGGGGATCAATAGACTCCAACGCTTCAATTTCGTTACCCCAGAAAATAATACGAAAAGCATCGTCGGCATAGGCCGGGTACACATCCACCGTGTCACCTTTCACACGGAAATTTCCGCGGTTAAGCTCGGTCTGAGTACGCGAATAGAGCGCATTCACCAAATCGTTCAGCAACTTCTGGCGGCTTAGCGCCTCTCCTTTTTGCAGTATCACCACATTGCTTGTAAAATCTTCCGGATTTCCGATACCATAAATACAGGAAACCGAACTTACCACAATCACATCACGTCTGCCCGAAAGCAGTGCTGACGTGGTACTCAGCCGCAACTTCTCAATTTCCTCATTGATGGAAAGGTCTTTTTCGATGTAGGTATTGCTTGCCGGAAGATAGGCTTCCGGCTGATAGTAATCATAATAAGAAACAAAATATTCGACCCTGTTTTCAGGAAAAAACTGCTTAAATTCTCCGTACAGTTGTGCCGCCAGCGTTTTGTTGTGGCTCAGCACCAAAGCGGGGCGGTTCACCTGGGCCAGCACATTGGCGATGGTAAAGGTCTTTCCTGAGCCGGTAACACCAAGTAATACCTGCGCATCATCGCCACGACGCAAGCCATCCACAAGCTGTGCAATGGCCTCCGGCTGGTCGCCGGTAGGCTTATAATCCGATGTAAGTTTGAAATCCATTATGCTGCAAAAATAGGGCTTTTAGCCCTTCCGGGCAAGCAGAGCAAATTTTCAACCATAAACATGGAAATTCATTACTTACTGAGTATAAGCATTATACGATGTAGGAAAATCCGGGGAATCCGGACTAAAAATTGGTTACGTTGCCTTCTTCGTCAACGATGACATCCCAATTGACGAAAGCTACTTTTCCATCACGCAGATAGAAATCAACCATAGTTTCTTCAAAGGAAAGACGTGTCTCTCCTTCTTCGGTCTCCTTATCAAAGTCAGGAATGCCATTGCTTGCCATCAGGTTTATGGCCTCTTCTTCGGACATACCGATAACCTTTTTGCCAAAGAGAGTTGCATCGGAATAGTCAGTTTCAATGCCTGCCACAACCTGCCGGGTCACGCCTTCAAAGAAGACAGAAACCCCTTTGTTCTGGTAATGTAAAAGTACCGCATTAAGCTCTTCATCTCCCTCAAAATTATCAACCTCTTCCGGTTCGCCCAGTGCAGAAACTACCTTTTCCATATCCATACCAAATTTCAGGTCACCAAGACCCTTTTTTGGAATTATTTCATATGAACTAATCATCTTTTCGTTTATTATATTGATTTATATTCAGTTATAAATTATTTCCTATTTAAAAGGGGAGTCCGGTTCTTTGGCCATGTGGCGATAGACCAGTTTGTCAAGAAACCCGGAGAAAAGTTTACTTAGAAAAACCGTAATTTTTCCCTCTGCGGTCAGTACCATCGATGTTTTTCGTTTTATCACCGATTGGTATATATGCACGGCTACCTCGTCTGCTGACATAATCTTTCCCTCTTCCAAAGGTGACTTTCCCTGCTCGGAGCCATCGGCAACCAGCGCCGTATTACGGATGTTGGAAGCGGTGAAGCCGGGATATGCCATCAGCACATGCAGCCCTGTTTTCATATTCTCAATGCGCAGGCTTTCCATAAACCCGTGAATGGCAAATTTGGAAGCTGAGTAGCCCGTCCTTCCTGGTAGCCCTTTGATGCCAGCCACCGATGAAACGGCTACTACGGAACCCTTTGTCTCCAGCAAAAACGGCAGGGCATATTTGGTACAATACACCGTTCCCCAAAAATTCACATCCATAACACGTTTCAATACATCAATTGTTGCGTCCACAAAAAGTGCCCGCATGGAAATACCGGCATTATTAATCAGCACATCAATCCTCCCGAAGGTCTCTTTCGCATTCAAAATAAAATTCTTACACTCATTTTCAATGGCAACATCTACCGGATAAAAAGCTGCTTTACCGCCATCTGTATTAATTTCCAAAACAATCTCCTTTAACTTATCGACACTTCTGGCGCCCAGAAATACAGACGAACCCTGCCTTGCAAATACAAATGCAAGTGCTTTTCCTATGCCTGAACTGGCTCCCGTAATGACAATTACTTTATCCTTCATGTATTCTGTTTTCTGATTTACAATGATAGAAAAATTTCTTTTAAGAAAATCCTTTTCCCGGGAAATTGGCTGCGAAATAACGAAATATTTTGAATTTTTAACAAAAAGTTTTAAAAAAATTATCTGTTACACAGAATTATAGTAATTTTATAGCCAACCCATTAAAACTTAAAATTATGACAAGAGTACTTTTGGAAATTGATGAAGTAAAAATCTATCGCCCCCGCAAAAGGTGGCATCTCTATTTTGTAGTTGTTGCCGACCACCCTACGGAAAATGATAAAATGATTGTGGCCACCCTGCCACAGGAACCTTTCCTGCTTACCAGCCGGCATAACAATGAATATCAATTCGACACCAACCAGCAAGGTTCCGAAGGACTTTTTGTGCTGAGCCGCGAAATGCCCAAAGACCGTGAAATCAATGTTCAGTTCTATCTTCGACACAGCCGTAAGGCCACGCGTGATTTGGGCGAAATACTCAACGACATAAAAACCGGGATTGGCGGTGGTGCTTTGGGAATTGTAACGGACATTGTGGGAACAACTGGTATCCCGTGGCTGGTCATTGCTAAAAAATCAATTTCTCTTATCGGGAAAATCCTGGAAAAAATTCCAGATAAGGACTTTGGCTTCCTTAGTGCCTTTGAACGCTTCGGCCCCGAGTTTGAAAGCCAGACCGACATCGACCGCGAAAAAGATTTTACCGGCGACGCTTCACTCGTTTACAGCTGGACGCTGGACCAGGAGTAAAGTACTTCATGTGCCTAAAGTTTGAAGTAATTGCCAAATCTAAAATCCAAAGTGATAGGGGAAATTCCGGCAGGCCGGCTCCTACTCTACTCTGTTTCTAAAAACCAAAAGAGCGGCTGTAGGTTTTCCTTAGCCGCTCCTTTTTTATCTCTCAAAAGATTAATCCTGGAATTTCTTCATATATTTTTTCAGCATATCCTTATGAACCATGAAATTCATGATTTTTAACCTCACATAAGGTGTACTGAAAAAGTAATAGCCGAATTCAGGACTTTTCGGGTCGATATTACGTGATCCTGAGCTGGAATCTTTAATCAGATACCACATTTGTCCGTTCTTATCTTTCATGTAACCAACCATGTGCATGCCGTGGTCGTCGGTGGTGGTGCGGTTTGAGAACCTAAACTGACGGGCATTGTCGTTGATATAGGCAGCAGGAATATCAAAATCCGGAATCAGAGCCGTGTTGGTCGTATGGGAGAAACCCGGCTCGGATACATCTCCACCAATGGACATGGTGTAACCATTTTCGATGGCATGATTCATAATAGCCATATAAACTTTCAGCGGCACATTGTAGTAGGTTTTGCTGTGCCACCAGTTGTCGGGAACCTGATACTCAACCTGATGCCAGAATGGCTTTTGCTCATAAGAAAGCACATTAACATAATCGTCCATGTTCAACTTCAGATAATCTTTCAAAAAAGACTTTGGTGTATATTGTTTCCCTTCATAGGCAAAAGCTGTGGGAGGCGCACCCATGTACCGGTTCATTATGGCCTTGATAGTAGCCACTACTTCGGACTGATTCCATGCAGCGGTTTTCTTCACGTTCTGAAGATAGGTTTTCATCTCTTTCATCATTCCCGCATGAGAATAAAATTTACGACCATCTTTCAATCCATTATAAACCGACCGGGGAACTACGCCATACTTTTTATAATCGCGGGTAACTGCATTGGCTTCAGAGCCTTCGGCAAACCTTGATGTACCTCTGCTTGCTACAAAGCCTTTTGCTTTCTCCACATATTCCCAGTAAACGGTGTACATTTTCGACAAATTCACATCTTTATTAAAAAGACGATGCTCCTCCGATTCAAAAAAAGAGGTCGTGGAAAAGCACCAGCATGTGCCGGTATTTCCCTGCGAAATGGTAGGTGTATGCCAATAATCATGATTTTTGTAGTCGGCAACCTTGTTGGGAAGTTGCATTCCCGACTGATCCATTATAAACTTCTTTTCCTGCTTTTTGGGATGCATCTTTTGCTGTACGGCACGGACATCCTTCATGATGACATTTTGGTAAAAACCGGGCGTGTAGGATTTAAACACCGCTTTGTCCTTGCCTTGTGCAAAAACATTCATGGCCGGCATGAGTGCCAATGCCAAAATAATTGTAATTATCCTTTTCATATTTCATTAATTTGGTTGAGTATTACAAAAACCAAAAGTAAGTTTTTTTCACAGCTCACCAAAATTAGGACAATAATATATACAGGATTTAAATAGAAGCTTTTGCAAATCATCCCTTATCGAGATAAAAATAGCCAAACATTACAAACGGTTCCTGTGCTGTAGTTCCGGCCGGCACTTCTTCCTTCTTCTCTTTTCAGACAGAATTCCGAAACTATTTCTTTTTTGCAACCGCATTATAAATCATGGCAATGACAAGGCCACCTATTGCACCATCCACAAATCCCCATGCGGCGCCAATGATACCACCCAGAATGGTTGGCTTAAATCCAATATAAACCGAGGACATTGTATCAACGATGCTTGTAGCCCAGCCAAATATAGCAGCCCATCCGATAAACAACATGCACAATGCCCACGCGGCGCCAAGGCCAATGGCCAATCCTTTTACATTTAACTTTTCCATTTTTTCTCCTTTTTTCATTGTTGGGAAAATGCATCTTTCCTTGCTATGCGTCGTGAATGGGAAGTGTCGTTTCCCGCATTTCCGGACTATCCAGCCAAATATAAATAAAATAGCGTTTCCCACTCCCTGAATAATTAAAAATTTTTCTGTTTTCACTGCAAAATAGAAATATTCTAATTTATTTTATTGGTGATTTCTTGACCTTTCTTATATCTTTGCAACACTTTTAAGAAATGCTCAATAACACCAAACAAATGAAAAAACATAATTTTTATGCAGGGCCATCCATCCTACCGGAGATTACCCTGGAGAAGACGGCGGAAGCCATTCACGACTTCGCCGGTACCGGTATTTCTTTAATGTCCATTTCGCACCGCAGCAAAGAGTTTATTGCCGTTATGGATGAAGCACAACAACTTTTCAAAGATTTATTGCATATCCCCGAAGGGTATTCAGTATTATTTCTTGGCGGTGGCGCCAGCACGCAGTTTGCCATGATTCCATACAACCTGCTCGAAAAAAAAGCCGCTTACCTGAATACGGGAGCCTGGTCAACAAAAGCCATTAAAGAGGCTAAACTTTTTGGTGAAGTGGATGTGGTTGCTTCTTCGGAAGACAAAAATTTCACTTACATCCCCAAAGGATACATTATCCCTGAAGATGCCGATTATTTTCACATTACCACCAACAACACCATCTATGGGACAGAAATAAAATCTGATATGGATTCACCTGTTCCTTTGGTAGCCGACATGTCATCAGACATTTTAAGCCGCCCGGTGGACGTTTCTAAATACGTACTAATTTATGGGGGAGCACAGAAGAACCTCGCTCCTGCCGGTGTTGCTTTTGTCATCATTCGCGACGATATTCTCGGCAAAACAAGCCGGGCAATTCCTACCATGCTCAAGTACCAAACACATATCGACAAGGGTAGCATGTTCAACACACCTCCGGTATTTGCTGTATTTGCGCTGTTGCAGACTTTGCGCTGGCTGAAAGATTTGGGTGGTGTGGAAGCTATCCATCGTATCAACGAGAAAAAGGCAGCAATGCTTTATAGTGAAATTGAACGAAACACCTTTTTTAAAGGTACTGTTAACAAAGAAGATCGCTCGCTGATGAATGTCTGCTTTGTAATGAACGATGGTATGGAAGACAAGGAAAAAGCTTTCCTTGATTTTGCCACAGACAAAGGTATGACAGGTATCAAAGGTCATCGCTCTGTAGGCGGATTCCGTGCATCCATCTACAATGCTCTTCCCATGGAAAGCGTAGAAGCACTCATTGCTTGTATGAAAGAATTTGAACAAACCAATAAATGACAGGAGACCGCTGTTTGACCGTATTTTAAGTACTAATTAAACCTTTATAAACTATGATAAAAGTTCTTGTTGCCACGGTAAAGCCTTTTGCAGCAGCTGCCGTAAATCAGATTAAATCCACTTTTGAAAAAGCCGGATACGACTGTAGTTTTTTTGAAAAATACGAAAGCCAGGATGAATTGAAAGCAGCGGTGGTCGATGCCGAAGCACTCATCATCCGCAGCGATAATATCACAGAAGAGATTATGGATGCTGCGCCAAAATTGAAAATTGTGGTACGTGCAGGTGCAGGTTTCGACAATGTGGATCTTGCCGCAGCTACTGCCCATAACATCGTCGTTATGAATACACCAGGACAAAATTCCAACGCCGTAGCAGAATTGGTTTTGGGAATGATGGTTTTTCAGGCCAGAAATCATTATAACGGAAAACCGGGAACCGAACTGAAAGGGAAAAAACTTGGCATCCATGCTTACGGCCATGTAGGTAAAAATGTAGCACGTATTGCCAAAGGCTTCGGTATGGAGGTCTATGCCTTCGATCCTTTTGTTGACAAAGCTGATATTGAAGCCGATGGGGTAAACGTTTTTGACCATGTAGAAGCATTGTATAGCACCTGCGACTATATCAGCCTGCACATCCCTGCTAACAAACAAACCATCAAGTCCATTAACTACGCTCTCCTCTCAAAAATGAAAGAAGACGCCACACTTATAAACACTGCACGCAAAGAGGTGATTGATGAAGATGATTTGTTGAAGATGTTCAATAACAGTAAGAATTTCCATTACATCGCAGATATTGCTCCCGATAATCGGGAAAATATTGAAAAAGAATTTGGTGACCGTTGCTTTTTTACGCCCAAGAAAATGGGAGCACAAACTGCCGAAGCCAACATTAATGCCGGCAAAGCTGCTGCGAACCAGATAATTGCCTTTCTTGAAAAAGGGAATAAAACGTTTAAAGTAAACTAATTTATTAAAATAACTTTTGCCTCACAGGGGACTCTGCCATTTCGTAAGAGGTGGCATAACAAATATTTCAAATAAAAAAATCATGATGTACAACGAAAACAAGAATGAAGATAAAACCGGGCAGACAGAAAAACAAGAACGTCCCGGGACATTTTTTCGCTTTGAAGACTTGCGTGTTTACCATAAATCACTGGATTATGTAACCTGGCTTCAGGATGTAACCATGCTGTTTCCGGATAGTGATAAATCGCAGCTTGCCATTCGTTTTAACGAATCTGCCCGCAACATTGCTCTTTACATTGCCGAGGGTTCTGCACGCAACAAAACACAATTTATTTACTACCTGCGCATGGCCAAAAGTGCCATCCGCCAGTGCATGGTTTATACCACCCTTTCCTATGGGTTGAATATTATGAGTGAATCTCATGAAGATGAGTCGAGAACCCAACTGATGGAAATGACCAAAATGGTGGGCGCACTTATCTCCTCTTTACAACGTTCACTGAACAGCCATGGAAATTATAACAACGGCAACGGATATCATAACCATAATGGCAACAGCAACAGCAGCAACAGCAGCAACAACAGCAGTAACAGTAACAGTAACAGCAATGGACATTATAATAATGATCCTATGCCTCGTGACCCGAACATCAGTTCGGATTACTTGCCTGAAGATTAAGACATACCCACTCAATTCGGCTTGCTAACAGTAAGCCGAATTTTTTTCATGTAAAACACTGACATTATGGCTGTTTTAAAACCATTTAAAGGGCTCAGACCGCCCAAAAAATTAGTGAAAAAGGTCGCTTCACGTCCTTACGATGTACTCAATTCAGAAGAAGCACGTGCCGAGGCCTCCGGCAATCCTTATTCGCTATTGCACATCATTAAACCGGAAATTGACCTGCCGGAAGATACTGATCATTACAGCGAAGTCGTTTATCGAAAAGCCAAAGAGAATTTCGAAAAATTTAAAGCCAAAGGCTGGCTAAAACCCGATGAAGAAGAATATCTCTACATCTATGCCCAGACTATGTATGGCAAAACACAATATGGCGTGGTGGGCTGCGCCAGCGTGGACGATTACATCAACAATGTGATTAAAAAACATGAGCTGACACGAAAAGATAAAGAAAAAGACCGCATGAGACATGTGCGTGCCACAAATGCCAATATGGAGCCGGTATTTTTTACCTATCCGGCCATCGACGAAGTGGATAAAATTGTAGCCGACTTTGTAAAAAATAATACCCCGGAATACGATTATACCTCCGACGATGATTTTGGCCACCAATTCTGGGTCATCCGCGACAAAGAAATTATGGACAGACTGGTAGAGTTGTTCGCCACCCTTCCCTCTACTTATGTAGCTGATGGCCACCACCGTACAGCTGCTGCTGCATTAGTAGGGAATGAAAAACGTAAAGCTAACCCCGACCATACAGGCAACGAAGAGTACAACTATTTTCTCGCCGTTCATTTTCCGGCAAACCAGCTGACCATTATTGATTATAACCGGGTAATTAAAGACCTGAATGGTATGACCAAAGAGGTGCTGCTTGAGAAACTGGCTATTTCTTTCAACATTCGGGAAGTGGGGACAGAGGTTTACCGTCCCGGAAAGTTGCACAACTTCTCCATGTATCTCGATGGAAAATGGTATTCTCTTACTGCCAAAAGAGACACCTATGATGATAGCGACCCCATCGGCGTTCTGGACGTAACCATTCTGACACATGAGGTGCTTACCCCGTTGTTTAACATCAAAGATCTGCGTACAGATGACCGTATTGATTTTGTAGGCGGTATCCGTGGTCTTTGTGAACTGAAAAAGCGTGTGGACAATGGGAGGATGGCTGTGGCCTTTGCCCTCTATCCTGTTAGTATGGATCAGTTGATAAATATTGCAGACAGTGGTAAAATTATGCCCCCAAAAACTACATGGTTTGAACCTAAACTAAGATCTGGTCTGGTTGTTCATGAACTGGATTAAAAAAAAATCACAGATTGCGGTTTTTAATACTTTTTAACAAAAAGCAAAAGACACCGTCAACCGGAAACCGGCGAACATCCCTATCTTTGCCATACAAAATTCATGTCATGAAAAAGTTACTGCTGCTTATCAGCCTGTTCCTTTCCGTAACGCTATTTGCGCAAAACGGGGAACCTGTCAAAACAATTCATTTGAAGATTCTGGAAACAAGTGATGTACACGGATGTGTATTTCCTCAGGACTTGGTAAAACAAAGTATCAGGAAAGGTTCTCTGGCGCAAGTTGAAACTTATGTAACAGGTCTCAGAGCAGACAAAAAACAAACCGTTATCCTGCTGGATAACGGTGATATTCTACAGGGAACGCCTTTTGTTTATTATTATAACTACGTGGATACCATTGGCGTCCATCAGCTGGCAACCATTATGAATTACATGCACTATGCAGCCGGAACAGTGGGCAACCATGACATTGAGCCGGGACATGGTGTTTATGACAAGTTCAGGAAAGAGCTTGATTATCCATGGATGGCTGCCAATGCTGTGGTGAACACTACCGGAAAACCCTATTTCAAACCTTATGTAATTCTGCATCGTGATGGGCTGAAGATTGCTGTTCTGGGCATGATAACACCGGGAATTCCCAATTGGCTTCCCCCTTCCATCTGGTCGGGAATGCATTTTGCCGATATGGTGAAAACCGCCAGATACTGGGTGAAATATATCCGCGAAAAGGAGCATCCCGATTTAATAATCGGCCTGTTTCATTCGGGTACTGACAGTAGTTACGGCTCGCATGATCCCGGACCGCCGGAGAATGCTTCTGTACTGGTGGCAAAAGAAGTTCCGGGTTTCGACATTGTTTTTGCAGGTCACGACCACAAGCCCAGTAATCAGGTGGTAACCAATATTGTTGGTAAAGAAGTGCTGGTGCTGGATCCGGGTGCTCATGCCCAACTGGTTTCAGAAGCCAATATTATCATGACTTACAACCCAAAAACGCACCGGTACGAGAAAAATATTTCCGGCCATTTGCGCAGCATGTCCGGTTATAAACCCGATAGTGCTTTTATGCATAAGTTTATGCCTGATTTTGTTCAGGTACAGAAATTTGTCAACCGGCCTATCGGAAAATTCACCAAAGCCATCGACGCCCGTAACGCTCTCTTTGGACCTTCTGCATTTGTCGATATTATCCACCAGCTACAACTGAAAAACACCCATGCAGATGTTTCTATCGTGTCTTTACTCTCCATGAACGCACGCATCAACAAAGGAGTGTTTTATATGCGCGATTTGTTCAAACTCTACCGGTTTGAGAATTATCTTTATACTATGAAGCTCTCAGGTCGTGAAATTAAGAACCTGCTGGAATACTCTTACGGTTTGTGGTTCAACACCATGAAAAATAAAAGTGATCATCTGCTGCTTTTCAAAAAAGATGCCCATGGAAATCTGTTGAAATCAAAATGGACAGGGAGGCCCTATTTGAAGAATGCCTATTATAACTTTAACACGGCAGCCGGCATCAAATACGTCGTTGACGTCAGTAAAGAACCCGGCAGCCGGATTACCATTCTCTCCATGGCCAACGGTAAACCGTTTGATATGAATAAGATGTACACTGTAGCCATCAACTCTTATCAGGGAAACGGTGGTGGAGGCACATTGACCGAAGGGGCAGGTCTTTCCAGAAAAGAGGTGGCAAAACGACTTGTTTCCAGCTCAAAGAAAGATATCCGCTACCTTATGATGCAATGGATAGAAAGCCAAAAGGAGCTTACCCCAAAAGCACTTGACGAATGGAAAATTATTCCGGAAAAATGGGCAAAACCGGCGGCAAAAAAAGACAGGGAACTGCTTTTCGGAGATAAGTATTAAGCTGAGTTAGACGCCTGAGCTGTCCTTGCTACTTTAGGCCAACTCGCGTATCTCCTGCACAAAGCCTTCGATTTCAGCATTGGTGAAATCTTTTTCCTGTGCAGCTTCCTCCAGTGTACCCCAGATAGGTTCGCCGCACATGATGCACCGTATCCCTTTTTCCATCAAATAGCGTACAGAAAAAGGATAGTTGTTGACCAGCTCTTCAATGAGAATATCTTTTGTTATTTCAGGTTTTGCCATAGCTCAGGACTTTTTGCAAAATTAATTAAACAATGAGAAAACAACAGCTTAGAAAAGCCCATCATTTTTATAAATCTCCATTTGCACTTCTGAAAAAGGAGTGATTTGCGTTGACTTACCATTTCTTTCATTGATCATGTTACCGGTTGCAAGGTTCATTGAAATGACATCTCCATCATTCAAACCAATATCGGTCAGTGAGTTATAAGTGAGAATTGGCAGTGCAGCGTTGATGGCATTACGTTCATAAATGGCCCCGAACGACCTGGCAAGGATGGCCTGTACGCCGAGGGCTACAAACCCGTCCACTGCTTGTTGCCGTGAGCTGCCGGCGCCGAAATTTCTTCCTGTAACCACAATATCTCCGGGTTTCACCTTTTTTGCAAAATCTTTGTGACCTTCGAGGTTATCGAAAATATACTGCCCCATTTTCTCTGGGTCTGTTATCTGGAGATACCGGTTATGAAAAATCATATCCGTATCAATATCATCCTTATCTATAAGCCATACCCGGCCTTTTATTTCAATGGGTTTATCCACAGGGACATGTTCATATTGTGCGGCCGGCTTAACATCAACTTCTGTTTTTTCGTCATCAAAAAGAGCCGGATGAGCCGGAATGTCATCCTCGGTAGTGATGTATCCGGCCACAGCCGAAGCAGCCACAGAAGCCGGCGAGGCAAGATAGACAAGTCCTTTGCCCTGTTTCCCGGGGAAGTTCCGGTTACCGGTGCTGATGGTTACCTCACCAGGACCGTTTTGTCCGACCTGCCCGGCAGCACAGCCGGCACAACCGGCATTGGATACCAGCGCTCCACTCTCTTTAAAAACTGACATAAGCCCTTCGTCAAGGCACTGCCGCCAGATGGTATCGGTAGCAGGAACAATTTTGAGTACCACACCGGGTGCCACTTTCCGAACTTTGAGTACCCTTGCCACAGCCCGCATATCTTCCATGCGACCGTTGGTACAACTCCCCACGAAAGCCGAATCGATTTTCACCCGTTTTTCAGTATTGATATCCACTGTATCATGCGGTTTTCCCGGCCTGCTGACCATGGGAACAAACCGGCTCACATCGAGGGTAAATATTTTGGCATACTTTGCATCTGCATCAGCCAGAGCGGGTTTCAACTCCCGTCCGGTGGCCTTTTTACAAAAGTCTAATACTTCCTGATTTGGTGGAAAGAGCAAGATAATCACCCCCATTTCAGTTCCCATGGAGGCAATGGTAATTCGCTGGTCCATGGTAAGTTTATCCACAATATCGCCATAAAGTTCCACAGCCATACCAAGAAGGGAGTTAGCACCAAATTTATGCAACAGGTTTAAAATAATATCTTTGGCTGTAACATTTGCCGGCAGCTTTCCCGAAAGATTAATCTTTACAGAATGTGGTACTTTAAACCAGACTTTCCCCCGGTAGAAGGCAGCTGCAATATCTTTGTCACCCATACCCTGTCCGAAAGCGCCGATAGCGCCGAGAATGTTGGCATGCGAATCAGTAGTAACCGATGTAGATCCTGGCCAGGCCAATCCTTCGCGTATGAGTGTATGGGTTCCTATCCCATTGTCAATATCAAAAACCTTAATACCATACTTGCGTGCAAACACCCGTACTATCTGCTGGTTAGCAGCATACTTCTGATCGCTGCCGGTAGGATTGGTATCAAAAGTAAAGAAAGTTTTGGACGGATCGGCAATGGAGAGTCCATAGGTTTCCAGATTTTTCACCACGCTGGGGCCACCAAAATCACGCGCCACACGGGCATCAATTGCAATATCCACAATATCGCCTGGTTTAACAGCCTTTTCCAGGGAATGGCCGGCAATAATCTTTTCTATAATTGTCATAATATTATCATTTTTCTGAAAGCTAAAAGTAAAAGAAATAGTGCAACGGACTATCCTACTTTTCGCATTCTTTTAAATTCTTTTGTCCTGTCGAACAGGTAGCGGTAAGTAACATAAGTTTTATAAATCTTTGCTTCTACATTCCGTTTCACCATCTTCATCATAGCAGGATTAAAATCACCTACCCAGTTCATCTCAAGATGAATATAAGGGAAGCCAGGCTTTTTTGTTTCATTTTCAAATCGTTGAATAATTGCCGACTCCACTCCTTTTCCCTGATGGTCAGGGACAATGCCAAATATCAGTCCGAGCAGCCGGGTGGACTTATAAAATACTTTCAGCCCAAGATAAAGTCTGATTTTGTTGAGCCAGTTTAGTTTTCCGTTAAATTTCCGGATAATCTGGTTTATATCGGGAATCATAATAAAAAAGGCGACCGGTTCATTTTTATAGTAGCCAAAGACAACGGTGCGTTCATCAATAACCGGTTTGAGTGCATGAAGCAATGCTTTTGCCTGTGGCAGCCTCATGGCGCTCACCCCCGGGAACCTTGCCCACGCTTTGTTGTAAATAGTCAGAAAATCCCCGGCATACTGTTCGAATCGTTTCCACCGGAAAGTGTCGAAATGGTAATCAGGATTTTTCAGTATTCGTAATGCCTTTACATGAGCCACTTCGGAAGCGCCTTCAGAAATCTTTTTGTAATAAACGTATTGGTTAAAATAGTTCTTAAAGCCATAGTTCTCAAATAGTTCATTGTAATACGGGAAGTTATAAGGCATATTGAAAGTATTCTCATAAAATCCCGCTTTCAGGCATCCCCAGAAATTATCTCTGTCGCCAAAGTTCACAGGTCCGTCCATGGCCTCCATACCTTTGCCTATGAGCCAGTTTTTGCCGGCTTCAAAGAGTATGTTAGCAGCCTCCTGGTTGTCAATGCAGTCAAAAAAGCCTACGCCGCCGGTAAGTTGCTCATGTTTTTTGGCTGTTCTCTTGTTGTAAAACGCAGCTATCCTGCCCACCGTTTTATTGCTTTCGTTTCTCAATAGCCAGCGGACAGCTTCCCCGCTTCTGAACAATTTGTTTCTTTTGGGGTCAAAAACTCTTATTATTTCATCGTCCAGTGGCCTGATTCGTCTCTTCTCTTTTTTATACAGCCCATCAGGAAAATTTAGAAACTCTCTTTCCAGATTCCCCGTTACTTCTTCCAAAAAAAATCTTTTAGCCATTTTCTTTCATCAGTTTATGAATAAGAGATTGTACCGAAATACGCTGAGTTATTGTTGCAAAATCCACATCTTGGGATACTTCTTCAACCATCTCTGTCTCTCCTTTTTAACCTGTTGAAAATCGGTTGACCGGTAAAGATAAACACGATTATGCTTATGACTCCTCAGAATACCTGCACTTTTGAATCCTTTGGCTTTTAACCGATGCATCACTTTTGTAGCAGAACTCATTCCCGGGTAGCTCCCATAAACCAAATAGAAAGCATGCCTGGTGGTTGGTTTTTTATTATTTTTCTTCACGGAGCGACATTCCTTCGGTTTTCCTGCCCTGTCGGGTCGTTGTCCAAACCATACCGATGCATAATGTCCGTTAATTCCGATTCCCATACACGCCCACGACTTTTTGTTCCACACACCATTAGTGAGTATCATAGCCATGGCTTCCGGACTATCTTTCCACATGGATAAGATACTATCAACGTTTAAGTTATCCTGAGTATAAGCCACCATCTCGTAGCCACGGTATCGATAGCCTGTCAGCTCCTTAGGTTTATTCCACATGCCGCTATGGTTTACCACATAAGGATTATAGCAGACAGCTTTCCATTTTCCTTTTCCTTTGTTGGACCAGCTGGATAAATTACAGATGCTGGTATCAGGATGATTGATGAGTAAATCGGTAACGTGCGTTCTGGCAACAAACGACAAAGAAACGGAAAGCGACAACGCTTTTTTTCCATGGCTTGTTCTGATACGGTTGATGCTGTAGGCAAGCTGTTTTTCGGCAGGATGAAGACAGAAAGAAGAGGGAACCTTTTTCTGTGCAAAGAGTGAGCCGGACAAAGTCATTCCAATTGTTAACCACAACAATATAAACCAACTACTCCTTTTTATCATCGATTAAAAATTTGGTTAAAAGTACGAATTATCTCTATCTGTTACCAGGAGAACCTGCGTATATCCTCTGTCATCATTTCGTCGTAATCCTCCATAAGCACACTCATGAGCTTGTTTTGCACATCAAAAGGTTTGTTATCCAACCGTGATACCGGCAATATTTTCGGGCTTGTGCCGGTGAGAAAACAAGCATCATATTTCTCAGCTTCAGAAAGCTTAATTCTGGTTTCTTCCAGCGGAATTCCCTTTTCAACAGCAAGTTGTAATACCTTTGCACGGGTAATTCCGGGTAAAACCAGCGACAATTCCGGTGTCAGCACATGACTGCCACGGACAAAAAAGATATTGGAACGGCTCCCTTCGGTGAGATAACCCTGATTGTTCACATAAACTACTTCCCAAAAGCCTTCTTTTTTTATGAGAGCATCGGCTTGTTTGCGCAAGCTGTACAGTATTTTTTTAGCATTGGGATTTTGACGTTCGGCCTGCATGCTTCCCACCGCTACACCAGCATTATAATGTGTAGCTACCGGGTAGAAAAAGGGCATAACCCAAGCCATAAACCGATGGTCATTCGCACTGTTCCAGTGGTATATAAATTTGATATTCCCCTGCTGCATCCGGTTTTGTTCGATGAGCAACTTTACAGACTGCCGGATAAACCTTCCGGAGATATCTACCGGTATGTTTTCCAATGATGCTGATGAAAAGAAACGATTGATATGTTCTTGCAAAAATACCGGGATTCCCTGCTCTACACGCAATACTTCATAAATAGCCACCCCTTTTTCAAGTATGTTAGGATTTAAGTCGCACGCTGAGCGCAACTGCGTGTCAAGCACAAAATAATTCAATAGTGCTGTTTCCATAAAACGAAGTACAGGCCTTAGAAAAGAAAAGCCATCCTATTTCTTTTTGTCTCTCGAAGCAAAATAGTCATCAAGGACTTTTCTTGCTTTTTCGTGGTTAAACGTTTCCACAAAAATTTTCACGGCATCTTCCGGCGAACCTTGAGCCCACCCAGCGTTGATGCTTTCTTCCAGAGTATCTTTTCGCATACAGCCAATGCCATTTTCTTTCAAAAGATCTTCAAGAAACATACCTTCGACTCTTGACCCCGTATAAACCAAGCTTAATTCATCCATCATAGTTTTTCCTTTTAAATTATACGTAAAGATAAGAAAAACTTTGTTTACTTCACAACTGAAAATTGTTAAGAAATGATAAAGGGATGTGAAGGTTTCAGGCCATTGTCAAACGATGGTCAGGCAATAGTCAAACGGTTGTCATGTTCTTTGGGCTATGCCTGTATTTGTTAGCATAAACTGAATAATGATTTAAGAAGTGAGTATATTGCTGATAAATGGTCCTAATACTTCAAAATTCAAAAATCAGCTTGTCCGGCCTCAGGCTGGATTAATCGGTGTTCGATATTCAAGACTGAAATGTGCTCCCGTCGAGGACTATGAGCGGACAGCACGATGAGGTTTGCGTTGGACTTGAGCAGTGGAACCGAGGCCGCCTAAAAAAATTTAGGTGCTGAGTTTGATGATGGCAAAGACCATGACGGCGGCGCTGACAAACTGTACGGGCGAAAGGACGCTTCCGTTTACAACATAATCGAAGAAAATAGCTGATATAGGGAATAGGAGTTCGCTGATAGTAGCCACAATGGCTCTGACGCGGCGTAGCCCGTAGTAGTAAATGAAAATGGCGCCGGAACCGGTGGTGAGGCCAATGAGTACGAAAAATATCCAGTGCAGGCGGTTGGTGTGCATGATTTCGGTGTATTTTCCAAAGATCACCACGTAAAAAAGCATGAAAATGGTGGTAAACCCATAGCGGAAAAAGGTGGCTGTAGTGAAGTTGAAGTGAAGGAGGACTTTTTTGGAGAACACTGTTGAGCTGCCAAAGGAGAAAGCCGCCAGAATGGCGAACAGCGCGGCATAGATGGTGTTTTTGTCAGAACTCATGCTGGGTAGATGCCATCCGAAAGTCAGAAAATAACTGGCCACAACTGCAAGGAGAGCCCACACGACGAAGCCTTTTTTGATCTTTTCTTTGAGTAGTATTGCTGCCAGGGTAATGGCGAAAATAGGTTGCAGCTTTTGAAGTAAAACTACAACCGACAAATCCTGAAAATTGACGAGAAACAGTGCCTTCACGATGGCCATGGTGCCTATGGCTCCACCGAATATGGCTATTAATAAGAAAGTTATGTAGTCCTGGCGGGCAAAAGTTTTGAGCTGTTTGTACTCTTTGAACATAAAAACATTCATCAGCAAAAACGGAATAGCATGCAGCATGAAAACCACATAACCCACATCCAGCCCGTGCAGACGTGGTGTTAGTACCACGCCATCAAATCCCCACAAAATTGCGGCAAAGCCTATGGCTGCCGTTCCTCTGATAATTGTCTTGTTGCTCAAGCTATTCGCTGTTTTTCGCGGACAAAGTTAAAAATTATCCAGACCTGCTTTGTCTCATTGCGGAAGTTTAATGTTGTGGCTTTTCGATACCTTTTAGCAGCGTGATCAGTTCATTGATACCGCCGGGTTTTGCAATAATATTCTTATCTTTACCCAACAGAAAAAAGGTGGGCGTGGAAGAAACGCCGTATTGTTCGGCAATGGGACTGTCCCATCCTTTTTGCTCGGCAATGTTTACCCACTTATAGCCCTCTTTTTTGATCTCTTTAATTACCGGCTTTTTCGTATCGTCCACAGAGATTGCAATTATTTGCAACTTTTGGGTATTAGCCGGGTTATAATATTTTATAAGTTTTGGTAACGCTGCCGTACAATGAGGACACCAGCTTGCCCAGAAGACCAGTAGTGTATATTTGGCTTTTACTTTACTGAGCTGAATTCTTTTCCCTTTTATTGTATGGGTTGTAAAGTCAGGGGCTGTCTTCCCTATGGCGAGTTCCGTTATGAGATGCAACTGCCGCTGTAACGCCTGTTTTTGGAGGGAATTACCCGGGAAATCAGCGAGTTGCTGGTGTTGGGCAATATGTTGCAACAGGTTTTCAAAGCCAAAATCCTCAAAGCCTTTCACCAGGTAATGAAGTGTAAACAGGTACATCTTTTCATTGACATGCGCCTTTTTCAGGATGGTGTCCACGGGGGCAACGAAAGCTTTCTCCATCGCTTTCTTATTCATCTTTTGGTTTTGGTAAAGCGAAAGATAACCAACGAGCTTTGCCGTAAATGAATGGGTTCGCAGCAACAGCGTGTCGTTGAAATCGACATGGTCAAAGTAAGTCTTCTTTAGTTCATTGTTCTGCGCTGAGGAGGGTATATTCAAATCTAATTTTACAGGTTCGTCCATGGCAATGAAATGGGCTGCCAGCGTCCCGGGATTATTTTTTATTAAATTAAAAGTTACCGTTTCCAGCTGCCGTTGCAACTTTTCTACCTGGTTTCGTATGACACTGTAAAAAGTATCATTTTGCGGGTAGTAGTCCAGTATAGGACGAAGTATATTAATTCTTAACTCATTGTTTGTCTTGACATGCAAATATTTGTAGTAAATCAGATTTTCTATCGACTTTTTTACCTGAATCATATCGTTAGCGCTCATACCGGACGCAATAAAATCAATATTCTCATGGTTATAAATCACGCCAAACATGTGCCCCGTTGGTGTCATAATGCGGTACATTCCCACTGGCATGTCGGGGTTCATCACGAAATTGAAAGTACCGGAGATATCGGTCTTTGTGGTGTCCACCACCCTCTGCGAATTGGCAAAATCCTCCATAAGAAAGACATCCGTGTTGCTCATCCCGGGAACGGTTCCCCGGATATGAAAAGTCTGACCGAAAGCAATGCCGGCTATCAAAACGGCTGAAAACAGCAAAAAAAGTTTTTGTTTTATCATCATTCTAACATTTTAAGGACAAAGGTAAAACATTCTCACATCGTTTTTGGTAAAGATTAATTCTAAAAGGTTAATAAAGGTTAATAAAGGGCATTTTTCAGCTGCTTCCGTGAAAGTCTTACTTTTGCCAAAAGCAAAATACGGTCATGAAATTTATCAAAACAGAACAAAAACAAAGCCTTGGAACTCTCTGGCTCAACAACGATAAAAAAAGCAACTCACTCAACCTGGAAATGATCGACGAAATGGTTGCCGCTTTCGATGCTTTTGAAGAAGATAAAACCAGAGTCGTTATTTTACGCAGCAATCCGGGGGCAAACGTGTGGTGTGCCGGTCTGCGTATCGACCAGCTACCATCACCTGAAAATGAGCCTGTTCCTTATGAGTATGCGTTAGAAAAAATCCTGAAACGTATCGAAAGTTATCAGGGTGTTGTCATAACCATGATCGACGGCAGCGTGTGGGGCGGTGGCTGTGAATTGGTTTTTGCCTGCGACATTCTGCTGGGAAGTTCCGAAGCCTCATTTGCCATTACACCGGCCAAAATCAGTGCGCCATACAACCCCAATCAGGTGAACCGTGTGCTGCAGCGCGTGGGCAGTAACATTGCCATGGAGTTGTTCTTCACTGCCGACGTAATGGATGCCCGGCGTGCTGAGAAACTGGGTATTCTGAATCATCTCGTCCCAACGGAAAAACTGGAAGAATTTACACTAGCTATGGCTGAACGGATTATCAACAATGCCCCGCTGTCCATCTCCCTTATCAAAACTCAGATACACCAGCTCGCCACGCGAACTGTGGAACAGATGACACAGGATAAAACCAACCGCGATTTTGTGAAGCAGGTCTATCTGAGCCATGATTTCAAAGAAGGTAAACAGGCTTTTCTTGAAAAGAGAAAACCGCTATTTAAAGGGATTTAATATGCGCCTTTGGCTTCAAAAATATTTTTCCGAATGGTTTCCTGTGGTACGTATGAAATCAGCCTACAGCAGCCTGGAAGTCATACGGCAAAATAGCAGGTTGATACTCAACGCACCTCATACCAACTACTCTTTCGGCGCACTTCACGATGTTTTCAGAAATGCCTTCCTGCAATTGAACCCTGATTATCAGAAAATAGACAATGTATTGATACTTGGCTTCGGTGCCGGAAGTGTGGCCTGGATTTTGCAAAAGGAAATTTTTTGCAAGGGGCATATCTCCGGTGTGGAAATCGATAAGGAGGTGATTGCTTTGGCAAAGAAATACTTTCGGCTCGATGAGCTGGAGAATCTGGATTTGCACATTGAAGATGCAGCTGAGTTTCTTTCCAAAGGGGCGAAACAATACGACCTCATTGTTGTCGATTTGTTTCTGGACCATCGTACACCGGAAAGATTTCTGACTACCTTATTTCTTGACAACCTTCATGCACATTTACAGTCGCAGGGTATCGTGCTGTTTAATTACCTGCTGTATGATTTTGAGGCAAGAGAAAAAGCGGTGGAATTTGAAAAAGAGTTCGGGAAAGTATTTCAACAGGTTCGGCCACTGACTTTCAAAAAACAGCCGAAAAATATCGTCTTTACCGGAAGAAAATAGTTTCCGCTACAAACAATCCCATTAGTATTTGCTATGAGCACCTGTTTATCTTTAAGATGAAAGATAGAAATCTTTCACCGTATTGAGATATTGCCGCGTAAAAGAGCCATCTTCGTTGCGGATAATGAATTTTTCAGTCTCCAAAATGGCAGCAGACGTACCCAGCAACAGATTTACCCGGTTGGGTTCTTTGCAGGGTTTGGGGAAGATCAGCATCCTATGCTGCAAATGCAGGCCAGACTCTTCCGCCAGTTCCAGAAACACTTTGCTTTCGCGGTAAGGCAATACCACCGAAAAGTGGCCTTCGGGTTTCATAAACCGTAATACTGACAACACAAGCTGGTCATAACGCAAAGAGTCGGTATGCCGTGCCATCTTTCGCCCTGTGTGCTCCGGCCGGTGGTCGTTGATAAAAAACGGCGGATTGCTGATAACCAAGTCATATTCTTTCTCTGTCGCCGGATCAAAATGATTGATGTCGGCATGAAAAGCTTGCAGACGGCCGGCAAAAGGTGACTGCTGAAAGTTCTCAGACGACTCTTCAAAAGAAGCTAAGTCCAACTCCACAGCATCCACTTTTATTTTTGTGCTGCGTGCAGCAAGCAAAAGAGGAATTATGCCACAGCCTGTTCCAACATCCAGCACATCGGTCACGCCCTCCAATTCCGTCCGGATACCCAGCAAAACAGCATCGGTTCCCACTTTCATGGTTGACCGGTGGTGATACAGGCTGAACTGTTGAAAATGAAAAGGTCGTGTGTCAGGAGCACGCATATTATGTATTTAAATAGAGGTCAAGCAATCCTTCGGGTGCTTTTATCTGAATGGTCTTGTTCTTCCGGTCAAGTTTAAGGATTACGGCATCGTTGACGGGTATCAGCACCTCTTTTCCTTCGTGAAACACCTGCATCACAGCCTGGGCAGGGTAATCCAGAATATCTTCAACCTTACCCACGGGGCCAAACGCCTCATCTGTTACCAGATACCCTTTTACCTCGTGGTAATAAAACTTATTTCCGGAAAGTTGGGGAAGTGCCGAAAGTGGCAGGTATATCTCTTTCTTCACCAGCTCCGCAGCTTGTTCTTCCGTTGTAATATCTTGTAACTTAATGATAAGCTTATTATTTTTCAGCGATCTTCCTTCAATAAAATAAGGTACAAGAGTACCGCGAATATTCAAAAACATCATTTCCATGTTTTCATAAGCTGTAGGGTCATCAGCATCGATAAAAGCAACTACCTTACCATCGTAGCCATGTGTTTTGGTAATATGCCCCAGGTAAAAATAATTCTGAAAAGCGTCCATGTTTTTTGTATCGGGTAAAACCTTTTATTTATCTCGCAAAAATAGCGAAAACAGACCATAAAAAAAGTCCGGAACGTATGTGCACCGGACTTCCTCCATCTTTAACAATAAGCTGATTATTCTTTCTCTTCAGCTTTGGTTTCTTCTTTTTTATCCTCAGCAGCGGGAGCTTTTTCAGCAACCTCTTCAGCTTTGATTTCTTCTTTTTTGTCCTCAGCAGCAGGGGCTTTTTCAGCAACCTCTTCGGCTTTGGCTTCTTCTTTTTTATCTTCAGCGGCAGGGGCTTCTTCCTTAACTTCAGCTTTAACTTTTTCTGTAGTTTCGGGTTTAGCTTCTTCGGTAACAGCTTCGGGCTTAGCTTCTTCCTTAACTTCGGCTTTAGGCTCTTCTTTTCCACCAACTGCATCTTTGGCCGCAGCGGCTTCCGCTTCTATAACAACAGCTCTTTTCTTAGCCAGCTCCGCTTCGCGGGCTTCGCGAATTTTGGTTTCAGCTTCAAATTGTTCTTTCTTCTCAGAACGAGTTTTTTCTTCCAGACCGCTTACTTTAGCAGCAATTTTGGTTTCCTTTTCTGATAGCCAGGTCTGGAATTTCACCTCAGCCTGAGCCTCATCAAAAGCACCTTTCTGCACACCTTTCATCAGGTGATATTTGTAAAGCACGCCTTTGTACGAAAGGATGGCTCTCACCGTATCTGTGGGCTGGGCACCTTTCTGCAACCAAGCCAGGGCTGCGTCAAAATCGATGTTGATTTCAGCAGGATTTCTTGTGGGATTATACATCCCGATTTTCTCAATATACTTTCCGTCACGTGGTGCACGACCATCCGCAATCACAATATGGAAATAAGGACTTCTCTTTTTCCCATACCGTTGCAATCTCATTTTAACTGGCATAACAGTCTAATTTTTAAATAAATAATGTTTTTACAAAATTGGCTGCAAATATCTGATTATTTTTTGAATTATAAAAACTTTTTTTGGGAAATATTTAACTGGTTTTGCATGTCTGTTTATGAATGAGAAATGAAATAATGAAAATACAACGAATTACCATAAATTACAATGAATAACCAAATTATCGAATCATCGAATTAACTAATTATCGAATGTCAATCTTCACCCTTTTCAGCTTCAACAAGTTCACTGGGTTTATCCCCAGTCCGGTTACATCTTTCCGCACAAACCTGATGACCTCATCATAATACAGGATGACCACCGGCGACTGTGTCATTATCAGGCTGTCCATGGCACGGTAAAGCTTCCGGCGACGCTGATCATTTACTATCGAAAGTGATTTTTCGTACATCTTATCAAAAACAGGATTTGAAAAATGAGTGTAATTAGGTCCATTAGGTGTAAAGTTTTTCGAGTAAAACAGCGACAAATAATTTTCCTCATCCGGGTAGTCGGCAATCCATGAAGCACGAAAAAACGGCAACTTGGCCTGTGCCTTCATTTCGCGCATGGTGCCTGCAGGCATCACGTTGATGTGTGCATCAAAACCCACATCATTCAGACGTGCCTGCACATACTTACACAAGTCCACATACTCCGATGTCGTTGCCAGTGTGACGGAAGGCGGAGGTTGTCCGTGCCCAAAACCAGCTTTTATAAGCAGCTCTCTGGCCTTTTCGGGCTGGTAACTATATCCGTAATCAGCCTTTGCATCAAAAGCCGGCATCCCGGGCGGAATAATCCCCTTGTTGCCTGGAATACCAATGCCATTACGCAGGTATTTTATCATTTTCTTACGGTCAAAAGCGTAATTAATAGCCTGCCGTACGGCTTTCAGTCGCAACGGACTGGCTTTCACGGTTTTCATATTTGTATCCACCAGGATGCCGAGATACTCCGTATTCAGATAAGGAGACTTTAGCATTTTTATACGGTCTTGAAACTTCGCTCGTAGCAGCCCAGTACGTGTCAGTATCTCATCTTTATACGAAGGATCTATTCCGGAAATAAAGTCCAGTTTACCTTTTGTAAATTGCAGAAAAGCAGTCATCTTATCCCGCAAAAAGGAGATGGCTACCGCATCCAGATAAGGCAGCCGGTGGCCGGTGCTGTCGCGTTCAAAATATTTGGGGTTTTTCTGCAGCACTATTTTCACGCCTTCCACCCAGTTTTTCAGAAAAAAAGGCCCTGTGCCAACCGGATGTTTCCGAAAAGCATCCCCATAAAAAGTCACTGCTTCATGAGGAACCACATCGCAATACTGCATTGCCAAAATACCAAGAAATGGCGGAAATGGTTGTTTCAGCCTGATTTGCAAGGTTGTATCATTTAATGCGCGGAAAGCCTTTCCCAATTTGGTGTCGGCCACATTATCGAAAACCCAACTCCCCGGAGAAGCGGTTTTTGGGTTGGCAAGCCGCTGAAAACTATACACGAAATCGGCAGCTGTAACCCTGCGCTTTTTCCCGTGAAAAACAGGGTCGTTGTGAAAGAAAACATCCTTTCTGAGGAAAAAAGTATAGGTTTTGCCATCCGGCGCGATGGTCCAGCACCGCGCAATGGCCGGACGCACGTGCAGACTGTCATCCAGTTGTACCAGCCCGTTGTAAAGCTGGTTGCACACCCAGATATGCGGCAGATCTTTTGCGAATGCCGGATCCAGGTTCACCAGACCGGCAGCTTCGTTATATCGGAAAATCATTTTACCGGGATGCCGGTGTGCCTGCCGGTTGCAGGAAGCCAACCCCACCAGTGTGATTCCCAAAAACAAAAGAAACAGTTGCCGTAAGCGCATAGTACCTAAGATTTTTGGCTAAGATAAAACAATCTGCAACTGGCACAAGATTTGTAGTATTTTTATGCTCAATATGCATAGGCAACAGTGTTACTCGTAGAACTGCTGTGTAAGACGAAAAATTTAAAATAGATGATATGAAAAGATCAATAATTTACATAATGTCCCTTCTTTTGTTCATCAGTTGCCAAAAAGGAAAGTTTGATGTACAAAAAACCGGGAAATTAAAGGCAAAATATGTTTATTCATCTTCCACTGAAAGTCATCCGTATGCTTTTACAACATATTATTATGATGACAACTGGAATTTAGTAAAAGAATTAATTTCAGACTACCCCAAACCTGTATTTGCTTCATTCACCTATAAGTATTCTATAAATGGACAGCTATTGAATAAAAAATACCAGGCAATCGAAGGAATAAATTATCCTGGTCAAACAGAATCAGACTTTACACTTCTGTGGGAAAAGAAATATCATTATCTTGATAATAAAAAAATTGAAGAAGAATATAGAAATGGAATACTAACAGACAGTGTCATCTATATTTACAGGAATAATTTAATAATGACAGAATACCATTATGATTTAGGCGATTTAAAAAGATGGAGTATTATTTATAATTATGACCCGAATGATAATTTAATAAAAAAGACAAGTAACCCGGTTGGATCTTATACAGTTTACCACTATACGGGGTCTAAAATAATTAAAGCCATGAATTATAACCAAATGGATTCACTTCTGGTTGAAAATACCTATACATACACCAAAAAAAATAATAAAGAAATTGTTGAAGTACATTATAAGGGGCCTTATGGAGAATTCATTTCCTTTAAAACTACTTACAAGGATGGAAACATCATTGAAAAAATAACATATAGTCCGACATTTATTGGATCTGAATGGAATTGTGTAAAGTATGAATATTACTAATAGGAATAAATCTACTTTCCATCATTCATATTCGTTATGAATGAAGACAAAAAGAGATATCGATGTCCATAAAACTAAAATGGTTGAATTGGCTTATAATAATTTCCTGCTCACTAATATTTTTTATCTTTTTCATGTATCTAATCATTGAAAATGTGTACTAAAGTTAGCTCTGTGTCGAATATAGTATGCAGCAGATAATAACCTGAAACTGTGAGTAAAGCTTATATCGAACTCAGGTTAATAATTACAGGGGAGTAGCTCGCCTGCCCTATTCTTCCACAAACGATTATGAATTTGGCAGGCTTTCCGGCAGCACTAATATATACATTAAAAAAGACGGAATAGAGATCTCTTTTTTCCATGTGTGATTAGATATCATCCCCGAGCTGTTCGGGCAAAAAAGTTACCTCTTTAAATCCGTAAACACGCAAGTTTCCCTGCCGGTCAGTCATAAGTAGCCGGCCATACTGATCAATGCCGGTTATTTTGGCTGTGAAAACACCAGCTTCATCGCAGTACTCACCCCATTCGTCAATACGATAGAGTTTTTGAAGGTATAAATCCTCCAGAGACTTTATATCTGTCTCTATTTTATCGTAATAATAGCCGAGCTGTTTTAGAATTTCGTCCAACAGACCTGGCAGGTTTTCCTCCTTGCCGGTAAAATGGAGCAGAGAAGCCGGATTGGGTGCATCGGAGAGAAATTTCTTCTGGTTTACATTCAGCCCGACACCGATAACCGAAAAATCGAGCTGGTTTCCTTTAATTCTGTTTTGTACCAATACGCCGGCCAGCTTTTTGTCTTTAAACCAGAGGTCGTTGGGCCATTTTATCGACAAATGTTCGGCACCAAGCCTGTGTTCAACTACCTCAAACAAGGCAAGCGAAACCATCTCTGTCAGTACAAACTGTTGTGATGGTTCCAGAAAATGAGGCTGTAAAATCATGCTAAATGTCAGATTCTTTCCAGATTCACTTTCCCACTTGTTTTTACCTGTTCCCCTCCCCTGCTTTTGTTTGTATGTCTGCAAAACAAGGCCTTCTTTCGCCCTGTCATCAGCAATAAGGCGCAAAGCTTCCTCGTTGGTAGAATCCAGATGGTCGTATTGATGCAAAACAATCTCCATGTCAGGTATTTTTTGCAAAATTAAGAGAAAAGGCGGGAATGTGACGGTAAAAGGAGTAAGAATGAAATGGCTAAGAAATTTGGTACCCATTTTTTGGGCTGTCGGCTTTTCCCTTTTAACTTTTAGCATTTCCTGTCATATTTGGTATTTACTGTCAGTAATTTGACGGTTTCCATGCTGTCTGCCAACATAAAAATCCCTACTTTTGTCGGCACAAACTGCAACATGAAGAAAAAGGTGGTTATCAACAACACGGGGTACATGCTACTACAGGCTGTTGCTGCCATGCAGGAAAAGAAAGCGAAAGACATTGTAAGCCTTGACCTGACAGGAATTCAGGATGCCGTTACCGATTATTTTTTAGTTTGCCATGCTGCATCCAAAACACAGGTAAATGCTATCTACGATTATGTTGTGGAGAGGATAGCGAAGAATTGCGAAGAGCGCCCATACCATCGCGAGGGATATGAAAATTCGGAATGGATTTTGATAGACTATGTGGACGTGGTAGTTCACATTTTTCTCGAAGAGACGCGAAGCTTTTATAACATTGAGTCGCTTTGGGCTGATGCAAAGGAAAAACACTACGAAAGCGATGAGTAATTATATATAATCACATTTTAAACAACGGAATGACAGAAGAAAACGACAAAAATAAAAAACAAGATAAGCCAAAAAGCAAGAATCCTTTTAGTAATTTGACTGGCCCGGGTGGCAAAAAGCCCAAGTTTAGTTTTTACTGGATTTATGGTATTCTGGCTCTGGTTTTCATAGGAATTAATTTTTTGAATACCGGTGGCGAAGCAAAAAAAACCGGCTGGAAAGATTTGAAGGAGATGCTTCAGGAGAAGGATGTGCAGAAGCTCGTTTTGGTTAACAAAGATGTTGCTGAGATTTACCTGACAAAGGGGGCTTTGCAAATGGAGAAATACAAAAAGCTGAAAAATAGTTCCAACACTTTTGGGCAAAAGACGCCTCAGTTTTATTACAACGTGGCATCACCCGACATTTTTATTCAGCAGGTACAGCAGGTACAGAAAGGAAATGGCAATCCGGTGTATGTGGAAAGTGAAACCCGACATAACTGGGGAGGCGAAATACTAAGCTGGGTTTTCCCCATCCTGTTGCTCTTCGGCGTTTGGTATTTCGTCATGCGGATGATGAGCCGTGGTGGTGGTGGTGCCGGTGGCCAGATTTTCAATATCGGAAAATCAAAAGCCAAGATTTATGACAAAAATACCAGTGTAAATATTACTTTTAAAGATGTTGCCGGCTTGGAAGAAGCTAAGATAGAGGTTATTGAGGTTGTTGACTTTTTAAAAAGTCCTGATAAATACACCAAACTAGGAGGGAAAATCCCCAAAGGTGTTTTGTTGGTAGGCCCTCCCGGAACAGGAAAAACGCTGTTGGCGAAATCGGTGGCAGGTGAAGCTCATGTACCTTTCTTTTCACTTTCAGGTTCTGATTTTGTGGAGATGTTCGTCGGTGTCGGAGCCTCTCGTGTTCGCGACCTTTTCAAACAAGCCAAAGACAAAGCCCCAAGTATCATTTTTATCGACGAAATTGACGCCATCGGTCGTGCGCGTGGAAAGAATCCTATGGCTGGCTCCAATGACGAGAGAGAAAATACACTTAACCAGCTGTTGACCGAGATGGATGGGTTTATTCCTAACTCGGGTGTTATTGTTCTCGCTGCCACCAACCGTGCCGACATTCTGGATAAAGCGCTTTTGCGTGCCGGTCGTTTTGACCGTCAGATCTTTGTAGAGCTTCCCGACCTTGATGCACGACGCCAAATTTTCAAGGTACATATGCTACCGCTGAAAATGAATAAAAACATCGATCTCGAATTCCTGGCACGTCAGACTCCCGGTTTCTCCGGTGCCGACATTGCCAACGTCTGCAACGAAGCAGCACTGATTGCTGCACGGAAAACACACAAAAGTGTTTCCCGTCAGGACTTTATGGATGCTATCGACCGTATCATTGGCGGTTTGGAAAAGAAGAATAAGATTATTTCGGGTAAAGAGAAAAATGTGATAGCACACCATGAGGCAGGTCATGCTACCGTAAGTTGGCTGCTGGAATATGCCAACCCGTTGGTGAAGGTCACTATCGTTCCTAGGGGAAAATCGCTGGGAGCAGCCTGGTATCTACCTGAAGAACGGCAAATTACAACCACAGCACAGATGTTTGATGAGATGTGTGCTGCTTTGGGTGGCCGTGCTGCCGAAGAGGTAATCTTTGGGGAAATATCTACGGGAGCACTGAACGATCTGGAGAGAGTTACCAAACAAGCTTACGCCATGGTGGCCTACTATGGTCTGAGTAAACGAATTGGAAATTTGAGCTTTTATGACTCCAGTGGTCAGCAGGAGTTTGCTTTTGGTAAACCATTTAGTGAAAAAACCAATGTTATTATTGATGAAGAGATAAGCGCACTCGTAGAAAAGGCTTATAGCCGTGCCAAAGAGATACTTGCCGAGCATCGTGAGCAACTTGTGGCTCTGGCAAACAGGCTTATTGAGAAAGAGGTGATTTTCAGCGATGACCTGGTGGAGATTATAGGGGAAAGACCATGGGGCGAAACACTAAGCATAAGAGATCACCTTACCTCAGGAAGGAGCCGCAAAAAACAGCTTCCTGCTCCAAAAAAAGAGAAAAAGCTGGAAGAGAAGCCAACGGCTGTTAATAAAGTGGCCTCCAAAAAGGGAAAAGGGAAACCAGCTACTGCCAATAAGCCGGAGGCTACCGAAACTGAAGAAAAAGCATAGGCCATGGACGAAACGACCACCAAAGAGAAAATTCTGAAGCGGGTGCGGGATGCCCTCATTAGTAAAAAGGAGAATCCATTTAAAAACATAGACTTTAACTCTTCAGTTTTTGTTCAAACGGAAGAAGATATAGAAATAGCCTTTGCCCGTAAACTTATGGATATGGGTGGTACGTTTGTCTATTGCGAGAATGAAAGAGCACTTGGCGAAAGCCTGAAATCCCTGCTCAGCCAGAAAGAATGGCAGGATTATTTTGTGGTTGATCAAAAGCTGAAAATGTTGCTGGAATCGTTGGAAGTTCCTTTTCAGGATGACCCTGCTGCATTCAACAACATGGTTGCCGGCATCACGCGTTGCGAATATCTGATTGCCCGTTTTGGAAGTGTTTTGGTCTCTTCGGGACTTGATTCCGGCCGCCGGATGTTTGTCTTTCCTGAATCGCATATCGTTGTGGCATATACTTCGCAGGTAGTATCAGAATTACAGGATGCTCTGGTGGAAATGAGGAAACGCTACCGTGAAAATTTCCCTTCACAAATGACGGTGATAACAGGCCCCAGCCGAACTGCCGACATTGAGAAGACACTGATTATGGGTGCTCACGGACCACGTGAACTTTACGTGTTCGTGATAGATGACGAAGATTAATCATTTGAAAATCAACTAACTATTTCGAATGCTCCGCTTATTGCGGATTTTCAAAATAGAGTTTCACTATTAAAAGTTTTTATGGAAAAGTCTGCCCTTTGTAAACACTCGACTGGGCAGGAGAATAAATTTGACCACCCATCCGCAGTGTTCCGCCATTTATTAATGTTACCGTTATATCGGCGGAGCCATCGTTGCTGATATCCATGGTGAAATAGGGACTTCCGCCACCATATTTGGGTTGAATGTGTGCCGAGACACTCATGGCCTGATTCTCGTTTTTGCCGGGATTAAATTTGAAATCCGTCAAAAAACCTTCGGCTGTGATACCGCCAACACCATTCCATCCTACAACACCCTGAAAAGCAAATTGTAGAATTATTTCGTTATCCTGCACTGCCACAAAATTCAAGTCGGGAGTGACGGAATAATAAGCTCCGGAGGGACCAAAGAGCCGCGTAGCCTGAAAAACCCACCGTTTGTTTTTGATTAAATTAGCATAAAACTTTCGTGAAGCTATGCTCTTCTTTTGCCGTTCTTCTTTTTTCTTTTGTTTTTCAAGTTTTCGCTGTTCTTTTTTTGTTAACTGTTTTGTCTGTGCCATCCCTGTATTGGGGAGTGCCAGCGTCATAACAAACACTAGTCCGAGGAAATAGATTAACTTTTTCATGGTCTTTCTTTTTAAGGTAAATAAGTTACCAAAACCATGCCAGATTTACAAAAGCCAATAATATAACCCAAGGATGCTGTCGGGAAACCATTGTCGCTTCCTAAATTTATGTAAAAGCTCATTGATGGTATAAATTTCACAATGGTAAAAGCAATACCACAATTATTCTATTTGCTAAAGGGGATTTCTATTAATTCCTTTCTTTCAAGAAACAAATGAGATGAACAAGATGCAAGGCATAAATTTTTCTGAATAGCCGTAGCTATTGAGAAAAATTTTAACGCAGTCAGATTGTTTATCACATTTGTTCCCATAGGGTTTTCAGAGTTTTCCATATACCTCTTCAAATTTTCTTGCATTATCCCGATAGTACATCAAAAATTTTCATCGTCTATAAAAAACTCTGAAAATCTTAATGCGAAGTAATTATTAGAAGTCCCCTAAACAGATTCATACCAATGGTAGGCATAAGGTTTCAGGAAGATTCTATCAGCATGTCCAATATTCCCGGTTATTAAATCTTTAGCCATTTTATCCTGACTAAGATGAAAGTAACGCCCCTTGTCAGAAAAGTTAAAGACAGCCCAAAAACGTTTCTCTCCCTGCTCTTTTTGAATCACTATAACCTGATTATCCACAGTTTTTATCTCAAATCTTAAAAACGGATCAAACCATTTGTAAGAACGTCTGATGCGTAATACTCTCTTGTACTCGGTAAAAACCAGATTTCGCAAAGTACCATCCTTAGATAATGTTGCAATGAGCTTCTCATAATCATGTTTTGAACGATTTATCCTCCGTTTAATACCACTCTTTTCAACAGCTTCTCTATCGTTCTGCGTTCCGAGAAGGGAATGAATATAGATACCTGGAAGTCCTGGTATAGAGAGCATAAATACCTGAGTAAGCATAAATTTCTGAGACTTTAGCAGCCGGGAGTCATCAACATTAGAAACGATATTCAGATAGGAACAGTTAAGTTCATAGGGAGACTTTGTTCCATCGGAATTGTCTTTATAAGAGACGAATCCGTGATTTGCTTTAGCCTGTTTTTCAAGTATGCCTGTCTCTTCACTTGTTAAAATATCCTTCACAGGTTGTAAGCCAATACCATCATGACTGGCTGTAAAATTAAAATAACAGCTTCCCCCTGAAGGTAAATCCAGTTGAGATAGCCACATACCAAGTTTTTGCACATTGGACGTTATCAGGCTGAATGCCAACAATGGTGGTAAAGTAAAGTTATAGACAAGGTGAGCCTCATTGTTTCCATTACCAAAATATGAGATATTATCCTTGTGAGGGACATTAGTTTCGGTAATAAGCAATACACCCGACGTCAGACTTTCAATAATTTTGCGGTAAAGTTGAATAACCAAATGAGTTTCAGGAAGATTAAGACAGGTTGTTCCAAGACGTTTCCATAGAAACCCAACAGCATCGAGCCGGATGAGACGGGCGCCTTTGGAGATGTAAAAGAGCAATAGTTCCAGTATTGTGGTAAACACTTTCCCGTCGGCATAATTTAAATCTACCTGATCTTCACTGAAAGTAGTCCAAACACTTTTTATCTCACCGGATTTTGCAGGATATTTATGAACCAGAGGCAACGCTCTCGGACGAAATACTTGTTTTAACCGCTCATCATTTTCATCAACTTCTACAAAGAAGTTTTCAAAATCAGGGTTCCCTGCAAGAAAGCCCTTAAACCAATCAGAGTCTTTCGACATGTGATTGATAACAGCATCAAACATCAGCCGAAAATCAACAGACAGTTGCCGGATATGGCCCCATGTTCCAAATTCAGGATTTACAGCATAATAATCTGTTATGGCAAATCCGTCATCAGATGAAAATGGGAAAAATGGTAAAATATGAATCGTATTAATAAGCCTCTCCAGGTTTTCACGAAGAAATTCGTCCAGTGTTTCCAATGGAAATTGCCCCTCACGGCGGATAGTGTCGGCATAAGTGATAAGTACCACATCTTTTTCCGTCAACCGCTTCTCATAATGAGGAAGAGAAGACCTATATTTCTCAATAACTGTTTCTACCTCCCTTTTGACTTCCTCAGCCTTTTCTCCATAAAGTTTTTTCAACCCATCTATAATAATCTGCTCATTCATATCTATTTAAATATATAAGGTAAGGAAACTGAAAACAAAATAATTACCACAAAATAAACCGCCAGTATCATATTTTCACGTGTCTTCCACAGGAATTTATCGACATGTAGAAGTTCTTTGTGATAATCTTTCCGTATTAGCATACTGAGTGATACAGCCACAACTACCGTAACAATGGTACCGATAGCATTCCACCAGAACCAAAATAACTGTGGGACAAAAAGCCAAAGGACAACGTTCACCAACACACCAGTAACAATTCCAACATTGACGCCAAGGGCATGAGTACGTTTCGACAAAATAGCCAACAGAAAAGCCGCGAGGACAGGGCCGTAAAATACAGATCCTACTTTATTGATAGCCTCGATAACCGTGTCTGCAATTCCGCCGGCTACAAAAGCAAACAGGATACACACGACACCCCAAAAGAGTGAAACAAACCGTGAGACTCTGACATACTGACGGTCGTTCATGGTCTTGAAGCGTTTGATAAAGTCCTCAACGGTGACGGCAGAGAGTGAGTTTATTGTAGAACTGAGAGACGACATTGCCGCAGACAATATAGCAACTAAGAGGATGCCTATAATCCCGTTGGGTAAGTATTTTATAATGAATACAGGAACCAATAAATCCGTACTATGTTTCAGAGAAGAACTGTGTGTAATAAAAATTTGATGCAGCGCCATCTGGTAAGAAGGATCCATAAAATAAAGTGTTCCCAATACCAATCCCATAAAACTATAAATAAATGTTATGGGAAACCGAAACAACCCATTCACTGTGAGTAGTTTACGGATAGTGCCCGTATCTTTTGCAGATAACATGCGTTGCATCTGGGTTTGGTCAGTACCGTAATAAGAAGTGTACAAAAACAAACCACCGATAAGCATCGGCCAAAATCCAAAACTATCGCCGTGAAAACCCATTTTACTAAAATTAACGGCAGTTAATCTGCTCATATCCAGGTGCGTAACAAACTGATGCCATCCACCGATGGCGTATAAGCCAAAACCGAGGCTTATCAATATCCCAATAAAAAGAATAATCATTTGAATCATATCACCATACACAACTGCGCGCATCCCCCCCTGGAAAGAGTAGATTAAGGTAATTGCCCCGATAATAACAATAGTTTGCCAAAACTGAATATTTAATACACTTTGCAAAATCAGGGCAACGGCATAAACCATCACACCGGTTCCGAAAGAACGGCTAATCTGAAACACGAGACTAATCAACAATCGTGAGCTGGCATCAAAACGTTTCTCGAGATATTCGTAAATACTTACCACACCCGATTTGTATAAAGGGGGAACAATCAAAACAACAACCAAAATCATGGCGAGTGGCACAGCAAATTCAAAAGTAAGCCACGACATACCACCACCCGGTCGAAGTCCAACAAATGCCGGAGCAGAAATAAAGCTGATGGCCGACAACTGTGTTGCCATAACCGACAAACTCAACGGAAACCAACTCACTTCTCGACCACCAAGAAAGTAATCCTTTGATGATTTGTTATCTTTAAAAAAATAGCCCAAGCCCAGAAAACCACCGAGGTAGGCAATAATGATGATGTAATCTAACCAGTTCATAGTTTATCGTTCAATATATCAATAATTAGAGCAGCTGTCCATGAAAATTGTTTTCCACCATAGCCGTACTGTTGCTTTCGCGATTTTTCTTTGTCCGGTTCAAAATACTCAAAAAAGCCCTGTTCGCGTACCATTTGCAAGGTATCTTCTTTTATTTTGTGTGCCCAGTCACGCTCCCCATAAGATTTTAAGCCCTCAATAATAAGCCAGTTCATATTTACCCAGACAGGGCCACGCCAATAGCGCTGCGACTCAAAACGGTCATTCCCGGGGTCAAAAGAAGGCGTAAAAAAATACTTTCCATCCCTGGAAAACATTTCCAGCGCCAGAAGCATCTTTTTCATCTGCTGGTGTGTTGGAATTCCTGCAAAGAGTGGAGCAAATCCCGAAGATGTCAGACCATCGAGCCATTTGCCACCTCTCAAATCAAAATGGCGGTACATACCAGCTTCTTTATCAAAAAGCTTCTCATTAAAAGATAAAACAGATTTCTTATTCCATCTTTCCAACTGTTTTACCTCTTGTGAAAAGCCAAATTGTTTACCAAGACGAATAAGGCTCTTATTAGAAGCAACCAGCATACTGTTAAACAGCGGATCCTGTACAAGAAAAGGCGACTTTTCAGCAATTGATTTATCGTTGTAATGCCACTTTTTAAACAAGTCGATAAGATACAAATAGTAGTCGTATTCCCGTTTCAAAGGGCGTTGCTCTTCTTTGACAAGCTGAGTGTCTTTACGTGAAAAATCATATGCCGGCACCTTAAATGAGCGCCATATCTCATCCCATACGGGAGAATTATCCGTACCCGATTCCCAGTTGTGTTGAATATAAACGAGCCCTTCATGGAAGGGGTCACGGTTTTCATACAAGTATTCATGCTGTGCCATAACTTTTGGAAAAAGCTTCTTAACGAAATCCTCTATTTCCGTTTGTTGATGAGCATTTTGAAAGACCCTTTCCAAAACCCATCCCTCCACCGGCGGTTGTGTGAGCGTGGTTGTTTCATAATTCAGGCTGGCATCTTCTGAAAGTGAGGAGTGATAAAAGTCGGCATTGGGGAAATAATTTTTTCTTTCTGCAACAGAATGAAAAATGATGTGTGGGACAAACCCATTGCCCCATTGGGCATCGAATAGTGTCTCCAGCTCCACCATGGCTTTCCCCAAATCAAAATGGCTGTATCCCAAGGCGATGAAACCGGAATCCCACTTCCACTGAAAGGGATATATTCCTGCCCCGGGAATAGTGTAACCTGACCTTCTGTTTGCCAACAGAATTTGCTGAGCATGCTTTAACATCGGGATATTATTCATACATTATTATTATTACTCAATTGTTTATCCTTTGTTGTAACAATGTGCCCAACAAATTGGTTGGGCACATTTACATTAAGGAACCAAAATTATCATTCTATGAGAAATGAAAATATCTATTATAAATTAAATGTTGCTCTGATAAAAATACGTCTTGGCAGAATAGGACGCCCCACAAAATACTCAGCAACAGTTTGGTTGTTTCCCAGACGTGGAGAACCTTCCGTTATCCCGGCATTATTGAGTAAGTTGAAGACGGAAAGGCCAAGACGCCACGATTTGGTAGTATTTTTCCCTAAAGGAAAGGTATACCCTGCATCAATCCGAACAATATTAATAGGATCTAACAAGATGGCATTGTTGTCACTTGTATATTTTTTGCCCATATAGTTATTGGAAAGATTAGCATCCCATTTTCCATTGTCGTATGAAATTCCCAACATCGACAAAAGCCGTGGCTGCCTTCTCAGCCAGTTTCCTACGTATTCAGGATGGCCTTCATACAAATCATAACGATGCTTCTGATAGGTAAGGTTACCATAAAAGTTAAGGTCTTTTACAAGATTCCAGTTCCAGGTAATTTCTGTACCGAATGTAGAAGTTCCCACAAGATTGACATCTTCAACTATGCCACCACCGGGTGCATTGATCCAATCAACCTGCCGTCTGTTTCTTAAAGCCACATAATATAGAGCTGCCGTTGCTGTTAATTTTCCGGAATTGTATTTCCAGCCCCCTTCAGCCTGGTATATCTTTTCAGTAGAATAAGTCTGTGGGGAGCCATCATGAAATTTAACTGCACGCAACATGGGAAAGAAAAAGCCTTTTGACAGGTTTAAGTAAACGGATGAATGCTCCGAGACAGTATATAATCCAGCCAGCGCCACGGCATAATCTGTAGCACTAACGGTTCCTCTGGTCCATGTACCATCTCCCCATTTTACCGTATTCAGGTTGCTTCCTTGTGTAGAGTCTGTGCTCGTAGTGTAAACTTTACTCCCTTCGATATTTATGTCACCAACAGTATGTCCGACACGCAATCCGGCATCAATTCTTAAATTTCCCATAACCATTTCGTCTGTAAAATATGCAGCCTGTTTGCTACTACCGAAAATTTTATTTGCATAATAAATACCCCTTCCGGAAACACCATTTGCAGTATAATTCATTGTCTTACCAGATTTATCTGTATAGGATAGATTGACAAGCTGAGGTTCATTATTGAAAGTACCGAGATAGCGGGTAATCACATTAAAGTCACCGGCTTCCGCTCTGGCAAGGAAAGTTCCCATCGTAATAGTTTGTTTTACTTTATTGCCATTTATCACTTTAATAAATTTAAACTCTCCGGTCATATCGGTCATGGGTCGTGTTCTGTCCAATATCCTGTTTTCAAATAATTTATCTCCTGAATTCAGAGCTTTTCCCGTTTTGTCATAAGTAAACGAATACTGCGAAACGCCTGGCAATCTTGTAGTAACATACCCTTGCAGGGTTTCTACAGGTGCAGCACCACTTACACCACCACCATCTAAGAACAGGTTAAACTGATGTTTGTATTTTGCATATTTAAGTTTCGAATCAAATCTCCAGTTATTTCCTAAGTTTTGATTATAATTAAGCATTAGGAAGCCACCGTTTGTGTAAACGCCGTTCCGTATTGGGGATTGATAATAACCTCCAGGTGTAGGATAAGCAAAGTCAGCAGCAGCAACAGTTTGAGTTGTATAAACAGGTTTACCATCGTTACCCGTTGCCCTTGTACGGTCTCCATTCAATGGCAGCGGAAGAAAAAACTGAACTTTATCGTTTATATACTGAGCATATAATGTTAATACACCATGTTTAGTTACCTTTTTCAGGTTTCCTCTGAATTGTACGCCTTCGGTAGGTAAGCCTGTAACCAAAGGGCCGTTATCGTAACGGTAAGTACCGGTTAAAGCATAAAAAAGGTTAGATTTCTTACCACCAACCGGGCCGGAAGCAAAAAAATCAGCTTTATATCTTCCTTTGTCTGCCCACTCCAGGTTAAATGTCCGTTGCGGTGTGGGAGAGCCTGTCTTACTTGTATAACTAATAATACCTGCAACAGAGCCAACACCATAAAGGGTAGATACGCCACCACGTACAAATTCTAATGACCTGAATCCCAAATCGGGTCTGAAATAAACATCCTGTGCTGATGAGTTCATACCGAAGGTGCTGAGCACCGGCATTCCATCAATAAGAATAGGTGTAAACTGATACTGTCCTCCGGAGGGCAAACCTCTTACAAAAATATTTGAGGCAACTTCTCCTCCACCACCTTCTGCTGTGATACCAGGTACAGTTCTTAAAATGTCGGCCTCGCTACTTGCAGTCAACCGCTCCAATGTTTTAGCTTTGAACATGGTGATGGAAAGAGGTGACTGAAACTGTGTTCTCCTTGTATTGGTCGCCGTCACAACCACTTCATTCAAGCCACTGCTTGCTCCTTGCAACACAACATTAAAATCGTTTTCTCCACTTTTTAAGGTTGCAGGAATAGTTTGGGACTGAAAACCAACAAAGGAAAACACCAAATCCACATCCCCTGTTTTTGCCGTCTGAAAAGAGAATGTACCATTGGCATCTGTAGTAGTCCCCTCAGTAGTACCTTTTACTACAATACTTGCACCAGCCAGGGGTGAATTGGTTTTGTCAACCACCTTACCTTTTATAATGACCTGCGCAAAACCTCCGGTAGAAAAGAGTAAGGCAAATGCCAAAAATACATTTGTTAAAAAATTTTTCATTGTATGTGTTTTTTATGAATACTAAAAATATTGACAAATATATATCATTTATGTTAAATTTACGTAAATTTCTTGAATAATACAATATTTTTCCGTAAATTTGCCGCAAACGTTTTGGTAAAAAACAACAACAAAAAGCTATATTTATGCATAATAAAATGACAATGAAAGAAATAGCAAGCAGATTAAACATCTCTATAACAACAGTTTCCAGGGCGCTGAACAATAAATCGGACGTTGGCATAGAAACGAGGAAGGCTGTTATGGAACTGGCACAAGAGCTTGATTATTCACCAAACAAGATGGCTGCTTCGTTAAGGACACGTAAATCTAATGTTATCGGACTGGTACTTCCGCGTGTGGAACATTACTTCTTCTCTACTATTTTAAAAGGGATTGTAAGCTCAGCTCAAAAAGACAATTTTGCTGTCATTTTGAGTGAATCGTCCCATATTCCTCAAAAGGAATCGGAACTGATTGGTCGTTTAATTGGCATGAATGTATCGGGTATCATTTTGGCTCCCTGCCGGAATGAGATTAATAATTCTTATTTAAAAATTATGGAAAAGAATAACATTCCGCTGGTATTGATTGACCGGACACCAAAGAACTATCAGGGACATTTTGTAAAGTTAAATGATTTTCATGGTGCCGAAATTGCAGTAAAGCATTTACTACAACAAGGGTATAAAAAGGTTGCTCACATAAGAGGTCATGAATACTCGTCCATTGCCGAAGACCGTTACCTGGGCTACTGCCATGCTTTGAAACTGAATAATATAAAATATGACCCTGCACTGGTGAAGACCTGCGAGTTTGTCAATAAAGAGGAAGGGTACTATTTTACCAAAGAGCTTTTGTTATCAGACAACAAACCAGATGCTATATTCACTGTGACTGATGAGGTGGCACTGGGTGTATATAAAGCGCTGGGTGAACTGGGCTTAAACATTCCCGTTGATATTGGCGTGATGGGTTACAGCAACTCCATGCTTTCCAATTATATATGCCCCAAACTAAGCACCATTGATCAACCTGGCATCCGAATGGGAGAGACCGCCTATGAGTTCTTGCGAAGTGCATTGGATGACGCAGGCAAAGTCAGGCAAAAAGTTTTTGAAGCCAAGCTGTTAATTCGGGAATCCAGCGTGCGCAGACAATAGTAAAAATTAAGGAATAGAAAAGGTTATGCTTTCAACAGGCGTCTTACATTAAAGGCCGTAAGCATTAAATCACGTGATGTGTTTTTCAGCGCCTCTTTAAGCGTTCCGGGCATCGTTTGGATAGAAAAAGCTGCATACAGCCCTAGTTTCCGAATACTCTCTACATCGGAATCCAACGTTCCGCACAAAGCGATAACCGGTATATTTTGCTTGTGTGCATGTTGAACAATACCACTAATTAATTTCCCCTGGATAGTCTGGCTGTCAATTTTACCCTCGCCTGTGATAATGTAATCTGCACCCTCTATTTGAGTATCAAAGTTAGTCAGTTCCAGCATTAAATCAATACCTTTTTGCAGTCTTGCATTGAAAAAAGCCATAGCTCCATACCCAAGCCCCCCGGCAGCTCCAGCACCCGGGATTTCCGCAAAATTTCTTTCTTCCTGCTTACGGACAACTGTTGAGAAATGACGCAGCCCTTTGTCGAGCATCTCAATTTCTTCATCACTGGCACCTTTCTGTCGTGCGTAAACATATGCGGCACCTTTTTCTCCGAAAAGCGGGTTCTCCACATCACATAACACTTCTATCGTTACTCCTTCAGTCACCGGCACCTGGCTTTTATCATAATGATGCACTTGCTGAAGCTCGCGTCCCCTGCCTTTCAGCAAGTGGTTATCTTTATCATAAAATTTTACCCCGAGTGCAGCAGCCATACCCATTCCGGCATCGTTAGTAGCACTTCCGCCTATGGCAAGCACTATTTTTTTTGCCCCCAACAGGATGGCGTCGAGTATCAACTGTCCGGTGCCGAAAGAGGAGGCCTCCATGCAATTTCGTTCATTATAACTGATTTGCTGTAAACCGGATGCCTGTGCCATTTCAATAAGTGCAGTACGATTTTCTTTTGAGAAATAATAATATGCTTCCACAGCTTGCCCCAAAGCATTTTCAACCTCTACATATTTTTTTTCGGCTTTTAAGTGGACTCCCAAAATCTCCGAACTACCTTCACCTCCATCCCCTAACGGGAAAACAACTGTTTCATCATCAGGAGAAGACATTTTGATACCCTGCTGAATTGCTTCGGCCACACTTTGCGCGGAGAGCGCATCCTTGAATGAGTCGGGGGCTATGATAATTTTCATGTGTTTGTAATTTTGTATTTCGTTGCTTACCAGATGTCTATATTTCACACAAAGACCGCAAAAAAGAATTTACGCTAAAAACGCAAAGCCTTTTAATCATCCCCTTCCCGCTTGAAGTGGACAAGTCATGTGTTTAAAACTTAAACATGAATGTTTCATCTACACTTATTTTAAAATCAAAAATACGGATTTTATTTTCTGACAAGCAGCACCACATTTTCCACATGATGGGTTTGCGGAAACATGTCCACAGGCTGCACCTTCTCCACGCGGTATTTTTCATCGAGCATGGCAATGTCGCGGGCCTGCGTAGCAGGATTGCAGCTGACGTAAACAATCTTTTCGGGCGCTGTTTGCAAAATCTGTTTGATAACTTTGGGATGCATCCCGGCACGTGGCGGGTCGGTAAGCAGCACATCCGGTTTTCCGTGTTCCGAAATAAAATCATCGTTCAACAATGTCATCATGTCACCGGCATGAAACTCTACGTTGGCAATGTCGTTTCCCGAAGCATTTTTCCAGGCATCGGCCACTGCTTCTTCCACCGATTCGATGCCTACCACATGTTTCACAGAAGGAGCAATAAACAGTGCAATGCTTCCCGTGCCGGTATAAAGGTCGTAAACTAACTCATCGCCGGTAAAGCCGGCAAAATCATGGGCTGCCTGATAAAGTTTTTGCGCCTGCTCCGGATTGGTCTGGTAAAAAGACTTGGGGCCAACTTTGAAATAGAGCGGTTTTCGGTCTTTACGGGCAGGCTGCATAACTTCCAGATTATAGCCTTTACCTTTGAAAAGCGTTACTTCCAAATCGTAAATGGTGTCATTTTTTTTGGTGTTCACCACATACATCAATGAAGTTATTTGCGGAAATTTCTCTGCCAAAAAAGCCATCATCGTCTGAATAGGCTTTTCATTTTCTTCACCGAAAATCATTACCACCATCAAATCGCCGGTGGTGGAGGTACGGATAATCATGTTTCGCAAAAAACCGTGCTGTTCGCGGGCATTGTAAAAACTGAAATCATTGTCGATGGCAAAAGCTTTCACGGCAAGACGAATGTCGTTGGAGGGCGCTTTTTGCAAATAGCAGGTGTCAATATCCAGAATTTTATCGAACATCCCCGGAAGGTGAAAGCCCAGACCGCGCGTTTCCAGTGTTTCGCCTTTGGCTGCCATAGGATCAAGCGTCGTTAGCCACCTGCGATTAGAGAAGGTGAATTCCAGTTTGTTACGATAAAAATAGATTTCTTCCGCTCCGATAATTTCGTTCATTCCGGGATAAGGTACTTTGGCAATGCGGTCGAGACTATCTTTTACCTGCTTCTGTTTGAATAGCTTTTGATAAGTGTAGTCGAGATGCTGCCATTTACAACCGCCACAGAGGCCGAAGTGGGCACATTGTGGTTCCACCCTATATTCGGAAGCTTTTTTCAGTTCGGTGATACGTCCTTCGAGAAAATGACGTTTCTTCTTATAAACCTGCACATCCACCACGTCACCAGGTGCTGCAAAAGGTACAAAAAGCACTTTTTCGTCCACACGGGCAACGGCTTTCCCTTCTGCGCCGGCATCAAGGATTTCAACATTTTCTAATAATGGAAGTGGTCTTTTACGTCTGGCCATAATCTTATTTTGGAAAGGCAAAGATACGGCTTTATCATTTTGAAAAATTAACAGTACAACATATACTATTTTTCTAAATTTGTTGAAAAAATAAACGCCATGTTTCAAAGCATAAATCCTTATACAGACTCGGTCATCTTCGAGCATATCGAACACACTCCGCTGCAAGTGGAAGACCTTATTTCCAAAACACACAACGCCTATTTGCGGTGGAAAACATTTGGTTTTCAGCAAAGAGGCGACCTTTTCCGGAAGCTGGGTGCTTTACTCCTAAAAGACAAAGAGACCTTCGCCACGCTGATTACAGTAGAAATGGGAAAGATTATAACGGAGTCACGGGCTGAAATAGAAAAATGCGCCTGGCTGTGTGACCATTATGCCGAAAATGCTGCAGGGATGCTACAACCTGAAATCATTGAAACTGATGCCAGGAAAAGCTACCTGCGTTTTGACCCGGTGGGTATCATTTATGGTATTATGCCATGGAATTTCCCTTTCTGGCAGGTGTTTCGGGCGGCTGTCCCCACCATGATGGCAGGAAATACGTTTATCCTTAAACACGCCCCAAATGTTATCGGCTCGGCCAAAGCCATTGAAAAATTGTTTCTTGAATCCGGATTTCCGGAACACACCTTCACCAACCTGGTTATCCCAGTTGAGCTGTCTGAAAAAGTAGTGGCGCATCCTTTTGTGGAAGGCATTACCTTAACCGGAAGCCAGCGGGCAGGGAGAGCAGTAGCTGCGCAGGCCGGGAAGTATCTGAAGAAATCGGTTCTTGAGCTGGGCGGCTCCGACCCGTACATTGTGCTGAAAGATGCTGAACTTAACGAAAGTTGCAAAACCGGCGTCTGCTCACGCTTTTTAAATGCCGGACAGGTCTGTATTTCAGCCAAACGCTTTATCGTGGAAGAAACCATTATGGATCAATTTGTTGCAGAACAACAAGCCCTTTTGGAAAGTATGGTTTTGGGCGACCCCATGGACGAGCATACCGACATGGGACCTATGGCACGGCTCGATTTGCTGGAAAACATTGAAGATCAGGTAACCCGTTCGGTTGAAAGGGGCGCTGAGATTCTATGCGGCGGCAAACGGCGCGATGACCATTCCCTGTTTTATGAACCTACACTAATCACGCATGTTCACAAAGGCATGCCCGTGTTTGATGAAGAGACGTTCGGCCCGGTTTCGGTAGTGATTCCCGCCAAAGATGCAGAAGAGGCCGTACGCATTGCCAACGATACACCTTTTGGACTGGGTGCCAGTTTGTGGACACAGAATCTGGAACTGGCTGAAAAGCTTGCTGCTAAAATAGAAGCGGGAGCGGTTTTCATCAACGGTATGACCAAGTCAGACCCGCGGTTACCATTCGGCGGCACCAAACGATCTGGGTACGGACGGGAACTTGCCTACCCGGGTATTCGTGAGTTTGTAAACCAGAAAACGGTGTGGATTGCCTGACACTCTTGTTACAGATGAAAAATATAATCAGCCAGTGTGAAATAGATAAGAAGGCCTGTTGAATCTATTACGGTGGTAAGCAAAGGACTGCTAATCACGGCCGGGTCCATTTTGAATCTCGTAAGGACAATGGGCAACAAACTTCCCAGAAGGTTTGCCCAAAGTGTTATGGCAACCATCGAAATTGCCACGACCATCCCAACCGTGGGGCCGCCACGCCAGAAAAAGCCTCTCACATATAGCGTTATTCCCAGCGTAAGCCCGATAAATATCCCTACCAGTAACTCTTTTTTCATCACAGAGAACCACTTTTTCCCCGAAAGGGAACCGGTAGCCAGCGCCCTGATAATCAGTGTTGAAGATTGCGCCGCAATATTTCCGCCACTGTCGATTAAAATGGGAATAAAAAATGCCAGAGCAATTACAGCTTTCAGCGAATCCTGAAAATGCGCTATAATGGTGGATGAAAAGAAGTCGGTAATCAGGAGAATAAACAGCCAGCCAATTCTCTTTTTATACAAAGTAAGAGCGGAAGCTGTATAATATTTTTCTGCAACAGGGACAATAGCTGATGCTTTCTGAAAATCCTCGGTGGTCTCTTCTTCAATAACGTCCAAAATGTCATCAACAGTAACAATTCCGATAAGCACGCCCTCTTCCCCTATAACGGGTAACACATTCATGTCGTATTTCTTAATCGTCTTATAGGCTTCTTCCTGATCTTCAAGCGCATGGATATAGATAAACTTATGATCCATCAAATCGGATACTTTTTGTTTCGGGTCAGCAAGGAGAAACCGGCGGATGGGAATATCGTCCACCAGTTTCAGGTGGTCGTCTTCCACATAAATCATATTAATGGTTTCCGCGTCTTCCCCTATCTTTTTGATGTGTTTTATTGCTTTTTCAATCGTCCAATCGGGTTTAACCACCACATAATCTGGGGTCATAATTCTACCTACACTATTTTCGGGGTATCCCAGCAAGCCCATGGCCTCTTTGCGGTCTTCCGCCGGAAGAAGGTTCAGCAGCTTTTGGGTAAGTTGCTCGGGTAACTCTTCAAAAACAGAAGTCCTGTCATCGGGAGGCAACTCTTCCAGCAGTTCTTTAATCTGCTTATCCACAATGTGAGTAAGGATAAACTCCTGCTGTGAGGGGTCTAACTCCGAAAAGACATCGGCTGCTTTCTCTTTAGAAATCAACCGAAAGGCAACTACCACATACTTTTGATGTAAGTTTTTTAATAGTTCGGCAATATCCTCCGGCTTCATTTCAGCCCAGTTTTTTTTCAGTCTGTCCCAATCTTTTTTATCGAGCAACTGTTCGACATCCGGGAAAATCTCTGTATTAATCATAAGTCTGAGATTTTTGGTGCATACTTTGTTTGGCGGTGCAAAGGACAGAAAACTATTTGATGATTGCAATAAAGCGTTGAAAAAACTGCTAATTAAAATTTAATTTAGATAGTTTGCCGCTGTATGTTACTGTTGGGAAGCATGATGCTACTGTTAGGAGTGGGTGATTTTTTATTAATTTTGCGGAAAAATATCCGAATGGGAAAACATCATCATCACGAACATGGTAAGCTGAAAGGGAAGAACCTTTTCATTTCCGTCGCTTTAAACCTTGGAATTACAATAGCCCAGATTATTGGCGGTATATTGTCGGGCAGTATGGCGCTAATTTCAGATGCTTTACACAATTTCAGCGATGTGCTTTCGCTGCTTATCACCTATATAACTTATAAATTATCAGCAAGAAAGCATACCACGAAACATACATTCGGGTATCAGCGTGGAGAGATTCTTGCCGCTTTTGTAAACTCGGTTACACTTCTTATTATTGCCGCTTTCCTGGGATTCGAGGCCGTAAACAGGATAATCCATCCCCACACCATTAATTCCATGATTGTTATCTGGCTTGCCATCGCTTCTATTGTTGTTAATGGTTCCAGCGTTCTGCTCATTAAGTCGGGAGCCAAGAACAGCATCAACATCAAATCGGCTTATCTACATCTTTTTACCGACATGCTCACCTCAGTGGCAGTACTTGTGGGAGGCTTACTGATGAAATATTTTGGTTTATATTGGATTGATGGACTGGTAACGTTGGTGATTGCCCTTTATCTCATCTATTCCAGCTGGCATCTCTTTATAGAATCCATTAATATCATTATGCTGTTTTCTCCAGGAGACATCGACATTGAACAATTGACCGGACAAATAGAGTCCGTAGAAGGTATTAAAAATCTGCATCACCTGCATCTCTGGCGGCTGACAGACAACAAAGTTAACATGGAAGCGCACATTGACTTAAACAAAGACCAATCCATCTCTGTTTTCGAATCGCAACTTGAGCAGATAAAGATAATTGCTCATAATATGGGCATCGAGCATGTTACTATCCAGCCCGAGTTTGGCAATCAGGATGATAAGGATTTGATTCACAATCATAGTTAGCTCTCTTTAGGCATCATTCCAACTACTTCAAGCGTCAATGATTGAGGAAACAAAGACCAAATCCCTGTCCCCGCCACATCCCACATTTTTGTACTTTTGCCCTATGCGTATCGACATTATTACCATTTTTCCTGAAATGTTTAAAGGCCCTTTCAGCCATTCCATTATTAAAAGGGCTCAGGACAAAGGACTGGCCGAAATTCATCTGCATCAGCTGAGAGATTACACTTCAGACAAACATCATAAGGTGGACGATTATGCTTTTTCGGGTGGTGCCGGCATGGTGATGATGATTGAACCGATTGCCAAAGTCATCGAAAAGCTGAAAAGCGAACGTGATTATGATGAAATTATTTACACAAGCCCGGATGGTGAGTTGCTGGATCAGCCTATGGCAAACCACTTGTCCACGTACCAGAGTCTAATCATTCTCTGTGGCCATTACAAAGGCATCGACGAGCGCATTCGCAAACATTTTATCACCAAAGAGGTTTCCATTGGTAATTATGTCCTTTCGGGTGGCGAGCTGGCGGCAGCAGTCATCACCGACAGTTTGGTGCGCTTGTTGCCTGGCGTACTCGGTAATGAAGTCTCTGCACTCACTGATTCTTTCCAAAACAATCTGGTTTCGCCACCGGTTTATACCCGTCCACGTGATTTCAGAGGATGGAAAGTTCCGGACATCCTGCTCTCCGGCAACGAACGGCTGATAGAAGAGTGGAAATTTGAGCAGGCGGTGGAACGAACCAGGAAGAGAAGGCCGGGATTGCTGGATAAATAAAAAAGCAGACCTTATAACAAAAGTCTGCTTTCATTAAAATAATTTTCGTTTGCCTATTTCTCTTCTTCGGGCAGGCCATAAGTATCAACCACAAAGTCAATATCTTTATCACCACGACCACTCAGGTTGATAAGGATTGATTCCCGCTTATTTTGTTGCGCCAGTTTAACGGCATAAGCTACGGCATGGGCACTTTCCAAAGCAGGGATAATTCCTTCGAGGCGACTCAGCTCATAAAAAGAGTCGATGGCTTCCTTGTCGTTGACAGAGACATAGTTTACCCGTTCCATATCTTTCAACATGCTGTGCTCAGGCCCCACACCCGGATAATCCAATCCGCTGGCTACCGAATACACAGGTGATGGATTTCCTTTTTCATCTTGCAAAAGATAACATTTGAAACCATGAATCATTCCCGGTTTGCCAAACGTCATAGTTGCTGCATGGTCGCCCGTTTTAAAAGATCTTCCGGCCGGTTCCACACCATATAAGGTACATTCGTCATCTTCAATAAAACCTGAAAATATTCCCATGGCATTACTTCCGCCACCCACACAAGCCACTACGTTATCAGGTAACTCGCCGGTCATATCGTAAAACTGTTCCCTTGCCTCAACACCAACAACATGCTGAAAATCACGTACCATCATAGGAAATGGATGCGGGCCGACCACTGAACCGATACAGTAAAGCGATTTTTCGCTATCCCCTGCATAAGCATTAAAAGCCGAGTCAACAGCTTCTTTCAGCGTCTTTAAGCCGTGAGAAACGGGAACCACTTTTGCTCCGAGTATTTCCATGCGCACCACATTGGGATGCTCCTTGACCATGTCCACTTCACCCATATGGATTTCACATTCCATGCCAAAATAAGCGGCTGCCGTTGCCAGCGCCACCCCATGTTGGCCTGCACCCGTCTCTGCAATTAGTTTTTTCTTTCCCATATATCGCGCCAGCAGCGCCTCGCCCATACAATGGTTAAGTTTATGTGCTCCCGAGTGGTTCAGATCTTCTCTTTTCAGGTAAATCCGGCCACCATATTTCTCCGACAGACGGTTACAAAAATATACAGGTGTAGGTCGTCCCTGATAATGTTTACGGATACTTCTCAGCTCCGAAATAAACCTGTGCGACTTGCTGATAGCATAATATGCATCTGTAATTCTTTTCATTTCCTGTTCCAGATGAGGGGGTAAGAAGGCACCTCCATAAGCACCGAAATACCCTTCCGGATTGGGGTATTTCTTTAAATAATTTTCCGACATAATTAAAATTGTATTAGTTGCGGTAAAAATAGAAAATTAAATAACAAATAAAAGCAGAACTGATTTACCGCTTCCTTTATTTCTCAATTATTGTATTTTTATCAAAATTTAAATCATGAAAAAACTCGCCATTGCATTGGGAGGTGGTGGTGCTCGCGGACTGGCCCACGTTGGTTTTCTGCGCATCATTGAAAAAGAGAAAATTCCTATCGCCCGCATTTCCGGATGCAGTATGGGAGCCATGGTGGGTGGTGGTTATGCACTCTATCAAAATGCTGATGCCGTAGAAGAGCTTGCCTATCATTTTATAGAGCAACCTGTTTTTGAAGGATTTAATTTCGATGACTTTGCTTCCCTCGACAAAAGTGGTACCGACCTGAAAAGTAAGGCCATTTCAGTTATGGGGCGCATAAAAGTGGGATTATCACTTTTTAAAACACTTGCCAACCCCAGTATTTATGAAAACGATTTGGTTGAAAAAGCTTATCTTAACTATCCTGATCACCTCATCGAAAAACTCCCCATACGTTTTTATGCCATAGCCATCGACCTGCTCAGCGGGGAGGAAGTATTGCTAAAAAAAGGGAGTATGCGTCTCGCCGTTCGTGCCAGCTCTTCTATCCCCGGATACCTTCCACCGGTAAAATGGGGAAAATACCTACTGGTGGATGGAGGTGTTTCCAACCTCGTTCCCACCCAGTATTTCAGGAAAACTGAAAGCGAACTGATTATTGGTGTCAATGTGAGTCGTTCCATCAAAGACAAGGTTGATTTGAGCAGTGGGCTTGATATTATGCAACGGGCAGAGAATATCCGAAATTATCATCTCACCGAACTTAAAGTCAACAATGCCGACAAAGTCATCACTTGTTCTCTTGGCGATATCTCGTGGGCTGATTTTAAAGAAGCCAAAAATATCATTAAAGCCGGTGAAAAAGCTGCCCGACGTTTGCTGCCCTGGTTAGAAAAAGCGTTGAATTAATCGAAAAATTCAGACTTAAAATTCATTAGATAAACTGTTTGTGTAGCTCTTGTAAATGCGGTATAAAGCCAACGCATATACTCTCTGTCTATCTGTTCTTCATTCACATATCCCTGATCAATAAAAACAACAGGCCATTGTCCGCCCTGCGTTTTATGGCAGGTTATGGCATACGCATATTTTACACGAAGCGCATTGAAATAAGGATCTTTCTTTATGGCAGCCAGCCGTTTCCGCCGTTGCGGGATGGCCATATAATCCCGTTCCACTTCATCGAATAGCCGGCGTTGCTCTTTCTCTGAGATATCAGGTCCGGGAGCATCCAATGTATCCAGCAACAGTTTTACGGTAAGTTCTTTTTCCTCCGGATAATCGGGCAACCGGATTTCGGCTTCTGCAAATTTGAAGCCATACATTTCCTCCAGATGATTTATACGCACAACTTGAGCCATGTCGCCATTGGCAATAAAACCAGCCTTGGCATCTGGCGAAAGCCAGAAATAATTATTCTTTACCACCATAATTTTGTCGCCTGCCTCCAAAACCGATTCTCTAAGCTGTATCCTACTGCGAATCTGCTGATTGTATAGGTTTGCACTTTTGTTACTTCGTGTAACCACGATGCTGCCGGTCTCTTCACTTCCTGAAAAAGCCGTCTGCATCAAATCCTCCAGCATATAACCATCTTCGATAATGCGCACATCATTATCAAAATTATTTTGCATAAAAAAGGGAGGCTCGGCCAATTCATCTTCAATTTTGCGGCGCAGGAAAGTTGCCGATTTCAATATACCGGAGTCAAGAGCCTGCCGCATCACTTCGCGCATCTCAAAGGAAAAAGCAGTCAGGTTGAAGGCACCGCGCAAATACTCCAAATCCAGTGCCGGGCTAATATCTAATCCTACAGGAGGCAGCTGTGCTGTATCGCCTACAAGTAGCAACTTGTTTCCGCTTTGGGCAAAGACAAACTGCATTAAGTCATCCAGTAAACTTCCCTGGGAAGCCATCATATTTTTGTCCAGAGAATAATCGCTAATCATAGAGGCTTCATCGACAACAAAAACTGTATTACTCATTTTGTTCTGCGACAGGACAAGTCTTTTCCGACCTTCTTTATCGGTATCAGTCCGATAAATACGGCGATGAATGGTGTAGGATGCAAAGCCGGTATATTGCGCCAGTACTTTTGCTGCCCTGCCCGTGGGAGCCATCAGAACAAACTTCCGTCCGGTTTCATGGAGCAGGTTAACGAAAGCACTGATAAGACTGGTTTTACCTGTTCCGGCATAACCTTTCAGTAAATACATGGGGTTGCTTTTGGAACTGACACCAAAAGCAGCAAGATGCCGCATGGCTATATTTTGGTCGCCGGTAGGTGGATAACCAAAATGACGAAGAATACCTTTTATTTCATGTGCAAGAGCCATAGCAAAGCAGGTTAGAATGGGTATCCGATGCCAAAGTTAATAGCTACATCTCTCCATTGAAGTGTATCAAAACGCCAGCGTTTACCCAGAGGATAGGCGGGATCCTGAAGCGGTATGGCAAAGTCAACCCTGAAGATAAAAAAGGAAAAGTCGAGCCTGACGCCAAGGCCGGCATCTACAGCTATCTCTTTGGCAAAAGTATTCCAGGCAAATTTCCCTCCCGGGAACGTATTGGTTGCTTTCAGGTTCCAAATATTGCCTGCATCCACAAAGAATGCGCCTTTCAGGAAGCTAATAACAGGAAAACGGTATTCCATGTTTGCTTCCAGTTGGATATCGCCAACCCTTTCATACTCTCCTGTTCCGGAATATGAGCCAGGCCCCAGCGTACGAAATCGCCATGCCCTCATTCCGTTAGCACCTCCTGCAAAGAAGCCTTTTTCGTAAGGGACTACTGCAGAATTCAAATAAGGTATTACCATACCAACCAACCCGCGAAAAACCAGTGCTTTTCCCTGGTTATCAAAATGAATATAATGCCGGTAATCCAAATTAAAACGAAAATACTGAGAATACGGGACACCAAGAATCATAAAATTTCCCAGCGTATCTTTTGTCCCCCCAAAAAGGCCATTCATGACGCGTAACATATTACCGGACGACTCCAGATCAAGACGCATATAGTCAAAATTTCCTGCGCGGTGTGGTTTCTGGTTGTTGAAAATAATACTGTAACGTAAACCGGCAATCATATGGTCGGAGTATTGCTCTTTGAGTTGCTGGGTGGTCTCCTGCTCAAGGATTTTTCGAAATTCAGGTGTGGGGTTAACTTTTACAAAGTTAAGATTGACTGGTGTCAGCATATGTTTTAGATGTTTCCCTTGTTTCCAGGAATAACTAAATTCGATGTTACTGATATTTTGCGTATAGTAGGGTCGAATATTATAACTATACCCCACTCCAAGACGGGTTTCAGCCATATCTGACACCCGATATTTTCTAAACGGGAAAAGCGTCATGGGAAAGGTCACCGAAGCATTCACTCCTGCCTCAAATGTATTAAAAAGACCATTCCCTCGGGAAGAGATGATGGTGGAGTCGGAAGGAAGTCTGCCGAGATGCTGTGCTTCAAAACCGCCATTAAAACGCAGGCTAAAAATCTCTCCACGACGGAAAACGTTCTTGTTGGTAAACGAAAGTATGCCGTTCACCCCCAGATCACCACTGGAGTTTGTCCCCACAGCTTCAATAGAAATATTATTCAGTTTTCCTGTCTGCATCAGAATACGGGCATTCAGATAGCCAATACTGCCGGTGTCAGCTTTAGCCTTTTTTACTGGCTCAAAGCTAATATTGGTTGTCTTCAAAACCTTATAATTAAACAATGGCTGGTAAGTCTCTTTCACGGCCTTATCAGAGTACGGTACTCCTGATTTTAGATGAATTGCATTGTCAAAAGAGACCAGCGCAAATCGTTTGTGCGGCTGACAAAAATAATTGTAATGATATGCCGTAGTATCTTTAGGAAACCTGATCACATGATCAATAAGCGTATAATCATGAGGATTCAACGGATCATAATCCGGGAAGATATCAATAGTATCCAGGAAATAGCGGATATGTGGAAGGGATCTCATTTTCCCGGGATGATTTACTTCGGCTACCTTCCTGGGTTTGATGTCTATCTGTACACTGGCTATGTCCTTTCGAAAATTGGTATCTATCAAAAACTGAATGTAGTTCCTGTTAAAATAGTAATAGCCCTTATTCCTAAGTAATTGCGTAATTCTATCGCGTTCATTATCCATAGTATATGCATTATAAATGCTCCCACTCTTCAGTAAGCTGGCTTTTTCCTGATTCCGTAAAAAGGGTCTTAAGGTGGAATCTTCAATAACAAATCTAATCGAGTCGTAGAGGTATGGCTTGGCAGGAATAACCTGAAAAGTTATGTCAACTAATCTATTCTTTTCCAGATACCGGAGAATATAGTTAACTCTGGAATGGAAAAAGCCTATATCTGCAAGATATTTTTCCATATTAAGGGCATTTCTTGCGGCATCTTCTTTATGAAAATAGACAGGTTGTTCACCAAATTTTTTGTTACGCCAGGCACTAAATTTGGTATGCTTTTTCGCATTTCGGTAATATTGCCAAAGCTTTACACGCCAAAACAGAAATTTCTTATTACGTTTAGGTTGTATGTATGGCTTGAGCTCACTTATTTTTATTTCCGGATAGGACTTATTACTTAACTTTATTTTACTATTGTTGACAAGATATTTACCCTCCGGAACAAACTTCTTCACAGAACAGGAATACGTCCCTGCAAGAAGGAGAATAAAAAAAAGGAATATGCTTATTTTGAGGCGCTTCAATTTTCCAGAAGTTATGCTGCAAAGCTAAGAAAAGATAAATATATCCCACAAAATGAAAAAACGGAAAAAGGTGTTGGTCATTAAAAATATCCGCGTATATTTGCTCCCTCAAATCCAGAAAGAAAAGAGGGAGCTTAGCTCAGCTGGTTCAGAGCATCTGCCTTACAAGCAGAGGGTCACTGGTTCGAATCCAGTAGTTCCCACAAAAGAAAAGAAGGGCTACCTTGCAAAAGGCAGCCTTTCTTTTCTTTTGTCATAAACTAACATCATATTCTTTATTCTTCTATTCTCGACCGCAATGGCGGGTTTGTCAAACTCTAATTTTAAATGGACGAATTTTGTGGAAACTGACATAGGTATCTGCACCTCCCCCTCCTTTTTGTTTACGTTTTAGGAACGAATAAGGTAGAGTACAACTAATTTTTACTTTTGTACTTATAACACAAAAAAAACCGGAAGCACAAGCAACCGGTTTTTTCACATGGAAGTTATTCAGCTTACTTGTTTTTCTTCCCTGAAAAAGATTTGTTTTGGGCACTATCGCCTTTCATCTCAAACCGATAATTGAATGTACTGTTGCTCATGTCAAAGCTGCCAAAATGTTCATCCCCCGCTTGATGTTGAGAACGCATGTGTTGTTGCCAGTCATCACTACTCATGCTGCCCATACCTCCCATCATACTTCCGGTTGTATTGTCCCACATATGATGTTGACCTGTCATCTCGTGACCATATTGATTGAGAAAATCTTCACCGGTATTACAGAGCATGACCGAGTCACCATCTCCGTAGTACTCCATGACAAAAGTTGTGTCAAATCCATTCTGGTCATAACAGTGAATTTGAACAACCGAGTCGTTGACGGCAGAAACATCTGCCGTGCCATCGAGCTTCAATCCGTTGTTGTTTGCCAGTGTTCCTTTATAAGTCCCCACAATTTCCGATAGCAGATCTTTTTTAACGGGCGCTTTCTTGCTACATGACGTAGCAACCACGGTGAGAGCAACGGCTCCTGCCATGACGATTCCTTTCCATTTCTTCATTTTCATAATTTTAATTAATTAGTTAATAATCAATACGCTACACTATACAGAAATATTTAGTATGAATGTCCTTCCGCATTATGTGAGGGCTTCTGCTTATTTGTCGAGTCAGCATGCATACTGCTCGAATCCATATCCATTCTCATGCTGCCACTTTTCATCA
>VAPG01020629.1_pt1 | contig 57221 bp, 56 predicted proteins | sample 3393851 | NCBI WGS metagenome assembly VAPG01 (sample SAMN08290438, study PRJNA428436) | hydrothermal vent metagenome | isolation source: Deep-sea hydrothermal vent chimney | place: Atlantic Ocean: South-mid Altantic Ridge | depth 2194 m m
AAAAGCCTCGCCGTAGCTTTGCTATGCCTGCATTTTTTGCCTCGTTATCGAACAAAATAACTTCGCCTAATTCGGAGAACTTATTTCGTAACAAACCCTTATTTCTTTGATTTTCCGGCTTCTGTTGCTCCAGGAACCTCTATTAATTGGCCACTATGAACATTGAAAATGAAACCGTATATTGAAACTGATTTTGATACCAGCGGATGGTTTCTGATGCGTATTACATCCTCCAATACACTCTCTTGCTGGTTGGTAACGGGTAGCCAGTTAATATACCTGCCCTCAGATGACCCGCCATTGCTATTTAGGTTTCTCCATCCATTCTGATCTACAGTTGCCGTTTCGAGGCTTTCTTTTAGAAGTCCTGTAATAATTTCGTTCGTGAAAGTCTCCATGCCACAATCGGTGTGGTGAATTACGAGCCACTCATTGGTACCCAATAGTTTGTGACTTATTATCAGTGAGCGGATAGCATCATCACTGGCCCGTCCTCCTGCATTGCGGATAACATGGGCATCACCTTCTGCCAATCCTGCATATTTTGCCGGATCAAGTCGTGCATCCATGCATGTTAATACGGCAATCTTTCTACCTGGAGGCATCGGCAGGCTTGCTTTTTCTCCAAATCCGGCTACGTAATTTTTGTTAGCAGCTAACACTTCATTCAATAGTTTACTCATAATACTCATTTTTAATATTTATAAATAGGATTAAAAAAATCAAAAAAAAAGCTCTCCCGAAATGGAAGAGCTTTTACTATATTAATCAGGAGTTAATATCCTTATTCTATCTTCTTCCATATAAAATATCTATTACACATACACATCATTGCGCGTGTCATAACCATTTTATATGTTGAAGAATGTTTCATCATTTGTTTAATTAAGAGGCAAAAATAATAATTTATTTCAGATAACCAACTTTATTAATTTCAGACATGGCAGTTTCCACGAAAAAGCTTAAAATTGCAGAACCTTTTGACCGTTCGAGAAATTTTGGGAGGATAACTTTTGAAAACATTAAACACAAAATCATGAAACGTATCCACATCGTACTACTTGTCATCGCCGGACTCTGGCTCTCGGCATGCCAAACCCATCCGCAACAAAACAAAAGTGCCGGTATTGCGGTAAAGCGCACACCTCTCACTATGCCCTACAACAAATTGCTCACCCCAGCGGGAACACAGCTGTTTTTCGGCGATTCGGCACTGGAAAACCATGCGCTGGACGTAGCCCTATCGCCTGATGCCAAAACGCTGGCAGTGGAAGGGCGCTACAGCGTGGTTTTTGTCCGTGCCGCCGGCAACAAAATCCTGTACCGGCTCATTATGCGAAAATATGACAAAGGAAATTCCATGAACACCTATTCAGGCATCATCTGGTTTCAGGACAAGGGAAAACAGTTCGTTTTGTGGGGTAGCCGCAACAAGTTGATGAAAGCCGAATGGGATGGCGATGTCGCCAAAATTGTAAAGACCTATTTCTTTAAACCCAAAACCGGGGTACGGGCTTCTATACCCAACGAAATGGTTATCCGGAAAGAAAACGGAAAAGCTATGGTTTATCTTGTCCTCAACGGTAATGATGAAGTGGTAAAACTGACATTGGATTCCGGCAAAATTATCTGGCAGCAGCCGGTGGGACTGGCACCTTACGGCATTACCATGGCCAAAGGTAAATTGTATATTTCCAACTGGTCGGGTTCGATACCGGCAGCCGGCGACGAGCAAACTGCAGGCATACCGTGGGAAAAAGCGCATGTGGACCGTTTCGGCACAGTATCTTCCGGGACGGTAAGCGTACTGGACCCGCAAAACGGAAAAACCCTCCGGCAGATAAAAACCGGATTGCATCCCAACAAGATTATTGCCAGCCCCGATGAACAATTCGTATTTGTGGCCAACGGCAACGACGACAACATCACTGTTATAAGTACGAAAACCAACACCGTCAGCGAAACTATTCCGGTAAGGTTAAACGAAGAAAAAAATCCCTATTTCGGTGACTCTCCCAACGGGCTGGCCCTCACACCCGACGGCAAACGCCTTTATGTAGCCAATGGCATGGATAATGCGCTGGCAGTGCTGGAATTAGGGAAGAAAGCCAGTCGCGAAGCTTCGGTGCCCAAAAGTGAACTGGTAGGATTTATCCCCACGGCAGCCTACCCGGGCGGCATAGCTATCCACAACACGACACTGTATGTAGCTAATATTGAAGGTATTGGTGCCCGCCTGACAGTGAAAAATAAAAAAACCCGGGCTTTTCAGACTTTTATCCCCGTAAATGGTAAAAAAACTTCTACTGCCGGCGCATTCAATACACATCGTATGCTGGCTTCAGTCTCTATCATCCCCGTTCCCGGCAAGGAAAAGCTGAAAGCCTATACACAGCAGGTAGTGCACAACAACCGCTTGGCACGGCTGGCATTGTTAAAACTACTGCCACGCAAAAACATGAAACCGGTTCCCGTTCCCGAGCGCATCGGCGAACCATCTGTTTTTAAACATGTTATTTATATTATCAAAGAAAACAGAACCTATGACCAGATTTTGGGCGATGTTAAAAAAGGGAATGGCGATGCTGCACTTTGCACTTTCGGTAAGAATGTAACACCCAATGCCCACAAGCTGGTAAACGAATATGTTCTGCTCGACAACTACAGTGCATCCGGAAAATGCTCTGCTGAAGGTCACCTGTGGACAGATGCTTCCATCGTGACCGACTACATTGAGAAAAATGTGCGCGCCTGGTATCGGAGTTATACCCATGTGTTGTATGACGCCATGGCCTATCCCAAAACCGGTTTTATCTGGGATAATGCGCTGGACCACGGGAAAAGCGTCAGGATTTACGGTGAAGCCTGTAAACCGGAATGGAAAAGTGGTAAAAAATGGACAGGTATTTATGACGATTTCCTTGTCGGGAAACCGTTTCATTTCACAAACATCACCACCATCGACCGGGTTCGTAGCATTCTTTCAACCACTTATCCCGGCTACGACAGCCACAACATCCCGGATGTTTTGCGGGCAAAAGCTTTTATCGGTGAGTTAAGGGTTTTTGAAAAGGCAAAAGGCGATGCGCTTCCCAACCTGATGATTGTTGCCCTTCCGGACGATCATACTGCCGGCACAGCTCCGGGACATCCCACCCCGCGTGCCATGGTGGCCGACAACGACTATGCGTTGGGGCAGATTGTGGAAGCCGTTAGTAAAAGCCGTTTTTGGAAAAATACGGTCATCTTCATCACCGAAGACGATTCACAAAGCGGATGGGATCATGTGTCGGCATACCGTACCGTGGGTATGGTCATCAGCCCTTATTCTAAAAGTGAAAAAGTGGTTTCCACGGCTTACAACCAAACCTCCATGATCCGCACCATCGAACAGATTCTGGGATTACCACCCATGAACATCATGGATGCTTCGGCAAAGCCCATGCGGGATGTCTTTTCGACAAAGGCCGACTTAACACCATACAAGGCATTGAAAAATCGCATTCCATTGGACGAGATGAACCCTCAACTGCGAGCTTTAAGGGGAAAACAAAAGCGCTTTGCCATCGCCTCCCTGAAAATGGCACAGATGGGTATCGATGCCGGCAACGATGACTTGCTGAACCGGATTATCTGGTCTTCAGTAAAAAGCAAAGAGCCCTACCCTGCCCGTTTTGCCGGAAAAGAAGAAAATGACGATTAAAAGACTTGTGAAGGCATAAAAAAGCTTCCCAAAAGTTATGTCGCTTTACATCACGCCGAGAAAAACCGGTAGAGATGGTATGATATCCTTGATTTTCAAAAGCTTCTCCAGGCTGATTTTTCCAATGATATAATGCGTGTCACGACCGGTGTATTGCTCAAAAATCTCTTCAAAATCAAAGTGGCGCAAATCCTCTTCGCAATCGTAACGCAGATAAATAGTCAGCGAAGCACGATTTGTGAAGGCCGGTTTCTTAAAATATTTCCGCTTTTTGTATTCGTATTTATAATTATGGCTGATGGCCGTGATGTCGGACAAAACAGCCGAGCCGGTTGGATAAGCACCCGCACCTTTTCCAAACATAAACTGCTTGTCGTAAAACTCGCCTTCAATCACCACACCATTGTATTCCTCTTCAACATTGTAAATATATTTCTCTTCACTGACAAAACCAGGCGCCACATACAGCGAAACTTCATCCGATTCCGTTTTCATAACTTTGGCCACCAGTTTTATTTTGAGGCCTTTTTCTTTGGCAAACCGTACATCAAAATCGCTGATGTTGCCGATACCAAAACGGAAAATATCGTCGGGCGAAACAATGATTCCGAAAGCATGGACAGTGATAATGACCAACTTGTAAAGAGAGTCGCTCCCGTTCACATCCGAGTCGGGGTTAGTCTCGGCAAAACCCAGCGCCTGCGCCTCTTTCAAAGCTGTTGTGTAGTCTTTATTTTTATGAAAAATCTGTGTAAGGATGTAGTTGGACGAACCGTTCAGAATACCGGTAATGGATTTCAACAAATCGTTGTCGTAATACTCTTCGAGGTTGCGGATAATCGGGATGGAGCCACAGGCCGAGGCATCGTACAACAACGATTTCCCCGTTTTTTCCTGTATCCTGATCATCTCCTCCAAATGGGCTGCCAGCATTTTCTTGTTACCCGAAACCACATTCTTACCGTTATAAAGCGCTTCTTTGACAATGTGGTAAGCCTCATCCGCATCATCAATCAGCTCGACCACAACATTGACCTTGGGATCACTTAGGATTTTTTCCCGGTCAAGAGTTAGCAACGGGCTGTTTATTTCACGAGCCTTTTCGTGTTTTACACAAATAGTCGAAATTACGGCATCTACTGTTTTGCTTTTCTGCAAAACGGTGTATAATCCCTGACCGACCACGCCAAAACCGTATAGTCCGATATTTAATTTTTTCATTGTTTATCTTTTATTTGCCCGGGCAGAGGCTCCAGGCCAAAAATCACGAATAACCTTAGTGAGCGCAACAAATTCCAGCAAAAAGCCATCATGGCCAAAATCGGAATGAAGCCATTGCAGTTCTGCCCCGGGGATAAATTTTTTCATCAGCTTCTGGTCTTCTTTAGGAAAAAGAATATCCGTATCAATACCCACTACCAGTGTTCTGGCTTTTATGGTGGCCAAAGCTTTTTCGAGGCTGCCGCGACTTCTTGCGACATGATGGCTGTCGAAAGCCTGCGTCAGGAGATAATAAGACCGGGCATCAAAGCGGAGAGCCAGCTTTTCGCCCTGGTATTGCTGATAAGTAATGACTTTCAACTTCCGGTAATCGTCTTCCGGCTCACGTGGTTGGGTTTTGTTATAAGCAGCAGAATTGCGATAGCTCAGCAAAGCCATGGCGCGTGCCGCTTTCATCCCCTCTTTTCCGCCTTCGGGGGTTCTGTCGTAAAAACTTTTGTCGGCGCGGATAGCCATACGCTGGGCTTCATTCAGCCCGGCAGTCCATGAAGTGGCTTTTGCCGCCCCGGCAACCATAAACAAATTGCTAACAACATCCGGTTCCATGATAGCCCATTCCAGCGATTGAAAACTTCCGATGGAGCCTCCGGTGAGCACCTCAATTTTTTCGATGCCAAGATGCCTGCGCAAAACGATGTGTGCATTTACCATGTCGCGAATGGTGACGCCAGGAAAGTGATCATAGTAAACCGAGCCGTTCTCATTTTCCGACAATGGGCCGGTTGTTCCGTAGCACGAACCAAGAATATTGGCACAGACAATAAAATGTTTCTCAGGGTCAAAACATTTGCCTTCTCCCACCAGACCACTCCACCAGTCGGCCACATCGGCATTGGCGGTGAGCGCATGGCAAATCCAGACCACATTATCTTTCTTACGGTTTAACTTCCCGTAAGTATGATAAGCAATCTCCATTTGGGCAAGCTGCTCACCGCTTTCAAGCTGAAAAGGTTCGTAAGACCTGAATTTTTGCAACATAGTTTAAATAACTTTTAAAGCTTGTTCAAAATCTGCAATGATGTCATCAATGTGCTCAATGCCAACCGAAACACGAAGTAACGTGGGGCTGATACCTGCACGGTGGAGTTCCTCATCGCTTAGCTGCTGATGTGTGGTGGTGGCAGGCTGGATAATCAGCGTGCGAGTATCCCCCACGTTGGCAAGGTGGCTCACCAGTTTCAGGCTTTCCACAAAACGGGAGGTATCACTTTTGCTGCCTTTCAGCGAGAAACTCAGGACACCGCCAAAACCGTGTTTCAGGTACTTTTTGGCGTTGGCATGTTTTGGGTCATCCGGTAAACCGGGATAGGAAACGGCAGCCACCTGGGGCTGTACCTGCAGCCACTGTGCCAGAGCCAGTGTATTGTCCACCGAACGTTGCACCCTCAGCGACAGAGTTTCAGCTCCCTGCAACAGTAGAAAAGCATTGAAAGGACTCAGCGCCGGGCCATAGTCACGCAGGCCTTCCACACGCGCCCTCACAATAAAAGCAATATTTCCGAAAGAACTATCTTTCCCGAAAACATCAGAGAAGACAAGACCGTGATAGCCTTCGGAAGGCTCCGAAAACTGAGGGAATTTTCCGTTGCCCCAGTCGTACTTCCCACCGTCCACAATAATACCGCCGATGCTGTTTCCATGACCGCCTATCCATTTGGTAGCTGATTCTACAACGATGTGGGCTCCCAGCTCCAGCGGTTTACACAGGTAACCGCCGGTGCCAAAGGTGTTATCCACTATCAGCGGCAACTGGTACTTCTCTGCAAGCGCAGCAAACTTCTCAAAATCAGGTACTTCAAAGCTTGGATTTCCAATGGTTTCGAGGTAAAGCGCTTTGGTTTCCTCTGTGATAAGCTTCTCAAAATCCCTGGCGTCAAGGCTTTCGGCAAAATGTACCTGAACGCCAAGGCGTTTAAAAGTTACCTTAAACTGGTTGTAACTACCCCCGTAAAGAAATGGGGATGAAACGAAATGATCTCCCTGCTGCAGGATATTACTCAGTGCAATAAACTGTGCCGAATGTCCCGATGCCACAGCGAGTGCTGCCACACCGCCTTCGAGAGCAGCGAGTCGTTTTTCGAGCACATCGGTGGTCGGATTCATGATGCGGGTATAAATATTTCCAAATTCTTCAAGGCCGAAAAGTTTTCCGGCATGTTCCATATTTTTGAAAACATAAGAAGTGGTTTGATAAATCGGGACAGCTCTTGAGAGTGTCGTTTCGTCAGGGGTGTGACCCGCATGGACTTGTAATGTTTCGTAATGCATGATGTTTTGGTTTTAGTGATGATTATGATTAAAAATTTCCTGATGAATTACCTGTGCGGCTTTTGAAGCAAGTTCACGCTGTACAACAAAGTAAACAGCTACTTCCGAAGCACCCAGGACAATCTGACGGACATTGATGCCGGCTTTCGCCAATGCGGTAAAAATTTGGGCTGCAATACCCTCTTTTTGGTTGATGCCCTGACCCACAGCAGCTACCCACGCAATACTGTCATCGATTTCAGTATCGAAGTCAAGGTTACGGTTGAGTTTGTCCACAATTTGTTTGGCTGCCCGGGCATCGGCACGTGAAAAGATAAAATGAATGGCCGTTTGCGAAGTGACCACCGACCGGATGTTGATACGCGCTTCGTCGAAAGCACCGGTAACTTCCGCAAGAATACCCTTTTTGATCCCCACACCACTACCTTTTAATTTAAGCAGTGCGATGTCCTCGTTGCCGGTAACACTTTTGATGATTTCGTTGCCGGTGGTGGTTTCGAGGCTGATACTTGTGAAAGTCTTGCGACGACCGGGCTCCAGATGTTTTTCAGGATTGAAAATCCGTACTTGTATCTTTTTGGAAACCAACGGACGAATAGTACGCGGGTGTAAGATCTTAGCACCGAAATAAGAGAGCTCGGCAGCTTCGAGATAACTTAGATGGGCTATCTTTTTGACGCCGGAAACAATCTTAGGATCGCCGCTCAGGTAACCTTCCACATCTTTCCATACATCGAGGTATGAAGCGCCGACACAATGTGCCAGACACGCCGCTGAGTAGTCCGAACCGCCACGCCCAAGCAAAATAGTTTCACCCTGTTCGCTTACACCGTAAAATCCAGGCACAACATAAGTTGTCTCCGGTGTGAGAAACTTTTTCAGCTTTAGTGTTGACTTTTTCAAAAGAATACTTCCCTGAAAAAACCTTTGGTTAGTTGTCAGCCCCATCTCCTCAGGCAACGCCAGCTGGCAGGATACGCCGCTGGCATATAGTAGCGCCTGAATAACACGGGCACTCAGCCTTTCGCCAAAACTCAGAATTTTATTGGCGGTGGCGGGTTCCTGTCTATCACTCAACAACAGCAAGGCTCCCAGCTCCTTCAAACATTCCGAAAGTTTTTGCTCAACGGCAGCAAGAAAGTTTTTGTCAGAAACAAAATGATGCAGTGCTTTACCATGCAGCCGATAGAGAGCATCGAGCAACTCACCCGGGTCTTGTTTGCCGTTCACGGCATTTTCCAACCGGTCGGTAACGCCGTAAAATGCGGATACAACAAGGATAACAGGCTCGCGATACGTCTTCATTAGAGCGACTATCCGGCTTAGGCTGTAGATGTTTTTCAGATTGGATCCGCCAACTTTTACTACGATTTTATGCATACTTTTGAGTAATGAAAATGTATAAACGGGATACTTTTTTTCCGGCAGACAATGGTTTGTCTGTAATCTCAGGGACAAGGTCTGTGAGTAAAAGAACCTGTCCCTAACACATTCGCATAGACATGCGGATGGAGGTGAAGAATAAAATCTCAGTTGTAAAAATCACCGACCGGAAATCCCTTTGGCGGTGTACAGAATAAAAATACGTTGTTTTCATTTTTCCATGTTTAAATTATAATTCCCTCCGGTTTTGTCCGAAGCGGCAGGTATTGGCACCTTTCCATTAGGCAGGTTGCCGGAGCTTCATAGAGCCTGATCTCTCCACTCCTCTGTATAATCCAAACATCCTATGGTGGGAACATTTGAATAATGGGGCAAAACTATATAAAATTTTTAATTCACAAACATTTTTTTGGGGAAAAAAATGAAAAATGAACATTATCAATCTCAAAAGGGTAATTATTCTGCTTTTCACTCTTTTGAATTTAGATTTGGCGCCCATACTCAACCTCGTTATTCATCCATTCTACATCTTTGCATTCATCATTTTTTCATTCATCATTGCATTGTCTAAATTCCATATCTTTGTAAAATCAAAATAGTAACAAAAACCATACTGACATGAGTGTAGAGCTAAAGGGCAGAATGATGAAAAAGCTGCCTGTGGTAAATGGCGAGAGCCGCAACGGAAATAAGTGGGAAAAACAGGAATTTGTGATTGAGACGGAGGAACAATATCCGAAAAAGGTGTGCATCAGTGTGTGGGGTGACCGTGTGCGTGAACTGGAGAAGTTTCAGGAAGGCGATATGGTGGTTGCCTCAGTGAATATCGAGTCGCGCGAGTATAACGAGCGCTGGTACACGGACATACGTGCCTGGCGACTGCAACGCGATGAGAGTGGAAGTCTGCCGCCATTGCCACCGGAAGCACAAAGCGACGATTCAGCTATGATGGATGACGCGGCCGGCGACCTTCCGTTTTAGTTTCCGGGTATGAAGAAAGGGAACCTGACGGCCCACCTGGCAGTGTTGGGTGCTAACATCATTTTCGGTCTGAATTATGTGATTGCCAAAGGTATTATGCCTCATTGGATGGAACCGCGTGCCATTATCTTTCTCCGCGTTACGGGAGCTACAGCTGCTTTCTGGCTGGTAGAAATGTTTACAGAGAGGGAGAAAGTTACACGCAAAGACCTGAGGCGTATGTTTGTTCTGGCCATTTTTGGCGTGGCCATAAATCAGATACTATTTTTTGAAGGGTTGAACCTGACCACACCTATCAATGCTTCCATTATCATGGTCGGAACACCGATTCTGGTACTTGTCATGTCACATTTTGTGATAGGTGATAAAATTTCAGGGCGCAAACTTTTGGGGATTATTCTGGGATTTAGCGGGGCAGCATTTCTGATTCTACGCAACGGCCACCTTACACTTAGCTCGGATACTACGCTGGGAAACCTTCTCGTTCTTATCAATGCTGCTTCTTACGGCCTGTTTCTCGTGATGGTGAAACCGCTCATGTCGAAATACAGGCCGCTCACAGTTATGAAATGGGTTTTCACTTTCGGACTTATCTTTGTCATTCCCGTATCTATTGGTGAAGTTATCCACACAAATTTCAGCATTATTCCCCTGAACATTTGGTTTTCCATTCTATACGTGGTCATCTTCACCACTATTTTTGCCTATTTCCTGAACAACTACTCCCTGCAAAAAATCTCGCCATCTGCCAACAGCTCATACATGTACCTGCAACCTGTTCTGGCATCCCTTGTAGCAATTTTCGCCGGCAAAGACAAGCTGAACATGACAGAAATTGTTGCTTCGCTGCTGATTTTTACCGGTGTCTTTTTTGTAAATAAGAAACGTGTCAGGAAAGTAGTTGCCTGATGCGTAGTGCTTGCCAGAAAACGTCAATTTCTTCGTTACGCTCGCTTTGAGTATTAGTCATTTACATTAGTAAACTCCTAACACTCAAAGCTTCGCAAGCCTCGACCTTGGCGTTTTCTGACTAAGCACATCAAAAACAGGTAGTTTTCTTGCCGAGGCTATGTATCATTTTGTATTTTCGCAGGAGAATAAAACTTTCTTTTAAAGTTCTGTAAAATGAAATTTAATTTTGACTGCTTACCGAGGATAAAACATACTGACAGCAACAACTTTTTCCTGCTGGCCGGCCCCTGTGTGATAGAAAATGAGACGATGGCTTATCCCATAGCCGAACATATTCTAAAGATAACCAACCGTCTGGAGATTCCCTTTATCTTTAAGGCTTCCTACAAAAAGGCCAACCGTTCGCGTCTCGATTCCTTCTCTGGGATTGGGGATGAGAAAGCGTTGAAAATTCTGAGAGACATTTCAGAGAAGTTGGATATTCCTGTCGTCACGGATATTCATTCGGCAGAAGAAGCACGACTGGCTGCAGGATATGTGGATGTGCTGCAGATTCCGGCTTTTTTGTGCCGGCAAACCGAATTGCTGGTTGCTGCGGGGAAGACCGGAAAAGTCATCAACATTAAAAAGGGACAGTTTGTTTCGGGCGAAGCCATGCGTTTTGCGGTGGAGAAAGTGCAGTCCACGGGCAACGAAAATATCTGGCTCACAGAGCGGGGAAACATGTTTGGTTACGGCGACCTCGTAGTGGATTATCGGAATATCCCGACCATGCAAAGCATTGGTTTCCCGGTTATTTTGGACATTACTCATTCGCTGCAACAGCCTAACCAGAGCAGCGGCATTACGGGTGGAAACCCGCAACTCATTGAGACTATTGGTCGGGCAGGCATTGCTGCCGGCGTGGATGGTATTTTTCTGGAGACGCATCCGCAGCCATCCACAGCCAGATCGGACGGCGCCAACATGCTACCTTTGGATAAGTTAGAAAAGCTGCTGGAACATCTCGTGGAAATCAGAAAAGTGGTGGGTGGGTTTTAAAGGAGGGTATATCTGGCCAAAGCACAGGAAACATTCGCGCACTAGTGGTGTTTATTGTTGCAGACTATTGCTTCTCGGCACACTATGCGACGTGCCGCTTTCTATTGTTTGATTTTCGTATTTACAAATGTTTTAATCAATGTTTAATTGCTTTACATTCAACATGCTGCGGCATGACGCATAGGTGGTGTTGGCAGCTTGCTTCTAACGTAATTTTTCTATTTTTTCAGGGTTTTGTCGCGTGTCAAATACGTTAATTATGTCTATTCTGTTTCTAATTGTATTGATCCAGTAAATTATTTTGTAATTCTTGTAAACCAAATACCTGAATTCTTCGGGACGGTTTTTTAATAATTCTTCTTTTTGTCCTATGTTGGGATTCTTGCCTAATTTTATTGTCTGGTCAATGATTCCAGTTACTAAATTCCTAGCAATCCTGCTGCTCGCTGTTATTTCATAATAGTCAAATATCTCGCTTAATTTATCTTGGGCAAACTGGGTCCAATATACCTCTAATTCCATTTTTCCCGTAACTCTGTCGCCTTGATAACATTATTTTCACGAGAGTCAGTCAGGGCTTGGTCAATTTCTTCATTCAATTGTTCAAGGCTCATTGGCTTTAGTTCCTTTTCATGCTGTCTGGACTTCCATTGTTTTAATGTTTTTTCCAGTCCAATGACAATTTCTTCATTTTTAATACGAAGAAATTCCTGAATGAATAATAATTTTCTTGATTCGATATTCATGGTCAACACTTTTAGTCAAAAGTACAAAAACTTTTATTAGTATTCAATAACTGGTTCTCTTTGCTTGCTGCTAACTCAAAATAACATTAATATATGTCCTTTTCTTTTTCTCCCCAAAAAAGGCTCACAAAAATACCCAAACCCTTTTATTGCTTCTCAATCCCCAGCAGTGCGCCGGTTTTAGGGCTGAGGTGAAGACGGGTGCTTTTCCTGACCGGAACGGTGGTGATGACGCCGAGCTGCGGCACCTCAAAAGTATCGGAATAAAACGGATTGCTCCCACTGCCGACCGAAATTACGGCTTTCACCGGAATCCGATAGAACAGGTCATCCAAACCAGTTGTTTTCTTAGCGACAACTTTTGTCATAGGATTGACAATCCGGACTTTAATGTTCAGCAGATGCGAGTTGCCATCCTCATCGGTAAACTGCAGCAACTTCCCTGATAACGCCTTTTTTTCAGGATCAAAAACGAAAGAACGCACAATCATCTGCCGGTATTCACGCCCCAGAAACAGCACCATATATTCATGTGCCATTTTTTGTAATTCCACATCCATATAGCGAATACCTTCACCATAATTCACTTCCTGATAGCCTGTTAGCAGGTTAAAACGACTGGTACGGATATTCTTTATCTGTTTGGCGGCATCATCGGCACGCTCTTCTTCTGTGAGATTCACCCAACCGGTTTTGTACAGAAACCTTTTAATCGTTACCGTGTCAATGGTTATTTTCCTGACGATGGTATCTACTTTCAGGGCACGCGTGTATCCGGCCTGCATGTCGAAGCCTTTCCGGTAATCTGAAAAGACGTACATCTGGCTGGAACTTCCCCGGGAGTTTACTGATGTCCGCTCATTTTTCTTTTCGGGTTCCCGGGCAAGGCCGAAACCTACAAGAACCCCTTCATCATCCAGCCGAAGGGCAAACCTCCGGATATCTTTGGAGGAACGGTTTTCCGGAAAACGGACATAAAAGACCTGCGCCGGATCAGCAACGGTTACCGGAGACACCTTCACAGACAACAGTCGGAAATAGGTCTTTCTTGTCTTCATGTAATCGGTAGTTCCGAGATATTTGGTGGCATAAGCAGCAAACGGTCCGGGAATTTCATTCACCTGCTCCAGTACCAGCCTGACCTTGAAAATGGTTTTGGGAAGCGCATAATAAACACCTCCGGCAGATGTGGATACCATCTGCTTACCGGAAGCCTTAGTTACCTGAAACTGATATTGAGATTGCGCTCCGGCCTGCATAAAAAACGCAAGGAGAGGAAACAATAGTGAAAGCCGCAAAGTATGCGTTCGTAGGTTCATATCCGTATTTGTTCTTTGTTAACGGACAAATTTACAAAAAATAATCCCCGAAGCGGTATCCGGGGATTATTTAGCGATAATGTTTCAGGCGTGAACGCCTATAACTTTAGACGTGAACGCCTGAAGCGGGGTTATTTTAGAAATAACAATTCGCGGTATTTGGGGAGCGGCCACAGATTATCATCTACTAGCAATTCCAGTTTGTCCACATGATTCCGGATATCGGCAAAGTAGGGAAGCACCGTATCGCGGTAAGCAACGGCTTTTTGTGCATAGTTAGTAACGATATTGGCCTTTTTGCGTGCCTCTATCATCTCTTCCACTCCCACTTTAATACTTGCCACATGATTGGAAATCACTTTAATGGTATTAATCTGGCTGCGTGATAATTGCACATAAGTTTTGGAGTCAAGCACATCCTGCAGGCCTTTTGTATTCTCAATCAACCGATTTTGATACTGGATGGCCGTAGGTAAAATATGGTTAATGGCGAGGTCGCCAAGAACACGGGCTTCAATCTGTATCTTTTTAATGTACTTTTCCAACTTAATTTCGTAGCGTGCCAGAAGCTCGGTACGACTCAACACATGATGTTTTTCAAAAAGAGCAATACTTTTTTCAGATACAAAAGCCGGCAATGCATCCGGTGTATTACTGTTGTTAGACAATCCGCGTCTGGCTGCCTCATTTAACCAGTCGGCGCTGTAAGAGTTTCCTTCAAAGCGAATGTCTTTAGACGCAACAATATATTTTTTCACCACATTGAAAATAGCGATATCTTTCGATAATCCCCCATTAATCAGCCCTGACACTTCGGTTTCAAATTTAGTCATTTGCTCCGCCACGATGGTGTTCAGGACGAACATGGGTTTGGCTGTGTTAGCAGTAGAGCCAACAGCTCTAAACTCAAATTTATTGCCTGTAAAGGCGAATGGCGACGTCCTGTTTCGGTCGGTATTATCCAACAGAATTTCAGGGATTTTCGGAATGTCCTTAATCACATTATGTCCGTTGTGGTTATTAATATCCTTACGGATGGGCATATTTTCTATTTCATCCAACGTCTCTGCAATCTGTTTACCGAGAAACACGGAAATAACAGCCGGTGGTGCTTCGTTTGCTCCAAGGCGCAGGTCGTTTCCTTCGGAAGCCACACTCGCTCTGAGCAACTCTTCATGTTCCCGTATTGCCATTAAAATGTTGACGAGAATAGTGATAAAACGAAAATTCTCTTTAGGTGTTTTCCCTGGAGAAAGCAGATTCACACCAGTATTGGTAGCCAGAGACCAGTTGTTGTGTTTTCCCGAACCGTTGATTCCGGCATAAGGTTTTTCATGCAGCAGCACTTTAAAATGATGCTTGCGAGCCACTTTCTCAAGCATGTGCATGAGGAGCTGGTTATGATCAACGGCAACATTTACTTCTTCAAACATCGGGGCACATTCAAACTGGCTCGGAGCCACTTCGTTGTGTCTGGTTTTCAAGGGCACCCCTAATTTATGCGCCTCTATTTCAAGGTCTTGCATAAAAGCGAGAGCACGATCGTTAATGGTACCAAAATAATGATCGGATAGCTGCTGGTCTTTGGCGGAAGCATGTCCGAAAACTGTTTTTCCGGTTAGCACCAAATCGGGACGAGCGGCATAAAGGGCGTCATCTACGAGAAAATATTCCTGCTCCCAACCGAGGGTTGGATATACTTTTGTTACATCTTTATCAAAATAGCGACAAATTTTTGAAGCAACCTTATCAAGGGTAGCCACCGACTTCAGAAGGGGCGTTTTGTAATCCAATGATTCGCCGGTGTAAGAGACGAAGATAGTAGGAATACACAAAGTACTATCCAAAATAAATGCAGGAGAAGTTGGATCCCATGCTGTATAGCCCCGCGCTTCGAACGTTGAGCGAATACCACCACTGGGGAAACTGGAGGCATCCGGCTCCTGCTGACTAAGTTGGTTTCCCTGAAAATGTTCCAGTGCAAGTCCACTGGAAAGCGGATCGATAAAAGCATCGTGTTTTTCGGCTGTGGAACCGGTGAGCGGATGAAACCAGTGCGTGTAGTGTGTTGCACCTTTGCTCAGCGCCCAGGCTTTCATGGCCGAAGCCACCTGGTCGGCTACTCTGCGCTCGATGCTCACATCCATTTCGATAGCTTTCATCACCGCACGAAAAGCTTCCCCGGTCAGGTATTCCTGCATAACGGACTGATTAAATGTCATGGAACCAAAATAATCGGATACCTTGTTTGAGGGATAGTGAACTTTCACTACCTTTCTGCTTAAGGTTTTCTCCAGTGCAATAAATCTAAATGTTGCCATAAACTTTTGTTTTTGAGGGGTTTTTAATGATTAACAGTCCTATAAATGTAATCAGTCCATTCAATAATAAAATTTCAAATCCCGTTTGATAACCTGTAAAGACAAACTCCAGTAATTTACTTAAAGCGTAACCTATAAATGGAGAAAGAACAGCTACCAACGGAACCCATTTGTCTTTTAAGGAAAAACGGGTAAAAAGCCCAAAACCAAACAATCCAAGCAGAGGCCCATATGTGTATCCGGCAAAAGTAAACAGCTGAGCGATGATTGCTTCATTGTTAATGATTCTAAATAATATAATGACAAAGATAATGATTAACATCATTAGAAAATGCAATCTCTGACGCTTTTTCCTCAATATTTCTTCATGTCCGGCATACCGCTTGTCCAGTTCCAGCATATCAATCGTTAGCGAAGTGGTCAGAGCGGTGAGTGCACTATCGGCACTTGAGTACGCTGCGGCGATTAATCCGATGGTAAAAACCAATCCGCCGGCCATTCCAAGGTAATTGAATGCTATTTCGGGGAAGAGATGGTCTGTCAGACCGGAAGTGTTGAGGTGCAAATGGGCAGCATAAAAATAAAGTACAGCACCCAGAAAAAGAAAAATCAGATTGACGGGAACTAAAATCAGGCTCAATGTAGTCATATTTTTGCGGGCATCTTTCAGGTTACGGCAACTCAGATTCTTCTGCATCATGTCCTGGTCCAAACCGGTCATGGCAATGGTAATAAACATCCCACTGATGAATAGTTTCACGAAGTTCTGCGAACTTTTTATGTTGGTAATAAGCATCTTGGAATAATCACTGTGCCACACCGTTGACCATATTTCGCCAATACTTGTATGCATTTCATGAATAACAATAACCACCGTAAGCACCACGGCAAGCAGCATGAAAGTAGTCTGCAAAGTGTCTGTCCATACAATGGTTTTAATCCCGCCTTTCAAAGTATAAAGCTGAATCAGAACCATAAAAAGCACTACAGTAACCCAAAAAGGAATACCATAATGAGCGAAGACAAAAAGCTGCAAAACACTTATTACAAGATACATACGAAACGAAGCACCAACAATTCGCGAAAGCAGGAAGAAAGCAGAGCCTGTTTTATAGGATGATCTTCCAAACCTATTTTCCAGATAAGTATATATAGAAGTGAGGTTCAGTTTGTAATAGACAGGTAACAAAACGGTACTTACAACGGCATAACCTGCCACATATCCCAGCACAATAACGAAATATGTGAAATGTGTCGTACCAACCCAGCCAGGAACGGAGATAAAGGTAACCCCCGACAAAGAAGCACCAATCATCCCGTAGGCCACCACCGGCCAGGGCGATTTACGGTTTCCTATAAAAAAACTTTCGTTGTCGGCTTTACGGGAAGTCCGCCAGGATATCAGAAAAATGAGAAGGGTATATAGCGCAAAAGTAAAAAGTATCAATCCGGGAGTCATACTATTTTTATTTTTCGAAATATGCTGCCAATGAAGACAAATCTCTGGTTTTAAAATCTACAACTTCGGGCGATACCATTTCGGCACCTACCAACACGGTAAACATACCGGTAGTCTTTCCGAAAGCCATATCGCTCTCCGTATCTCCCACCATGATGCTTTTACTAAAATCTATTTCAGGAAATCTCTTTTGCGCTTTCAATGCCATAAAGGCAGAAGGCTTTCTGCAATTACCAGGCTTTGAAGCCATATCCGGACAATGAAAAATCGCATCGATTTTGCCCCCTGCCTGTTCCACCTCGGCAAACATTTCGCGGTGTACAACTTCCAACTGCGCTTCGTTCATAATTCCCTTCGCTATTCCCTGCTGGTTGGTTATCACGATGATTCTCCCGAAAACACGGCTGAAAATGGCAATACTTTCCGGTACACCGGGTAGAAACTCAAAAGTTTCCCAGCACTTTACATAGCCACCCTGAATACGTTTGTTGATGACCCCATCGCGATCTAAAAACAAAGTCCAGCTTTTGTCGATATTTTTTGGGAAACCGGTCATAGGTTACTGTGGGAACATGGTTTTTTCGATTTTCTCACAAATAACATGGCCAATGAGAATATGTGTTTCCTGAATACGTGCCGTATTTTCGGAGGGCACCCGGATGCATAGCTCGCAAAGCTTTGCCAGCTCACCGCCCTCTGCTCCTGTCAGGCCAATGGCTATCATATGTTGTTTTTTTGCCTGTATAACGGCATTCACCACATTAGCAGAATTACCTGAAGTACTCAGCGCAATGAGCACATCGCCACGGCGACCGGCAGCTTCTACCATGCGGCTGTAAACCACATCGTAGGAATAGTCGTTGGCAACAGCTGTCAGAAAAGAGGTATTCACATGCAGCGCTTCGGCATACAAAGGTTTGCGGTCGTACTGAAAACGCCCTGAAAGCTCAGCGGCGAGATGTTGCGCATCGGAGGCGCTTCCTCCGTTTCCACAAAAAAGTATTTTTCCGTCCTGCTCCAATGCTTCGATACAATATTCGGCAGCACTTTTTACCAGAAGAAGTTGTCTGGTGTCATTTAAGAAATTCTGCTTAACGCTAATGCTCTCTTCCACAGCCTTTTTGATCATGTCCATAACCCCGGATTTTAGTCATGCAAGTATAGCAAAAAGATTGCAGTTGAATTGACATGCCGGGAATCTATTTTTCAATACTAAAAAACATTTTAAGAAATACTAAATGACAAGTATCAAAAAAACAAATAAATACGGTTCTGTGTTGTTTTCTATAGGGTAAAATTCAACAAATCACAAAATACTCCGGAGGAAACACCACATGGTAAAGCAAAAAAAAGGCAGCTACACCAAGTGTAACTGCCTGAGCGGCAAATGGGGCTCGAACCCACGACCCTCAGCTTGGGAAGCTAATGCTCTACCAACTGAGCTACTGCCGCATTGCGAGGCTGCAAATTTAAAAAGATTTGTCTTTGACAGTACCTCCTTGTCCTTTTTTTGTATCTCTTTCTCCGGCCAATGGCGGTTGGAAATATTTTATATCTTTGTCTTTCAACCAAATATTTGTATTTGGGAAGCTGTCCACATTACTAAACTTTAAGTTAAATAATAGAATATGAGCAAGATATTTACCTATTCGATGCATCGGTCAACATCAAAGCAAAATGACATGATGCAACAGCTATTCTTAAAAGGAAGTGGCGTATTGATTATATTTTTTGCATTATTAGTTGCTATTCCAACCCGTGTTGAAGCTGCAAATAAAAGAATTAGCGATGCAGATGTTCTTTCTCCCACAAGGAAAAATGCAAAATTCATCAAAAGAAAGCATATCCGGACATCTCAGGTAATGATTAATGTTGGAAATGAAAGGTTTGTCATCAATGTGTTTAAAAAAGATGGACCGAACAAACAGAAATACATCGTGATTCACGATTCGGAAGACGCAGCATTTGATACCGGTCTCAGAGCTATCAAGCATGGAGGCACGCTTATCGCCCTTGAAAATAAGGAAAACCGGCTTCTCTACTCATTTGGCAAAAAAAAGGGACCGACACATCAAGACCCCAACAGGATGTTTAACACGGGTAACCGGTATTGGCCGGTTGCAAAAAAACTTCTGGAATTATACGGCATATCTTCAAAAGGGTTGATTATCGTCCTGCATAACAACAAACCGGACGGAGATTTCCGGCTGGATAGCATTGCAACATGGAATAACATCTCCATTGCCTCCCACGCAGACAAGGATGTCAGAAGTTTGGTCTGGATACCCGGAACCACTGCCGAACCGAATGTGAAAACAGGCAAAGAAATAGCTTACTTCCAAAAGAAAAAATTAAATGTTGTTTATGAATACGTTCCGCAAAACCCACGTGGCGATGGCTCTTTATCTGTTTATGCAGCCAAGCATGGCATTCCATACAGGAATATAGAGGTGAAAGCCGGAATAAGAGGAGACCGTAAAAGTGAATTGAAAAGTCGCAGAAAACAGATCAGATACCTCAACGTGCTGAGACGGTTTCACGGAGTAAAATGAAATACTGTCGATGAGAGATTAAAAATCCCAGGCACAAAGGCCTCCTGATTGCAAATCAGCAGGATTGGTTAGATTACACTCTATTTATGCCTTTCCCGCAAAATATCCAGCACATCTTTGAACCGGTAATCTTTGGCTTGCAGAAGCACCAGAAAATGGAATATCAGATCGGCTGACTCGTTTAAAAACAGGTCGTCGTTCTGATCTTTAGCCTCAATGATTACCTCCACTGCCTCCTCCCCAACCTTCTGAGCTATTTTGTTAATACCTTTCTTAAACAAGGAGCTGGTGTAGGATTTTTCAGAAGGATTTGTCTTCCGGTCGGTAATGATGTCTTCCAACCGATTCAGGAAACCGCATTGAAGCCGGTTGTCTTCTCCCCAGCAAGTATCGGTTCCGAGATGACAAACGGGTCCGGCAGGATTAACCTGCACCAGCAACGTATCATTATCACAATCTGACTGAATATCAATAAGTAACAGGAAATTACCACTTGTTTCACCTTTCGTCCATAAAGTCTTCCGGCTCCGGCTGTAAAAAGTCACCTTTTTTGTTTCCACCGTTTTTTGCAGGGCATCACTATTCATATAACCGAGCATCAGAACTGTTTTGTTTTGGGCATCCTGAATAATGGCCGGCACCAAGCCGGTTTGTTCATCAAAGTTTACTTTTATTTTTCCCTGATTATATTCGAATACTGATTCCATCTTTTTTAAGTTTAAGTTTTAAATCTTTTATTTTTATTTCACCATAATGAAAGACGCTGGCTGCCAGGGCTGCATCTACGCCGGTATAAAGAAACACGTCAGAGAAATGCGCCATCTTCCCTGCCCCTCCCGATGCAATCAGGGGAATGTGAAGCATTTGCGCCAATATTTTATTGGCTGCCGGTTCAAAACCCTCTTTGGTTCCATCGCGGGTCATGGCGGTAAACAATATTTCGCCGGCGCCCCGTTTTTCTCCCTCTCCGGCCCAGGAGAACAGCTCTTTATCAGTCTCCTTCCGGCCTCCGTGGGTAAACACTTTCCACCGTCCATCCACCAGGTTTGCATCTATGGCCAGAACAATACATTGGCTTCCAAACTTTCCGGCAATCTCGCTGATAAGTTCCGGACGATAAACGGCAGCTGAGTTAATAGAAACCTTGTCGGCACCTGCCCGGAGCAAAGCCTTCACATCCTCAACCCGGCTAATACCACCGCCCACAGTGAAAGGGATACTGATTTCACGGGCGATTTTTTCAACCAGCGAAACCAATGTCTTTCTTTTGTCGGATGTGGCGGTAATATCCAGAAAAACCAGCTCATCGGCACCCTGTTCCGAGTATATGCGAGCCAGTTCAACCGGATCGCCGGCGTCACGGAGCCGGACGAAATTGGTACCTTTTACCGTCCTGCCGTTTTTAATGTCGAGGCAGGGAATAATGCGCTTAGCTAACATACTGTTTGATTTGGTCTATTGTAATTCTATTTTCCAACAAGGCTTTTCCCACAATGGCGCCATCCAGACCGTCCTTTTTAAGTAAAGCAAGGTCATCGGCACTACTCACTCCACCGCTGGCAATGAGCTTCAGCGAAGGAAATTCTTTTCTGATCTCTTTGTACAATTCAACCGCGCTGCCGGCCAGCAAGCCATCGCGGGAAATGTCAGTACAAACAACATACTTAATTCCTTTTTCAAGATAAAATTTCAGAAAAGGAAACAGTTGCCATTCGGTTTCCGTTTTCCAGCCATTGATGAAGACTTTTTCGTCTTTCACATCAGCGCCGAGGATGATTTTTTCCGGCCCGAATTGTTCCAGCCAGCCACCAACTTCCTCAGGATTCTTCACGGCGATGCTTCCGGCTGTAACCTGCTGTGCTCCGTTGTCAAAGACCCTGGAAAGTGCCGCAGTATCTTTGACGCCACCGCCATAATCAACTACCAAGCTGGTTTGGCTGCAAATTTTCTCCAATACCTTCATATTGACAGGTTTCCCGGCTTTGGCACCATCAAGATCCACAAGATGCAGATAGCGGAAACCCTGGTCTTCCAGTTGTTTTGCAAATTCCAACGGGTCTTTGCCGTAAATTTTCTTCCGGGAGTAATCTCCCTGAACGAGTCGTACGCAACGGCCTTCAATAATGTCTATGGCAGGAATAATTCTCATAAGGACAGAAAGTTTTTAAGGATTTGTTCTCCGGTTTTACTACTTTTCTCCGGGTGAAACTGACAAGCAAAGAAGTTATCTTTTGCCAGGGCAGCCGAAAAAGAAAAACCGTAATGACTTTGTGCAATAGTATAAGGTGACAGCGGCACATAATAGCTGTGAACAAAATACGTATAAGACTCAGGTGCTATCTTATTGAACAAAGGTGATTTAAGATCTGCTAAAGTGTTCCAACCCACATGCGGAACTTTCAGATTAACAGGGAATTTCTTACTTTCAGCAGGGAATATACCGAGGCAACTGGTATCACTTTCTTCCGAGCGGGTACACAGGAGTTGCATTCCGAGGCAGATACCCAATACCGGCTGCCTGAGTGTCGGTATAAGGCTGTCCAAACCATATTGTCGCAAGGCTTTCATAGCCGAAGAGGCTTCGCCCACACCGGGGAAGATAACTTTGTCAGCCTGAAGAATCTCATGGGCATCGGAAGTGAGGTTCCCTTTGTACCCTAGTCTTTCGAGGGCAAACTGGACAGATCTTACATTTCCGGCTCCATAATCTATAATCGATATTTTCATGGTTCGATTTTTTTTACTTTCCACCTTTCAGGTCAAAAAAGAGCTGAAAGGTAAATTTATTATTCCAGCATTCCTTTTGTGCTGGGAAGTATCATGCGGTCTGCATCGCGTTGCACGGCCATTTTCAGGGCACGGGCAAAAGCTTTGAAGATGGCTTCTATTTTGTGATGCTCGTTGCTGCCCGTAGCCCTGATATGCAAATTACAGGCGGCCGCATCGGAAAAAGATTTGAAGAAATGAAAAAACATCTCCGTGGGCATTTCCCCAATCTTTTCCCTTTTGAATTCGGCATCCCATTCCAGCCAGCTCCTACCGCCAAAATCAAGCACTACCTGAGCCAGGCTGTCATCCATTGGAACAAAAAAACCATACCGACTAATACCTTTTTTATCACCAAGTGCCTCTCTCACAGCCTGTCCCAAAGCCAGCGCCGTATCTTCGATGGTATGATGTTCGTCCACCTCAAGATCACCTTTCACCCGTAAAGTTAAATCAACCGACCCGTGGCGGCTCACCTGTTCGAGCATGTGATCGAAAAACCGAATTTCTGTATCTATTTCAGCTTCTCCGGAGCCATCAAGGTTGAGAATAAGGTCTATCCGTGTCTCTTTGGTTTGGCGGTTCACAGTTGACGTTCGCTGTTTCAAGCGCAAAAAACGATAAATCTCTTTCCAGGAAGTTGTTTGCAAAGCCCATGTTTCAGTATCAAAATCGGCCTTCTCAGGAATACCGAGCAGAATACCTTTGCAGCCCAGGTTTCCAGCCAGCTCCATATCGGTCATCCTGTCACCGATAACAAAAGAATTCTTCAAATCATATTCACCCGTCATATATTTCGCAAGCAGGCCGGTACGGGGTTTACGCGTAGGAGCCTGTTCTTCCGGGAAACTCCTGTCGATGAGAATGTCCGAGAAAACAATGCCTTCGTTTTCCAACGCTTTCAACATTTTTTCCTGTACGGGAAGAAAAGTTTTTTCAGGAAAAGAATCAGTACCCAACCCGTCCTGATTGCTAACCATGACCAGCTCATAATCCATTGTTTCGGCAATCTGTGACAGGTACCGGAAAACACCGGGATAAAACTCCAGTTTCTCTAAGCTATCCACCTGATAATCTTTTGGTGGCTCAACGATTAATGTGCCGTCGCGATCAATAAAAAGTAGTTTTTTCATGAGATATAATTTTTTAGTTCCAACAACAATCGTTCGTTTTCCTCCGGTGTTCCTATGGTGATTCGCAGGCAGGAGTAACAATGCAACAGTCCACTCCTGTTACGTAAGATAATACCTTTATTCATCAACTGCTGATAAATTTCCGTTGCGTTCTTAATTTCCAAAAGTAAAAAATTGGCATCAGACGGGAAAACCCTTTTGACAGTCGGCAGTTTCTCCAAAGCCTGGCGCATTTTTTCTTTTTCTCTACGTATAATCTGAATTTGCCGTAAGGTTTCTTTCTGGTTTTGCAACCGTTTCAGCGCCTCTTGTTGACTGAGCAGGTTGATGTTGTAAGGCGGTTTGATACGGTTTAAAATTTGGATAATCTCTTCATTGGCAAAACCAAGTCCGAGACGCAGAGCAGCCATTCCCCAGGCTTTGGAAAGTGTTTGCACAATAACCAGTCCCGGATAGCGGGAAAGCTTTGCCAAAAAACCGGGATTCTCCGAAAAGTCGATGTATGCCTCATCGAGCACCACAATCGCCTTTGTATTTTCCAGCAAATACGCAATGGCCTCCGCATCGAAAGCATTTCCGGTGGGATTGTTGGGTGAACAAAGTAATATCAGCCTGGTATAGTCATCGGTTAGCGCAAGGAGCCTCTCCGCATTCAAACTAAAATCAGGGTTTAGGTCTGCCTGGCGACATTGTACATCATTCACGTTAGCCAGCACCTGATACATTCCGTAGCTGGGACGGATAGTAACGACATTGTCAAGCCGCGGCTCGCAGAACGCACGGAAAAGCAGGTCGAGTACCTCATCGCTGCCGTTGCCGATAAAAAGATTTTCCGAATTTACCTTTTTCAACTTTGCCACCGCTTCCTTCAATTTCCGCTGTAAGGGGTCAGGATAGCGGTTGAATCCGTTGGGAAAAGGACTTTCATTGGCGTCCAGCCATATTTCGGCCACAGCAGAGAACTCATCACGTGCCGAAGAGTAGGGCGTGAGTTGCGCCACATTTTTCCGAAGCAACTTTTGTATATCCGGTTTGTTTATCATGGTTGTTTTCTGTTTTTAAACTTTTTGTCTGTTTGTCATTTTCCCCGGGTCTGTCCCCCTGTTTTAACCCCTTCGCGGTTTGTGACTTTAATGTTTATAGTCAACGCCGGGATTTGTACTGTTTATTGCTTCAAAGCCTCCAGCCGAAGTGTTGCTGCACGGGCGTGTGCTTCCAGTCCCTCGGCTTTTGCCATAATCTCAATACTTTCGCCAAGACTTTGTATGCCGGCAGCTGAAATTCTTTGGAAGCTGATTTTTTTTGTAAAATCATCCAGTCCCAGACTGCCATAGCTACGCGCAAAACCGCTGGTAGGCAAAGTATGGTTCGTTCCGGAGATGTAGTCGCCAGCGCTTTCGGGAGAGTAGTTCCCCAGAAAAACAGAACCGGCATTTTTAAGATTTTCCAGATAAAAAGGCTCTTCTTTGGCTGCAATGATTAAATGTTCGGGAGCATATTCGTTGACAAAGCCAATGGTTTCTTCCCTGTTGGCAGAAAAGAGAAAACGTGCATTTTTCAGCGATTCCTCTGCAATACCTTTTCGTGGAAGCTGTTTCACCTGTTTTTCTATTTCATTGTTTATCATTTCCAGAACCTCCAGAGAATTGGAGATACAAACCACCTGGCTGTCCACACCATGTTCGGCCTGAGAAAGCAAGTCGGAAGCTACAAAGAGAGGATTTGCAGTTTCATCTGCAATCACCAGTAACTCTGAAGGGCCGGCAGGCATGTCAATGGCCACGCCCCCGGTCTGCGCTCTTTGCTTGGCAGCGGTAACATATTGGTTACCCGGGCCAAAAATCTTATCTACTTTCGGAACACTTTCAGTACCGTTAGCGAGAGCTGCAATAGCTTGAATTCCCCCCACTTTAATAATTTTATCAACGCCCGTAATCCGGGCAGCATACAGAATAGCCGGGGCTACTTTTCCCTCTACATTGGGAGGCGTGCAAAGTACTACCTCCCGACAACCGGCAATTTTAGCCGGAATGGCCAGCATCAAAACGGTGGAAAACAACGGTGCCGTTCCTCCGGGAATGTAAATACCCACCTTTTCAATGGGGAAAATCTTTTGCCAGCAGGTCACACCCTCTTCTGTCTCAACGGAAAACCCGCTTCTCTGTTGGGCTTTGTGAAATTTCTCAATATTTCTTTTGGCTCTTAAAATAGCTTTCTTCAAAGCTTCGGGCACCTCTCCCACTCCGGCATCCCACTCTTCGGTATCCACTACCAAACGCTCCAGTGCCACGTTGTCGAATTGCCGGGTATAAGCCTTTAAAGCAGTATCTCCGGAAGTTGTAATATGCTCAAAGACCTCATTAACAAGTTTATCCAGCATACCTGTTTGCAGTTTAGGGCGTCTGCACAGTTGCGGCCACTCCGACTTTTGTATGTTTTTGTAAATTCTCATAACACAAGTTTATAAAACCACTTTTTCAATGGGAATGATTAAAATACCTTCTGCACCGGCTGCTTTTAACTGGTCAATCACCTCCCAGAATGTTTCTTCTTTGATAACCGTTTGTAGCGAGCTCCATCCTTTTTCTTTAAGAGGCATGATAGAGGGACTTTTCAACACGGGCAACAACTGCGACACCTCTTCTATCTTTTCATCGGGAACATTCATCAAAATATATTTGGTGTTTTTAGCTTCCAGGACAGCCCTGATTCTGAAAAGCAGTTTTTCTAATATTTCCTTTACTTCCGGGCTTGTTTTTAACGATTGTATGAGCACGGCTTCTGATTTCAGAATGGTTTCCACCTCTTTCAGGCCATTTTTGAACAACGTACTTCCGGAGCTTACAACATCACATATTCCATCTGCCAGTCCAATGTTGGGTGCTATTTCCACAGAACCTGAAATCACGTGTATTTCTGCCTGCACACCTTTTTTGTCGAGGTAACTTTGCAATGTAAACGGATAGGAGGTGGCTATTTTCTTACCGTTGATGGATTCAGCGCCGGTATATTTTGCATTTTTAGGAACAGCAAGAGAGACTCTGCATCGCGAGAAGCCAAGTCTTTGAATAATTTTGACTTTTTTCGGCTTCTCAATCAGCACATTTTCGCCGATAATGGCAGCATCTGCCACGCCGTCCTCAACGTATTGTGGGATGTCGGAGCTGCGCAGGAACAGAATTTCAATTGGAAAATTCCTGGCCGGTGCTTTCAACTGGTCTTTTCCATTGTCGATAATAATCCCGCAATCTTTTAATAACTTCATGGATCCTTCGTTTAAACGACCCGATTTTTGAACAGCGATTTTTAATTTACTCATCTTTTTTCGGTTTAGTACTGAGTAAATCGGCAGGAGATTCAATAAAAAAAACCCATCCGATTTACTCAGATGGGTTTGATATTTATTATTTTTTTACGCAATATCATTCGCTCACCAGAGTGGTTGGAGGTGCAAATGATGATGATGTATAAAAAAACGATTCATTTCTATTAACTTTATGCGGCAAAAATAGACTAATTTTTTAAACGACAAAAAAAAGTTTCTTTTTTTTTCATGGCACAATCAAATAGCTTTTATAATTTTGCAAATACCTGCTTGTCAAAGCGGGAACAATCGGAGTATCTTGTTAGAAAATAAAAACTATGTATTATGAGCTATTGGAAGAATTATCCGCTAGAAACTACTACCCTGATAGTTACGGGATGCTTACTGCTCCTTTTTGGCTCTTGCAAAAAGGTGCCTACTCCTAAGAAAACCGGACACATGGCCGTTACTTTTCAACACAGCGTTGGACAGCAACCGCTTGAGTATGACACGATAAAATATGTAAATGCCGCCGGAAATCCTTACATGGTGACGAATATTCAGTATTTTATCTCGGATATTTGTCTTAATAAGCTCAATGGCGACAGCGTGTTGCTAAACAAAGACAACAATATCCATTATGTGGACACGGGGCTACCGGATACCTGGATATGGAACCTGAAAGAAGACATTCCGGTTGGCCAATACAGTGCCATTTCTTTTACTTTCGGACTCAATGAGAAGGAAAATATTTCGCTGCGGTTTGTCAACCCACCCGAGTCGAACATGTTTTGGCCGGAGTATCTCGGCGGCGGTTATCACTACATGAAACTCAATGGTAAGTGGCGGGACACGGCCAATGTTATCCGGCCATTCAATTTTCATCTTGGCATCGGTCAAATCTACGATTCCGTTGGAAACATCACCAAGTTTGTTCAGAATTACTTCAGGGTAACACTTCCAAAATCATCTTTTTCCATTTCCGGCGGGCAAACCGTTCAGGTATCTTTAGACATGGATGTCAACGAATGGTTTGAAAACCCGAATATTTATAATTTTAATCTCCTGGGAGGCAAGATTATGCAGAACCAGGCCGCCATGCGCCTGGCCTGCCAAAACGGTCACAATGTTTTTACAGTAAAAGGCATTCGGGTGTTGCTACCTGAGAAATAATATTTTGATATTCGGTACTGCTGCAAATATAATGGAAAACAGTTGTATATTATAATCATTAAATTGTGGGAAGTAGTCAACCTTAATTTAGGCATTGACAAGTTGTGATGCGGGAACAAAGAGTCTGTCCATTGCCTGACAACTGTTTGACAACTGCCTGACTATCGTTTGACACGTGAAGCACCTGACAATTACCTCATCTGTACTATTTTGGATATCCTGATTTTTTGGTTATTTTTGTTCTTTATTCAAAACCAATTTTTTCACCAATATCAAAACTTATGTTTAAAGGACACCCTAAAGGATTGTATGTTGCATTCTTTGCTAATATGGGCGAGCGGTTCGGTTACTACACCATGCTGGCCATTTTTGTTTTATACATCCAGTCGAAATTCGGATGGTCAGCCACCCAGGCGGGTCATGTTTACGGCGGCTTTTTGTTTGGCATCTATTTCCTGCCCTTGCTCGGTGGCTACATCGCCGACAACGTTCTTGGTTATGGAAAAACCATTGTGCTTGGGATCATTGTGATGTTCATCGGCTACCTGATGCTGGCCATGCCCGGCACGGGAGAATGGTTTATCTACGGCGCCCTCGCGGTAATTTCCCTTGGTACAGGACTTTTCAAAGGAAACCTCCAGGCCCTTGTGGGAAACCTTTACGACGAAGCCAAATACAACAAGCTGCGCGACTCTGCTTTCAATATTTTTTACATGGGGATTAACATAGGCGCTTTCTTTGCTCCGAGTGCCGCCCGCAGCGTACGCACCTGGGTTTTGAGCCTTCAGGGATTACATTATGAAGCTGCCATTCCTTCCCTTGCCAACAAATACCTGAATGGAACACTGGAGAACACCAAAGAGCTGAGCCAGTTTGCCCATGCTGAGATGGGAAGCCATTTTACCAGCCTGGCCGATTTCTCTCACCATTATATAGATGCTTTAAGTAAGTCTTATAATGCAGGTTTTGCCGTGGCAGCAGCAAGTATGATACTTTCCATTGTTATTTTCCTCGTTTTTAGAAAATATTACAAACATGCTGATGTAACACACAAAGAACAAAAAGCAAAGGACAAAGAGAGTGTGGTGGAACTCACCCCTGCACAAACCAAAGACAGGCTTATGGCTCTGGGACTTGTTTTTCTGGTTGTCATCTTCTTCTGGATGGCTTTCCACCAAAACGGATTTACACTGACTATTTTTGCGCGCGACTACACCGTAGGCGCCGTAAACAAAGCCACCGCCATCATTTTCAACCTCTCCACATTTCTTCCTTTACTGCTTGCCATTCTCGGTATTGTCCTTATGGTAGGAAAAGGGAACTCCGCTAAAGTCAGACTTTCAGGAACGGTAATAGCTGCTGCCTCCGTTGCTGTCGCTTATTTTACCATCAGGCAGTTACAGCCGGAAGGAAATCCTATTTCACCTGAGATTTTCCAGCAATTTAATCCTATTTTTATTGTTTTTCTTACGCCGGTCATTATCGGTTATTTCTCCTGGTTGCGCAAGCGGGGCAAAGAGCAGTCTTCCCCCAAAAAGATTGGTATCGGTATGGTTATCACTGCCATTGGTTTCAGTATTATGGTACTGGCTTCCAAGGGGCTGATGAGTCCGCACGACCTGGCACAGCAGGGAGGCGTTTCCGACACGCTACGTTCTCCTTTCTGGCTTATCGGCACCTATTTTACGTTAACCATTGCAGAGCTTTTCCTTAGCCCCATTGGCATCTCTTTCGTGTCGAAAGTGGCGCCGCCGCAATACAAAGGTCTGGCACAAGGTGGCTGGCTGGGCGCAACGGCTGTGGGTAACCTTGCCGCCGGATTGATTGGCCCGTTTTGGGACAAATGGGAGTTGTGGCAGTTTTTTGGTCTGCTGGTCGGACTGACCATCCTTTCCGCCATCTTTATCTTTTCTATTTTGAAGCTGTTGGAAAGAGCGACAAATTCATAAACAGGATATAAAATTTCTAAAAAGCAGGGCAGCGACCCTGCTTTTTTGGTTTTATCAAAATCCGTAAGAATTTTTATTCTGTGTAATTCAATGATAAAGATGACTAAATAATACTTTTTGCGGTCTGGATTTGCAATTCAGACATAAAAGAAAACAAGATCTTAATCCTGATCCCCAATACATTCGGGTTGCAAATCCGAGTGAACAGTAGTTTCGGTTATTTCCTATCCGGTAGATTGTATTTCGATTTATCATTTCCTACAATAGGATAAACAGTAAACCGAATTAACAACTCAAAAGATGAAAAATGAGTAAGTAAAAATAATCAACACTATTCAGGCATCAACACATAAGAACCACAAATATAACATTTACTGTGAGGAACTTAAAGCGAACATCCGCCATCGGTGGATAGCGTGCAGTTAGGCCTTGCAGGAAGAGTCTTGCGGATTTAAGGTTAAAGGTAATAATTTCTATTTGTCAGGAAGCAATACATAGTTGTGCGTTGGTTTGTATTTCATAAACCACAACCAGGGTATCGTAACAAAAAAGCCTCCAATAATAGGGCCAACAGCTGCTTCTTCATTTTTCACAATTATAGTCGTAAAAGGCTTATATCCCTCTTTCTCTAATTTAACGTTTGTTGTCGCCCAAACTATTTTTGAGTCTCTCATAGTATAAGGAGTTACCCCCACACTTTGATCATTTAAATAAACTTTTGCGCCACTTGGTGATGACTCAATAAGGGTGGTACTTGCACAACTTGAAAACAATATTGCTACAAAAATAATTGCAGAAATAAGTTTAGTGCTGTTTACTAATTTTTTCATAATAATGTTTTAAAGATTAATTTTCCAAAGTTAATAATTAATCACTAACAATTAACAATTAAAATAATTTTTTTATTTTATCCTACTAATATTATTTGTAAAACAGCTAAAAAACAAATATCACATAAATTATCATCTAATAATAAACCAGCAGATGAAGTTTTCTCATTTCTCAATTTCTTTCTTTATTTCCTTATTTCCTTATTTTTGCCCCATGAATCACGCATTTGATGCCCGGCATCGCTTTAATTCTTACTCCGATTATTTTAAAAAAGAATTCGGACAACGGGTGCAGAAAATCACCGTGGACGCCGGTTTCACCTGTCCCAATCGCGATGGTACGCTGGCCAGCGGCGGCTGTAGCTATTGCAACAACGATGCTTTCAGCCCATCGTACTGCAACCAGCAAAAAAGTGTGGCACAGCAGGTAGCCGAAGGAATTGAATTCCATAAAGTACGTTACCGCAGGGCATCCCGTTATCTTGTTTATTTCCAACCCTATTCCAACACCTACGCCCCTTTGGAAAAGCTGAAAGGCCTTTACGAACAGGCACTCAGGCAGGAAGGCGTGGCCGGATTGGTAATTGGAACCCGCCCCGATTGTATTGATGAGGAAAAACTGGATTGGCTGCAACAGCTTGCGCAGAAATATTACATCATTGTGGAATACGGCGTAGAAAGTATTTATAATACAACGCTTGAGCGCATCAACCGGCAACATACTTTTGAACATTCTGTGGAAGCCATCGAAAAAACTGCACGGAAAGGGCTACATGTGGGAGCACACTTTATCTTCGGCCTTCCGGGCGAAAGCCGTGAGATGATGATGAATTCAGTAAAGCAGGTTTCGCAGCTTCCGCTGACAACCATCAAATTCCATCAACTACAGATCGTTACCGGAACAGCCATGGCGCTTGACTACAAAAATCATCCTGAAGATTACCCACTTTTTTCTTTTGAAGAATACGTTGATTTTATCATTCGTTACACCGAGCGGTTAAATCCGGATTTCATCATCGAACGCTTTGCAGGCGAAGTGCCACCACGCTACCTCGCAGGTCCGGGCTGGGGACTTATCCGCAACGACCAAATCAACGTGGCCATCGAAAAAGAGATGGAAAAACGTGATACCTGGCAGGGAAAATATTACAAACCCTAACCCGGATAATACGGGAAAAACCAAATCACAAAAATCAAATGACAAATAAATCTCAACTTTTAAATTCCAATAGTTCGGTAATTTTTCGTTCTCGCAAAGACGCAAAGACCTGTTTCATAATAAGTTACACTTATTATGAAACATCTACAACTGATTGAAAATCAGATTAATAAAATTATTACCGGAGTATTGAAATTCCAAATCCAATACGAGGTCTAAGAAAGCAGTTCGATTTTTTGAAATTGTTATTTGATAATTATTTGTAATTTGTAGTTTGGTTTTTGTAATTTTCGCTAAATAGTGATCGATTTCTAAATATAACACATCAAAACATGACCATCAACAACTCATACGAACTCTTCGGAAAAAAGGGAGAGCACGGCGACAAACCTTCTTTTGCACAACCTGTTATCGTGGCTGACCGCATCCTTTCGCCCATGAATGTGGGTGCTATCCTGCGGCTGGCCGGCAACATCCATGCTGCCAAAGTGTGGTTTGTATATGAGGAAGATCCGGGCTTTCGCTCTTACAAAATAAAGCGCACATCTTCCGGCGCCAGCGAGAAAGTAGATTGGGAACTGATTACGCCTGAGCGGCTGCCCGAAGTGCTCCCTGCCGGTTACGAAATTATTGCACTGGAAACCACCGAAGACGCCGTTAGTATTTTTAGCGAAAAGCTTCCTGAGAAAGTGGTTTTTATGGTCGGCAACGAACGTTTTGGCTTACAGGACAAACTTATCAGACTATGCCACAGGAAGATGTACATTCCTATCCCCGGCCCGATATCTTCGCTCAATGTAAGCCATGCCCTGGGAGTTGGGCTTTTTGAATGGTTACGGCAGCGGCAAAAGAACCGGTAAGAATTTCTTCAAGCGTGGGAATCAATCTACTCTTCAAGCGTGGACGCTTGAAGCGGGGTGGGCATTAAATTCTATTATGTTGCCACCAGTATTTTTATTTCAACCTGTCTTTAGTTAAAAAAAGTTGATATAAGTCATTGGTTTGGATTAAGTTTTTAAATCCTTTCTTTGTCAGTCCATCAGATAGTTTTTTATCACCGGTCCATAAGGTTCCATTTGTGAATTCTGAAACTGCAACAAAAATCGTATCGTCAATATCAATATTTTGACACAACAACTCAGCGTTTTTATAAATCTCAATAGGGATTATTGAATGGTTAAGAATAGTAATATTTTTCAATATTAAATCATAAGTTTCAAGAAACTCATCATCTGTAAATCTTCCAATGGTTTTTATTTTCTCTTTGTGTTTAAAAATTTCAAATCTAACGTAGGCAGGTGAATAAAAGTCAAATAGACCTTTTCCGTTAATCAAAATCTGTCCGATCCTACTATTGGTATTTAGCAAAGCACTAAATACGATATTGGTATCAACGATTATTTTAGTCATTTAGCCCTAATTCTTCTTTAGTCCTGTCCCAGCGTCCTTTTTTAACTTCTTTTAGAAGTTCGCTGACATCTTTGTCTGTGGCAGTTGATTTAGCTGTCAATTCTTCATATCGCAAATAATCAAGAATTGTTTGAATTCTGGAAGTATTAGTTCTCGCTGAAAACCTGACTAGTATTTCGTTATCTTGTCTTTCTACTATCATTTTCTTTTTTTTTCAAATATACAAAAAAATCAGGTGATTGCCTTGATTATGAGTTTTTCTTAATAACTGGTGGTATTTGATCGGTAGATATTGTTTTACCGGGTTTGAAGATCTCGGATGATTTAGTCAGGCTCCGGCTCAGCTCACCAACATGGCCGTACCTGAAAGGTTGTACCTGTTCACCAATCCGTTTTGGGCGTGGACTTTTCTCATTCCTCATCCCCGGCATTTATTTCCAAGCCATTGTATGGGGAGCCTGCCTGCCACAATCAAATCACGTCATTGCGATGAACATTGGGCTGGCCTGCGGGATAGCGTGAAGAAGCAATCTTTAAATGGTTTCCGTGATAATGCTGATGAGATTGTTTCACACGCCGAAGCGGTCTTTCAATAGATAAACATTCCGGGATGGCGTGTTCGCAATGACGGGGCTTTTGGACGAGGGCAAAATACTTCAAGCGTGACGCTTGAAGCGGGGTTTCAGTAATGTCTCAAATTATACCCTACTTAAACCTGAACAATATTCTTATTCCGTATGTTGTATTTGTTTCAGTAATGTCTCAAATTATACCCTACTTAAACTATACACAACTAAACGACAGTAAACATTTAAAAGTTTCAGTAATGTCTCAAATTATACCCTACTTAAACTCTTCGTAGCAGGGTGTCAGAAACCAACAAATGTTTCAGTAATGTCTCAAATTATACCCTACTTAAACAACGTCGAGACTCTCGTGGCCTGGACAAAAAAAGTTTCAGTAATGTCTCAAATTATACCCTACTTAAACTCAGGCAAAAGTTTCTATACACAATGCCCGCAAGTTTCAGTAATGTCTCAAATTATACCCTACTTAAACTTTTTGGCCGGCCTTTAGAGATAATTTCTATTCGAGTTTCAGTAATGTCTCAAATTATACCCTACTTAAACTAGTTGAAGCGTTTTTATTCAGAGAAATGCACAGGTTTCAGTAATGTCTCAAATTATACCCTACTTAAACCTTTGAGGAATGTATTTGATGACAATGAAAAAGTTTCAGTAATGTCTCAAATTATACCCTACTTAAACTAATGACCCAGAGACCTATCAATCTTGGGAAAAGTTTCAGTAATGTCTCAAATTATACCCTACTTAAACTTGCTAAAGGAGCAAGATGAATTTGAAGATAAAGAGTTTCAGTAATGTCTCAAATTATACCCTACTTAAACTAGTTCAATTGTTAAGAGTGATAAGGTTGATGAAAGTTTCAGTAATGTCTCAAATTATACCCTACTTAAACCGTCTTAAATGATACTTACGAAAATGGGTTCACAAGTTTCAGTAATGTCTCAAATTATACCCTACTTAAACAAACCCGGAGCAAACCAAGGCTATTGAGTTAAAGTTTCAGTAATGTCTCAAATTATACCCTACTTAAACGCATGATCGTAGCAGTATTATTGATGAAGCCGAGTTTCAGTAATGTCTCAAATTATACCCTACTTAAACACTTAAATTTTACATACGCCTGTAAAGTAGTATATTAGCCCTTGTTTTTGTGTTTGTAATATGGCCTTATTCGTCATTGGCTTGGTTTTTTACTCTTTTTTTGCTCAGAAAATCAAAGAACGTTTTTCGCCCATTAAGTAGTCTAAGTCGTAGCCAAAAGTACCAATTATTTTGATTCTTCTGAAATTTTTCTTTGAAACAGGTATCACATACAATTTTGCCGTTTGTTCTTCTTTTAACAAAGTAGTGAGCTCATTCCAAATCAATAAGTTTTGAGCCGGGTTTTCAATAGCTGCATATACCGAGTATTGCAAACGTTCATAACCCTGAGCGATAAAACGTTTTGCTATTTTAGTACGCAGACTATCGGAAGAAATGTCATAAAATATTAGGTATATCATTGGAACTTGCTTTTAAGTCTTATAAAGTTATCAAAAAAATTATCATAAATTTTGGTTTATTAAATTTCCCAAGTAATTACTTTCCTGATAAATAATATCTTTAAACCTCCGTATTTTATTGTTGACTTTTAGACGTTTATATAAGTATTCATTAAAAGCAGGGATCAAAACCCGCTTCCCTTTTTTACTAATCCAAAAGCCATTTTGTTTTTGAATGAAGTGGGTACTGTCTAAAGTGTTTTCAACACACATATCTATCAAAACATTATCAATAAGGGGTCGAATCGGTTCAATTAAATCAAATACCAAAGAGGTTTTTTGATAATTGTCAGTGTGCAGATACCCAATAAACGGGTCTAAACCTTTGGCAAAAACGCCGCTTTCCACTATGCTGTATGTCATTCCGTAAAGATAGTTAAGTGCAGCATTAAAGTAATCGGTTGCAGGTCGCCGGCTTCGCTTTTCAAATTTAAAGTCTACAGGAAGAAAAGGTTGCAAATTTTGAAAGTATATTCTGCTGATTGCACCTTCAATACCTAATAATTGGTTCCGGCACTTCTCAATAGGTTGGTTCTTATAATTTTGGGCGCCATCCAGCACTTCAATTAAATTATTTAATGTTTCCCGGAATTGTACCTGATTTTTTTTATGCACTTTTTGCAACTTTTTCAACACACCTGCTTGCAGCTCTGCTTTACGCACGAGTACACTTATCAACCAATTTGTAGCTTGCGGTGTGTTATAAAAAAGTAATTGCTTCCTGCGTAATGTTGCAATATTTTTAAAATACGGACTCCACAAACGTGCTTGTAAAGTCCCGAAATTATTGAAAAAATAGATTGGCACTTCATTGAGTGCAGCCAATTTAATGCTCGCAGCATTCAGGATACAATTGGTAGTGATTGCTATGCTGCTTATCCGTTTAGGACTTATTTGTTTACTTTGCGTATTATTTTCAATAAGAAAAGTGTTGTTTTTAACGCTAATCCTGGTATTGGCAGTATCTATGATGATTTGCATAGTACAATATCTTGGTTTTTAAATATGTGAATAATTTGCAAATTTAAGCCAACGGACACTTAACTCACCGTCGGGCGGGTTAGTAACATTTTCATATTTTTCTAAATAGGTTTGGTAAATTTCGTTGTCGTATCCCATTACAACCGCAATAAAATTGATTTTTCCCATTACCTCCTGTTTGAATTTTACAATTGCTTCGGCCTTATAAAGTAAGCCGGTTATTATCTGCACTTCTATAGCTTTTTTCAAGCGATCTAAATCCCGCTCTAATTCTTCATAATATTCATTTTGAATTTTAACTTTTTCGCCTAAAACCAAGCCTGTTACTGTTTTTGTTTGTTTCTTATCAAACCATTTTGTCTTAGTAGGTTCAATTATTAGTTGGTTGCTTTCAAAGATTTTTATTATTTCCAAAAAATGTTGTTGTGTTATGGCTTGTTTGGATGAAAAAGATAAGTCATCAACAAATCTGGTGTATGTGATACTGTGATTATCTGCCCATTGTTCCAATTCATTATCTAACGGAACACAAGCGAAATTTGATAAAACGGGGCTTGTAGGGGCGCCCATTGGCAATCGTCCTTTGTAAGTGCATAATTTTGCCAATAAATTTGCCGTACTTTTTTGGAATTGAAATGGTGTACTTTGGAAGATTTTATAAATTCTCTTTTGACTTATTTGGTGAAAAAAATCATCAAAGTCCATATTGAGCAGGTAATTGCAGCCGAGATGTTTAGAAGCATTCGAAACGATATTTCTCGGTTCATGTTTTCGTGGATTAATAATAAATGCATAAGCAGCATCGGTCAGAATACCATAATAAACACATTGCAAGTATTCATTAAGCTTTCTTTGCATTGACTTTAGATTGGGCTCAGGCGCCTCTATTTCCCGAAATCCACCATTTGACTTCCGTAATTTGAAAGAATAATATTGAGGAAAAAGCGCGTATTTTGTTAAAGTCATTCGAGGAAGCTTTAATAAATTTTCCAGGTCGTTTGTTGTGGTGCAATGAATAAGTTGTTCCGCTTTGCGGCTTATTTGCAATCTTGTTAGTTTTTGGTTCATCAGAGTTTTTATTCAAATCGGGAAATAACCTTAGAAATTGTCGAAATTTTAAAAGGATTTCTGCTCCAGTCTTCGTATTTTATTTTAATCTTACAATTTTCCCTGAACCGATACTGGGTTCATGGCCTATTCCTATGTGTTGGGGAAGGTTTATATTGGTACTGAAAACAGCATCGTAGGTTATCCAATCTATACGATAGCCTTTGGTAAGCTCTTTTTTAATATAATTTTGTAGTTGGATGTTTACTTTTCCGGCAAACCGAATCCCCAAATCGCTGAGCATGCGCTGTATGTTTCCCCAGATAATACCGTCCAACCTACTTTTATCACCCAATGTTTCGGTGTCAAAGGGTTTCCAGTCTTTTAACGCATAGGTTCGCTGCTGTGGTATGAGTTGAGGATACCAATATTGAGTTGTTTTTTCGGGATACAATAAAGCCACCTTTTTACCATTGATTTCAAAATCATTTTCCTTTAATACACGCTTTAACCATTGCCCGACAACGACATCTCCTTTGCCTATACCAACTATTTCAAATGTTTTATCATAAGCACTAAATTGAACCAACGGATAACGCTGAATGGGTTTACCCTGTTCGTCGCGGTTGTAACAGATATCTAACGGAACCTTTTTCTTTTCCAGGCTTTCCTTTAAATGCGCTTTCACATAGGCATTAAAAGCACCTTTGAACTGTTGTGCAGTAATAGCGCTTTGCTCACCTTTGTATTGTATCTTAATTTGGGTTATGGGGAGGGGGGATTTCATATTTTCTATTATATTTCATCGGATATCAACGATCTTGGTAAAGCTTATGTTCTGTCTTTAATGGCTTATCCTATTTTATTATTATTATTACAGTATTTGAAAACAATACTCTTCGGGTAATGTAAAAATCATCAATTATTTCAATTTCAATAATATTATTGATTTTTAATTCCACATTAAGTTTCATTCTCTTTTTTGTAAACTTTAATTCTTTATCCCAATCAAACATAAAAAAGACTTCCCTGTTAGTTATTTCCACTACATTACATTTAAGTCTTGCCCCTTTTACAATACGTCTTTCAGCTTCGGTTTTATTTGCTTCTTTTTCTGCATTTTCTTGTTTAATTTCTGCTAATGAAGGCTTTTTATAACTTTCCCTACTTTCATTTTCTTCTTTATTCAGCACAAACTGCCCATAGCCCACATTGGTTTTGGCGCCTATGCCAAAGTCGAGAAGGATTTGTTTGAATAATTGTAGTTTGTCTTCTGCAGGTAAGCCGCCATTGCCGGTGAGTTTAAAATTAAATTGAAACTGCACATTGGGTAATATTTTCATAAACTGAACCGGATTGGGGTTTTTAAGTGGATTTTCGTGATGGGTAATGTAATCATTTGCCAAAAAAGTAGAGTTAATATTTCCAGAATTAACAGGGTAAGCATCAAAGAAAATGTCTCTTTTGTAAATGCTTACGGGATCACTATTTTCAAAAACAGCTTTTTCTAATTCTAAAATATTTTTCTTATATTCAATTCCCAAATCACCAAATAGTTCTTTAATATATTCACCGTTTACCTTTTTAAAAGCGCTGCGTAATAAACCTTTTACAGACGATCCTGGAATTACCGGCAAACCCGTTGTGTGGTCAAAAAAGAAACCGAGTTTGAGTTCATTTTCAATTTCTTTACCACCAACTTCGTGAAGATAACCGGAACCTATTAATAAACCCGGGTATATAGTGGTTAACGAAACAGGAGGCTCTTTGTAAGGGGTTTCAATAAGGCCGGCATACTTGGTAAGCTGCAAATTGAGTAATTGCTGATTAATCGGATTCTCCAATTTTGGTTTTCCCGTGTTTCTATGCAATTTCAACCCGTTAAAATATTGTTTGTAATACAAATGTCCGATATTCGCTGTCATTATTCTTTTATTTTAAAAGTCCGCAATGCTAATTTCAACGCTATAAGTGCATCTGACACCTCTTCTTCCAAAACATATAATTTATCATGATCCAAATCGTCAACAGACACATGTTGTCCGGTTGTGTTATCCTTCTTAGAATGGTCAATTATGTATTTGACCAAATTTTCTTCAGTAGAATTTCCAGGCTTTATCAAAATCAAAATAGCTTTTAACAAATTACTACTGTCTGCTTTTTTACCTGAATCATTTTGGTAAAATGCCAGGGTGGCCAGCAATCCGGCCTGGATTATACTGGCACCCATCGATGAAATATAGCCCTTAAATTCTTTTTCTACCACGCCATTGTTTGCTATTCCGCTACTTTCAATAGCGCCCATTGCTTTTGGAATCAGGTTGTTAATTTTCTCATTCATGGTTAAAGTATTTTGGTTATCGTTACATACCCGTATCCAATGCTTGCATTAGCCCCTATTTGTACAACTGACTCTTTAAATGCCTTATCAAATTCTGCTGAATATTCTTCATCTTTAGCAACAAAAAACACAAACCGGCTTTCCCTCGGCACCACTTCTTCATACCACAGGTTTTTGCTCTCACCGTTTTCCAGTTGATTACGTGCAATCACCGGTAATTTTTTAGCTAATTTTTTAAAGGTGTCAACATCAAAGCCGGCTACATTTTCACCTAAATTTGAATTAGTTTCAATTTGCGTATTAATTTCAGCTTTCCAGTCTTCCAATACTACGAAATTATCATTCGCAGGATTGGGATTTGTAAAGTTGCAATTATTCGGAAAAAGAATTTCATCCTCTAAGGCCGTTACTTTAAAAGCTTTGGCTTTAGCATTAATGGGGTCAAGGAGCATTTGTGCTGTAGCTCTGAAAAAAGGTTTTTTATTACTCCGCACCGGTAATACCAATAAATCGGCAGGGAAGAACTTATAGTGGCCTATTTCATCCTTACCTTTTTTATCAGGATTTCGTGAACTATCATTTCCGAAGATATAGTTCAATCTATCATCATTTTCGCCCCATCTTACTTTAAAAAATTCGCGTAAAGCTCCTTTTAAACTTGACGGATTAATTGTAGGCATATAGTTGATGCTGTCCCTTTGCACCAAATTGTCTATTACGCCATAGTTGGCCCCGCCGCTACCCACATGCATATTTGTAAGACAGGTAATCAGGTAGGCTTCTGTTGTGTATCCCATGTTATTTATTTTTTAATTGTTTTATATATGTTATATCCTATTTTCTCAAATTGTTTGTTTTCAAGTTTTCCTGTAATTTTACCCGGATCACCATAGAAAACAGATCCCTTTTTGTACAAATTATACTTATCGCTTTTTGTGGGTTGTGAATAATAATTGCTAATAGAATTAGTAGTAACAAGAAACTTAAAATCCACCGTTTCTGTTATGGCAAAATAACATTCACTCATTATATCATCTGTCACATAGGCATCACTTACCAAAACAACTTTATCGGAATTATTTGATTTTTCATAATCGGGAATCAACTCCTTAAATTCTCCGGAGAAGTCAGTTACCTCCATTCTAAAAGCTTGCTGCTCACCTCCAAAGATCACAATGTCGCGGGAAGAAAATTTTGTAGATGCATCCAACTCAACAATAAAAGCAAAAGAGTAATTATTAATGAATTTATAAAAAGTTTGAACATAATAGGCTTTTTCGTCAGTACCACCTTCATATTGCTTGCGGATACCTACCTGTTTGTGTTCTGCAAAAACATCCTTATATTGAATCTGTTTCCCGCTTTTATTCATTAGTAAATCAGGCAATCCGAACTTTGCATCATAGCCCTTTAATAATGGATGTGATTTTAATTCAATCTGTAAGAATTCATTAACCGTTTCCTTTTCACATGTATCATTCAATTTCTCGTGCCAGTGATATTCTTTATTGGCAGGGAAATAGAATGTATTATTTACAGGTTGAACACAGGACTCACAAATAAAAACAGGAGATAATGACTTAATGGCACCAAAATTAAAACCACCGTCTATTGTAAAGCTTTTTTCTCCAATCAAATTATTTACTTTAGACCCTTTCACTATTTTGTTATCCTTAAAAACCTTTTCATCACCACATTGTAGTAGCAATTGATGCCGGATTAGCCCCAAAATACCGGTTTGCTGTGGAAAATAATTGGAAATAACGAAGTAATTTGCCTCGTTATTTTCGCCGAACGTTCTTTCTCCACCAAAGAAAAATTTATCGTGTGGTGTTAATTTGACGAGATATTTTTTTGTTGCCATTATCTTTCTTCTTTTTCGGTTAAAAATCCTATAAAGCGCAAGGCCGCATAAATTTTGTTTAGGTTGTTGGAGTTGATTGATTGTTTTTCATCATCAGTTGTGCCGTCAAACACCTTGTGTTCGGTATAAACATCTTTAAAAAGTTGCTTAAGCTGCAATAAAAAAGGAATGAGTTCTTTATTCCCCTTTACTTTATGTATATGAACGCTTTCATTAAAATTATTGCAAAAGAAATTATTAAACTTTTTATTTCGTTCGTCATCCTTATCCACTAATCCGATACCATAAAAAACGGCTTTCAGCGGTTCAAGCTTATAGACAACCCCATGGATGTAATCAGCATCTTGAACCTGTTGATTTATGAGATCTTGATATGATTTATATGACCCTTCATTTTTATGAAAGGTCGTTCCAAAATATTGTCCGCTGTGTTTGAGTACAGCATAAGATACTGCATTTTTTTTACAGGTTTTCTTCGCTGTGTAGAATAATTGATTGACTCCTTCGGCCAATGCTTCGTTGAGCGGGAATTTGTAGTAACTAACGGATATTCCATAGGACATACTTGGTTTTTTAGATAGTTTTTGAATGATTTCTTTAAAATTAAAACCATCCTCATTGTAATCCGTAAATAATTTACAGAAAACTTTGTCTATCTCATCAATCAGGGTTAAAATTGATTTTTTTACACATACTTTATTATTGTTATCAATTGCGGAGTGGGCTACGGGCGCCATGAACAGCAAATCATCGCCTCCGGCATAGATGGGCGTTCCCTGATATTTTTTAATTAATTCAACCGATTTCTTTGCAAACTGTAACAGGTTATTAGAGAAGCGACGAATAAGGTCATTGGCTTTGGGTTCATCATAAAGCTGTTCTATAAAAGCACCGATATTGTCCCCATCGGCCTGAACAACAGCAATATATTTTTGGTAATTTCTGTATGTTTTCTCAAAAATATCATCAGCTTTTATGGTTTCAATAAATTGTTGTTGGTTATCTGTTTTATCCTCATCTTTTTCACCTTTAAAAAGACCGTTAACATAGCCATTGAATTTACTCAAATTAACATCCTTAAGTTCCGAGTTGGCAATTTCTATGGTAGAAGGAAAACGTTTACTAAGTTTATCAAATTCACTGGTCACAAGAAAGTTATAAAATTTCTCCTCAAGAAACCGGTTTAAATGATCCTTATCGGCTAGACGCAGCACCGGCTGTTTCAGCTCGGCAGTATCTAAAAGCTTGTTAACAGCGTCAATGACGTTTGCATTTTTATTCAAATCTACTTCAAGAAAATTAATCATTAAATATTCAAGAAGATAATCTTTAACCTTGTTTTCATTTCCCCTAATGTCAGTACTTACTTTTTCAGCAAATTTATCAATTACCAGATCAATGATACTTTGCAGATTTGGAATTCCACCTTTTACGATTAATCTGTCCGGAAACAGGCCAACTCCGTTAATGGCACTCAGATCGCTTTTCTCATGGTATGGCAGTATTATATCGTCCTCCTTTAAGTTTACTTTTTTAATAATCTCTTTCATAATGTAAGAGAACATATAACTGGCTGCCCATAGTGCTTTGGTGCTTTTAACACTTTGTAGTGTTTTATGAATTGGGCCTATGGTGAGGGCGGTGTATTTCATGATTTATTTTTTTGTTCCTTGAGCTCATCAAAAACGTTAATAATTATTCCTGCTTCTGGAGTGTTACTCTTATTGAAGCCATTACTATAGACAATATCAGTTTCATCGAACTTATCAATGGCATATTCTAAATATTTTTTTACAATAAAATTTGGGAATACCACAAGTTCAATATTATTGGCTGTGTTGTTTGTTACTATTACATCTGCATTCTTAAACTTTTTCGGAATCTCTTTTGTTAAAATATAGACCAGCCACTTTTTTTGATCAATATCAAAAACCGGTTTAATGGTAATTGGGGATTGAAACCTGTCAATCGTAAAATTTTGAATGTTTCCATTGATAATTTCTTCTTTTGTTACTTCCTTTTTTACTTTACTATTATGATAAAATCGCCAATCTTGTTCGGTTGAAAGACCAAGTAAATCCCTAAAATCATAGTATTTTCGATCTTCCGGTTTTGTTGCTGTATAGTGTACAGTACCGGTTTTATCGTTTCTATTGAAAAAAACACCTGATTTGTCGCTGATATTTTTGTATTTCCAATCATCAATATATAGAGCATGTCTAATGCTCCTTTTATCCCATTGCTCGCTCGGTGATAAATCTTTTGCATACTTAAACATTAGTGACTTAAAATACATTTTATCAATAAGCCTTCCCGTGTGTCTATCTTTAGTTTTTATATTTAATCCGCTTTTTAAACATCTATAGAATAAATCAATTACCTTAAATAAATTCTTGAAATCTGAGCCATCCTTATCTTGTATGGTAAAGTAGTAATTGTCAGATAATTTTATTTTTTGCTTCTCTATTGTAAAACTCCCGAATCCTTTGCCTTGCCTTGTTCCAAAATTTGTGGTTGCAAGAAATTCAGCGAAATATTCTTTTATCACTTCGATTAAGGTTCTATTATTAATAGTTGGAGTAAATGAGGTAAAATAGATGCTGATGTCGGAATAAAATGTCACTTTTTTCGGATTTTTCTTCCCTGAAACGAACTCTTCTATCTTCATCATATTGCCAAAAAAGCCAGGTAAATTGGTGGGGATCAATTTTTCTTCATTTTGACCAGTGTGATTGTTTCTTTTTATTTTTATCTCTAAATCTATCAAGTTATTTAATTTCATTCTTCTTTCTTCTGCTTCAATCCTCACCTTGTAATCCAAACTCAATTTCTCCTTGTTATTAAACCAATCTTCATATTCTTTTTTGGGTACAATTACCTTCTCTCCTTTTTTTATTGTGTCTGTTGTTAAAGCAAGTTTCTCAATCAAAAACTTATCCAACTTCGGTTTCAGTTCGCTTGCCCGCAGCGTAGCACCTGACTGGTCATGCTGAAAATGGATAATGGGCGTGTGCTGTTTAAGCTTAAAATTCAGTTTGTATTTACTCATGGTTTCCCTGATTTTTTATGTGCGATTTATCATCTGAGTGTGTATTATGCAATATAAATCTCTTGAATAACCTATAACCGATACAGGATAGAAAGAAATTTGATTTATCCTTTGAGCCGGCATTTTGCAATATGAACTTCATGATTAACCAATAACCGATGCAGGATAAAATTCCAATAAGACCGATGCTGACCAAGAAGGGCCATGCCAGGGTGCCGCCAAATAAAAATTTGGGAATGTCTATGTAGTCAGGCATTGATTTCATGGTCAATAAACCAATTATCAGCGTGGGAACTAAAAATATAACCACAATTTGTGCCAGTTTGTTTGCTTTGCCGGTTAGTTTTTTCATCTCTTCCTGTTCCGTTATATCATGCACCATCGATGCAAACCGGTTGATTTCATCAATTTCGTAATCAAGACCTTTTACTTCCTGAGGAATTCGCATTGCGCTCTGCATCATATCATACATCTCAATGCCCTGTTCTTGTGCCGTTATCTCCCTGAAATAAATTTTATTAACGAAAAGCAGGTAATGTTTATACAAGCTTTCAATTCTGTCAATAACGGTTTTATCTTCGTTATTGATTAAGTCTGCCACGGCAGTAACCTCATTGGAAAAGCTCAGGATGGTGGCGCGTTGCAACAAGCAGAGTTCCGCCATTTTATAATACATACTCTGTAAATGGCGAACCAAATAGGTAACTCCATATTTTTCCAAATCTGAAAAATCAGAAGTAAGCATAACCAAACTGTAACGCGACATCCCATAAAGGGTGTTGTTTTCTACCCAGCGCGAATAGGTTTGGTTTTTGAGCAGTTCCTGTTTTTGAAACTTATTGGTGTGCATGGGTGAGGTGTCATTATAAATATAACTATACCACCAATTGCTGGTTTCATAGGAATAAAAGGTATTATTTTTTCTGTTATCTCTAATATCTTGCCCATCAATAATTAAATCCGGGTGCGTGGAAACCTTTCCCAGGTTTTTAGCCAATTGTCTGTTACCGTACCAGCTTACAACAAACATCCTGTCGTCCAGTACAGGGCGCAAATAAACTTTATGCCCGCGTGTATTATTTCCCGTAGTATTCTTTTCATGGGTTGTAAAAAAATTAACAGGAAAAAGACCTTCAATAAACCGGGGTAAAACAAAGGGGCCGTGTTTAAAAGTTTCTTTATTAAGATACTTGTTGAAATCTTCGAAAAGATTATCCTCCTTACCAGGTATTTCCTTTTGTCCAATCCAAATGGCATCCGGTATTTCAAATTTTTTCGTGGAACATAGCAGTAGCTCCTCATTAGTTTCATCTTTATGGCCGGTATATATTGAGTCGGGTTTTAAGTCGAAAAAAGGGACGAACAATCTTCTTCCAAATTTATTGATCTTTAGGATGTCGTCCTGGTGATGATACAGGTGATTGCGCAGATGAAAAGAAAGGACACCCGTACCGGTACTGTATATGTTCAATAAAATACTATCAATCTCAAGATGGTATGGATTGGCATTCCCTTTCAGCTTGATGTTGTAGAAAAACTTGCCCTTTTCGGGTAATTGATATTCAAAGTGATTTATTAGTTGCTCGTTTCCTTTCGTTTTTTCCGTTTTCAGGTCATTCCCGAGGTCGTAAAGTATCTCTCTTACATATTCGTAAAAATAGTTGTATTCGTTGTAATGGTCAAAATAGTCTAGTTCAAAAAATCTTTGACACCATTTCTTGTCCTCCTGTAAACTCTTTCTGAATTTCTCCAGACTAAAGTTCTCTTTCAACGGAGTATTATTACCGGAATTCCAATTTTTCCATCTGAAAGGAAACATAAAAATATGATAGCTGTATAATTTTTCTACAAGTGTATTTTTTATAATCTTTAATATAGTTTCTTTTTCTTCCAATATTTTCTCCTTTGACCAGAATCCCTGTGCTAATCCGAAAAACCCGTTGCTGCTACTTCCGCCATAATAAGCTTTACCGGCTTCAATTTGGTTTGCATAGTGCGAAATCAGCTCTTTGGGGACTTGTCCGTAATAACTAAGAGATGTATCATTGTAAATAATAAGTTGATCGGCTTTCCCGTACATCAGGTCAGTAATGGGGCTGAATTTATTCGTCAGCGATTTTACTATCACCACATCACCGGCAGTTTCTTTATGTTTTTCAATTGATTCCTTTGCTTTGGCTTCATCTTCCGCAGTAACGCCCTGAGCCTTTTTATCGGCCTCTCGAATTTTTTTTATCTCTTTTTCTGTGGCGCACATTTGCTCAAGTCCGTGGATGTATGCTTTGTCGTTTGCGGCAACCAGTTTTTGCCAATGGCTGAGTTCGACATTTAAAAGTTTGGATACCTGCTCAATGGAAGATACTTTATCAGAATTAAAATTGTGGTGATCTATATCAATTCCTCCGGCAGGCATATCCAGTTTGCCGGAAAGTTCAATACCTACAAATGTTTTGCTTTTGTTTTCCGGGTTTTTAATATCTTCGGAATAATCAGACCACTGGGCACCCCACGTCAGATTATTATCTAAATACTTCTCGTTGTGGTTATCAAGCAACTCTTTAATCTCAACCATTTCAAGATCATGGCCGCCGAGTAAAAAGAGGTAATTCGTTGAAGGGTTTTCCATATCTTTCTGTTTAAGAATGTACAACAGGTTTTTTATAATAATCCAAAAGCATTTTTAAGCACCAATTGTTTCTTTGAACCGGTTTAATATTCCGAAGGTGAGCTTTTGTTTGGAGAGCCACACAGAATTGCTGCCTTCTCTTTCGTAACCTGATGCTTAGTCTCCGGTCATTAAATCAAAACACAAAATATATCCAAAAGGTCAAACTGACTTCTTAACATGCTTAAAACCCGCGGGGGTTTATCCGCGTCTGTTTATGTCATCTCGCCCTGCGAAAAAATAGTAGAATGATTTTGCCTGAGTATTTTATAGTAAAGGGGTAATCGGGGCAATGGCAAATCTCCGTAAAGGTAAAACAAATCTAACAGGAAATGCACATTTTGCAAAAATTATTTTTTATGACAGTACCTTGAAGCGGGAGGGTTGGTCATTTCAACCTTTCAGATCAGGTTAGCTGAAACAAAGGGGACCTGAAAAGTTATGCATTGAGCCATTTTTCCCTACCTTTGCCATTATGCCGACAAAACCCCGAAACCAACCGATTAACCAGTGGGCCGAAGATGACCGCCCGCGCGAAAAAATGTTGTTAAAAGGCAAAAGCGCCCTGAGTAATGCAGAACTGATTGCCCTTCTGATTGGCTCTGGAAACAGTGATGAATCTGCCGTGCAACTGGCACAGCGCATGCTGGATGCCACAAGCAACAACCTCATTGAGTTTTCGAAGCTGAGCATCGAAGAACTTACCCGTTTTAAAGGTATGGGCAAAGCCAAAGCCATCAGCATCATTGCAGCTCTGGAGCTGGGCAAACGCCGCGTGGCGGAGAGGGTGTTGCAACAAGTTAAAATCACATCCAGCCGCGATATTTACGAGCTGCTGCTCCCCGACCTTACCGACAACTATTATGAGGCCTTCTTCGTGGTTTTGCTGGACAGAGCCAACAAAGTCATCCGGAAGCTGAACATCAGCCGGGGCGGCGTGTCCGGCACGGTAGTCGATCCCAAGAAAATCTTTAAACTGGCACTGGACCACAATGCCTCTTCTATTATCCTTGCACACAATCATCCTTCCAACAACCTGAAACCAAGCGAAAACGACATTCGGCTCACCAAAAAACTACAGGAAGCCGGCAAAGCACTTGAAATCCCGGTGTTGGATCATCTCATTGTCGGAAACGATAATTACTACAGCTTTGCAGATGAGAGCATTTTGGGATAAACGACGAAAAATACCACATCTTGTTGGTGACAAGGTGTATATACATATGAGTTAGGTGTTTATATTAAAGAAGGTCACGTATGTTAAAAGAAATTTTCAGAATAATATCATTTTATGACGAAATACGTTGGAATTCAATTTCAAATTACAATCTCATAAACTTCTTCAAAACTGACCTTAATGATGACACAAAACTACTTACTCATTGGCTATGCTACATCTCTGACAGACAAATGGCAACTGAACGAATTTGGGAAGTTGGTGGATTTGTTTTTTCGGAATTAACCAATAATTTCAAAGAAAGTGGAGATTTGAATTTATTAAACCCAAATAGCCCAAATAGTTTTATAAAGAAGAATGGAAATGGTGGATATGCTTTTATAAGTAACTCAAAAGCAGATGGAAATTCAATCTTAAAAAAATCCTATGGTTACAATGAAACCGACATTGTTGAATTCACTCCAAGATATTATCCATCTGATTATTATTCAATTCTCTTCACTTTTTATATTTTAAGGGAATACAATTTTTCATTGACCAATTATATCGCAGACCAAATAAATAAATACAAAGAAAAAGATGATTTAATACAACGAGTATTATTCTCACTTTATCTTCTGACATATTTTGAGATAGGGCAACCGAGCAAAACAAATATTGCAGACTTTAACGGAAATATTAGTAAATCAAAAATTAGGGCAGAAAAAGTCAAAGCAATATTAACTGATAGTTTTGAAAAAGATTTTAAGAATTTTAAAAAAGACACAATTTTTAATCAAAAAAGGGCTTGGTGTAGTTTAAGAGATTTTTTCAAATCACCAGAGTTTAATGTGTATTTCAAGAACTCGTTAGAAAGTGTAAATATTAATACATCTCAATTATTTTCATTGAAATACTTTCAACAATTTGAATTACCTGGCGATGTATGGAATAACAACTCAAAATTTAGAAATTGTATTCTTGAAAACACTGAATATAAAAACTCAAAAAAAAGTTTAAATAAAATTCTCCGAGATTATTTTGAGAAAAATAAGGATGAGTTGGACAATTCTTACCCTGAACAATTTGATATAACATTTGATTTTGTGCCAAGAATGTGTGAAAACAACAATTGTGACATTTGCCCAATCGGATTATTGAAAGGATACAAGAATTCAAATTTCAATAAAACCTGTGTTATTGATACGAAATACTATTGTCCAGTAGCATTAACAAACTGTAATTATAAAATTGATTGCTTTGGAGAAAAATGCGGATTGATAAAATATACAATGCCGATAACATTATAGAACTAAGATCCGTTTGAGCCCAAAAAAGCCAGATAGCGGATTAGGGGGATATCGACTGCCTGATTTTTTTCTGTTTTTCCAATAAGAAAGATGCTCAATTGGGTTTTAAATTATGCATGGCCCGTAGTGTCAGCTTTACGGAGCTGGGCTAAGCCATTGGTCCACAACATGCCAGAAATCACTGGCACAATATGACTGAAATAGCCACGTTAGCAACCATTTAAAAAAAACAAGATAAAACATTTGGCGAATTAATAATTTGTACGTATTTTTGTACAGTATTATGTACTAATTTATTTTTATCATGTTAACGACAACAATTTCAGACTTTAGAAAAGACATTAAAAGGTACCTTGATAGGGTGACTGAAAATTTTGAGACTTTGATAATTAATCGAGGTAAAGATTCCGGAGTAGTTATCATTTCATTAGATGAATATAATTCTTTAAGCGCAACTCAACATGAATTGTCATCGAAAACAAATGAAACCAGACTTGATTCGGCAATTGACAAATTGAAAAAAGAATCATCATTTCAAAAAGAGCTCATCGACTAATGAAATACATATTTGTTGACGAATCCTGGGAAGATTATTTATATTGGCAAAAAACTAATAAGAAACTACTTAAAAGAATTAATGACTTATTAAAAGACATTTCTCGTAACCCATATTCAGGCATAGGAAAACCAGAACCCTTGAGATATAAATATAGAGGATTTTGGTCACGAAGAATAGATAGCGAACATCGACTTATTTATCAAGTTAAAGACGATAATATACTGATTGCTAAATGTCGATTTCATTATGATTAGAGTAAAAACAGTGCCTAACAATTAGCGTTCTGATGGCTGGCACAGCCCAATCTGAACGCGGTGTTAGCCAAAATGTAAGGAAAACACAGAAAATTTATCATATTAGAGAATATTTGTAAAATTTACTTTAACCAACTAAAAATGTATAAAGATCATTGGACGATAGGTAGTTAAATTAAACATTGTAAATGTAAATAAACGATATAGTAAATTGAAAGTTAGGTGTTTCAAAAAGCCCAACGCCTAATATACTACACCGTTAGAGCATAAAACAAAGGAGGAAAAGTGACAGATATAGAAGAAATTCAAAAGTATTTTAACAAAAGGATGCAAGACCGGAACAATCAGGGACTTCCTGATTTTGAAGGATATTCCCCGATGGAAATGCAATTTATTCTTTACAATACCTTTGAAGCAAATAGTCCGATACAGTTGATGAATGTGAACGATTCGGATTGCGAAAGAATTCCTATTTTGAACCAGCTAAAATATCTTTTAAGAATTATTGAGGAACAAGAAGAATTAAAATTGAAAAAGAAAGCATATGGGATGCTGATAAGTTCATTACTAAAACAGAATTATTTGATAGAATAATAAAAGTACGACCACACAACACCACCTAAGGTTCATACCACAATTAGTTGAAGTTATGAAAATTAATCATGGAAATACGGCACGTATTAAAGTCAACACGTTGCGGCTCATTAAAAAGAAAAATATAGCTCATTATTGAAATTAATTGAGCCGGATTAATTATCTTTGTGAGCAAAACAACATAGTGAGTTTTAAAAAGATATTCATGGAGCAATCTGAATTTGCTGTGAAAACATATTTTTAATCAATCGGAAACAATAGAAAGGCTGATGGTATTTGAACTTTTAGACACCATCAGCAAACATCAGAAACAGCAAACACTTTAAGCTTCTTAACTGTACCAAAGCATGAAGATTGTAACCCTCATCGGCGCACGGCCGCAAATTATCAAAGCTGCGGCATTAAGCCGGGCCATAAAAAATAGTTTTTCCGGTAAAATTCAGGAAGTTATCATCCACACCGGACAGCATTACGATGCCAATATGTCGCAGGTATTTATCGATGAGCTGGGAATTCCCGAACCGGATTATAACCTGAACATTGGCAGCGGCAGCCACGGCGTACAGACCGCCGGCATGATAACCCGAACGGAAGAAATCCTGCTTCGTGAAAAGCCCGATTATCTTGTGCTATACGGCGACACAAACTCCACCTTGGCCGGCGCTATAGCTGCTTCCAAAATTCACGTCCCTATTGTTCATATTGAAGCAGGATTGCGTTCGTTTAACAAAAGTATGCCTGAAGAGATCAATCGTATTATGGCCGACCATGCCTCTACCCTGCTCTTTTCGCCCACGGAAACCGGCCTGCAAAACCTTATCCATGAGGGATTTGACAAAGACAACCAAAAGCCTTTCACCGCTGACCATCCGGGAATATTTCACTGTGGTGATGTGATGTACGACAATAGCCTGTATTTCCGGGAAATTGCCGAAAAGAAAAGTGACATCCTGAAAACACAGCAATTGGTAGAGAAACCTTTTTTCCTCGCTACCGTGCATCGTGACAACAACACTGACCAGCCTGAGCGGCTCAACACTATTTTCAAAGCTTTTCTGGAAATTTCACAGGAGAGTCAAACACCGCTCGTACTACCATTGCACCCGCGTACTGCCAAACTATTGGGTAAGAACCTGGGTAGCATACTTTACCAGCAACTGCAACAGGAAGAAAACATCCGGCTTATCCCACCGGTTTCCTTCCTTGACATGATTATGCTGGAAAGCCGTTGTGAGATGGTCTTTACCGACTCGGGCGGGGTACAGAAGGAGGCTTACTTTTTTGAAAAACCGTCTCTTATCCTCCGTTCCGAAACAGAGTGGAAGGAAATTGTGGAACAGGGCTGCGGTATCGTTGTGAATGCGGACAAAAATATGATTATGAATGCTTTTGACCATTTCAGCCGTGTTGGAAAAGAATTAGCGTTTCCACCGCTGTTTGGCGATGGCAAAGCAGCAGAGTTTATTGCAAAAACGATGTTGGAAAGCTGAGAGGAAGACGCTTCGCTGTCAAACGGTGGTCAGAAAATAATGCGATAATTTGGTAATGCGCTAATGTGATAATGCGGTAATTTGTTGATGGGTTATTGGTCATGGGCTTCGCTGTTATTCAGTTGTGAATCAGTCGGCAGGTAAATCGTTTCTATTTCTCAACTTCTCTTCGTCTCTTCGTCTCTTCGTCTCTTCGTCTCTTCGTCACTCTTTTGCGGCAGGGATGGCAGCGGCATCCTTTGCCAGGCAAACGCTATGTGGAGTGGGCAGGAAAGAGCGACCAGAGGAAGCTCCTTTGCTGCCTTACGGAACAAGCGTTTGCGTGGTAAAGATAGAGCGGACAGCCCGTGCAAGCACGTGTGCAGGCCCGCCCAAAAAATAATGCAACACTAATTGACTGTAAAAGGCATAAAATCAACAAAAAAACAGCTACGTAACCAAAATTTTTCTACTTTTGCACTCCGAAATTTATTATTAATTATTAACTAATTAACAAAAAGATGGTAAATCAGTATGAAACCGTTTTCATTTTAACTCCCGTTTTATCTGAAGATCAGGTAAAGGAGACGGTAAAGACTTACGAGAAGCTCATCAAGGACAACGGTGGTGAGATGGTGAATCGTGAGAACTGGGGTATGCGCAAACTGGCGTATCCTATTCAGAAAAAATCGACAGGATTTTATAATCTGTTTGAATACAGGGTAGATGGCTCGTATATCGAGAAGCTGGAAGTGTTGTTGAAGCGTGACGAGAGAGTGATGCGTTTTTTGACCGTGAAGCTTGACAAACATGCTATTGCTTACTCGGGAAAACGGCGGAAGAAGTTTGCTGACAGCAAAAAAGCGGAAACCGCCGAAAAGAAAGCCTAATCTATTCTCAACTTAAACTTAAAAAATAAAATCATGGCACAGAATTCAGATATCAGATATTTAACACCGATTGCAGTAGACACGACCAGGAAAAAATACTGCCGGTTCAAGAAAAATCGCATCAAATATATTGATTATAAAGATGCTGACTTTTTGCTCCGTTTTGTTAACGAACAAGGCAAAATACTGCCCCGCCGCATTACGGGTACTTCGACAAAATACCAGAGAAAAGTGGCCAAAGCTGTCAAAAGAGCTCGTCACCTTGCTTTGATGCCTTATGTTGCTGACTTATTAAAATAAAAGGGAGGAAATTACAATGGAAATTATTTTAAAACAAGATATTATCGGTTTGGGGTATAAAAATGACCTTACTACCGTGAAAGATGGTTACGCCCGCAATTTTTTGATTCCTAAAGGAATGGCTATTGTCGCCACCGCATCTGCCAAAAAAGTAGTTGCCGAGGTGAAAAAGCAACAAGCTTACAAAGAAGAAAGAATCAGAAAAGAAGCCGAAGGACTGGCCAAAGTGCTGGAAGGTGCTCAGCTGACCATTGGCGTGAAAGCCAGTACAAAAGGCAAAATTTTTGGTTCGGTGAACAACATTATGATTGCCGATGCCATCAAAGCACAGAAAAATCTGGAAGTTGACCGTAAGAAAATTGAAATTAGCGGTGAAGCTATCAAAGAGGTGGGCGAATACAAAGCCACCATCAAATTGCACAAAGACATTGTCGTGGAACTGGCTTTGGATGTGAAAGCAGAATAAAATTGGAAATTTCAAAATCCAAATAACAAAGATTAAAAGGCCCTTTTCGTTTCGGAAAGGGCTTTTTTATATCTTCGCATCATGCTGAGCAAAGCCACCATAAAACAACTGCACTCTTTGCAGCAAAACAAATTCCGGCGTAAATACGGGCGTTTCCTCGCCGAGGGAAGTATCAACGTACCGGACTTTATTGATGGCTCGTTGAAAGTGATACAACTGTTTGCCACGGAAGCATGGGTAACCGCGCACAAGGAAAATTTGGCGGACTTAAAATGTGAAATCATCACTTTGAAGGAGATGGAGAAAATTTCTGCTCTGAAAAATCCGTCGGAGGTGCTGGCTGTAGTGGAGAAACCGGAATATGTATTACCGGATATTAAAACGATTAACTGCTATGTTCTGGTGCTGGACGACATAAAAGACCCAGGCAACCTGGGAACGATAATTCGCACTGCCGACTGGTTTGGCATCAGCGACATTGTCTGTTCTTCGGAAACGGTGGATGCTTTTAATCCGAAAGTGGTTCAAGCTACTATGGGTTCGCTGGCACGGGTGCGGGTGCATTACTCCTCTCTGACTGAATGGCTTGATGGCAAACCGGATGATTTGAAAGTGTTTGGCGCCATGCTGGATGGTAGAGACATTCGTAAAGCCGTAAAACCGGGGAAAGGCATTCTGCTCATGGGCAGTGAAGCACATGGTATTTCCCGGGCGCTCTATCCTTTTATTGATGAACGCGTATATATTCCTGCCGGTGCCGGTGCCGGAGCTGAATCACTGAATGCGGCAGTGGCTACGGCGATTGTGTGCTATGCGTTCAGACTGTAAAAAGATGAAATCTTATTTATTGTTAAATATTTCACTTCAAGCCGAAATTACTCTTATCTTTGCAGCACATACATATACAAATATGTTTATTAAATTATTTCTTCTTTCAGTGGTTATTCTTGGAGTTGCGTTTGCGGGCTTCGCCATTAAAATGTTTTTTATAAAAGGCGGCATGTTCAAAAAGCAATGCTCCAGCTCCATCACAAATCCGAAAACAGGGAAAAAGCTGGCTTGCAGCCATGACTCCGGAGGTTCCGGAGACTCCTGCCATACAAGCAGCCTTATAGAAGAGATTGAATATCAGAAAAATAGTCCCATCAGCCGAAGGAATATCCGCATTATGACGAAAGAAGCCATATCAGAATAGCCATCTGATTCCATTTTATTATTTCAATATCTCTTCTTTTTTTTAAATCGATGCTGGCGAATAACCGCCGTAGCAAATAACTCTTTGTATATCAAATGCCTGTATAAAAAGTAAATTGCAAAAAATTCATTATATTTGTTGAGAAAAGAGTCTTATAAAGAAAAGTTCATCCTATTTCAGTTAACCACACAATAATTTGCATCATGGAAAAACAAAAAGAAAACGGTTTTATTTTTCATACGCTGGAGCTAAAACCCGATTACGAAGGAAAAGTCGTAGCTACCCTTATCGAAAGAAAAGCAGAAGAACCTACGAAGAGAGCCTTGCTCTATCTGCATGGTTTCAACGATTATTTTTTCCAGGATCATTTGGCAGACTGGGCAAATAATCTGGGATTTAACTTTTATGCGCTGGAGTTGAGAAAATACGGACGTTCCATTTTGCCTCACCAAAAACCTAATGATTTCAGAGATATCCGTGAGTATTTCGAAGAAATAGACCATTCCATTGCACAAATCCGGGAAAAGGATAAAAATATAAAGCTGGTTCTCGTGGGACATTCCACAGGAGGATTGATTGCAGCTTTGTATGCCAATGATCACCGGGGTGACAATTTTATAGATGCACTCATTTTAAACAGCCCGTTTTTTGAGTTTAACGTCTCCGCGTTATTAAAAAAGACTTTTATTCCGTTAATGGTGTCGCTGGCGGGTTTTTTTCCCGGTCTGCCTTCTCCGGTAGGACTAGACAAAGGCTACGGATACAGTCTCCACAAAAGCCATAACGGGGAATGGGACTACGATATAAAGATGAAACCCGATGCCGGTTTCAGAATTTATGCCAGTTGGATAAAAGGAGTTTACGCGGCACAAAAGGAGTTACAAAAAGGACTGGATATCCAATGCCCGGTGCTGGTGATGCATTCGGCCAGAAATGTAAAGCCCGGAAACTTTAAACCGGAAATGCAGGATGCTGATTCCGTGTTGAGTGTGGAAGATATTGAGCGCTTCTCGCATGTCATTGGAAAGAACGTGGAAAGCGCCTCTTTTGAAGGCGGCCTGCACGACCTGTTGCTTTCCAAGAAGCCGGTTCGGGATAAAGTGCTACAGGCTATGGAAGATTTTTTGAAAAAGCATCTTTGAAATCAGCTATAATAAAAAAAGGGTTCTACTGCGAATTTAGTGGAAGATTGATGTATTATGTAATTATTGTTGCAGGTGGTCAGAGGTCAGAAGCCGGAAGTCGGAAGAAAATTGCTTCTCG
>VAPG01024745.1_pt1 | contig 55610 bp, 46 predicted proteins | sample 3393851 | NCBI WGS metagenome assembly VAPG01 (sample SAMN08290438, study PRJNA428436) | hydrothermal vent metagenome | isolation source: Deep-sea hydrothermal vent chimney | place: Atlantic Ocean: South-mid Altantic Ridge | depth 2194 m m
ACACCGTCCGGGTTTACACCCCATGCGTTCCAAAGCTTTGAGTTTTCGCTGCTCAGTGGTGAGTTTTTTAGGTGTTTTTGCATGTAAGGCTTTACGGATAATGTTTCAGCCACCCTAAAAACCTGGACTCGATTAGTGAGATTAAAAACACTAATTTTGTCTCGTTTCAAACGAGATGAACAACGTAAAAAGGACATGGAGTATTGAAGAAAAAGTTTCAAAGAGACAATCCGTAACTTTTTTGCACCTTTGCGCTTGAGAGACCTTTGTGGCTTACGATTCGACTGCTAATGTTTTAGGATACAGATGATCATAAAAACAAACCATTGTACAAAGTAAAAAAAGAACCAGGAATGAAGACATCTAAAAAAATAGCCCGTAAATATATTTTTCCGTCATTGATGAAACTTGGAATGGATAAGTTCATAAGAAGTTTAGCAAAAGACGCGTATTTGAACCTTACGTATCATGGTGTTGTGTTAGAAGATGGCTTTTATTTTTCCCCAAGGCATATCACTTTGGAACAATTCGAATCACACTTAAAATATTACCGGAAGAATTTTGATATTATTAGTATTTCTGAAGCTTTTCACAATATCAGAAACAATGTTAGACCCAGGAAAAAAACAGTTACAATATCTTTTGACGATGGCTTTAAGAATAATTTTAATGTAGCGCTTACTCTTCTTGAGAGGTATAATATTCCAACAACATTTTTTGTATCCAGTGTTTGCACAGAAGAGATGAGCCTTCGCTGCTTATGGAGTGAAATTATTGCTGCATTAAATTATTTTTATAAGGATAAAGTTATACAATTGAGTTCATATAATTTTAAGAACCTGTTCGACATAGAGAAAGGTGTCTCTCTCACAGAACTGTTTAAGTCCTATACCTATAATGAACGCGAACAACGTTTAGAAGAGTTAATAAGTGCCTATGATTTAGATAATAAAATCAAGTCATTACCCGAAGAACTCTGGAAATTGATGTCACCGGAAGAAGTAGCCAAATTATCTCAATCAGATATTGTTGAGATCGGTTCTCATGGGCATTTGCATTACAACCTGAGCGAAATAGAAATTGAGAAAGCAAAAGAAGAGTTAACTAAATCAAAAAGGTTGCTGGAAAACTTACTTAATAAGGAGGTAAATTTGATTGCATACCCTGATGGCAGTTATAATGACGACATAAAAAATCTTTCAGAAGAAATAGGTTACAAAGGGCAGCTAGCCGTTAATTATAAGACAACAACAGACCCTGAAGACAAACGTATTATGAATAGATATGGCCTTTCTTCTACGACCACATATGAATCAAACATGATTTTTTTAAATCTTGCGTTTCAAAATAGAGGAATAAAAATATAGTTAATAAAAAACAGTTTATCATGTACACTACAAAAAGAATAGACGATAATTCTTACCAGGACATTCAAACATTGTACCGTCTTGCATTCGGATCAGTCCACACAATTGCTTTTATTAAGAGTAAATACGCTACGGATATTTTTGGACTAAAGAATGTTGGCGTGCTGGCCAAAGATGAAAAAGATCAGCCTGCTGCATATTATGGTGTTTTCCCTATTGTGTTAGAATATAACTCCGACGATTATATAGTTGCTCAGTCTGGTGATACCATGACGGCCCCTAACCATAGAAAAAAAGGGCTATTTACCAAGTTGGCCAAAGAGGCCTACAAATTATCGAATAATTTAGGAATTAGAATGGTTTTTGGATTCCCAAATGAAAATTCTTATCCTGGATTTAAGAATAAGTTAGATTGGCTTTTTACCGGTCATATGTACAACTTCACATTTAGTGTAATGACTATTCCTATTTGTGAACTCGCTTCAAAATACAAGTTCCTTACGCCGTCTTACGAAAAGTTTGCTAAAAAAAGACTTGATCAACACAAAGTAAGTATTAAGGATGTTAATTGGGAGATATTTACTCATAAAGGTTCTGGCGTTATTGGAGAAATTAAGAAAGATGAACACTTCTTCAAATATAAGTTAGACAGAAAAAATACTTTTCTGATAAAATTAAATGGATTTACACTGCTTATAAAAGTTAAACCTCATCTCTACATCGGAGCTGTTAATGTGATAGATAAAGCTGAAACAAAAGTGCTCATATCAACAATAAAAAAATTATCACGAAAATTGGGATGTAAAAAAGTAATCTTTACATTGAGTGCAAATCATTGGTTATCTCATTATTTAAAAGAATATATAGAACCAACGAAAAGTCTCCCAATCGGATTTTATATGATGGATAACTATTTTAAACCGGAAGCGATACAATTTACGGGAGCTGATTATGATACTTTCTAAATTAATACCGTCAACTGTTTCCAACCATATTAGACGGAAACCCAGTCGCTTCATGTACAAAATAGATGATTTGCTGAGTTTTGAAATAAACCGGTAAGCACACCCTGTACCTAAATTTTTTTGAAATTAATTTGATATTCCACACATAGTGCACCCATGATTCCAGGCATACCATGGCACTAAAATAGATATTATTTCGAAGTCCATGCCGAATACTGCCGTGATTCAGATGTGTACGGTACTTGATTTCAGCGCATCTAAACAGACGTGAATACCCGATGAACAACTGACCGGACAACGCAAAGAAGACCTTCACCTCCCCTCTTTGTACCCAGCAAGAAGAACTTTTGTAAAAAGCTGGCAACACAGTCGCTTTGACTATTCTTGCTTACAACCGCTACATTCACTCTTTCAAAACCTTTCCGTAAAAATTCTTTCCTGCATGGGAAAGGCGAAGCAGATACATTCCGGAAGGTAGCTGCGACAAGATGGCATTATGAATAGTAAGTCGTAAACCGGTAACCCGAAACCCTTTCTCAAATAGCTTGCTTCCATCCATCGAAAATAGTGTCAGTTGTACTTTTCCTGAAATATTTTGTGGTATATCCACATAAAAGCCATCGCGGAAAGGATTGGGATAAGCTGTGATAACAGCAATATCAGCTTCCGGCTGGTCAATACCGAGAGCCGACAAATAAGTATCAGCTTTGGCAAAATCAGGAATCCCCCAGCCCATGAGCGTATCGGGATCTCCGGCAAGGGAGGCGGTTTTTTTCAAAGCTTCAATAATCTGCATGTTAGTAGCTCTTGGATGTGCTTCCCATAAACAGGCACTCATACCCGCCAAAACCGGCGAGGAAAAAGAAGTCCCACTGGCACGTTCTATGGAATCGGTCGAGTTGGCAACTGCATCTCCTTGTCCCATAGCCATAACCGTTGGCTTAACGCGTCCGTCGTAGGTGGGGCCAATGGAACTAAAAACAGCCCTTGTACCGGTAGCTGTTACAGCTCCGACTGTCAGGACACTGTCTCCGTCAGCAGGAGCACCAATCCAGGGAAAAGTTCTGCTGTCGCCGCTGTTTCCGGCGCTGTTGACCACGAGTATTCCTTTGCTTGCCGCAATCTCCGCACCGCGGGTAGAAATACAAATCTTACCATTCATATCTGAATAAGGGTGGGAGAATGTGGTATCATCAAAAGCAATATATCCTAGTGAGCTGTTTATAACATCGGCTCCCACGCTGTCGGCAAACTCCGCTCCCGAAACCCAGTTGTATTCTTCAATAACATTTTCAGTAGGAGCATCTTCCGTACGAAGTAGCCAGTAAGATGCTTTCGGTGCCGTACCAATCATCGTTCCGGGGATATCGGCTGCCATACACGAGAGCACCATGCGGCCGTGGTAATGCTGAGGATAGACATCACCACCCGGGTTGACAAAATCTTTGGTTCCCAGAATACGGTGGTCATTCCGCAGGCTGTCAAACAAAGGCTGTTTCGGCACAGAGCTGTATCCGGCATCCAAGACGGCGATGACCATCCCCTGTCCTCTAAAACCTTTGTTGTGTAAATAAATGCCATTGATCTGCTTAATTTGTGTCAGAGCTGCACCATACTGCGCCTCCTGTGTATCAAGAGCTTTAAAAATAGGGGCTTCCACAGCTGGTATAGCTGCTTCTTTCCGGAATTTATCCTCCTTTTGCCTGGCCGGAGCGAATTTTAGTGTACTTCTAACAAAAGAGAATGTTTTAATACTGTCAATGAGAGCAGTATCCGTGGTATAAACAGTTACGCCATTAAGCCAACGGCTGGCATTCAAAATTTTCACACCGGTATTGGCTACAGCTTTAACATATTGTGGATTTACCGGTATATCATTTTCCTTTATGGGAATATTGTACCTCGCTCTTCGCGCCAGTGCCCTTGCCGTCAGAAATTTTCCCGGTTGGCTTAATGAGTATGGCGAATTATTTTTGTCCGTAAACTGAATATAATACTTATCAGGAGCAATCTGAGAAAAGAGAGAACTACTGAACAGCACCAGCAAAAAGAACAAGAAATATTTTTTCATAGTTATCAATTTATTGTCACTAAGTATTTTACATTCAACATTTCCGAATTTTATTCATCACTGGTTATCGCCTAAGCCGATACAGGTGAAACCCGGATATTTACAGACTTTGGATTTCCCATCCGAAAGAGTGAAATTCAGTGATGAAATCTCTACTTTATCAGCACATTGTTACTTTTGTTCACATCCGGGATATCGGGCGCTCCCAGAACAACCTTTTTAATGATTTTATTTATATTAGCCTGGATACTGATTGTATCTTGCCCTTTGTCCCATACTGCCGTAGATTCCGAAAAAGTATCTTTTGAGCCATCGGCATATTCACAAACTACTTTGACAGGCATGGGAAGACCACCCGTGTTTTCAATTACAATTTTATTGCCAACAGTAACCTCTTTCACAGCCTGATCAGCATAACCCGGACCAAAAAACCAGGGTCTGAAAAACCACATCAGGTTCTGTCCGGTAGCATCCATAAACGAGTTAAAAAAATCAAACGGAATGGGATGTTTTCCATGCCAGCGATTCATGTAAACATGCAATGCTTTTTTAAATGCAGCATCGCCGAGGGCATTACGCAGAAACTTATAAGCCAGAGACGGACGGGTATAAGCCTGAATACGATAAGAAGAAAAATCACAAATCAGATTGGAAGGAAGCATGAGTGGCACTTCCATTTGTCGCCCGCTTATACGACTAAAACGCTTTGCAGTCCGCTGAAAATAAGGATAGCCAGGCGTCATCTTCGCACTAAAAGTACCGGTAAAATAGGAAGCCCAGCCTTCATCCATCCAGGCATATTTACGTTCGTTGGTTCCCATGAAAAACGGAAAATAGGAATGAGATATTTCGTGAAATATAAGGTTGGCAGCGGAGATGGTGTCTTTTGGATCACCATCGTTAGCCATCATCGGGGTTTCCATGCCGCCGTTGAGCATACCATTACTGAAAGAGGTCATGTGCTCAAAAGGATAGGCATATCCTGGCCATTGGTACGACATAAATTCGATACTTTCGCGTGCATAGCGAGCTGCCCACTGAAAAGTATGGGATGAATCCGGATAAATGGCATCCACACGAACGCGGCGGCCGGTAGCCGAATCTACCATAACAGACGATGCATCCCAATTATACCGCTGTGTAGCGGCAAAGGAGAAATCCGTAACATATTTTGCCGTAAAATGCCAGGTAGTGGCTCCCCTGCTTTTCAAAACTTTGTGTTTATTCCAGTCTTTTTGGTTGATAACAGCCATAATTTTATCTGACTTTTGCGCCTTTTCATAACGTTTCAAAACCGGCCTGGCATACACTTCACCGGCATTTTCCAAATGACCGGTTGCCCAGACGGCATAACCGGCAGGGGTTGTGATATGCACATCATAATAGTTGAAATCGTTATAAAATTCGGTAATTCCGTTAAATTCAACCTTGTCCCAGCCGCTGATGTCATCGTAAACGCTGATTTGAGGATACCAATAAGCGATAAAGAAACGGCCTCTTCCGTAGTTCCCCATACGGTTTCGTGTAGTTGCCGGAATATGAAATTTCCATCCGGCAGTAAGGATGAGCGAATCTCCCGGAGCCAGTGCGTGGGGCAACCGGATGGGGCGGTTTGTCCCATAAAAATAGCCATACTGACCGGCCGGCATTTTCACCGCTTTGCCATTAACTTTTATGTAGTCTATTTGTACACCGTTGGTAAGGTCTGCGGAGCCAATGTTCCAGGCACGGGCAGCGCCTTTTTTGTAAAAATCCTGATAAAGACGAATAATCAATTCGTGCAAAGTATCGGGGCTATTGTTGAAGTAGGTAACTTTCTCCGTCCCTTTCAGGCTGCTTTCCGATGCAAGTAATTCTGCATTAATCTGATAATGTGCATGATTTTCCCAGTAGTTGGGACCGGGGGCACCATCTTTAGACCGTGTTCCGGCAGTGTAAGCTTTCTGAACTTCAATGGGAATGAGCCTGTTGGATTGTGCCATCAACACAGAAAATTGAAGCCCTATGAAAAGAGCTGTTAACAAAAAGGGAAATTTTTTCATTTGATTTTGGAATTTTAGTTTGTCGGGTAAAATTATAAAATTTAATGGAAGTTAAGAAGTTCCGAATACTTAATTGATTCCACCAGCCGGCTCCCGGACTATGTCAGATAAGCAAAAAAACAGTAAAACGAGAAAACTTTTGGCTAAAAATGTCTGACTATTTCCAATTATTCTCCCGGGCAGATATCCTTGTTTGTAAAATAGGCCAGCTTTTCCAATTTGCTAATCATATCATAATGTTCCACATAAATCTCTTTGGGTACTTTTAGCCGGGAAGAGGTAAAATTCAGAATCCCTTTCACACCGGATTCGACAATAGTTTTAGAAATATCGGCAACAAATGAGTTAGGCATTGCCAGCACACACAGCTCGATGTTCTCCCGACGCATAATTTCTTTCATTCGGGAAATATTGTAGCACTTCACATCAGGAAACTGCATGCCCGGCTCCTTCCCTATCCGGAAGGTAGCGGCCACTTGCAGCTTCGTTCCCTGATGATTAAAATAATCGGCTACTGCCCTGCCGAGGTCTCCTACACCCACAAAAGCTACCTTCTGCACATGCACGCAGTCGATAGCCTTACCGATACTTTCGATGAGTTTTGAAATTTCATATCCTTTGTGAATATCACCGGAAAAACCTATAAGCATCAGGTCGCGCCGCACGTGTGCCGGGTTAATCTTCAACAAGTGCGCCAGCTGGTGCGAATGGATGTGTGTCTGTTTTTCCGTTTTCAAATCATGGAGCGTACGGCGGTAGTTGCTTAGTCGCTCGACAGTGTTGGCAGGCAAATTATTTATCATCGGAGTATGTATTCATTTTTTGGTTTAACGTAAGGATGAAATTTATAAACAATCCCCACATTAAGCTTGAGGATTCTGTCCCATTTTAAATCAACATCCGGACTGGAAACAATCGGCGTTAGGCCGAAGTTAAATCCGGGTTTGAAGGTTATGGCCATTTTATCGGAAACTTCATAAACCAGCCCGAAAGCAAAATGGAAACCGAAATCAGTGGCATTAAAAAAATCTTTGGCCGAACTGTCATAATTCGTCATGTGATAACCCGCCGTGAGTGTCGTATCAGCATAATGCGGTAAGTCTGTAGAGTCAACATAAATTCCCTGATATCCTTTTTTATGAGATTTCAGTGCAACGGAAAAATAAATTCCCCCCTCTACAAGAAGACGAAGCTTATTTCCAGAACTTAGATAGGTGAAATTCAGGGGGAAAGTAAGATAATTGATTTTATAGGTCATGTCATAGGCATAGTAACTGTTATAACCGATATAACCGGTGTCCGAAAGTATCAGAAATGGAGTCCTGGCAGAGGTTTCAAATCCCCGAGGGTCATAATTGGCTCCAAAGCTCAAATTGAGAGAATGGGAAATATCATATTGTACGAAAACTCCTGCATTAGCAGCAGTTCTTCCCTTTACATTCATCAGCCCCCCGTTGCGTATGCTATTAAACTGTGGCCCTGCCTCTATGCCAAAACTCAATCTGTTTTTAAATGTGCTTTGCGCCATAAGAGACCCAACAATCAATGAGAATAACAAAAATGAGAGTAATATTTTTTTCATATGAATTATCTTTAAATCAGGGGAAACTTAAAAACAGAACTGGAAAACCTGATGCGAAGTAATTATAATCTCGTTTTAAACGAGACCCAATGCTTAATTTATTGAACAAAAATAGTATTTATCCCGGAAGCTTGAAAATTGTTTTTTTGTTTTTTTTTGTTTTTTGTGATTTGATATTTTTTGAATATTACACATAGAAAACAACATAACGCCATTTTTCGTATATTGCACCTTAAATAATTAACCTAAAACTCAAACACATGGAAAAATACATCTCGTTATCTGTAAAGTGTCCTTTTTGCGGTAAATCGCTCATGGACAATGAGGAGCTCCTTCACGGAAAACCGTCCATCAAACTTAATATCCAAACGAAGAGCAGCAGAGGAACTATTTATCTCTGTTCCATTTACGAGTGTTACGATTACAGAACCGAAGAGTCGCTCACCGAAAAGGAAATTGTGGATTTTACCTGCCCTCATTGCAATAAAATATTGAATACCAAAGATGTATGTCAGGTCTGCGATGCCCCCATGGTATCACTGCTGCTGAAAACAGGCGGCAAAGTGAGCCTTTGTTCGAGGACAGGCTGTGCTAACCACTACGTGGCTTTTGAAGATTTGTCCACAGAGTTGCAAAAGTTTTACGAAACATTCGGAAGCTAGGTTTTGTAACAAAATAAAGTGATGGGTCTCGTTTTAAACGAGATTATGATTTCTCAAGGTAGGGCGGAGCGTTAAAAAAATGTTTGGTAAACATTTTAGTGAACGAGCCAGCTTGCAGGCAGGGTTGCGAATAGCTACCGTTGGCACACATTGCAGAAAAAGATTTTCATAATCTTATTGACATAGACAACGAAAGTTTATTGTCAAATTTTTATGACTTGCTCAAAAAAAGGATTTCGGGTAAAGAAGGAAAACTCTGGAAAGGGTTGACAAAAAAGGAACGGGAAGAATTAAATTTAGCGTTTGAAGAGAGTGAAAATCCAGAAAATTTAATAAGCCACGAATAGGAAGCGCAAAAGAACAAGTCGAACCCGATAGGTTATTTTGTTACAATTCCTTAGCAGATGCGCGGCAGTTGCTGTCCCGAAAGCATTTCAATCCTCCTTTTTCCACCAACCGAAGTTTCGAGCCAGGCTTTTCCGGAATGTTCACCGGTTATTTCGCCGATAACTGCTGCTTTTTCACCGTAGGGCTGGCTTTTCAAGACTTCGATAATCCGTGGTGCATCTTCTGCCGGAACCACCATAATCACCTTTCCTTCATTGGCTACATAAAGCGGGTCAAAACCAAGTAACTCACACATACCTCTCACTGACTCATCAACAACAAGCTTCTCCTCATCAATCCGGATGCCGAAGTTCTTTTTTTGTACCAACTCCGACAACACGGTGCCCAACCCGCCACGGGTAGCGTCGCGCATGAAGCGAATATTTTCAGAAACTCTCAAAACCGAAGCAATAAGTCCGTTTAGGCAGGCACAGTCCGACAAAACAGGCGTTGAAATATTCATCTCATTCCGGGCCGCCATTATGGCCATCCCGTGTTCTGCAATTCCACCATTGACGATGATTTTATCTCCCGGCTTTATCTTCTTGCCGGAGCTTATGGCCAGAAACTTATCCTTTATCTCGCCTACTCCGCTGGTGTTGATAAAGATTTTGTCGCACTTGCCTTTTTCCACCACTTTTGTGTCGCCTGTGGCAATAAAAACACCAGCTTTGTGAGCCTCTTCCGCCATACTTTTCACAATCCTTTCAAGATCATTCAGGAGGAATCCCTCTTCAAGTATAAATCCCACACTCAGATATCGTGGAACGGCACCGGAAACAGCAAGGTCGTTCACCGTCCCGGCAACTGCCAGTTTTCCAATGTTGCCACCCGGAAAGAAAATAGGATCTACTACGAATGAATCGGTTGTAAATGCCATGTTTTGCCCCGACAGTCTCAAAAGCGCCGAATCGCCCTGCTGGGCCAGAACAGGATTATCGAAATAGCGGACAAACAGTTTCTCAATCAGTTCGTGGGTCATAATTCCTCCACTACCATGTCCCATTAATATCTTATCGTCTTTCATGTGTTTACAATTTTGTATTTCATTGTTTACCAGATGTATATATTTCACGCAAAGGCCGCAAAAAAGAATTTACGCTAAAAACACAAAGCCTTTTCGTCATCCCCTTCCCGCTTGAAGCGGGACAAGTCGTGTGTTTAAAACCAATCATGGACGTTTCATCTTTATTTTTTTCTATCGGTTGTACAGGTAATAAGCCTGGCAGGCACCTTCGCTGGAGACCATGCAACTTCCCACCGGATCACGGGGAGTACAGGCTTTGGCAAACAGGCTGCAATCTTTCGGCTTTTTAAGTCCTTTCAAAACCTCCCCGCAAATACAGCCTTTCGGTTCACGCAAAGCGACCATCCCCTCGGCACTGATATTCACTTCCGCATCGTGTGCAGCATATTTCGAACGTATCTTCAGTCCGCTTTTTTTCAATATTCCCAAACCACGCCACCAGTCGTCACCCAACGTAAAGACCTCTTCCATCATCTGCAAGGCCTTCACATTTCCCTCCGGTTTTACAGCACGTCTATATTGAATCTCAACTTTTGGTTTTCCGCTTTCGATTTGCCTGACCAGCATCAAAACAGACTGCATAAGGTCAACAGGTTCAAACCCGCTGATGACCACGCCGAGACCAAATTTTGACGGAATATCCATATAAATTTTCTTTCCGGTAATGGTACTCACATGGCCGGGGCCAATGTACCCGTTTATTTTCACCCCTTCAACAATCAGCGCAGCCATAGCCGGGGGCATAACTTTATGGGCACTGAAAACAAAGAAATTAGACAGTTTTTCTTTATACGCTTCCAGAATAGCCACCGCTGTTCCCGGTGCTGTAGTTTCAAAACCAATACCGAGAAAAACAATCTTTTTCTCCGGGTAATCACGAGCTATTTGCAAAGCATCCATTATAGAATATACCACACGGATTTGTGCCCCGCCTGCTCGCTCTTTTTCCAGTGAAGTTTCCGAACCCGGTACACGGATTAAATCGCCATAAGTGGCGATGATCACATCATCTTGCTGACTGAAAGCCACAGCTTTGTCGATATAAGACCGGCTGGTAACACATACCGGACATCCCGGACCGGAAATTAGTTCCACCGTACCGGGCAGTAACGCCGGAAGACCAAACTTTTGAATCGACATGGTATGCCCGCCACACACTTCCATAAGCTTTACCGGCCGGGTGGAGATTTTCTTTATCTCCATGGCCAACGCCTGTACCGTTTCCCGATCTCTGTATTCATCAATAAACTTCATATCAGCCGTTGATTTTGTTTCTGTTCCTCACTATCCATTTCTTCATTCAGCTTTTTAAAATCCGCAAACGTTTTCAAATTTGCTTCCGCCTCTTCACTATCCAGCTTCTGAATAGCAAAACCAGTATGAATCAACACGTAGTCGCCCGGTTTCAACTCCTCCACCGACAGCATCATCAAATTGGCATTGTACGTTGAACCGCCCACAGAGCAAACCGCCATTTCCCCCTGAATTTCAACAATTCTTGCCGGAATACTTAAACACATAATCTTAATTTTTTAATTTTTATTTTGTTTTATGGCCGGATGATTGGTAGCCACATACCATCCAAAAACAGCAGAAGGACAAAATTTCTTACCCCTTCATCTCCTCTTATTTTAACCTTACTCGCCCCTGCCATCATCGCCTATGCTAATTTATACTAATTTTAAATTCATTATCTGTTAACCACTTCACAAAATAGTTCTATCTTTGCTGTGAATTTTTTAACAGGACAAAAGTAATACAAAATAATTACCCATGGCAGAAAAATCAGAAATATATCAAATTTTATCAAAATTTGAAAACGACAAAACCAGATTGATGGACATCTTGTTATCCATCAACAAGATGCAAGGTTATATTAGCCAAAAAGATATGCTTGACATATCGGCTTCCCTCGGCATCTCCGTGGCTCAGGTTCAGGAAACTGTTACCTTTTATCATTTCTTCGCAACAAAGCCACGAGGAAAATACACCATTTACCTCGACAACAGCATAACAGCTATTATGAAAGGAAGGGCTGAGGTAAAAGAAGCCTTTGAGCAGTTTTGCGGAACTACGTTTGGCAAAGTCTCCGAAGATGGCCTTTTCGGCCTCTTCGACACCTCTTGTATCGGCATGAACGACCAGGAACCTGCAGCCATTATCAACGACAAAGTTTTCACCAACCTCACCCCTTACCGCGTAAAAAATCTGGCAGAAGACATGCGGGCAGGCAAATCGCCCGATGAGATGATGTATGAAGACTACGGTAATGGCAATAATGCAGATCCGGATGTGAAGGCCATGGTCAACAGCCATATCAGGAAAAAATCTATTATCCTGAAAAACGATTACAAACCTTTTAGCTTCCTCTCATCAAAGTTAAAAGAATATACTCCTGAAACGGTAGTCAGCGAAATTGAGGCCTCCAATCTGAGAGGTCGTGGAGGAGCTGGTTTTCCCACCGGCCTCAAATGGCGTTTTGGTCGCCGTACGGAAGGAAAACACCGGGTTATCATATGTAACGCCGATGAAGGCGAACCCGGTACTTTCAAAGACCGTGTGCTGCTCACCGGGTATTCCGAACTGGTTTTTGAGGGCATGGTCATCGCGGCTTTCGCCACTGGTTCCGACCTGGGATTGCTCTATCTGCGTTATGAATATAAATATCTGCTCCGGTTTTTAAACCGCAAACTTGCAGAAATGAGGAAAAAACATTTTCTCGGGGAAAATATCGCCGGCGTAAAAGGATTCAACTTCGACATACGCATTCAGCTGGGAGCGGGAGCCTATATCTGCGGCGAAGAGTCGGCGCTGATTGAATCCCTGGAAGGCAAGCGCGGCGAACCGCGCGACAAACCTCCGTTTCCGGTCGAAAAAGGTTACCTCGGCTATCCCACCATTGTAAACAACGTGGAAACCCTTGCCACAGCAGTAAAAATTATGCATCACGGCGCAGAGTGGTATTCAGGTTTCGGTACCAAAGACTCGCTGGGAACCAAATTGCTCAGCATCTCCGGCGACTGCCGCTATCCGGGAATTTATGAAGTGGAATGGGGAACAAGCATTCGCGAAATACTGGCCATGTGCGGCGCCAACGATGTGCAGGCTATCCAGGTGGGTGGCCCTTCAGGAATGCTTATCGGCATGAAAGATTTTAGCAACATGGACAACAGCGAATTAATGAAATGGTACAAACCATCCGGCATGATGATTGCCGAAAAGTTTTTCGACCGGAAACTGAGCTATTCCGACCTGCCTACCGGCGGCTCCATTATCATTTTTAACAGCAGCCGCGATTTGCTGGGCGAAATAGTCATGAATTTTATGGATTTCTTCATCGAAGAATCCTGTGGCTCCTGCTCTACCTGCCGCACCATGCCTCTGCTCATGAAAAATAAGTTACAGAAAATACTGGATGATCACGGAATACGGAAAGACATTTACGACCTGCTTGACTGGGGTAAGGTTCTGAAAGCCAGTCGCTGTGGATTGGGTCAGACAGCTGGCAACCCCATACTTTCTTCTATCTTCCATTTCCGGCATTTATACGAGCAACGTATCCAAAGCCTTACACAGTTCGACAGCGGATTTAGTCTGGAAAAAGCCACTGAAAAAACAAGCAAATATGTTCACAAGAAACCGGTATTTCATCACTTTTAAAATATCCAAAACATGGAAAAATCAGAGAATAAAATAAAAATCAACCTCGATGGCAAGATTATTTATGCCCAAAAAGGCAGTACAATAGTAGAATCGGCGCGGGAAAATGGCATTTACATTCCCACACTTTGTCATTTTGAGGGAGCAGACCCGAAAGCATGTTGCAGGGTTTGTACCGTAAAAATCAACAACCGGATGATGACCTCCTGTACCACGCCAATTACCGCGGGTATGGAAATCGAAAGTAACACTGATGAGCTGAACGACCTGCGAAAAAGTATTGTTGAGTTGCTGTTTGTGAGCGGAAATCATTTCTGCCCTACCTGTGAGAAAAGTGGAAATTGTGAGTTGCAGGCTCTTGCCTACCGGTTCAAAATGCTGGTTCCGCGCTTCCCGTTCAGCTTTCCACGCAAAGAGGTGGATGCCTCCAGTCCGAAAATTATTAAAGAGCAAAACCGCTGTATTGCCTGCAAACGCTGTATAAAAACCATCCGCGACGAAGATGGAAAGCACTATTTTGCTTACAAAAACCGCGGACAGCATCTGGAAGTCGTCCTGGACCCGGTACTCGGCGCCACCATGTCTGATGAGTTGGCTAAAAAAGCTATGGAAAACTGTCCGGTTGGATCTATCCTTTACAAAGAAAAAGGATTTGATCAGCCCATCGGAACCCGAAAATATGATAAACAACCTATTGGGGCTGAAATTGAAAATCAATCTTAAAAACGCAACAGATGAACAAAAAAATAATTGCAACTACCTCACTGGCCGGATGTTTCGGCTGCCACATGTCTATCCTCGATATTGACGAGCGCATACTGGATCTCATAGAACTTGTGGAATTTAACAAATCGCCCTTCGACGACATTAAAAAATTCACCAAGCCTGTGGATATCGGCATCATTGAAGGTGGATGCTGTAACAGCGAAAATGTGGAGATTTTAAAATATTTCAGGGAGAACTGTAAAATTCTGGTTTCGCTCGGAGAGTGTGCCATTATGGGCGGACTGCCGGCCATGCGCAATGGCATCCCCATCGAGGAGTGCCTGAACGAAGCTTATCTCGATGGGCCTACCGTTCAGGAAAACCACGAGCGTATCATCCCCAACGATGAGGAACTGCCACTTTTGCTTGACCAGGTCTATCCCTGCCATGAAGTGGTAAAAATCGATTATTTCCTTCCGGGATGCGCTCCCCGTGCCGACCTTATATGGAACGCCCTTTACGCGCTCATCACAGACAACCCGATGGAAATGCCTTATGAAGTTGTAAAATTTGATTAAAAAAGAAAAATTATGTCAAAGAAAATAACCATAGAACCTGTAACAAGAGTTGAAGGTCATGGAAAAGTAACCATTCAGTTGAACGACAACCATGAGGTTATCGACTCCAGGTTGCATATTGTAGAATTTCGTGGCTTTGAGCGTTTTGTTCAGGGACGACCTTACTGGGAAGCCCCGGTTTTGGTACAGCGCCTTTGCGGTATTTGTCCGGTGAGCCACCACATTGCAGCGGCCAAAGCGCTGGATGTTATTGTAGGTGCCGGCGATGGTGACGGACTGACAGCTGTCGGTGAAAAAATGCGCCGGCTGATGCACTACGGACAGTTTTTCCAGTCGCATGTTTTGCACTTCTTCCATTTAAGCTCTCCCGATTTTTTGTTCGGCATCGATGGCGACCCAGCCATGAGAAACATTTTCGGCGTAGCCATGACTAACAGAGAACTCGCCATACAGGGTGTCATGATGCGAAAATTCGGTCAGGAGGTCATCCGGCTGACGGCAGGCAAAAAAATTCATGGAACAGGAGCCATTCCGGGAGGTATCAACAAGAACCTCAGTATTGCAGAACGTGACGAGCTGCTGAAAGGTCCCGACCCGATGAATGCAGATAAAATGGTGGAGTGGTCGTTGTCAGCACTGGAATTTTTCAAAAATTATCACAGACAAAACCATGCCAAAGTTGATGATTTTGCTAGTTTTCCTTCCAACCACTTAAGTCTTGTAAGAAAAGATGGCGCTCTTGATATTTATCACGGGGTGCTCCGCGCGGTGGATGCCGAAGGAAACCGCATCCTCGACGATGTGGATTACCATGATTATTATAATTACATAGAAGAAGAGGTAAAGAACTGGAGTTACATGAAGTTTCCTTACCTGAAACATCTCGGCAAAGAAAAGGGATGGTATCGGGTGGGACCGCTGGCACGGCTGAACACCTGCGATTTCATCCCCTCGCCTCTCGCCCAGAAAGAATTTGAAGAATATAAAGCTTACACCCACGGCAAGCCCAACAACATGAGTCTGCATTACCACTGGGCACGGTTGATTGAGGTGCTTCATTCTGCCGAAGTCATCCGCGATTTGCTTCACGACCCGGATTTGCAGAATAACGATCTGGTGGTGAAAGGTGAAAAACACCTCGAAGGTGTGGGCGTCATCGAAGCGCCACGCGGAACGCTGTTTCATCATTACAAAATCAATGAAAATGATTTGATTACCATGGCTAACCTGATTGTTTCAACCACCAGCAACAATGAACCTATGAACCGCTCGGTAGCCAGTACCGCCCGCGCTTTTATGAACGGACATGAAACCATCACAGAGCCTATGATGAATGCTGTGGAAGTAGCCATCAGGGCTTATGACCCGTGCCTTAGTTGCGCCACCCATGCACTGGGACAGATGCCACTGGAGATGACTATCTTAGGTCCGGACGGCCATGTTTTAGATCATAAAATGAAAGACTGAATACAATGAAAAAGATTTTGGTTTATGGCTATGGTAATCCCGGGCGTCAAGATGACGGCCTGGGAGTACACTGCGCAAAAAAGGTGAAGAAATGGGCTGAAAAGCATTTCCCGGAAGCTATTGACGTGGACATGAACTATCAGCTGAACATTGAAGATGCAGAGAAAATTTCTCATTACGATGAAGTCATTTTTACTGATGCTTCCTGTGAAGATATTCATGATTTTGCTTTTACCACACTTGAGCCTTCCAAAGCAAAACTTGAATTCAGTATGCATGCCGTTGCTCCGGCTTATGTACTTTACCTATGTCAGACACTGTTTGGCAAGCAACCTAAAAGTCATCTGCTACATATTCGCGGCTACGAATGGGATATGAAGGAGGGGCTTACCGACAAGGCCAGGCAAAACCTCGACAAAAGCCTTGAAGCCGTAACAACGCTTTTAACAAGTTATTTATCAAATAATTAAAATCAAAACTATGGATCTTTCCACCACATACATGGGATTAAAGTTAAAGAACCCTGTGATTATCAGCAGCTCAAGAATAAGTGGCGATTTGGAAACTATCCGGCAATGTATAAGCTATGGTGCCGCCGCTGTTGTACTTAAATCCATTTTTGAGGAACAGATGACTCTGCGTGTTGAAGCAAAGCTGAAACAGAGTAAGGAGAATGAAGTCTATTACTGGTATTCCGAAGCGAAAGAAAAAGTATTGGACCTTTCAAAAGAGGCCATACTGGAGCACTATCTGCAATTTGTAAAAGCAGCCAAAAGTCTCGATGCTTCCGTACCCATCATTTCGAGTATTCATTGTAAAAGTGCCGACAACTGGCCAAAATATGCACGGGAGATAGAGAAAGCCGGTGCCGATGCGCTGGAGCTGAACATTTCCATTTTTCCGTTTAACAACAGCATGACCAGTATTGAAATTGAAGACCTTTACGTGAAAATCCTGAAAAATGTAAAGCAGGAGGTCAGCATACCTGTTTCCATAAAACTGGGGCCTTTCTTCACCAACCTCTGCACCATTATCAACAGGCTGGTAGATGCCGGCCTGGATGGACTGGTTTTGTTTAACCGCTATTTCCGACCAGACATCGATATTGAAACGTTAAAGGTGGTCAGCCGCGAGCATTTTTCCTCACCCGAAGAGATGAGCCTTCCCTTGCGATGGATTGCCCTGCTGAGCGGGCATAAAATTCCTTGTGATATCGTTGCCTCTACGGGAATCCATTACGACACGGCGCTCATCAAACAAATTCTGGTGGGAGCCAGGGCTGTGGAGATTTGTTCCACCCTTTTCCAAAATGGCATCCCTCATATTGTTAAAATACTGGAAGGTTTGGAAAACTGGATGAAGAAAAATAATTTTGAAAAGCTGGATGACTTTCGTGGAAAATCGCTGGACTATCAAACCACCGATGCCCGTTTCGAGCGTATTCAGTATATGAAAAGAGATTTTGAAGAGAAATTTTGAAATAGTTCCGAAAAATGCACGAGTTATCCATAGTTATGAGCATCGTTGACACGGTGGAAAAAGAACGCGAAAAGCAACAAGCCGATACCGTGGAATCCATTGAACTGGATATCGGTATGCTTTCGGGCGTGGAAATGGAGGCTTTTTATTTTGCCTGGGACGCCGGAGTGAGCAAAACCCTGCTGGAAAAAGCAAAACTGAAAATCAACCGGCCTCCGGCAAATGCAAAGTGCAGTGCATGCGGCCATACTTTCACCGCCTCCAGCAGTTTCGATGCCTGTCCGGAATGTGGAAATCCATTTTGCGATGTCGTTTCCGGCAAGGAGTTGAGAATCAAAAGAATGACAGTAATCAAAAATTAAAAATTCACTATTATGTGTATGACATGCGGTTGTGGCAATACCACTGAAACAAAAATTATGATGACCAAACCGGGAAAAGTAAACCCGGAGAATCTCTCGTTGATGCCTGAGCACGGGCATGAACATCCTCACCACCATCACGAACATTTCCATTCTAAAACCGTGGTTGAAATGGAGCAGGACATCCTGCAAAGCAATAATTTAAAAGCCATGCAAAACAGAGGCTTTTTCGAAGCAAAGAAAATCCTTGCCCTGAATCTTGTCAGTTCTCCAGGTTCAGGCAAAACCACTTTTCTCGAAAAAACCCTTAGCGACCTGAAAGAGGAAATTCCGTTTTATGTTATCGAAGGTGACCAGCAGACTTTTCAGGATGCACGACGCATAGAAGCTCTGGGCACTCCTGTCATCCAAATCAATACCGGACAAGGCTGCCATTTGGACAGCGACATGGTTCACCGGGCACTTAAAGCGTTGAAACCCGAAGAAAATTCGGTCGTCATGATCGAAAACGTGGGTAACCTCGTCTGTCCTGCCCTTTTCGACCTCGGGGAGAACAACCGCGTTGTCCTTATCAGCGTAACCGAAGGCGATGACAAGCCCATAAAATATCCCGACATGTTTCAATCTGCGGATATTTGTGTCATCAACAAAATAGACCTGTTGCCGTACGTCAATTTCGATGTGGAAAAAGCCAAAGAATTTGCGATGCGCGTCAACCATCATTTGAAATTCTTTGAAGTGTCGGCAACCACCGGAGAAGGTATGGATGCCTGGTACGACTGGCTTAAGAACGAGAGAGTGAAAGAGTAACAGGGCGAGAGAGCGAGGGAGAGAAAAGGCGAGGGGGCGAAGTTGCGAAAAGGATATTATTGACGCCCGGTGATTTGAAACAGTCCTGTATGGAAAACTTTTAACAATAAACCTGATTCTATATTCATTCCGAAAAACCGGGCAACAACAATTCGGCTAAAACGTTTTACTATCTTTACAAAACAAAAAGTAGCACTTATGGCAAAGCGTTTCTCCCTGATTTTAATCACCCTTATTTTTTCTGTTTCCCTCAGCGCTCAGCAATGGCAGCCGAATGCAGGCCTTATCCTGCCCTATCAGGCAAAAATCACGGTGAGTTCAGGGCAAAACAAACAATTTATCACCGACAACAATCCGCATACCTTCTGGCAATCGGATAACCCGTTACCCGGCAGATATATCTCCCGAAAGGATTTGAATTATCTTCTGCACAAGCGTCATTTTGTAACCTCGCCGGAACTTTCTTCTGCAACGCCGGCATTTGATGGCAACACCAACACCCATCAGGAAATCCAAAATGGCAGACTTTCCCTCGACATGCAACCCGCCACCTCTCTCCTGCTTCTAAGCCTGAAAGCCGATGTCAAAGACACACTATTTCTTCTTATCGAAACGATAAATCACAGAACAATCCGGTTCAAATACTCTCCGGCCAATAATTTTCAGATCGTCAATTTCAATATAAAGACAAAAGAAAAAGTTACTAACATTCGCCTGGAAAGCCGAAAATCATTTCAGCTGTATGAGCTGGCTGCTTTGCACAAAAAGCCCACGGAGTATGTGCTTTTCGACTACGGACAAACAAGAAACATCGGATGGATAAGCAGCCGGCAACTCAACAGCTCCTCCGTCACTCAGATTGAAGTACTGGCGAGCAACGACAAAAAACACTGGCAGAAAGTCACCCCGCTAAATCCAAAAGCCATTCCATTTTTGTATAGTCCGCTGGCACGACCTGTTGCGGCAAGGTATCTGAAAATTGTGTTTACACTGCCTTTGCGTAATTGGCAAAAAGCAGCCTTATGGGAATTTGCCGTTTATGATGAAAACGGCCCCTGGGGTGCAAGGCCAAAAGCCAGGCCTTCTCACAATTCCTTTGCTAAAGCATTCGGACTAAACACTTTCTGGGGATGGGGCTACAGCGTCTATTCCGACTTATTGAAACCGGGAACCGGACCGGAGAAATTCAAGGTAGTAACCAAAAATTTAAGGAGTTACGAACCTCTCGACTGGGATATGATTAGCCCTCAGCAGGTTCCTGATTTTACAAAGATGGCAGCCGGCAGGGGAACACCTGCAAAAAAATGGCTTAACTGGGACAGAGAATACAAGAACTGGAAACAGGCCGGATTCCATATTGACATCACGCTGGCTTTCAAACAGGAGAACTTTCCGGACACATTATGGAAAAATCCCTACCGTGAAGCTTATGCTTTTGGGAAAGCTTATGCCGCACACTTTTTCCGGAAAGAGCATCTCGTCAGCATGATTGAAATAGGTAACGAACCATGGAATTACAATGCCCGCACTTACCGGAAAATTCTGGCAGGAATGAATGCCGGCATCAAATCGGTTTCAAAAGTTCCCGTGCTGCCTTGTGCCGTTCAGGCTTATGACCCTGAGAAAGACGACAACGATTACATTACAAAATATGTGGATGCTTCCGCGGAGGATGTGGATGGCCTGAACACCCATATCTATTCCTACGTTTTTCAGGAAAACGGAAAACGTACGGCTGTCAACCCCGAAGATCCTCGTTCCGCGGTATGGTCTATGGCCAACATGTTGCGTTTCAGGAATAAAAACCTGCCTGGAAAACCAGTATATGTTACTGAATTTGGTTTCGACAGCAACGGCGGAGGTGAAAACTGTACACACAGCGAGTGTGTTACGGAAAAAGAGCAAGCCATTTACGGTGTTCGCATGGCCATGATACTCTGGCGTCTCGGCGCCCGGCAGTTTTACTGGTACTATTTTGCTAATGTGGCATACAAATCATTTCTTCACAACCGCTCCGGCCTTACCGGTTCGTACAATACCGGCTTTCACGAAAAGCTTTCCTTTAAATCCTTTGCCCTACTGAAACAACAAATCGGTTCTTATCATTTTGTCAAAATCATTAGCGAAGACAACAATGTATATGCTTATCTGTTAAAAGATTACAAAACGGGTAAGAATATTATCATTGCCTGGAGGCCTACCGCTTCCCACCATTTTGAACAGCAGCAGGAACAATTTTCCGTTCCCGGAAAGGTTTCAGAAATTATTTCAATCTTCAATACTGAAAATACCAATTACCATGAAACAAACCGGGTTCTGAGATTGGGACTTTCCGGTGTTCCGGTGTTGATTTATTTTAGAAATTAGTGAAGATTGTTATGTTGGCTAAATCCGACAACAAATCCTGACATTTCCCTATTTTTGTTGCTTCATCAAAAACAATCATAATCATGAAGAAATATGCATTAATTTTACTTTCACTCGTTCTGAGTTTATCAGTTTACAGCCAGAAGCAGGCCGGCATTATTGAAAAGCCCCATCTGAAGCTGAAAAGCGACGTTATGACGCCGGAAGTCCTGTTGTCATTCGGCCGGCTGAGCGACCCGCAGCTTTCGCCCGATGGTAAAACACTGGTTTACGGTGTAACCTATTACAGCAAAAAACAAAACAAAGGAAACCGGGAACTATACCGTATCGGTGTGGATGGCAAAAGCCTGAAACAACTCACCCATACTACCGGTAGCGAATACAATGCCATCTGGCGACCCGATGGTAAGAAAATAGGATTCCTTTCGGCCCGTAACGGCTCCATGCAACTTTGGGAAATGAATCCAGATGGCTCCGATCCGGTGCAAATCAGTCACTTCAAAGGGGGTATCACCGGTTTTAAATATTCTCCGGATGGGAAAAAAGTGCTCTTTACGGCAGAAGTAAAACTGGACAAAACTCCCCGCGACATTTATCCCGACCTGCCGAAAACCACAGGCCGTATATACGCCGACCTGATGTATCGGCACTGGGACGTCTGGGTGGATAGCTACAGCCATATTTTTGTCGCCAATTATGATGGCAAATCGTTGACAAACATCACTGACATCATGAAAGATGAGCCTTACGAAAGCCCTATGAAACCTTTTGGCAGCATGGAACAAATCAACTGGACACCCGACTCCAAAACCATTGCCTACACCTGTCGCAAAAAGAAAGGGCTGGCTTACACGCTCTCTACAAACTCTGATATCTATTTTTACCGGTTGGCCGACAAAACCACCCAAAATATGACCAAGGGAATGATGGGTTACGATGTGGCTCCGGTCTTTTCGCCCGACGGCAAATACATGGCCTGGGAAAGTATGAAACGCGATGGCTACGAGTCAGACAAAAACCGTCTTTTCATTATGAACCTTCAGACCGGTGAGAAAGCTGATTACACCAAAGATTTCGACCAGAATGCCCATGGGCTTGAGTGGAGTACCAATGGAAAATATGTTTATTTTATCAGTGACTGGCACGCTTCCGACGATATCTACCGGCTGGATGTCAAAAAGGATAAGATTACCAAAGTCACCGAAGGCATCCATGATTATACAGGTGTTATTCCTGCAGGTAAAACACTGTATGCCACACGTATGAGCATGTCGATGCCTATCGAGATTTATGCCGTCAATGCTAAAAACGGTGATGTCCGGCAGGTAACTTCCACAAACAAAGGTCTGCTAAATCAACTCACTATGGGAAAAGTGGAAAAACGCTGGGTAAAGACTACCGATGGCAAACAGGAGCTCACCTGGGTGATCTACCCGCCTCATTTTAACCCCGCTAAAAAATATCCTGCATTGCTTTACTGCCAGGGAGGCCCGCAAAGCACCGTGAGCCAGTTTTGGTCGTACCGCTGGAATTTCCAGATGATGGCTGCCAACGGTTACATCATCGTGGCTCCTAACCGGCGCGGGCTTCCCGGCTTCGGTACCAAATGGGAGGAAGAAATCAGCGGCGATTATGGCGGACAGGCTATGAAAGACTATTTCAGCGCCATCGACTCGTTGAAAAAGGAACCTTTTATAGATGAAAACAGGTTAGGAGCCGTGGGCGCTTCTTTTGGTGGTTATTCCATATACTGGATTGCCGGTCACAACCTGAACCACCGTTTCAAAGTATTCATTGCCCATGATGGCATATTCGATATGAAATCGATGTACCTCGAAACTGATGAGATGTGGTTTGTAAATTGGGATTTAGGCGGCCCGTTCTGGGACAAAGCCAACAAAGAGGCTCAGCACTCTTATGCTACCGCTTCGCCCAGCAATTTTGTACAAAACTGGAACACTCCCATTTTAGTGATTCACTCACAGTTGGATTACCGCATTCCGGTAACACAAGGCATGCAGGCTTTCGATGCAGCTATTTTGCTTCATGTTCCGGCAGAATTTCTCTATTTTCCCGATGAGAGCCATTGGGTCTCAAAACCGCAAAATAGTATTTTATGGCAACGTACCTTCTCCGGCTGGCTGAATAAATGGTTGAAATAAAATAGTTTTCGTTAAATATTTGCCTGGATGTAATACCGGAATTTCCGACATTACATCCAGGCCTTAAAATCAGAAAAAAGAGTAAAATACTTCTTTTGCTTTAGCTCTACTGACTTTTATCAGCAGGATGAATCACCGGCGGCTTTATATTTTTTTTATCTTTGAGAACTCTTTTAAATAAAAAATGACAACATGAAAATTACAATGGTTGGCACGGGTTATGTAGGTTTAGTGACCGGATCCTGTTTTGCCGAGATAGGAATCGATGTTACCTGTGTTGATATCGATCAAAGAAAAATTGAAAATCTGAAAAACGGAATTTTACCCATCTACGAACCTGGTTTGGAAGAACTGGTTAAAAGAAACCATGAAAAAGAACGACTAAACTTCAGCACGGAACTTGCAAAGAACCTGGATGGCGTGGATGTTGTTTTTGGTGCCGTGGGCACACCTCCGGATGAAGATGGAAGTGCCGATTTGAAATATGTTCTGGGCGTAGCCAGCGAAGTAGGACAAAATATGAACGACTACCTGCTGATGGTCACCAAAAGCACCGTTCCGGTAGGAACCGCTGAGAAAGTTAGGGCGGCTATCCAAAAAGAGCTGGACAAAAGAGGTGTGGATATCCCCTTTGATGTGGCCTCTAACCCTGAGTTTCTGAAAGAGGGTGCCGCTGTGGACGATTTCCTTAAACCAGACCGCATTGTGGTGGGTATTGATTCGGACAGAGCCAAAAAAATTATGGAGCGGCTTTACAAACCTTTCACCATGAACGGTCACCCGGTTATTTTTATGGATATCATCTCCGCCGAAATGACAAAATATGCTGCTAACGCCATGCTGGCTACCAAAATCAGTTTTATGAATGACATCGCTAACCTGTGTGAGATTGTGGGTGCCGATGTGAACTCGGTAAGAAAAGGCATTGGCTCCGACCGCAGGATAGGACCCTATTTTATCTATCCGGGAACCGGTTATGGTGGATCCTGCTTTCCGAAAGATGTTAAAGCTCTTATCATTACAGCCGACAAAAACGGCTACGATATGGAAGTGCTGAAAGCAGTGGAAAACGTCAACGAGCGGCAGAAATCAGTCCTTTTCGGAAAAGCCATGAACTATTTTGACGGTGACCTGAAAGGGAAAACCTTTGCCATTTGGGGACTGGCTTTCAAGCCGCAAACCGATGATATGCGTGAAGCACCTTCATTGGTCATCATCAAAAAACTGCTGGATGCCGGTGCCAAAGTAAAAGCTTACGACCCTGTAGCCATGGAAGAAGCCAAACGTATGCTGGGAGATTCCGTAGAGCTCATTGATGACCAGCATGAAGTTCTTATCGATGCCGATGGGCTGTTTGTCATCACCGAATGGCCTGAATTCAAATTTCCCAATATGAAAATAATAGATAAGCTACTAAAAGGAAAAGTTATTTTTGACGGACGTAATATTTACAATCCTGAAGATATGGCAGAGGCAGGCTTCGACTACTTTGGCATCGGACGAAGTAATGTAAAGAAATAAATTTTTAAACTTCTGACTCCCGGACAATTTATGTTCGGGAGTTTTTTTAAATACTTTTGTTTATGAAACGAATTCTTGTTACAGGTGGCGCTGGTTTTATCGGCTCGCACCTATGCAAACGCCTGCTGGATGAGGGAAATGAAGTCATATCGCTGGACAACTATTTTACCGGACAGAAAAGAAACATTGTCTCACTGAAAGAAAATCCGTATTTTGAGATTGTACGCCACGACGTGACCAGCCCCTATTTTGTGGAAGTCGATCAGATTTTCAATCTCGCTTGTCCCGCCTCTCCCATCCATTACCAGTACAATCCCATAAAAACGGTGAAAACTTCGGTGATGGGTGCCATCAACATGCTGGGGCTGGCTAAAAGAGTTCGTGCTAAAATCCTGCAAGCCTCTACTAGTGAGGTTTACGGTGACCCGCAGGTACATCCGCAAACGGAGGATTATTGGGGTCATGTGAATCCTATCGGGCCGCGTTCGTGCTATGATGAGGGAAAAAGGGTTTCGGAAACCCTCTTTATGAATTATCATCATCAGAACAATGTAAAAATCAAGATTATCCGCATTTTCAATACCTACGGCCCTAACATGCATCCGCACGATGGCAGGGTAGTCTCCAATTTTATCATGCAGGCACTCCACGGCAAGGACATCACCATTTATGGCGACGGACAGCAAACCCGCAGCTTCCAATATGTGGATGATATGGTGGAAGGCATGCTGAAAATGATGGCCACAGAAGACAGCTTCACTGGCCCTGTTAATATTGGGAACCCGGGAGAATTTACCATTCTTGAACTGGCTGAGAAGGTGATAGATATGATTGGTAGTAAATCTAAAATTGTTTACCAGCCACTGCCTGCCGACGACCCCATGCAACGCAAACCGGACATCAGCCTCGCCAAAGAAAAGCTGAACTGGGAACCAAAAATTCATCTCGAAGAAGGGCTGAAGAAAACCATTGCATATTTTGAAAACCTCATTCGGGAAGACAAAGATATTTAATAATGAAAAAAATTCTCGTTACCGGAAGCAACGGACAGCTGGGCTCCGAAATCAGGCAGTTGGAGAAACAATATCCCGCTTTTACTTTTACCTATACCGATGTGGACGAGCTGGATCTGACCGATGAAAAAGCGGTTGATAATTTTCTGAAAAACGGGCAGTTCGACTTCTGCATCAACTGTGCGGCTTACACGGCTGTGGACAAAGCCGAAGACGACCGTGGGCTGGCCAGGCTTATCAATGCAACAGCAGTCGAATATCTGACCAAAGCCTGTGCTACTCATCACACTTTTCTGGTACACATCTCCACCGACTACGTTTTTGACGGCACAAACTATCGTCCGTATGTGGAAACAGACCCTCCCTCGCCCAATTCCTTCTACGGCCTTACCAAGCGTGAAGGTGAAGAAGCTGTGGAGAAGTTTACCGACAAATGTTTGATTATCAGAACATCATGGCTCTATTCATCTTTTGGAAATAATTTCGTTAAAACAATGCTCCGCCTGGGAAAAGAGCGCGAAGAGCTGGGAGTGGTGGTTGACCAAATTGGAACGCCTACCTACGCCGGCGATTTGGCACGGGCTATCCTGGATATTCTTTGCAGCAAAAAAATCAAAGAAAGAGTGAACATCTACCATTATAGTAACGAAGGCGTTATCAGCTGGTACGATTTTGCCCAGGCCATTATGCACGAGTCGGGTACAGACTGTAAAATAAACGCCATCGAATCAAAAGACTTTCCGGCAAAAGCCAACCGGCCATTTTACAGCGTTTTGAACAAGGCCAAAATAAAAAAGGATTTCGGGTTGGAAGTGCCTTACTGGCTCGAAAGCCTGAAACTGGTTTTGGAACAACTAAAAAGCAGTTAATATGAAAACAGAAATAGACAAATACGTTCTGGACAAAGCCAACATCTGGCTTGCCGGCGCTTACGACGAAGAAACCAAACAAGCCGTTCGCGACATGATGGAAAACAACCCGAAAGAACTTACTGAGGCCTTTTACCGTGATATGGAATTTGGTACCGGCGGACTGCGCGGTATCATGGGAGCCGGCTCCAACCGTATGAACAAATACACCGTAGGGCTGGCCACCCAGGGTTTCAGCAACTATCTGAAAATCAATTTCCCCGATAAAGAGCAAATCAGTGTTGCCATTGCCCATGATTCAAGAAACAACAGCCGTAATTTTGCTGAAGTGGCTGCCAATATATTTTCGGCCAACGGGTTTAAGGTCTTTCTTTTTGACGACCTGCGCCCCACACCGGAACTCTCTTTTGCCATTCGCCATTTGAGTTGCCAGGGCGGCATCATGATTACCGCTTCGCACAATCCCAAAGAATATAACGGATACAAAGCCTATTGGGAAGATGGCGGCCAGCTGATTAGCCCACATGATAAAAATGTGATAGCCGAAGTAGAAAAAATCGAGAGCATTGATGAAATCAGCTTTACCGGAAACCCTGCTTTGATTGAGACCATTGGTGAAGAGGTGGACAAAGAATATCTGGAAAAGGTGAAAGCACTCTCGCTTTCGCCGGAAGTTATCGAACGTCAAAAAAAATTCAGTATTGTTTACACCCCACTGCACGGCACAGGGTTTAAGCTGGTTCCGGAATCATTGAGAAAGTTCGGCTTTTCAAACGTACATATTGTTGAGGAACAAGCCGTTCCTGACGGTAATTTCCCCACAGTGGTTTCTCCTAACCCAGAGGAACCGGCTGCTCTTGAGCTGGCTATCCGGAAAGCAAAAGCTATTGGCGCCGACCTTGTTATGGCCACCGACCCCGATGGTGACCGCGTGGGTATTGCGGTTCGCAATGGCGACGATTTTGTACTTCTCAACGGTAACCAGGCCGCCTCGCTACTCATCAACTACCTGCTAACCAAATGGTCGGAGAACGGAAAGCTTACCGGTAACGAATTCATTGTCAAAACTATTGTCACCTCTGAACTCCTTTTTGAACTTGCAGACAAGTTTAACGTAGAACATTACGATGTGCTCACCGGGTTCAAATATATTGCCGACATCATCAAACGCCTCGAAGGTGAGAAGACCTTTATCGGAGGAGGCGAAGAGAGCTACGGCTACCTTGTGGGCGATTTTGTCCGCGACAAAGATGCTGTTATCTCCTGCTCCATGATTGCCGAAACGGCTGCCTGGGCTGCTGACAAAGGAACAAGCCTATACGAAATGCTGAAAGGGCTGTATCTGGAATTCGGTTTTTACAAAGAAAAACTGGTTTCCATCGTGAGAAAAGGAAAAGCGGGCGCCGAAGAAATCCAAAAAATTATGGATGATTTCCGTGTGCATCCTCCCAAAGTGCTGGGAGGCTCCAAAGTGGTGTGCATCAAAGATTACGAAAGCAGTATAAACCATGATTTGATGACAAATGCCAAAAAGCCCATCGACCTGCCCGTGTCCAACGTGTTGCAGTTTTTTACCGAAAACGGCTCTAAGATAAGCGTACGTCCTTCAGGTACCGAGCCGAAAATAAAATTCTATTTCGGACTCAAAGGTGTGCTGAAGAAGATAGAAGACTTTGACAGGGTAAACAAAGTGCTGGAGGCACAAATTGAAGATATTGTCTGCGAGCTGAAGCTGAAATAAACGAAACACGCCCCACCAGGCACAAATATAACGAACAGCCCTGCCCGCAAAACACAGATGCTGATAATAGAAAAAGAATGTATTTTTGCGAAAAATTTGAAGCATGAGCAACGAGATTCCCGATATTACACTAAAAAAGCCTGTTTTGGAAATTCTTACGGTAGCCAATGAGTATTGCTATTATTTTGAGCACCTCGGGGAAAAAACACATACCGAAATTTTAGAGTTTGTTTCCCGCATCGGTCCGTTACTCTACCTGAAAGGAAGTCTGATTCCCAACGTTGAGGTTGAAAATCCGGAGGCTAATGAACGGTTTTTCACCCCCGAAGAGTGGGAGACGCTGTTTTATGCACTACGAGAAATTTTTGGGAAGCATGATGAATTCTGGATTATAGACCCCCAATATATCAATGAAAATGAGCCGCTGAAAGCCAGCCTTGCAGAAAACCTGACCGATATTTATCAGGATATGAAAGATTTCATACTACTCTACCAGCGAAATACTTATGCCGCCAGACAAAATGCCGTAAATGAAATTCGGAAACTTTATGCCACCCATTGGGGTTACCGTATTACGAACATCATGCCGAAGGTGCATCACCTGCTTTATGAGGAAGATACCAACTCTTTGCCGTTAATGTAGTCGCCAGACATATTTTAAAGCGCTGGTAGTGAATACCCTTTACAAGGTATTTTTTTATTCTAAGAAAGAGGCGTAATTTGCAAAAATATATGAAGAAGATATGACTCTGGCAGAGTTGAAGACGGGAGATAAAGGAATTATCACAAAAGTTCGTGGCCGGGGTGCTTTTCGTAAGCGCATCATCGAGATGGGTTTTGTGGTGGGCAAACAAGTTATCGTAGTGAAAAATGCTCCGCTGAAAGACCCGGTGGAGTATAACATTATGGGATATGAGGTTTCGTTGCGCCACAGCGAAGCTGCCCTGATAGAGGTTACAAAAGATCTGACCTTCGAGAGCAAAGACAACAAGTTCAGAGGTACTTTTGAGCTGGAAGAGACGCTGAATCTGACATCCGGCGTAGCACGAAGCAAAGTAATCAATGTGGCGCTGGTGGGCAACCCCAATTGCGGCAAAACCACCATTTTCAATTTTGCTTCGCACTCCAAAGAAAAAGTCGGAAACTACGGCGGTGTCACCATCGACGCCAAACAGGCCGTTTTCATGCACCGCGGCTACACTTTCAAACTGGTTGACCTACCCGGAACGTACTCAATTACAAGCTATACCCCCGAAGAGTTGTATGTTCGTGATCACATTGTCAACGAACTTCCCGACATTATCCTGAACGTAATAGACACTTCCAACCTGGAGCGCAACCTTTATCTTACCACCCAGCTTATCGACATGGACATGAAGGTGGTGATTGCCCTAAACATGTGGGATGAATTTCTGGCAAAAGGTGACCAGTTTGATTACGAAGCACTGTCAAAAATGATTGGTATTCCGATGGTGCATACGGTGGGCTCAAAAGGAAGAGGTATCGGTAAACTTTTCAACAAAATCATTGAGGTTTATGAGGACAAAGAACCGACTATCAGGCATATTCATATCAATTACGGGCATCTTATAGAAAACGCCATCAAGGCGCTTCAGGTATTCATCAACAAGCCAGGAAATGAGGTGTTAACGGCCAAAATATCGCCCCGTTACCTGTCGCTGAAACTTTTGGAACGGGATGCACAGGAAATCAAAAGAGTAAAAAAATATTTTGACAATGCTGACGAAATTCTCAACCTTGCTGAGAAATTGGCAGAAAATATTGAAAAACAGCGCAATGAAACCATGGAGACCATCATTACCGATGCCAAATACGGGTTCATTGAAGGCGCTCTGCGCGAAACGCTAAAGCCAGCTGAGGAAAAGAATAAAATCACCATAAGCCGGATTATTGATACGGTGGTTACCGGAAAACTACTGAGTTATCCCATTTTTCTGTTCGCCATGTGGCTGACTTTTCAGGCCACCTTTTACGTAGGCGACTATCCCATGCACTGGATACAACTTGGTGTTAACTGGCTGGGTGAGATTTTCACACGGATTCTTCCTCCCAATGCTTTTCGCGACATGATCGTGGACGGTATCATTGGCGGTGTGGGCGGTGTCATTATCTTTTTGCCCAACATTCTCATTCTATTCTTCTTTATCACGCTCATGGAAGCTTCCGGATACATGGCACGGGTAGCCTTTATTGTGGACAAGCTCATGCACAAAATCGGGCTTCACGGGAAGTCGTTTGTGCCCATGCTCATGGGCTTTGGATGTAATGTGCCGGCTATTATGGCCACACGGACTATCGAAAACAAAAATGACCGGCTGGTGACCATGCTCATCATTCCGTTTATGTCGTGCAGCGCCCGTTACCCTGTTTACATTCTGGTTATCGGTGCTTTCTTTGCTTCCTATCAGGGGACTCTTCTGTTTGGGATTTACCTTTTTGGGATTTTCCTGGCTGGTGTTATGGCCTGGATTTTCAAGAAAACCATTTTCAAAGCCAGCACTATTCCTTTTGTTATGGAACTCCCACCCTACCGGATGCCACGGATGGTATCAGTTTTAAAACAAACATGGTTTAAAGGCGAAATGTACCTGAAGAAAATGGGAACAATCATCCTGCTGGCATCCATCCTTATTTGGGCTATGGGCTATTTTCCGTTGGGAAAAAGATTTGAAGTCGCCTACCACGAGAAGGTGAGCCAGATCAACAAAAACGTACTCATCAAACTGAAACATGGCAACTTAAAGCCGGAACAGATAAAAAAGATGGAGACTTTGAGACTTGAAAAGATTGACCTGCTGAAAAGTGAGATGGCCATGAAGAAGCAGGAAAACTCTATCATAGGCCGAATAGGGCACTTTATTGAACCGGTAATACGTCCGTTGGGCTTCGATTGGAAAATGGGAGTCAGCCTCATTGCCGGTGGTGCCGCCAAAGAGGTTGTTGTATCAACTATGGGCGTTCTCTATCCGCTATCCCCCGGAGCACCAAGGAAAGAGGGGCTTACGCAACGCTTGCGCGAGCAAGTCTATTCCAGTGGTCCACACAAAGGTCAGACAGTGTTTACACCGTTGGCAGCTCTCGCTTTCCTGCTGTTTATCCTGATTTATTTCCCCTGTATAGCCGTAGTAGCCGCTATCAAAAATGAAACCGGCCAGTGGAAATGGTCACTTTTCCTGGCAGCTTACACCACCACGCTGGCCTGGATTGTAGCCTTTCTTGTCTTTCAGGGAGGAAGTCTGCTGGGGTTTTAGATGTGGGATGTTGATGTGGAAGCTGGATACCTTTGCTTGAATACGCTCATCTTGACATTTACGGTTTCAATAACGGATGGAGCCACAACCTCAAAATCAGTTGTTTATACTGGTTGCTCAAATCCTAATATTTAGAGAGTTTAAACAAGATTACAACACTCCAAACAGATAATTTCAAAGATAGTTGCACATCTATCCGGAAAAAGGGAATATTTTTCTATTTTTGAAAAGAATTTAAACCTCACACCATGGAAATGATTGACAAAAAGCAGTTTTTGGAAAACTTTCAATACTTTGATAACGAAGTTATCCTGGAAATCATCAATATTTTTATTGATGAATACCCGGAGCGTATGGAAACGCTACGAAAAAATATAGATGAAAAAGATTTTGGACAAATCAAATTCAACGCCCACAGTCTGAAAGGTGTGGTGGCCAATTTTGTGGCTCCGGAAGTGCAGGAACTGGCAAGGCAACTGGAAATTAAAGGAGCCAACAAAGACATGGAAGATGTGGAGGCTCTCTTTCAGGCGCTGAAAGAAAAAACCGGATTAGTCATTGAAGAGCTGGAGGGGTTAAAAGACAATTTTAAATAACCGGTAGATTTTTTCTGGTCCTCCGACCTTAAACGATACACCAATTTTTATTCTCGCCATAGCTTACCATTTTCATGCAAAAAGTACAAAACAGCAAGCACCTGAAAAAGGTAAAAGCCGCAATGAAGCGGCTTTTACACAGATAAGCTGAATTGTCCGAAAAAGCTTAAATATATTTCAACTCACGTAATGAGTCTTCCACCAGTTGGTAACTATGAGCAATGTCATGGTCAAGACCAACGGAGAAACGAACCAACCCAGCTGAAAGCCCCATCTCTTTTTGAAGGTCTTCGGGAACTTCTGAGGAGGTACTTTTTCCCGAGTTAGAGAACAGGGTTTTAAAATATCCAAGGCTAACGGCATGATATCCAACACCTTTTTTCTGCATCAACTCCATAAACGGTGCTGCCCGTTCAGCAGTCTCCAGATCGATGGCAATAATGCCACCATAACCGAAATCTTTATTCATCAGCTTGTTCATAAGCTCATGCTGCGGATGTTCGGGTAGCCCGGGATAGATGTGTTTCAAGCCTATTTCCTTGAGTTTTTTTGCCATGTACATGGCATTTTCGCTGTGTTTTTGCATTCGAATATGCAATGTGGCCATATTTTTTAAAATACTGGAGGAGCGCAATGGATCCAGAACAGGGCCCAGCAGCATGGCTGTTCCATCGTTCACGTTGCTAATAGCTTCGATAAACTCCTCCGAAGCACAAATAGCACCCGCCACGGCATCATTTTTGCCATTGATAAATTTTGTCATGCTATACACCACAATATCGGCGCCCATTTGAATGGGCGAAAATATCATTGGTGTAAAAGTGTTGTCAACCACCAGTTTAATGCCGTGCTTACGGGCAATTTTTGCCAGCCCCGGAATATCCGAAATCTGCAACATCGGGTTGGTCATCGATTCCGTATAAATAACTTTGGTATTGGGGCGGATAGCATTCCTGACACTCGCCAGATCCGTAATATTTACAAAGGTCACATCGATCTTAAATTTTTTCAGGTAGTTGGCCAGAAAGGCATAGGTACCGCCATAAGTTGTGACACTGGTAACGATATGATCTCCCGTGTTGCACAATTGCAACAACGTTGTTGTAATAGCCGCCATTCCGGAGCCAGTGACCCAGGCCAGTTCGGAGCCTTCCATGGCTGCCAGCGCCTCAGCAAGATACCGGTTGGTAGGGTTCCAGTGACGTGAATAGAGGAAACAACCTTCTCCCACACCGTGAAAAGTTTTAGTCATCTCCTCCTCTGTCATAAAAGTAAAAGTGGCTGAATCGGTAATGGATGGATTGACGCCACCAAATTCACCAAACTGCTCCAGTTTCTGGATAGCCGTTGCCGGATCAAAATGCTTTTTCATCTGTTTAAAAATTTGTAATATATTGATATTAAATACCTTGTCATTATCGCCTTGGATTGAAATCCAAGGCTACATTTGAGTCGTCCGCTATGCGGACTTTAATCATGCTCTTGTGTGTTTAAAATTTAAACATGAGTGTTTCATCTGTTTATAATTTCGTATTTCGTTGTTTACCAAATGTTTATATTTCACGCAACGACCGCAGAAAGGAACTTACGCTAAGATCGCAAAGCCTTTTAATCATTCCCTTCCCGCTTGAAGCGGGATAAGTCGTGTGTCTGAAACCAGCCATGGAGATTTCATCTTTTAACTATTTTGGTTAATTTTTTCTGCAAATTTAAGTATTAACAACTTATTTTGCAATATTTTATTGGATTATGTTTTATTATTAGATAAAACTTATAATTTTGCAGAAAATAACAATAATAACTATTGATTTTATATTTTTAATAAAAAAACTATGGCGCAACATTTTCAAATTGATAGTCTGGATAAACAGATTTTAGAATTTCTTAGTCTGGATGCCCGTACTTCTTTCCTGGAAATCGCACGTCAGTGTCATGTATCGGGTGCGCTCATCCATCAGCGGGTAGAGAAGTTACAGGATGCAGGCGTCATTTCCGGCTCACGGTTTTGTATCGAGCCCAAAGGGCTGGGCTATAACACCACAGCTTTCGTGGGTATTCAGGTGAACCTTATCAATACCCGGACACATGAGGAAGTCTTTGAAAAAATATCGCTGATACCCGAAGTGGTGGAGTGTCATCATACCACCGGAAAATACTCTCTGTTTCTGAAAATCTATTCTCATAATAACGAGCACCTAAAAAAAATTCTGGTGGAAAACATTCAATCTATTCTTGAAGTAACTGCCACAGATACATTTATTTCACTGGAGGAGGGTTTCAGAAGGCAGCTTCCTGCCGGATGACAGCTACCGGTTTTTTCTTACGCCTGACGAGAGCCAGATTTTCCAATGGGACAATAAACGCAGGAGACAGGCGTTTCCACTTTCTATCAGCTTTCGGAGAACTTTATTTCCCGTTACAATTTTTTGTATTTTGGCACACTAAAAAAAAATTATGAAATTTACGGCAGAACAAATTGCGGTAGCTTTAAGCGGCAATGTAGAAGGAAATCCAAGCGTGGAAGTTTCCACCTTATCAAAAATTGAAGAAGGAAAAAAGGGCAGTCTGAGTTTTTTAGCCAATCCTGTTTACACGAAATATATTTACACAACAGAGGCATCCATCATCATTGTAAATAAGGGCTTTATACCTGAGAAACCGGTAAAAGCTACCCTCATAAGAGTAAAAAATGCTTATTCTTCCTTTACGACTTTACTGGAAATGGTTCAGCAGGCAAAGAATAATAAGACAGGGATTTCGGAAAAAGCCGCTGTTGCCACTTCGGCAAAACTTGGACAAAACGTATATATCGGCGATTTTGTGGTCATAGGAGAAAATACAGAGGTTGGCGACAACACAAAAATTTATGCCAATTCCTGTTTGGGCGATAACTGCAAAATCGGTAGCAACACCACTTTTTATTATGGTGTTAAGGTTTACGATGAATGCCTCATCGGCGATAACTGCACGCTTCATGCCGGAGTTACCATTGGTGCGGATGGTTTTGGGTTTGCTCCACAAAGTGCCGGTGATTTCAAAAAGATTCCGCAAATTGGAAATGTCATTATCGAAGACAATGTTGAGATTGGCACCAATACCACCATCGACCGGGCGACACTGGGATCTACCATTATAAGAAAAGGAGTTAAGCTGGATAACCTTATTCAGATTGCTCACAACGTGGAAATTGGCGAAAACACGGTGATAGCTGCCCAGTCTGGTATTGCAGGCTCCACAAAGATTGGGAAAAACTGTATGTTTGGCGGGCAGGTGGGCATTGCCGGACATCTTACCATTGCTGATGGGGTAAAAATCCAGGCACAGTCCGGAATTGGAAAAAATATTAAAAAACCGGGGAGCATATGGGAAGGTTCTCCTGCCTTTCATCTGCCTGATTTTTTGCGTTCTTACGTAAATTTTAAGAATTTTAATCGTATTACCGACCGTATCAGCAAGCTTGAGCAACGCATGAAGGAAGAGGATTAAGGCACAATAATCTCCTTATTGCCAGCTTATACCCTTTTGACTTTTTCATCTTTACAAGAAAAAAGCCGGAGCAAATAAAAAAAATACTAATTTTGCACGAAATTATTTAACAATAACATAACTTAGTTTTAATGACTGAAAGGCAAACAACCCTGGAAATCCCTGTTTCCATAGAGGGACAGGGTCTTCATACAGGGACAATGGGAACGATGGTTTTTCGCCCTGCTCCCGCAAATCACGGAATTAAATTTAAAAGGATTGATTTGGAAGGCCAGCCCATAATTGATGCGCTCATTGAAAACGTTATCAGCACCGACCGTGGAACTTGTATCGGTATCAACGGAGCAAAAGTTTATACTATCGAACATGTGATGGCTGCGTTAAGAGGTATGAGTGTGGACAACGCTATGATTGAGATTGACATGGAAGAAATCCCGATTAAGGATGGCTCCGCCAGATCTTTTGTAGAAGCAATTGAAAAGGCCGGTATAAAAATGTTGGATGCCGAACGGGAATACATCGAGATAAAAGAGAATATCATCATGGAAATTCCGGAGAAAAAGACCAGAATCGAAATTCGTCCTTCCAAGCGCTTCTCATTAAATGTGACCATCGATTTTGAATCCAGGGTGTTGGGAGAGCAGACTGCTGTCATGGATGATATCCGGGAATTTCCGGTAAAGATATCTCCCTGTCGTACTTTTGTTTTTCTTCACGAACTGGAATTTCTGCTGAAGAATAATCTGATAAAAGGAGGAGACCTGAACAATGCCATTGTTTTTGTCAACCATCAGCTGCCACAGGAAGAGATGAATTATCTCTCCGACCTTTTCAATAAACCACGGGTAAAAGTAAACGGTAACGGTATTCTCAACAACTTATCACTCTATTTTGACAACGAACCAGCCCGACATAAGTTGCTTGATATGATTGGCGACCTGTTCCTGCTGGGAAAACCTATCAAAGGGCACATTACAGCCTATCGCCCTGGCCACCACGCTAATACCGAGTTTGCCAGAATTATATCAGAGAAAATTAGCGTCTTAGCCAATGATTAAAGAACCACCTTTCGATATTTATACAGAACCGGTATATGACATTAACCGGATAAAAAAGATACTCCCACACCGCGCTCCGTTTTTACTGGTGGATAAAATACTGGAAATCTCAAAAGACCATATTGTAGGCCTCAAAAATGTCACCATGAACGAACCTTTTTTTATGGGACACTTTCCTAATGAACCAATTATGCCCGGTGTACTTCAAATAGAAGCCATGGCACAAACAGGTGGTATATTTGTCCTCCACGGTATCTCTGACCCCGAAAAGTATTCGACCTATTTTCTGAAAATAAATAATGTCCGTTTCCGTTCCAAAGTAACTCCCGGTGACACACTTATTTTTTCGTTGGAGCTTGCAGCACCGATAAAAAGAGGTATCTGTGATATGCGGGGAAAAGTTTTTGTCGGCAACAAGCTTGTGATGCAAGGCGATTTGATTGCTCAAATCGTAAAAAACAAATAAGAAATGAATCAACCGTTAGCCTACGTACATCCTCAGGCGAAAATAGCACCTAATGTGGTTATTGAGCCTTTTGTGAATATTGAGAAGAATGTGGAAATAGGGGAAGGTACATGGATTGGCTCCAATGTTACCATTATGGAAGGAGCCCGTATCGGAAAAAATTGTAAAGTATTTCCCGGGGCAGTTATTGCCGCTATCCCTCAGGATTTAAAATTTTCAGGTGAAGAAACTTTAGTCAAAATTGGTGACAATGTGGTTATCCGGGAATTTGTAACCATCAACCGGGGTACTAAAGCCAACTGGGAAACAGTGGTCGGAAACAACTGTCTGCTTATGGCTTATGTCCATATTGCCCACGATTGTATTCTGGGAAACAGCGCTATACTCGCCAATGCCTGCAACCTGGCAGGTCACATAGAAATTGACGATTTTGCAATTATCGGCGGGATGTCAGCCATCCATCAATTTGTTCATATTGGCAAACACAGCATGGTGGGCGGAGGTAGTATGGTGAGCAAAGATGTCCCCCCGTTTACCAAAGCAGGCAGAAATCCTATTTCTTTCGTAGGCGTCAACTCCATCGGGCTGAGACGACACGGATATTCCAATAAACAAATCAATTTTATCCACGATGTTTACCGGAATCTTTATATGAAAGGCCGTAATATCTCCCAGGCTACCGGCTATATTGAAACTAACATGCCCATAAATAAGGACAGAGACGAAATCCTCAGTTTCATTAGTAACTCCCAACGGGGTATCATGCGTGGATACCGCCGAATAAAAGATTGATTTTAATAAAAACAGATATATATATTATGGCAACAACAGCAGATTTTAGAAATGGATTGGTAATTGAATATAACGGAGAGTTGTGGACAATTGTTGAATTTCAACATGTAAAACCCGGAAAAGGGCCAGCATTCGTTCGTACCAAGCTGAAAAATATAAAAACAGGCCGTGTCATCCCCAATACGTTTACTTCCGGGGTAAAAATTAACATTCAACGTATCGAAAAAAGAAACTACCAATATCTCTATAACGATGGTGACCAATTTCATTTTATGAATACTGAGGATTTCGAACAAACATTTTTGGACAAGGCTATGATTCCCGCTCCCGACCTTTTAAAAGAAGGAGAGCTGGTAACCATTGCTTTTCATACCGAAACAGATTCTCCCATTATTTGTGAAATCCCTACTTATGTGGCTCTCGAAGTGGTTTACACCGAACCTGGAGAAAAAGGAAATACAGCTACCAACACTTTTAAAGAAGCAAAGATGGAAACAGGTGCCATTGTAAAAGTACCTCTTTTTATCAATATTGGCGACAAAATAAAAGTGGATACCCGCAGTTATGAGTATTCTGAACGCGTGAAAGGATAAATTCTTACGTATAGATAAAAAAACCGGAATCAAAGTGTTCCGGTTTTTTTATGCCTTTAACTTTTTGTGGGAGTGATATACATCGAGAGCAACCAGAATAGCCATAAATCCCCATACCGGAACCGATAGCTTATCCGTATCCAGAAAATTATTCAAAAAGCCATGCACAAAATAGGTGACTAGTCCCAAAGTTATAATCAGACTCAACACCCTGACTTCTTTGTCCTCTGCACGGTGATGAAGCATCAACCCCAGATAAACTGCATAGCCGAAAAGAGCCAAAACAGAAAGTAAGCCCAAAACACCCTCTTCCGATAGTGGCCCGAGATACTCGCTGTGTGCAGTTCCACGGTCACCGAGATTGGTGGAAATAACCGTACGTTCACGTGCAAGCTGAAAAGGAGCATAAACAAACTGATAAGTTCCTGGCCCCCACCCTAACCAGGGGCGTTGCTTAAACATACGAATTGCAGAAGCCCAACGGTTAAGCCGCTCCATATTGGAGGCATCCGAAGAGACGTTGGTCATCGATTGTAGGTGCTGTTCCATATTAGTGGACGAATTCTGCCGGTTTTTTTCCATGCGATCCATAATAGGTTGATAAAACACAAACCCCATGGCCACAAGCACAACAACTCCTACCATCACCCAACGAAACCGAATATGCAACAATACCAGCAATAAAACAACACCAGCTATGCCAATGCCCAGCCAGGCCGCCCGTGTGTATGAAAAAATGACAGCAACGATGAACAAGACAAGAAACGGTAAAGTCAGCAGCTTTTTGTAAAATGAGAGTCCTGGGTAAAAAAGATAACCCGCCAAAACCGGCAGATACAATGCCAGTGCTGCACCATAAGCAGTATGGTCGTTGTAAAATGGCGACATGACCCAGTGTCCCGCTTCTTCATCGAAACCATGGGCAGCATGGCGGATAAGGGTATAAACAATAACCCCACTGAGCGCTACCATGTAAAACCACAGAAACCGGTGGATATTTTTTTTGTTCCGAAACATGGGAACAGCCACAAAATAAAATGGAACCACAAACCAAATCCGCGACAACAGATGCTTAAAAGAAATCAATGGTAAATGACTGGTAAAAGAGGTTATCAACATCCAGAGAAGGCTGAAATATATGAGGTAAGACAGTGGGTGGCGTGCAACATGACGGTTGTAGTTTCGCTGCAGAAGCAAATTTCCCAAAAAGACAATCACCACACCAAACATCAACGGCTCCGTGGGTATCGACAACGTAGCCCCAATACGGGGATCCTGAAAATTTATGGCAAGAGGGGTGAAAAAAGTAATAAAAAGAAGAACTTTATCAAGCGAAACGACATAATAGTAAGCGATAATGAGCACCAACGGCAATACAAAAAACCATAAGGTTTCTTTTTTCAACATAAAATAGAAGCTTGCGCTTAGAAATAAAGCAACAAACAAGTATAACACTATGATATTCCTTGTTTTAGCCGAAAGATGCATAGTCTGAAATTAATTTTCTGTACTATTCTTTCTTTCCAAAAAAGAAATCACAACCAGCGAAAGTGTAAATACAGACAGAACAGATATAAATACAATTAACCAGCGGACAGGGTAAGCTTTCTTGTCCGACACAAAGGGATGGGTAACAACATTAGTATAAGTAACATTGGAAATGACATGGCGGTATTCGGCCTCATAGCTCAACTTCACCTTAACATAGGCTGCGGCTTCTTTCTGTAACATCCTGACCAGTTGAACCAGTTCGCCTCCGTACTTTCCCATATTTTGTGCCAGCCTTTTTGCCTCTTTAGTGTTCACTGCTTCAGGGCTACCCTGAACATTATGCAGATAGGCCATCATGATCTGTTGTGACTGGTAATCATATTCAAAAATACCTTTTTGGGTTCCCAACACTTTCAAACGATCTTTTAGCGAATCCATAACCGCCCGCTCACGACTTAATTGGCCGGCATAAGCATGGGCTAGTTCTCCGAATTTTTCTTTCTGCATTCGCCTAACTTTCTTATTGTAAAAATATAATACGGCATCAGCCATAGATTTGGCGGTATCCGAATTTCTGTCGAGTACTTCAACCTCCACAGCTTCATAGCTTGTTTTGCTAATCCTGACATTTTCGCCATAGCGTCTCAGGAGTTCTGTTCTGGAATATTTATAGTTCGGATCAATCTCATAATGATTTAGCAAATCAAATTTGTTAATCACACTATCCTTAATATCTTGAGAATTAAATATCTGTATCATTTGTTCCGTCGTACTCTCTTTGGAGTATGGTTTAATATTGTCCGGATAAACAACAGCATACGACTTATAGAGGGGTGTAATAAAATGGGAGCCTGAAAAAAGGGCTGCCAGACCGGCAGTAACCACTACAATGATAAGGAGAGGATATTTCCATTTAATTAAAAGTTTCAAACTTGCCCGACTGTCAAATTTATATTCCATATTTCATGATTTTTAGCAATTATTTTTGAAAAAGTCAATTTGTAGGTTTCCTGTATAATAGATGATTACTACCATTAGAAACTTTGATAAAAGCAAAATATTGCCTGGATATCAGTTGTTTCTATTTCCCCATTTCGCAACTATTTACGTTCAATTCAAAAATCAAAAGTAAAAAAATAAACGGGGCAATGGAAAGAAAAAAATAGTTTCTCGTACAGGACAACCAGAACGTCATTCTGAGGACTTCTAATAATTATCTTTGTCGGCCTTATCCATAAGGATATCAACAAACTGCCTCACATTCAGTGTTTTTATAGCAATGCCGAGAAGTAGCCCAAGACCCGATAGCAACACAAACCGAACCTCCCACGAGCCAAAGTTTAGTCGTTGCAAAATAAAAGCCATCAGAAAGGTGCCGGCAAACAACAAAAGCAACCGGAGCCACATACCTATACGGTTTTTCAAATGTAATACAACAAAGGCAAAAATAACTTGAAGCAATGCTGTCACCAGCTGCGTTGCCAACGTTGCCACAGCAGAACCAACAGCATGGTATTTGGGAATCAGTATCCAGTTTAAGCCAAAATTGAGTAGCAACCCCAGCAATGCTATATAATTTAATGTCTTCAGGCTGTTATTTGCAGTAAGCAGCGTGCCGAAAATATAATTTGATGATACCCCGACAAAACTCCACATCAAAAGTTTAAAGATAAGAGCAGATTGTCCTATGCGTAAATTGAACGCCATACTTGTTTCACCTGCATGTTGCGAATACATGAGCAGCATAATATCTTTGGCAAAAAAATGGGTTACGACAGCCATAATTAATGCTCCGCTCATAAGTATTGAGAAGGATAACCTTACCAGACCATCCACAGGCTTTCTCTCCTTCAACATTTTCGAAAACAGGGGAAGAAGCAGTATGGCAAACAGATAAGCTATATTTTGGGCAGCATTCAGCAAGCGGTAGGCCAAGGCATAAACACCTGCCTGCAGGTCGCCAAGCGGACGGGGCAGTAACCGTTCAATCATCACGCTATCCATACGTGAATAAAAACTCATCATCAGCACCAGCAAAGCAAAAGGCAGACTCTTGCGAAGAATCATTTTGAAAAATGAAAAGTCCCAGTGTAACCTTAACTTTCCCGACTTTCGCAGTACAATCATCATGGCAAAACAGGCTGTAAGAAAATAGGCCAGCGACTGGGCATAAACAAACCACTCGATAGAAAAACGATGACCAAACACGCCTGTCCATAACAGAATACCCACAAAGAGGATCATGAGCAGCCTGTCCATCACAGAAATAACACTGTCGGTTGAGAAAAGTAAAAGTCCTGAAATATTTGAGCGCAGGTATAAAATAAAAGAGAGCAAAAACTGGTTGAAGCCCACCCACGCCAGCAGATAAAGTTGATGTCCCTGATATCCAATAAGCGAGGCGACTACAAAAACGAGGATGCCATATACAAAGCCAAGCAACAGTTTCATGGTGGCCATTCCACCAAAATGTTCTTTAAGCTGGTGGTTGTTACGGGCAATGTTGCGGTTGTTGAAGTTGGTAATCCCCAGGTCAAGAAAGATGAAAAAGAGATAGGAAAAATTGAAGATGGCGAAGTAAAACCCATATTCCCGTGTACCTGTCACATTCTGAACCTGACGATCAATTCCCAGAATCCAGAAGGGCTTTACCAACAGGTTCAGGAATAATAAAAAAATCAGATTTTTCAGGAATTTTTTCTGCATCACACAAAAATAAACAATTGCCAGGGAATTATCTGTATCCGGTCACCACGAACCTTACAATGGAGCAGCTTTCTAAAACATTTGGGTCATAAAACTACTCAAAACATGGGGAATCAGTATTATTGTCAAAACTATACCAAAAATAGCACCCCAAAAATGTGCACTGTGTCCTATATTGTCACGGCCGTTCTTTTGCATATATACCATATAAACGAGATACAATAATCCAAAAAGCCATGATGGAATGGCAAATGGGATAGGAAACAGATAAAGGCTTCCCACGGGATAAATCAGAATGCTGGAAAACACAACCGCCGAAACAGCCCCCGAAGCACCAACAGCACTGTAATACACGTTGTCTTTATATTTCCCAAAATCGAAAAGTACCGAGAACAAAATACCTCCAACATAGAACAGTAAATAATAAAACATGCCTTTGATACCATAATTCAGCTTGAAAACTCTTTCTACAAGACTTCCAAAAGAGTACAACACCCACATATTAATCAGCAAATGTAACCAGCCGGCATGAACCAGACCATAGGAGACAAAACGCCAGCCCTCATTCCGGTGCTTGATGTCATAAGGACTAAACTTCAAACGCTCAAACAAAACAGAATTGCTAAATGCAAGTATGGAAACTAATATTGTAATGCCAATGATAACGAGATTCATAATATGCAGAGATATGAATGAGGCGCAAAAATAAGAAAATTACGCTCTCTTAGATTGTTGCGGTCTCTTAAATAGCCACAAACTTCTCGCACCAGTTTATCAAAACACAATACGTTTTGATTTCAGGAGAATATTTTTTGTAAATTTGCAACAACATTGAAACGGATGATAAAAAAATATTCGAGCTTCTTTTGTTCAGGCATATTTTATTTAAACAAGATTTAAATGGATTATAATCAATATAACTGGCAGCATAAAACTATTCTGATAGCAGATGACGACCTGCTGTCGCGAAAATATTTTGCCAAAGTATTGGCATCTACTAAAGTAGGCCTGATTTTTGTAAAAAACGGGAAAGAAGCTATTGATTATTGCTGCGATCATCCAACGGTTGACCTCGTACTTATGGATATTAAAATGCCAATAAAAGATGGCATAACAGCTACAAAAGAGATTAAAAAAAACTGCCCTGAAATTCCGATTATTATCCAAACAGCCTACGCTTTTGATTATGACAAAGCCAATGCCATGGCTTCCGGATCCGACGAATTTATTACCAAGCCTATCCACAGAGAACTCTTGTTTGAATTACTGGAAAAATATCTCGGCAGGCAATCCTCCTGAGATATCATCTGTTAAGATGCGGAAAAGCGCTACAAACCAGACCTCAGGATAAATAAACTAATGGAAATTAGTAAAGTAGCCACCAATTTTATGTAATTTTGCGCCGAAAGAGGCTTGTTCCGTTGTTTGGAGGGAACGGGATATCATTGACTAAATGCAAAACGCAATATCAAATATTATAAGTTTTATTAAACGTTCAACTGGAGAAGACTTATCCATGTTTGATAACGAATTTTTTCGTCACACGCTGGAAAGAAAAACCATTGAAGCCAGCTTCCGGAAACCCGGAGATTATTATAATTTTCTAAAAGAACACCCTGAAGAGGTAAAAATTTTTGTCAGTTCTTTTAACATTACCTACAGCGAGTTTTTCAGAGACCCGCTTACTTTCGCTTTGCTGAAGCAATGGCTTTTACCCTCTTTTTTCTCCAAAAAAGATAATCCTGAAAAAGGTGAGTTCCGTATTTGGTCGGCAGCAGCAGCATCCGGACAGGAGGCCTATTCGCTGGCTATGATTATTGACCAAATGAAAACACTCTATTACAGCAATATAACTGTTCAGATTTTTGCTTCTGATATTTGCCCGTCCGAAATAGAAAAAGCAAAAGAAGGATTATACCCGGCTGACCAGCTGCAAAAGGTACCCTTAAAATATTTAAATGAATATTTTTATTCTGTTGGCAACGAATTCAAATTGATTTCCCGCATCAGGGAATTAGTCGCTTTTTCCACTTACGACATATTGGATATGGAAACCACCAGCCCACCGGACAGCATTTACGGCTCTTTTGACCTTATATACTGTAGCAACCTTTTTATCTACTACAAGGCTAAAGTCAGAAATCAAATTGTACAGAAACTAATAAAAAACCTAGCCGGCGAAGGCATGATAATAACCGGTAACTCGGAGAGAGAAATTCTTGCAAAATATAAGCTACACGCAGTATGCCCGCCTGCAGCCATTTTTCAATATAAGAAATCACGAAGTAATCAATAAATAAGAGAAAAGTAATGAAAGTCATTCCGGACAATATTCACCTATATTATAATGTCCCTGAAGTATGCAAATCATAAAAAGAAAAAATGAGACTTAAAGATCTATCAATCAGAGTACAAATTGGAACTGCATTCGGTATTATTCTCCTTATCTTAGTGCTCTTTTCCGTAACTACCAGAAGACAAAACAACATAATGTGGAAGCAGGTCAATGATTTCTATAACCATCACCTCGCAATGAGGACGGCAATAGGAGGAGTTGAATCAGATGTTATTAGCATGAACATGGGGATGAAAGAGCTTTTTCTGGAAAATGACGACAAGAAAATTCAGGATATTTTACAAAATATTGATATTCGTGAAATTGACGCCCAAAAACGTTTTAACATTCTCCGCCAAGACTACGTTGGCCCTTCCAACCTGATAAATAAGGCATATAACGACTTTATACGCTGGAAAGTAATCAGAGGTAATATTATTGATCTATTACGTAACGGACAAAAAGATGAAGCACTAAAAACAATGGAACGCAGTGAAGGCGGAGGAAACAACGTAGAAAAATTTATGAAAAAAGTTTCTGATATCAGCATTATTTTTAAAAACAACGCGTATTCAGATTATCAACGAGCCATACAAAATAGAAAAACATCAGCCACACGAATGTTGATTGTGGTGGGAGCCTTTTTCATTTTATTATTGATAATTTTCTATTGGCTGATTAAAGGCATTCGCTCCCCATTGAAAGGGCTAACCCTCACCGCACGGCAGTTTGGCAGTGGGAATTTAGAAGCCCGAAGTCATTACGAATCAAAGAATGAATTAGGCGAACTCTCAGCTTCGTTTAACCGGCTGGCCACAGCCATCCAAACTCAGGTAGCGCTGAAACAAAAAGAGAGCGATTTTAATACTACGCTATTCGAAAGAGATGACCTGAATGCGTTTTCCCGAGCCTTATTAAATGAGCTGCTTGACTTCAGCGGATCTCAAATAGCTGCCTTGTACCTGCTTAATAATAAAAAATCCGAATTTATCCTGTTTGAATCCCTCGGCCTTTCGGCGAAAGCCAAAACCCGGTTTTCGGCTAAGCTGAAAGAAGGAGAATTCGGAAAGGCCTTGTCCCGCAAAAAAATCGTTCATTTAAAGAAGATACCCGCTGATACCTCTTTTACTTTTACTACCACAAGCGGTAATTTTAAACCTAGAGAGATTATCACCATTCCTATCATCTCCCGAAAAGAAACAGTAGCTGTAATTTCCCTCGCCAGCATTTACACCTATACGGAAGAAGCTTTACAACTGCTACACAATATTTTCCCATCCCTCACTGCCCGCATCCACGGGGTTCTTCTATTCCATCAGATTATGGAACAATCCACACGGTTAGAAAAGCAAAATACCGAGATGGAGATTCAGGGAAAAGAGCTTTCGGCACAGTCCGTGGAACTCAGCCGGCAAAATACAGAACTTAAGATGCAAAAAAATCAATTAGACGAAGCCAACCGGCTGAAATCGACCTTCCTTTCCAACATGAGCCATGAATTAAGAACCCCGCTCAATTCGGTAATTGCGCTCTCCAGTGTATTGAAGCGAAAACTTAAAACAGCCATTCCGGAAGAGGAATATTCTTACATTGATGTTATTGAACGTAACGGTAAGCAACTGCTCGAATTGATAAATGAAGTGCTGGATTTGTCGCGTATCGAATCCGGACGCGTTGAAATTGAGCAGGCCGACATTAACATTAAAGAGCTGATAGGTGGAATGATAACGTTGATTGAACCCCAAGCCAAAGAAAAAAACATCATTCTTAAATCTCTGGTAAAAGAAAACCTGCCCATTCTACAAAGTGATGGCAACAAAATCAGGCATATTCTGCAAAACCTTATCGGCAATGCGGTAAAATTCACCGAAAAAGGTACTGTGGAAGTAACCGCCTTTGAGAAAGACAACTATCTTCATATCCTCGTGAGTGATACCGGTATTGGAATCTCCCCCGACCAAATCTCTAATATTTTTGATGAATTCAGACAAATCGATAGCAGCACTTCCCGCAAATACGGAGGAACCGGACTGGGACTTTCCATAGCCAAACGATACGCACACATGTTGGGAGGCACTATTGAAGTAAAAAGCACTCCGGGAGCAGGCTCGGAATTCACTGTGATTCTGCCTCTGGAACCAGGAGAAATCAGGGAAGCAGAAAGCCTTCCGGTCATCCTGCGACCTTCTGTTGTGAAGAGAAAAAAGACCGTCTCCGAAAATAAAATACAAACCAAGACCATTCTGATAGTGGAAGACAGCGAACCGGCCATCATTCAACTTAAAGACATCTTGAACGAAGGAGGCTTCCGGATATTGACAGCCCACAATGGTCGCGAGGCACTGGAACAAATTGCCAAAACGCTACCCGATGCTATGATTCTGGATTTAATGATGCCCGACATAGATGGTTTTCAGGTGCTGGAAGCCGTCCGTGCCAATGTGGATACCGCTGAACTCCCAGTGTTGGTACTTACGGCCAAGCATCTCGAAGGAAAAGACTTGAAGATTTTAAGGCACAACCACATCTTCCAACTGATCCAAAAGGGCGATGTGAACAGGGAGCAATTGTTACAGTTGATTTCCGACATGGTGTTTTCCGAAAAAGAAGTAGTGGAAGAAACAAAAAAAGAAAAAGAAAAAGTTAAAATCCATAGAAATGTAAAAATACAATCGGGAGAGAAGCCACTAATCTTAGTCGTCGAAGACAACGTGGACAACCTGCTCACCATTAAAAGTCTGCTCAGTGAAGATTATCGGGTAGTGGAGGCTTATGATGGCCAGGATGGCGTTATGAAAGCCAAAACGCATCATCCCGACCTTATCCTGATGGACATTGCCATGCCTGTAATGAACGGTTTCAGGGCTTTTGATGCCATTAGAAAAGAACAAAGTCTGCAACATATTCCCATTATTGCCGTAACAGCCAGTGCCATGACTGCCGACCGCGACGAGATACTGCACTACGGATTTGACGGATACATTTCAAAACCATTTGATATTGATAATTTCTACAAAATCATTAACAATTTTTTTAAAGAGCAATGATATGACTTTGAAAATTTTAGCCATCGATGATATTCGGGATAACCTGACTGTTTTAAAAGCAGTAATAGAAAGTGCCTTTCCCGAATCAGCCGTTTATACCGCCCTCAACGGGAAAGATGGTATAGAGTTGGCTTCAACCGTAAATCCGGATGTAATATTGCTGGATATTATCATGCCGGAGATGGATGGCTTTGAGGTTTGTCGTCGGCTAAAAAGCTCTCCAAAATTACATGATATCCCCATTATCTTTCTTACTGCGCTGAAAACAAATAAGGAAAGTCGCATTCGTGCCTTAGAGTTGGGAGCAGAAGGTTTTCTCGGAAAGCCCGTTGACGAACCAGAACTGATAGCCCAGATACGCGCCATGCTAAAAATCAAAAAGAGCATTGACGACAAAAAAGATGAAAAAAGGCGTTTGGAAGCTATGGTGGCCAACCGTACCTACAAACTAGAACGTACTCAGGCAGCCTCACTGGATCTGCTGGAAGATTTGAAAATGGAGATTGATGCCCGCAAAAAAGCCGAATTTATGTTACGCGAAAGCGAAAATAAATACCGCACGATATCCAACCTTACTTCCGATTATGTATTTGAAGATGAGGTTTTGGCGGATGGGGCCATCGCTGAGATTTGGATGGCCGGCTCTTTTGAGAAAATGTCAGGCTATTCCAGAGAGGAATTTACTAAAGTAGGGGGATGGCGAAAAATACTTCACCCGGAAGATGTCCCCATTGATGATAATGCTCTGAAGAAATTATTCCATAACCAAAAAACAATTGTCGAAGTCAGGATTTACTGCAAAAACGGACAACTATTGTGGGTGAGAGTTTCCTCTATGCCCGTTTGGGACAAGGAAAATAACCGCTTACAGAAAATTATCGGCTCTGTAAAAAATATCACGGAAGAAAAAATACACCGGCAAATCCAAGAAATCCAATTCAGTATTGCCCACAGCATGGTCACCTCTCCTTCACAGCACGATTTGTTCATGACTGTTAAGAATGAATTAGGCAAAATCATTTATGCCAAAAACTTCTTTATAGCCCTCTACAACTCCGAAACCGATACCCTCACAACATTATTTGGCGAAGATGAAAAAGAATTTATAACGAAATATCCTGCCGAAATGACCTTGTCAGGCAGAGTTATCAAAGCCGAAAAGCCGCTGCTTTTTACCAGGAAAGAGATTAAAAAGCTGGCCGACAACAAAGAGATTAATTTGATTGGCAAACGTGCTGAAGTATGGATGGGAGCACCACTCATCATAAAGAACAAAATACTGGGGGTGATTGTGGTACAAAACTATGATGACCCCACAGCTTACGACAAAAAGGCCGTGGAGATTATGAGTACTGTTGCCAACCAGCTTAGTCTTTACATTGAAGAAAAAAGAACAGAGGAGTTTAATCTGAAACTTTCGAAAGCAACAGAACAAAGTCCGGTGACTATTGTAATTACCAATACAGACGGCAACATCGAATACGTAAATCCAAAATTTACAGCAATTACCGGCTACACATACGAAGAGGTGCTGGGCAAAAACCCAAGAATTCTTAAATCAGGAGAACACGATGCTGCATTCTACCAGGATCTGTGGAAGACTATCTCGGCGGGAAAAGAGTGGAAGGGTGAATTGCACAACAAAAAGAAAAATGGAGAGCTATTCTGGGAAAACGCACTTATCTCTCCCATTTTCGATGACTCAGGTGAAATCACCCATTTTGTCGGCGTCAAGGAGGATATCACTGAAAAGAAAAAAATGGTGACCGACTTAATCTGTGCCAAAGAAAACGCAGAAGAAAGCGATAAGCTGAAGACTGCTTTCCTGCAAAATATGTCACACGAGATTCGTACACCACTGAATGGTATTCTTGGATTTGCTGATCTGCTGACCAGCGAAACCATCGATATATATGAGATGCGAACTTATGCCAACTTTATCAAAACCAGTGGAAACAGGCTGCTGGCTCTTATCAACAATATTCTGGATCTTTCCAGAATAGAAGCGGGAAGTATTCACACTCAGTCCAAACCTTTTGTGCTGAATAAGCTCATGAAAGAAGTTTGGCAAATGTTTAGGATACAGGCAAAAAAGAAAGATATTCATTTCCTGTATCATCATGCACTATCGGACGAAGAAAGCGTCATAATATCCGATGAAGATAAAATAAGCCAGGTTATTACCAACCTGCTGAGCAATGCTTTTAAGTTTACCCATGCCGGGAACATCGACTTTGGCTATAATATCTCCGGCAACGAGATTGTATTCCACGTTACGGATACCGGCAGAGGCATCCCTAAAGGACATCAGGCGCGTATCTTCGAGCGATTTTACCAGGCCGACATCTCCATGTCGCGCGACTTTGAAGGCGCAGGCCTCGGCCTATCCATAAGCAAAGGTCTGGTGGAACTTCTCGGAGGAAGCATGTGGCTTGAGTCGGAAGTGGGAAAAGGAAGTACCTTCTATTTCTCACTCCCCTATCATGCTGCCGGTGAACAAGCGAGTTCTCCCGACAGCAAGTTACCAATAAGGAATAAGAAAGACAATCCTTTTATTTTGATTGTTGAAGATGATGAGACAAGCTTTCTCTATTTGAAAACAGTACTTCGGCTGGGGAAGTTGAAGTGGCTTCATGCTATCAACGGAATAGAGGCCATCGAAATGTGCCGTGATAATCCGAAAATAGGGCTTGTCCTAATGGACATAAAGCTTCCCGGGATGAACGGTCTGGAAGCTACCCTGAAAATTAAAGAGCTTCGCCCTGCTTTACCGGTAGTTGCACAAACAGCACATGCTTTTGCCTCGGATAAAAAGGCCGCTTCCATAGCCGGTTGCGATGATTTCATTACCAAACCTATTGCAAAAAATGAATTACTGAGAATTGTCAATAAATACCTTAAATAGCCTGTGTAATATGGTCTGTTGTAGAGAAAACTACAAATAATTGGTTTGATTTTATTGTACTTCAATCACTTCATCGGCATGGTCAAAAATTGTCTTCACCATCTCCTGCCAGCGTTTGTGGAATGTGGCTTTTGATTCTTCCGTAGCTCCCTGACCAATGGCTGACATCAATATCTTTTTCGGCATCACTACCTTAGCCGGGCGGTAATTGACTTCCACCGACTTCCCCGTATCCAAGCGGGTAAAACGGACATCCGCATCCATATCCACGCCAAAAAGCAGCAAATTCCGGCGACTAAAACGCCCTTGCTGTATCCCGCTAAACCCAAGTTGCTGATAAGCAGCTCCGGTAAGGTTACCCATCACACTCCCGGTAACTCCTGCATTATCAGTTTCCGGAGTCCTTCTCAACTCCACCTTAATGTGTCCGCGTTGAGGCATCTCCTGTCCGTACAACTCTTTCAGGGCTCTTTGTGTCATAAGATACGCTCCGGCTACCACAGCGCAACTGTGACCGGCCATTTTCACCACATCAAGATAACTTATCTCAATTATTCCTTTTTCGCTTGCCCCGAGGAATTCAGCCAGTTCATCTTGTAAGAAAATAGGTTTGATAGCATCGAAAAATCCGGGGTATTTCATGGTTAGTTTGTCCATCATTGTATTTTTTAAAGTAAAAATCACACATTTCTGTTTTGAATATCGAACACCGATTAACGATTTTTGAATTTTGAAGTATTACAGTCCCGAAGCCAGCACGTCCACAATGTGCGCCACTTTGATAGGGAGCTTGTGTTTTTTTATGTAACCGTACTGATGCAAGAGGCAGGAGGAGTCGGTGGAGACGATGTATTCGGCACCTGTTGCTAAAGCATTTTGCACCTTTTGTTCCGCCATAGCCGTGCTGATAGGCTCGAATTTCACAGAGAAAGTACCACCAAAACCGCAACAGGTATGGGTATTTTCCATTTCAATCAGTTCAAGCCCTTTCACGTTCTTCAGCAGTTCACGTGGCTCAACCGTAAGGCCATATTCGCGCAAGGCAGCACATGAATCGTGGTAGGTGATTTTGTGTTCAAATACCGAGCCGAAGTCCGTCTTGTGAATAACGTTTACCAGAAAATCAGTAATTTCAAAGATATTCTGTTTCAATCGTTTATACTCCAAATGGTAGGCCGAATTATGAAACAACTCCTTATAATTGTTTCTAACATAACCAATGCAACTCGCCGAAGGGCCCACGACAGGACGTCCGGAAGCAAAGTCATCCATAAACTTAATACCCAGCTTTTTGGCATCATCCCAAAAACCGCTGTTAAAAGCCATTTGACCGCAACAGGTCTGGTTGGGATTGTAGTGCACTTTTATACCGGCTTTTTCCAGTACCTTCACCATATTAAAACCGGTTTGCGGATAAACCTGGTCAATAAAGCAGGGAATAAAAAGGTCAACGTCCGTTATTTTCTTTTTCTTCATTCCAATCCTATATAAATATCAATCATTTATTTTCCCCAGCATAAATACACCGGTTTTCTCCATCTCATCCCAGTAACCCGGGTATGATTTCTTTACCACATCCGGCTCTATTACAGCAACTGTTCCAAACTTCATGGACAGTGGAGCAAGGCTCATGGCCATCCGGTGGTCGCCGTGGCTGTTGAAAATTAATTTCCCAACAGACGATTTTCCCGGATACAAGATGTAATGTTTACCCTCCTGAACAATTTCCGTTCCTATTTTTTCCAACTCCTGCTGCATACTTAAAATACGATCTGATTCTTTGATGCGCAAATGCTCAATGCCGCTAAAATGAGCTTCAACACCCAATCCGGCACAAGCCACCATCACCGAAGGGACAATGTCAGGAGCATTAGTAAAATCGAAATCTATGGTTTTCGCCAGCTTTCCGGAATGACGCAGGACAAGGCCATCTTCCGTAAAATCGGAGTCCACACCCAGCCGGGCAAACACGGTAGTCAGGAAACGGTCTCCCTGAACACTATTTTCAGATAATCCGGGAAGATGTACGCTGGAACCAGCATTAAAAGCGACCATTTCGTACCAGAAAGCGGCAGCACTCCAGTCGCGTTCTACCCTGACCTTATTAACCCTGTAGCTACCCTGCTCCACCCTTATCTCTCTTTGGGACATCGAAACCTGAGCGCCAAAATTCTGCATCAGTGCGGTTGTCATGTCAATGTAAGTGGAGGAAACAGGCTTCGTTTTCAGCCTGATTGTCAGCCCTCCGGACAGATAGGGAGCAATGAGCATCAGTGCCGAAACATACTGGGAACTGGAAGAAGCATTCAGCTCCACTTCACCGCCATTCAGGTTTTTACCATGAATGAGCAAAGGCGGAAATCCCTCTTTTTCGGTATATTTAATATCGGCACCAAGACTTCGCAGCGCATCCACCAATGCTCCGATAGGACGCTGGCGCATACGTTCGCCACCGGTGAGTAGCCACTTGCCATCTTGCCGGGCCAGATATGCCAACAGAAAGCGGAAAACGGTACCCGCATTGTGTGTATCCAGTGAAAGTGGGATATCCGAACCGGCACAGGTATTGATAAAGCTCAGATAAAGCCGCATCATATAAGTATCTTCAGCCTCCGAAAGATCATCGAAAAGCACCTTACTCCGCTCAAGAGCACGCATAATCAGCAGCCTGTTACTCACACTTTTGGAAGCCGGCAATCCGAAAGTACCGGTCAGTTTCTCTTTATTATAACTAATTTGAAGCATAATGATAGCTCATTGGTTTCTTAAATAAAATCGAAGGCTCTCCTTCACTTTTTCCTCCGGCACCACCACGTCCGGCACCGCCACACCTAATTTCGTCAGCAACGTAAAATGAAGCTGACCTGATTTGGTCTTTTTATCCTGTTGCATCAGCCGCAATATCCCGAAAATATCTTTCTCAGAAAAAATAAGCCGCGGGAAATTCCGGTCAATTATTTCATAAATCTGTTCCGGTAAACGGCAGTCGAAGCCTGGCCATTGAGCAGAAATACTTGTGGCACAAATCATTCCGGCGGCCACAGCTTCACCATGCGTAACAGGCGTATCCGATTTTAGAAAAAATGTCTCAAGCGCATGTCCCACCGTGTGTCCGAAATTCAACAATTTGCGCAAGCCGGATTCGTGTTTATCCTTTTCCACAATGGAAATTTTATCACTTACACAACGGACAACCATGCGCTCCAAATCAGGAGCCATAGCCTCAAAATGACGGTTATCCATTATGTTCCAAAGTGGAACATCCATTGTCAACGCATATTTTAGCATTTCTGCAAATCCAGACCGGAACTGTTTCTTGTCCAGCGTATTTAGAAAAACCGGTTCGATAACCACTGCCCTGGGATCGGCAAAAAGTCCTATCTGGTTTTTGTATTCTTTAAAATCAATGCCTGTTTTGGAGCCGATGGCAGCATCCACCTGTCCGAGCAATGTGGTGGGGACATTAATAAAATCTATTCCCCTCTTAAAGGTTGCAGCTGCAAACCCGCCAATATCGGTAATGACGCCACCGCCAAGATTTACCAACAAGGAGCTCCGCTCTGCATGAAACTGTGTAAGCTGTTGCCAAATCACCGAGGCCGACTGAATATTTTTATTCAGCTCACCACTTTTTATCTTTACCACACCTGTAATACTGATGCCGGGGAGGTTATTTCGGAATACCGGAAGACAAAATTTCTCCGTATTTTCATCTACCAAAATAAAAACCTTTGTATAGCCGGAGAAATAAGCGGCAGCCCGCTCAAGTGCTCCCTGGCCTACAATGTGGGGAACCGACTTTAAGTCCAATAAAACAGGTTTTTTCTGCATGGTACAAAGATAAAATTTTTCGGCATGAAAGAGGACAATATGAATCCAAAAACAGCAAAATCAAATCATAACCAGATATCGATTATACTAACCATGAGTCCACTCCGAAAAGTAAATACGTTCATAAACATCTGAAAACAAGTAATATATTTGTTTGATGCTAAAAATAATTTACTTATCTTAGCAACGCATTAT